>Ga0209154_1001922_pt1 | contig 11908 bp, 10 predicted proteins | sample GraSoiAngelo_121_FD_185878 | JGI IMG/M metagenome (GOLD analysis project Ga0209154, IMG submission 185878) | Grasslands soil microbial communities from the Angelo Coastal Reserve, California, USA - 14_0919_12_20cm (SPAdes) (version 2) | ecosystem: Environmental > Terrestrial > Soil > Grasslands ... | reverse complement strand
ATGTCGCCACCGACGGCGGCTGAAGGCACGAGCGTGCTGACCGATTCGCCTACCCAACGCATCCAAAAAAGTTTGCGCAGCGGGAGACGATCAGATCTCGGAAAGAGCACCCACCAGGCAACAGCATCGAGAAAAACCGGCACCACGAAATGGTAAACGACCACCGCGATAATCGCCCAGCCGGCCGTAGCAAACGCCGCGCCCACCTGTGAAGCGCCTTGGCGAATCAGCAATCCGGTAAAGAGCGCTGCGCCGGCAAAGCCGAGTAGGTAAAAGGTAAGCTGGACTTTGCCGGGTGCTTTCATTGCTTCTCGGAAAAATGCTCGCGTATGAGCGCGAGACGAGCGCTTATGACGCTAGCACGAAATACAAACGCGCGCGCGATGCGCGACCGCGTCTATTAACTTAGAGAACTCTGCGCGTGTTCGCCCGTCTGCTGAATGGGCACAAGAACCGCGCCGCTGTCCGGCAGTAGATTGCCCGGAATCGGCAATCTGTTTCGGCGCATCGGCTTGCCGGCAATCAAACACAAAGCCAGCCAGAGAAGGCCGAAAACAATCCCCGCCAGCACGTCGGTTAAATAATGCGCGCCCAAAGCGATGCGACTGAAGCCGACGAGCAGGACGACCAATATTGCGCCGGCGACCGTGAGCGTGCGCCAGCGCCGCGCTTTGATCGAGGGGACTATAAAAAGTGCGAGCTGCCCGTAAAGTAAAGTCGCCCCGATAGTGTGACCGCTCGCAAAGCTGTAGCCAGACCAGTCCACGAATTGGCCTGCAACGAATGGACGCGGCCGATGGACGAGCATCTTGACCAGCTCGTTCAGTAACATGCCGCCCGGTACAGCCACGATAAGTGTCGCAAGCGAAGGCCACCATCGTTTCCAGACAAAAAACAACACCGCAAAAAACAAGACAACGCCGATCCACTCACTGGAGCCAGGCTCACACAACGCCCGCAGCACAGTCACAAAGGTCTGCGTCAGGTGCGCGTGGAACCATGCCGCGAACTGGTGGTCGGGTCCGGCAAGGGGATTCACCATGGCGATGGCCACGCCGTTCTGGGGGAGAATGAGTGCGTTGATCACAAAAAGGCCAACCAGTATATCCACCATTCAATGCCAGTCAAGCGGGCAAGTGCCAAATTTGAAGTCGCCGCCGCGCGTGCGATAACAAGAGAGCCTCTGGGGGTAGGGCTGCCGGGTAGCCCAGGGTCGAGGGTCATTTGCCGATCTCTTCCCTGGAGCATGGAAGTGAGGTGCCGTATTCGGCACAGAAAATCGCCCACGAGATTTTTTGCCTATTCGGCAATTCGGAATTTGACGGTTGAGCTTGGCCTGATTCTTGCGCTTGCACTCTGAAATGATCTGGCTTTCACGACATGACGGGTTTGTGAAGAGGCCACCCTGTGTGCGTAACGCCACGCGTCAATGTTTCCGGTTGGCAAGAAAAATACCACTTCGGGTAAGGTCGAGGCAAAGAGAGAGAACCTTTCGGTCCAAGAAGCCAATCGCCCTGCATAAATCGAGGAAATCGCCCCACGACAGATTTCTCGAAATTCTTTCTTGCCAGAATACTTTTGATGCGATACACGGACTTTGAGCTGCTCATCCATACTGCGTTGTCCACACCTTAACCTATGAAAAAGATACGACTGTTCTTTATCAGCCTGTTTCTCGGTGTCGCGGCACCCGTCATCGCCGGGACCCCGACGTACGAGGTGCAACCTTCGCCTACGCCAGCGGACGAAAATCACCGCGACCTTTTTGATTACGAACTGGACTACACCGGAAACAGTAGTTTCTACGATGATCATGGGAAGTTTGGTAACGGCGATTCGCTATACAATGACTTTAGCTACGCTCATCGTTTCCTCATCACCGGGAAGTGGTATTTCCGGGCAGGGATCGAGTACGAGCGATTTGATTTTGACGGAACCAACAACGGATTGCCTGATCATCTCCAGACTGTGCACGCTCTGCTGGCCCTTGAATACGTCGTGCACGATCATGCCGGCGCGGGTATCGAGATTGATCCAGGCTTCTTTTTCCAAAATGACGTCCATGGCAACGATTTCGATATACCGGCCAAGGCGTTCGTCACGTTTCCACTAAAGAAAGACAAAATTTTTGCCGTGGTCGGAGTGGGCTTCGCGCTCAACCAGACTCCGATAGTTGGTCCCGGCGGTGGTATCATCTGGCTTTTCACCGACCACTTGCGTCTGGAAGGCGTGTTTCCAAAGCCGGCCCTGGTTTACAACCCGAACGACGATTGGGAATTTCGCATCTTCGGAAATTTGCAGTACGAAAGTTTCCGCACCGACGATGTCATAACGCCCGAGAGGAAGCTGCAAGTGCATAACGCGTGGGTTCAATACAGTGAGGACCGTGCTGGCGTGCAGGCGACCTATTCTGGTCTCAAGCCGTTTGACATCTCGCTCGGAGGCGGCGTCACGATCAAGCGCGACTTTGATTTCTTTCGAGCTGAAGCGAGTGCGAAGACGCGGCCTGCGCCGTTCGTCAAGTTCGAGGTCGAAGCGAAGTTCTAGGGAAATATTTCGTCGAGCTTTCGGGCGAGCGATTGCGGACCGTGGACTTTCAAACGGCCAGTCAAAAAGGCCCACGTGCCTTTGAGTGTTCCATTTGACATGGCGACCCAGTCGTTGTCGCTCGTGATAAAGGTGACGCTCGGATTGTCGATCTTGCCCTTACCCATCTTGAATGTCCCGTCATTCACGTCGATCCACCAGTCGCCGCCATTCGGCCCACTCAGCTCCCACTGGTAACGCGCATGCACTCCCTTGGCCTTCGCCGCCTGAAAACTTTGGCGCATTCCATCGAAGACCTGTTGCGGCGTCGAGTTCACAGGCTCGTTTGCTGCCGCGCTCGCCATGCGCAATGAGAGAGCCGCAACTGCCACCACTGTCACTAGGCAAAAACTCACGCTCTTCCCTTTCATAAGACCATTGCTCAAATCAGGATCGTTGCCGGGTCATAAATTGGCCGTCCCAATTGCGAAACCGGAAGCACATCGCTTGCGTCATCTAGTACAAATCTCTCCGGCGATGAGCGAATACCGCCATTCGATTCCGGACGGAAGCGATGACCTCCTCCGATAGTTCAGCTTGGATAAGCTCTTCGCGATCGGCCGAAGCAGAGGCGATTATCACACCATAGGGATCGATAATCGCTGATGTACCACAAAAAGTGACTCCGTCGTCGGTACCCACCCGATTCGCCAGGATGAGGTAGCTCTGGTTTTCAATCGCACGCGCCAAAGCGAGAATTCGCAGATGCTCAACTCGAGGGAACGGCCAGGCCGATGAGTTGATCAACACATTTGTGCCGTGGTTGACGGCAAGCGTGCGATAAAATTCCGGGAAGCGAAGATCATAACAGATGCCAAGTCCGAGATTGAACTTGTCGATCTTGCAACTGGCAAACCCGTCGCCCGCGGTGAAGTACGGGCGCTCGTCGAGCGGCGCAGCGGTCACCAGGTGTGTTTTGCGATACTTGGCGATGATTTTGCCGTTCGCATCGATCAAAGCTTGCGAGTTGTAAACGCGCGAACTGTCACGATCAGAAACGCCGGCGAGAATCGCGATCGAAAGTTCTTTCGCCGTTTCTTGTAACTTCGGTACAGCGCCTTCGTTCCAGGACGTCGCGTGCTCCTGAATCGCCGGCATCGAATAGCCGGTGTCCACCATCTCCGGAAAAACGATCAGATCATTGCCAGACTTTTTCGCTTGCGCGGAAAAATCACGAATTTTGCGGGCGTTTGCCTTGAGGTCACCGGGTGCGCATGAAATCTGAGCGGCTGCAATTTTCATGAGATTATTTTTAGGGCGTTTCTGTGAAACGCCAAATGGGAATGGCGTCCGACACAGAAGCCCTACAATTTTTAGCGTAAATTTTTGTCGAGCGCGCCGATTTTGCGCGTCTCCGGCCAGCCGAACGCAACAGCGAGAACGACGAGAATTGTGCCGATCCCGCCGCCGACAACTGAAATCACTGGACCAAGAAGCGCCGCGGTCAGACCGGATTCGAGCGCGCCGAATTCATTGGAAGTGCCGATGAAAATGTTGTTTACGGCCGAGACGCGACCGCGCATCTCATCCGGCGTAACCAGTTGCACGATCGAGCCGCGAATGATGACGCTGACGCTATCAAACGCACCGATCAAAAAGAGCAAGGCGAGCGAGAGCCACAAAGTTGTCGATAAACCGAAAAGGATAGTCGCGATTCCAAAACCGGTGACGCACCCAAGCAATGCTTTTCCCGCGTGCTTCATCGGGGGCAGATAGGCGACCGCGAGTGCCATGGCAAAGGCGCCGATGGCCGGCGACGCGCGCATCCAACCGAGCCCGACTGCGCCGCAGTGCAAAATTTGATCGGCAAAAATAGGAAGCAGCGCCGTAGCTCCGCCGAGAAGTACCGCAAATAGGTCGAGCGTAATCGTGGCCAGAATTACCTTCCGGCTAAAGACAAAGCGAATGCCAGCGATGAGACTGCGCCACGCATTTTTCTCCGCGCGATTGGCACTGCGTTTCCCCGGCCGAATCGGCAGAACGAGCAACAAAAACACGAACGCGCAGAGCGCGTCGAGCACGTAAACAAACGGAAACCCAATGTGGGCAACGAGAAGACCGCTGATGCCCGGACCAACCACCGATCCGATTTGGAAAAAGCTGTTGTTCCAAGTGACGGCGTTTGAAAAGGCGTCGCGCGACACCAGAGTCGGAAAAAATGAACTCCGTGCCGCCCACGCAAACGTGCGCACCGTGCCATAGATGAAAAGCAGCGCGTAAATGATTGGAACCGACGGATCATCGAAATGGTAGGCTGATTGATGTCGCTCGAAAACCGCCGCGATCGCACTGAGAACTCCGTTTCCCTGCCGCAAGATCGACATCTGTGGAATGGCGAGGTGTTGCCATGATACCAGTGCAAGCGCGATCGAAGTGAGCGCGCTAAAAATTTGCGAAACGAGAATGATCCGTTTGCGGCTGAATCGGTCCGCCAAGTGTCCGGCCGGCAATGAAAGCGCTACAACGGGAATCGCAATAACCAGACCAACCAATCCGAGCGCGGTCGCCGAATGCGTACGCCGGTAAATTTCCCACTCGACTGCCACCGCCAGCATTTGCCGGCCGATGATGGAGAGCAAATTGCCAAAAGCGAACAAACTGAATCCGCCAAACCGAAACGCGGCATACGGGTCGTGCGGCCGAACTTCCGGCGCGATCGGCCTAACGATTGCCGGCCGTTGACCGCGCGGCGATTCATATTGGTTAGGCGGAGAGTCGATCGGTTCAGGCATGTTCGAGCGCGTCCGTTCGAACACGCCCGCGAGATTGTAAAGTCAGCGCGCAGCCTCGCAACCGCGTTGCGAAACGTTTCTTTAATAAGGCCGGGACCTACTTCCAAAATCGACGGCGAGGATATTCGGTGATATATGGAAGTGCGCTTCCAAATTCTTCTCGTGATCGCACACTCAAGGAGGTTGATATGTCTCTAAACGGAAAACACGCGTTGATCACCGGAAGCTCCCGCGGTATTGGTAGAGGAATCGCCCTGAAACTGGCCGCTAACGGTGTCAAGGTAGCGATCCATTATTACCAAAACGAGGCTGCCGCAAACGACACGCTTGGACAGGTCCGCAAGCGCGGCTCCGATGGTCTAGTAGTCCAGGCCGATGTGAGGCGGCCTGAACAGATCACCGCCATGTTCGGCAAGGTCCAGGCAGAATTCGGTAAGCTAGATATCTTCGTCAGCAACGCACGAACTGATCTCCCCACCTTCTACCAGAAGCCGCTGGAGATCACGCCGGAGCAGTGGGACATGGCCATGGACTCGCAGGCCAAGGCGTTCCTACTCGGGGCGCGGGAGGCGGCGAGCCTGATGAGTGATGAGGGCCGGGTCATCGCCATCACCTACTCGCCAGGCGGCCGAACCGGGAGTTGGCAGCCGTGGGTGGCGATGGGGTCCGCGAAGGCCGCGCTCGACTCGCTGGTGCGCTACTTCGCCGTGGCCTTGGCCCCGCGCCGTATCACCGTCAACGGCATCAGCCCCGGCGGCGTCTTCGGCCCGCCCAACGTAGTCGAGGGTGGTGTCTTGCGCGCTCTGCCGCAAGACATCCAGGACGCCACGCGAGCCTGGCACGAGGGTGGGTGGACGCCGATGAGACGGCTCGGGACCCCAGAAGACATCGGCAACGCCGTGACGCTCCTGTGCATGGAGGAGGCCGGCTTCATTACAGGTCAGATCATCCACGTGGATGGCGGGGCGTCCATCATGGACACCGTCTTCCCACTTGAAATCCAGCTAGGCTAACCCCGAAAGCTTTCCGGGCCGACCGTGCTGCCACGACCGTGAGCGCCCCGGCTGATGCGAATGACGTTACGCTTTTAACGCTTGCCGTCTGCCTGACCTATCGTAACAATGCATTGATTAACGGGAGGTAAGACATGGTCAAAGTAGCATTGTTCGTTCGGCTGGAGGCAAAACCTGGAAAGGAGGCGGATGTTGAGAGCTTTTTACGCGGCGGCCTGCCGATCGTCCAGAAGGAGCCAGCCACGATCGCCTGGTTCGGAATTCGCCTTGGGCCGACAACATTCGGCATCTTCGACGCCTTTCCGGACGAGGCCGGACGGCAAGCGCATCTTTCTGGACAAGTCGCCGCAGCATTAATGGCGAAAGCTCCAGAGCTTCTCGCGAAAGCGCCCGTCATCGAGAAGGTCGAAGTCCTTGCGGCAAAACTCCCGAAGTAAATACAAGCTAAGCCAGCCTGTGGCTCCGGCGGCGTTCACGAGCAGGCTGACAAAGAATTGCGATGGCTCAATCGCCAGCACGCAACAAACTACCGAGTTATTCGCAAAGCAAGATTGTTTCGGCGAGTCGCCGAAACCAACACGCAAGACGCGTGCACTACCCTACAATCCCGGGTCGCGCGGGAATTTGGCGTAGGGAAGGCGCGTACCTCTGAAAAAGAATTGGTCGGCGCGGATGGCGTCGGCCGCGAGAAAATCGTGCGTGCCGGATGCGCCGACGATGTCGTCTTGATCGACGCCGTCGCCACTCACGCCGATCGCGCCGATGAGCTGGCCATTGCGATAAAGCGGGAAGCCGCCCGGAAAAATCGTGATGCCGTTGGGAAAATTCGGATTGGGCGGCGCCATGGAGAGCATCTCCTGCAATCCGTTGTAGGGGCCGGGTGGATTGGCATCAATGCCGGGCGGATAATTGCTCTGCCCAAGAAAACCGACCGTGCGCGAGGAGACAGCGGTGGTATTGCCGTTCTTGGAGAACCCAATCGCCGTGCGCGCCTTTTGCGCGGCCACATCCCAACTGAAAAGCGTCGCTTCGCCCGTGCGGAAGGTGCCGAGCACGGTCGGCGGGACATTCGGCGCATTGGGAAAGTTGACCACGCTGATGAACGCTTCCATTTGCGTGCCAATGGGCAATCGAATCGCGGCCCGCGTCGTCCGCACACGATCGGCCCCGTAATTGATGATGCTGGCCACTTCCGCGGCCGTGAGGCGAGGCTGACCGTTAATTATGCCCGGCAGCGGATCGCTAATGATCGGCTGGCGGATCTGACCGCTTACGCCTCCAAAGGTCGCGACCGGATACGGAAATGGCGGCGGCGGATTTTGAATCGGATAAACAGCCGAGGCATTGCCCCGCAAAACGACGGTGCTGGAAAAATTTGTCGATGTTGCGGTGTAGGCGAGGCTGATGCCGCCGATGAAAACATTGCCCGCAGTGATGCTCGACGACGGCTCATAACCGTGCTGGCCTGAAAGCGCGACATCTTCATCGGTGTCCGGTCCAGAGATAAAGGGAAATGAATTGTCGGTACCGTCACCGGTAACACCGATCCCGCCGACGAGAATTCCATTTTTATAAAGCGGCAAACCGCCGGGCGAACCATCGAGCGAAGTCCCGGGGATGGGCGATCCGAATGTCCCCGGCGACGAGCTCGATGGGATCAGGTCTGTCTTCTTGAATCGGTTTACGTCCGAGAACGGTAAATTTGAGAAGCCCACGCCAACGAGCGGGCCGGTCGCGGTGTTGCGGACACCAGGCGGGAAATGCTGTTGAATGATGAACCCGGCTGTGCGCGAGCTAAACGCGTTTTGATTGCTGCTCAGAAATGCAGCGGTGCCCGCTTTGGAAACTGCGTTGGCGATTTGAGTGGGCGTCGGCTCGCCCCCGGCCACATTCCAGATACCGACCACGTAACCTTCGCGATCGGTGACCGCGATCACGCTGTTGGGCGAAACTTGCACGGCGCGCGTGACAGCGTGGTTGATGATTGTCTGAACATCCGCGGCGGTCAGTTGCGCGAACGCTGACGAGGAAAGAAAACTTGCCGCGACGAAAGGAAATAGGACGCGCAATTTCATCTACGCTAGCGGTAGCAGGTTGCGCAGCGATTGACCATTGAAAATCTGAGCCGCGTTTTCTGTAGAGGCAGCCGTGTCAGCTGCACATTCATCGTTTCGCTACATCTACGCGCGATCAATCACAACGATCTCGCCTTGATATGGCCATTCGTCCGAATTCTCGACCAAACCAGCACGGACAGGATTTTCGCGAACGTATTCCATTTCTGCGAATAACTTTCATCACTACGAAGGACGTGATCGAAGAAACCCGGCTGCCATAAAATGCGTGGAGTTTCAAGCGCGACGGAAAGCGCGCGCTTCAAACCTCCCACCCACGGCGAAAGTGAAAAGTTCTGATTACCTCGCACAAAGAGGTGAATATGATCGGGCATGATCACATAGCGTCCAACTGCAACGTCGAATTGCCGTTGTGCCCGTAGAGCGTAGTTTGCAAATGCGGTCTGCGCGCGACCAAACGAAGGAATCCTTTGCCGGTTTCGGGTGCAAAGTGTGACGAAAAACAGCGGCGCAGTGGAGAAAATGAGATCGAGCCGGTGTGGTCGATCTTTGATCATCGCGGTCATTGTAGAGGCAGGGTGCCGGCTGCAATGTTTGAATTTGCAGGCGACACGCCTGCCGCCACAACTGCACGACGGTCGAATGTCTTAAGCTTGCAACGGCAGTGCTCTTTCCGGCATCCTCGCCCGCTATGCGCTGGTCAACTGTGGCGCAACTCTCCGAGTTGCGATCTTCAGAAGGCAAGTTGGCGCGGGCGATCATCAGCGCCAGGGCGATTGAGGTCAATCGCCCCTACCTAGCGATTTCGCTGCGCGGGAGAGCCGCCGCACTGGCCGGACTTTTGTTCTGCATCGACATCGTCGTTGCTCAAAGCCAGACGATTGAACTTTGTCCCGCGCGCAGTGCCGGCGGCGTTCATCGCGATTTGACTTTCATGCATCTCGATCTTCTGGCGCAGAACGATCAGCCGCCAGAGACCGAGCCGCCTTTGCCGCCGTCGCAGTTCAATCCCGATCCCGGCGCGGGCAAACAACAAATTGAACCGCAGCCGCCGCCCGAGCTTTTCCCGCCCGCCCTGCCGCCGCCTCCGGGATATGGTGAAGAGCCGCTGCCGCGTTCGCTCAAGCTTCCTCGCAAAGGCGTGCGCGAGGTCGTTCCACGCCGGCCAAAATTGGAATACGAAACTTATCCGCAATCGGAGCAAGGCGAAGGTTTGTTGCCGGGCTCGGAGCCGGCGCCGAATCGATGGTTCATCGGTTTCGGCCGCTGGAAACGCTACGCCGACCCCTCAACCGAAACGACTTATCAGGCCGGCGACTTGAAACTTTGGCATCCCTATTTGCAAAGTCTGCTCAAAGGCGACGCACCGATTTACGGCCAGGACATTTTCCTCAACATCACGGCAGAAGATTTCTTTCAATTCGAAGCGCGCAAACTTCCGACGCCGAGTGGCGTGAGCACAGCTCGCCCGAACAGTTCGGAATTCTTCGGCTTGAGCGATCAACTTTTTTACTCGAACGATTTTTCCATCGGTATCGATCTTTTCAAAGGCGAGACCGCCTTCAAGCCGATCGATTGGGCGCTGCGCTTTCTCGCCGTTTACAATCATAACTACATCGACGTGGAGGAGAGAAATGTCGTTAATCCGAATCCGCAAAACGGGACGACTCGCGAAAAGGAATTCTATTCGCTGCAGGAGGCGTTCGCCGAAATTCATCTGCGCGATTTGTCGAACAACTACGATTTCATTTCCGTGCGCGCCGGCATTCAACCATTCGTGAGCGATTTCCGCGGCTTCATTTTCAACGACACCAACCTGGGCGTTCGTATTTTCGGCAATTACGACAACAACCGCTGGCAATACAACATCGCCGCCTTCGACATGCTCGAGAAAGACACTTACTCGGACCTCAACGAGTTCAGCCGGCGCCAGCAGCAGGTTTACGTCGCGAACGTTTTCCGACAGGATCTGATTTGGAAAGGTTACACCGGCGAGCTCAGTTTCCTGGCTGACTTCGACAACAATAGCCGCCATTACGACAAAAACGGTTTCATCACGCGGCCCGCGCCAATCGGCACGGTCGCCGATCATTACGTGCAAGCGTATTACCTCGGCTGGACCGGCGACGGACACATCGGCTGGCTCAACATCGACCACGCCTTTTATCAAGTGCTCGGCGAGGACAGCTTGAACGGCATTGCCGGACAGCGCGTGCAGATCAACGCCCAAATGGCCGCGCTCGAACTCTCAGTCGATAAAGATTGGATGCGCCACAAGTTGTCGATCTTTTACGCCAGCGGTGACGATACGCCCACGGATTCGGAGGCCACCGGCTTCGACACCGTGTTCGATCGGCCGTTTTTCATCGGAGGGCCGTTCAGCTTTTTCTCGCATCAAGGTTTTAATCTCGGCGGCACGGCGGTGAATTTTAAGCAGCGCGACAGTCTGGTAATCGATTTCCGCACGAGTAAATCGGAAGGCCAGGCCAATTTCGTTAATCCCGGCGCGATCATTGTCGGTTACGGTCTCGACGCCGACGTCACCCCGAAGCTGAGAGGATTCATGAATGTGAACTACATCTGGACGGTCGACACCGCGGTGACCGAGCAAGTGCTCTTCACCAATCACGCCAGCAACGATCTCGGACTCGATTGCAGCCTCGGCTTTCAATGGCGGCCGTTGCTCACTGAAAACATCATCTTCACGGCGGGCGCCGGATTTTTCGTGCCCGGTCAAGGTTACAAGGATATTTACCGCGCCAACACACGTCCCGTCTTTGGTTATCCCAGCCCGCCCGCCGGCCACGTCGACCCATTTCTTTACAGCGCAATCGTGACGCTGACGCTGACGTATTAACAACGTGAACCGTTACATCGTTACATCGTTACATCGAAGACCGAATCTCGATTCACGAATCTCGATTCACGTACGCCAGATCTTCGTGCTCATGCTTGTGCTCGTGCTCGATCAAAGGATCGCCGCACAAGAGCAAACATTTTCCGGCTACGGCCCGCCGACTTCTGTTCCGATCGAAAGATCGACAATCGCTCGCACAGCATTGCCGCCGCATAATTGGATCGATCAAACGCAAGCGCAAGCCGACGTGAAAAGCGTCGGTTGTTTGCAATGCCATCAAGGCGTCGAGCCGATGCATAAAGCGGAGCATGTCGTGCTTGGCTGCACCGATTGCCATGGCGGCAATGCCGCGCGCGGCCTAACGAAAGAGCAAGCGCACATTCTGCCAAAGAACAAGGAGTTTTGGAAAACATCCGCCAACCCGCCGAACTCAAATGCGTGGCTCAATCACGAATCGCCGGAATTCATCCGTTTCATAAATCCCGGCGATCTGCGCGTGGCCAAACAAGCGTGCGGCCTTTGTCACGGCGAGATCGTTCGTGACGTCGATCACAGTATGATGAATCACGGCGCCATGCTATGGGGCGCCGCTCTATATAATAACGGCGCATTTTATTTGAAGAATTATCGCTTCGGCCAGGCTTA
>Ga0209154_1001918_pt1 | contig 11932 bp, 10 predicted proteins | sample GraSoiAngelo_121_FD_185878 | JGI IMG/M metagenome (GOLD analysis project Ga0209154, IMG submission 185878) | Grasslands soil microbial communities from the Angelo Coastal Reserve, California, USA - 14_0919_12_20cm (SPAdes) (version 2) | ecosystem: Environmental > Terrestrial > Soil > Grasslands ... | reverse complement strand
GTGCCGATTGCGCTCGCGACGTTGAAGCCATCCCGGCTCAGAACCGAGACCAGGTGCAACAGGTTCATCCCACCGCCACACCCAAATTCCAACATTCGCAGAGGCCCACGCTTCATGTCCGGCGGCAAGAGTTCCAACGCCTGAAGGTAGACGTCCTTGTAGTCTCCATCGAGCAGCGAGTTGATGCCGGCCCCCGCCGTAGCGCGGGTGTACTTCAGGATTGCATCGGGAGAAGTGTATTCCCGGAAAAATGCATCATTCTCCATAGATAAGTTCGTCTCCGTAAGTGTCACCCTCTGTCCTCTGACCTCCTTGGCCTGCTGCTCTGCTCGCCAAAAAACTTTCGGAGTAGCCTCGGCGAAGACGGCTGACATCTGCCCTTTGTCCTCTGATACAAGTCCTCTGCTCGCTTTAGTGCTCGCTGGCGACCGTAAAGCTGTCGACCTTGAATCTCAGAAGGGAACCAAAAATCGCTCTCAGCTTTTTCATCTGTTCGCGGCGATGAAAGCGCATTAAATCCGGGGTCACGGCGCGTTTCATTCGCCGCATGGCCGCCCAGCAATAACCGCAAAGCAGGGCAAGGCCGCCCGTGAACACCGGTTTCTTTGTCATCTGATAAGCCACGCGGAACAATTGCCAGACCGGGGATCCGCCGAGGTAATAGTCTTTTTCCCCATAGGAAAAAAGCGCCTGCAAAGCGCTTTTCCCAGCCGTGCCCAGCGTGCGGTGATGATGATATCGTTTTTCGGAGAAGGATCGAACTTTCCATCCCTTCATCCGTGCGGTCATGACTGCGATCCAGTCAATTCCGCCAGCCCGATTGGACACATAGCCACCAATATCTTGAAAACATCGGCGGCGAAAAAGCTGGCATGGCCCAGCCACGTAATTTTCCCCTTCGAAGCTGTCTTTGCTTGAATCATAATCTCCGTCTTGAGTGAAAGGAGTTCCAGCCACACCGAGCTCCGGGTCCTCGCGGAACTTCCGCAACAGGAATTCCATGTAGTTAGGTTCGAAGGAAACATCGGCGTCCAGGTTTCCCATGATCTCGAACTCGCGGGATTGAACCCGTTCCAGGCCGGCGTTAACCGCGTGCGCCTTCGAAGCAAAATTGCGGTCGGTGCGTTGCTGCCGTCGGACCAGTTCGATCCACGGATACCGTTTCGCATACTCTTGGACGATCTCCGCGGTGCGGTCCATCGAACCGTCATCCACGATGATCCAGCGCTCCGGCGGAACTGTTTGGGCGACCATGGAGGCGAGGGTCTTTCGAATGAAAGCTTCCTCGTCATGCGCCGGAGTAATAAGGACGTACTTCATAAGTCAGAGGCCAGATGACAGACGGTCACCCGCCTACATAGCTTCGGCGTGGCAGGGAGGTGAGAATCTAATTAGCGACATCCGCGTAATCCGCGGTTTGTTTCGTGATCTGATCGCTCATAACCGCTCGATTGCGGTAAATCTGGGCAAAAATCTCATCCATGATCCGGGCGGTTAAAATGATTTCCCGATAGGGAATCGGAGGCGGGCCACCCGCGCGAATGCTGTTGTAGAAACGTTCGATCAATTCCTTCATTCCAAAGTCCTGATAGAGTCGCCTGCGAAAGAAATTTGTTACGTTGACGCGCGCATTTCTAAGATGCTCACGCGCGGCCTGGAGTGGCGGAACGAAATAGGTGAGATAGCTTTTATAGGAGCGATTCTTGTTTCGGATCAAGCTTCCACTGACTTGATCCACAACAATTGAATTAACTGGGCCACAAATACGCAGTTGGTTGAGCCCTTTCATCTCAGTGGAAAAACAGAAAAGCGCGGTCATGCTGTTCTTGTCGCGAATTAGCACTCTCAACTCGTCCAGGATTTCTTCCCCACCGAGGCTTCGCAGTCGCGGGCTCTGACCGGCCATCGCAATAATTTCGATCAGTTCATCATCGAGGAACTCGGCGAGCCTGGCGATACCGTGACTGAGGATGTTGTGAAGCAATTGTCCCGGCAGTTGGCGCACCCAATGTGCACGACTCGCCAGAATCGGTCCCACATAGCTTGTGTCAGTCAGATCATAAGACCAATCGCTCTCTAAATGAACAGGTCTTCCGCCGAGGAATCCCTTGTTCACGATCCGGCGCATTTCGAGCATCTCGAGTGTAAATTGATAGTTATGCCCGGCTGTCATTCTCAAGCCGCGGCTTTCAGCCAGCTCGATCAGCGACTGCGCTTCCTCTGTTGTGACTGTGAAAGGTTTCTCCAAATAAACGTGGCTGCCCGACTCAAGGCACTTTGTGGCCAGAGAGAAATGACTCTGGGGCGGGGTGGTAATGTGGACGACGTCCGGAGTAGTCGTTCCCAGCATTTCCTGCAAATCGGAGAAGCATTGTGAGACGCCAAACCGCTGCCCGAGTTGTTTGGCCATGAGCAATTCTCGATCGCAAACGGATACAATTCTGCAATCCGAAATCCGATGGATCGCTTGGACATGCTGATCGGCGACTTTGCCGCACCCGACGATGGCGATGCGCATCGGCGGAGAGTTGATAGTTGATTGTTGAGAGTTGATAGGGCAGAAGACGGAGAACTGAGGACAGACGGTAGTTAATCCGCGTTATCCGCGGTTAGAACTAGATTCGAATTGCGCTAGGAAAGAGGCCATCGCCGGTTGCATACTCACCTTCGGCTTCCAGCCCAATCGCTCCCGAAGTTTTTGATTTGAGTAGCGGTTCCCTTTCCATTCAGCAGCACACCGCCGGCGGTTGAAGGCCGGAGGAAGCTGGCCCTTGGACCACTTCGAATATTTTTCCCACAGGAGGCACAAACCGCACGCGAGAAAATAAGGAACGCGAACAGAGAAAAAAGGCTTCACGCGTGTCTTATAGGCTCTCAGAAATTCGCTGCTCGTCACCAACTCATCGTCCACAACGTTAAATATCTCTCTATCAACGCCGGGCCTAAGGCCCGCCAGAACGATCGCCTCGGCGCAGTTATCGACAAAGGTAAGTGGCAGGAGATTTGATCCTCCCACATGGACAAAAAACCCAAAGGTATCTGCGCCAATCCGGCCACTCAGATCCCGTTTGCCCGGCCCAAAAACGGCGGCGGGTCGCAGGATCACGTAAGGCAGCCCGCGCTTGTCGCCATATTCCCTGACCAATTCCTCTTGTTTGAGTTTCCCGAAACCGTAAGCGTCATACCGTTCCTGAGGTGCATCTTCCAATGGGCAGCTCTCATCGAGCAGCGCGCCACGTTTCAAGGTCAAGTTCGAATAGACTGCAAAAGAACTAACGTTCACGAAACGCTTGGGCCGCCCAAATTCCAGAAAAGCTTCGATCAGATTGCGGGTGGCCAGAGCCGAATTCATAAACGCGCCAGCGAACGATTTTTCAATCCCGGCGGCGAGATGATAAATGACTGAAACACCATCGGCCGCTCTTCGGCAATCATCGCTTGAGAGGAGATCGCCGGTGAACACGTCGACATTTTTTCCAACTGAAAATCGGCTGAGGACCTCTCTCAAATGGCCCAAGCGACTTGAGGGACGGACGAAACAACGAAGGTTTGTGAAACCGTATTCGAGCAGGTTCTCTACTACTTTGGCACCTATAAAACCGTTCGATCCGGTCACCAGAAGGCAGTCACTTGGCTCGACTAAATATCTTACATCCATCGGTGTTTCTCTGAGGGGCATGGAATTGTCGGGAAACCGCTCGGGGTGAATTCGGTCTGGCAGCCACGTGAATTGCCTTGCGCCGGATTACGGAGGGCAGTGGTCCAGAGGTCAGATTCCGGCCCGTAAGAGCTACAGCCCGGAGAGGGGACGGAAGTCAGAAATCGGAAGGGCTGCCATCAATCTCTTCCTCTGCATAAACCAAGTCTTTGCTTTCTCCCGGAGGCATAGCTTCAATGCTTTCGAAGGAATCGAATTCAGGCTGCCGATAATCCAACGCGATGAGGTAAAAAATACACCAGAGAGGGCTAATGTTCTTAAATGATGCCTCGGTCCAGTTGTAAACGATGACTGCGGCAAGAAAACCCAGTCGAAACCGGCCAAATTCGAAATTCCTCAAAAATTCCCGGCGGCTTTTCCAGAATGTCGCGACCAACAAGCCGACCAACAAAAACAGTCCAACCAGTCCAAGGTTCAAATAGGTTTCAAGATAGCCATTGTGAGCCTCATTGGGCTGCCACCAGCGCGATTCCGCGAACTCTTTGAACCGCTCTCCCAACCAGAAACTTTCGAAGCCGGTTCCGAAGAGCGGATTGATTTTGACTTTCAGGAGTTCACTCCAAAGTAAAGTTCTGTCCGTCAAGGTCGCGCTTTTGCCTAGAAGCTCAGTCACGCGACCAGAAATTCCAAACGTCGCTTCTGCCAGGACATAGATAACTATTGCCGCTATCATGTAGGTGCCGATCAGTCTCTTGTTCACGAACCGAAGGCCGAGGATTATTACGATCAGCACACCGAGGAACAAGGATACAAGCGATGTTGAACTATGAGCCATCGTAAGAAGCCACCAAATCGCCATGAGGAACCCACCAGTTAGAAGAAGTTCGTTTCGCCTTGGTTTGCCTCGCTCGCGCGGCAAAGTTTGCAGCATGTGCCAGAAGAAAAAGAAACCCAGGATCAGGCAATCACAACCCAGCGCGTTCTTATTAGTTGTGATACCTGTGTTAACAGCCGCCCCCGTCCAGGTATCGAATCCTCGGCCCAACTCGGGATAGTATTTGATGAACAAAATCGAGACCGGAACGACGATGTAAGCGCATCGCTTCATCACTCTGCTCAGCGCCTTTTCAGGGTCCGGCTCTGTCAGGATGATGAGCACCATAATGGGGTGACCGAGTACCTTGAACCACCGCTTGAACGCAACAAACGGAAAGTCGGACCAGACGATGGAAACCAAACAATACAGGAGAAATATTGTGAGCCATTGATTGTTCCGGATAATTTCCGAAAAACTGGCCTGCCTCTGGTGAAGGACGTAAAGGCCCCCCACAATCAGCACGAAGTACACGCCAGCGTCGAGCGGACTTCCCTCCTCCAATGTCACAGCGCCCACGTGTAAACCGAAGAGATTGAGCCATTCCGAAACTTGCCTGCTGGAAATGATCAGCATCCAAAGAAGCGGAATCCAGAGGGCGCCGGTTACGTTTGGTCTCTCGCGGATGTCTCTCCTGTAGAGGAAGACAACAAAGGCGACCGTAAGGCAGGACGCTATGATTGGAGGGAGGTGCATCGCTAAGTCAGCCACCCCTCCGGGCCAAGATTTTTCTGCCTAAGCGTGTTCGACTGCACGATGGCCTGCAAAAGAGCTGACGGAAATTTTTGCAGCAGGATATCGATATTCGGCATCACGCAGTGGCCGCCAATCTCGCCAGGGAAATATTTCACCGGCGGAAAGAATTTAATTTCTTCATAGAACGACACGACTTCGTCGTAATTGATGCCGAGTTTGACACAATAGCGTTCAACCTCCTGGGCCCACGCGATCAGCAAGCCGAAATAGGTCGTTTCGGTAAGCTTGGCAATTTCGCTCGCCTCCGGCGAGCTGAGCAACTTCGTTTTCATCCCGACTTCCTCAAAATGCTCGACGGCGCGCTGACCTGACGGCAGATCCAGCGCTCCAACAAACTTTGCATAACGCAACATTTCGTCCTGCATTCGGACATGCTTGCCGCGAACGGGGCTGTGCACGACTGGGGTTCCGGATTCAACCGCAATTCGACGCGTGGTTCCAGGAGCAACTGTGCTATTGATTACCGTGAGACCAGGCCGGTACTGACCAATGTACTCTACTACTTGCCCCACGAAGTTGCGATTCTGGAATGGAAAACAAACATGCATCACGTCACACTGGGAGACGGGTGCAGGCTGATTGATATCTACGCCAAACGTCCGATACCTGCCCTTCATAATCTCCAGCAAAGGCTTGCCGACTTCACCCAGGCCCACGATGACAACCGTTTGGTTCACAGCTTGGAATGGATAGAATTGCAGTAGTCTTGCTGGTGCTCTATCTCGTCATGTCTGACATGAGGACCGGCTCCGCTACTCCGCGGTTTCTGCTCTGCCCGCGAGTGGGCTTGAAAGCGTTCTTGATCTCAAAGGCGACCTCTTCAATCGCTTCATTAGGAAGTTCTGGGTAAATGGGAAGCGACAGAATGCGAGTCTGGTTGGCATAAGCAGCGGGAAAATCCGCTGAGCCGTGATCAAGATGAGCGTACGCAGGATAAAATGGGAGGGCTTTGGGATAATTCAAAACCGTTGCGATGCCGGCGTCTGTGAGATGCTTTCTAAGATCATCCCGGTTTTCCGTGCGAATGACATAGAGGTGATAAACATGGTCTCGGCCGGCCCCGACTTTTGGTGTCGCAACATGACCTACATCCTCCAGAAGCTCGTCATAACGCGCGGCGACATGGCGGCGCGCCTTAGTCCATGCCGGTAAATGTGGCAACTTTGCATTCAGAATAGCTGCCTGCAGACCGTCCATACGGCTGTTGATCCCTTCCATCACATGATCGCCTTTGCCGCCATGACGCGCGAATGTTGCCATCCAGTCGGCGAGTTGATCATCATTGGTCACAAGGCATCCCGCATCCCCGTAGGCGCCCAGGTTTTTGCCCGGGTAAAATGAGAAGGTCGCAACGTGGCCAAAGGTTCCCACCAACTGTCCGTTGTACCTTGCCAGATGTGCCTGGGCGCAATCTTCTATCACCCACAGATTGTGCTTTCGCGCAATCGCCATGATCGCGCCCATGTCCGCCGGCTGTCCATATAGATGCACTGAAATGATTCCGACCGTGGCAGGCGTAATCTTTGCTTCGATGTCGACCGGATCAATCGTGAAAGTTTCCTCGTCCGTGTCGCAGAACACGACTCGCCCGCCGGCCTGCGTGATTGTCTCGGATGTCGAGATCCAGGAGTGTGCCGAGGTAATTACTTCATCGCCGCGTTTCAAGCCAAGCCCTCTCAGGGCGATGTAGATTGCGTCGGTCCCGTTCGCACACGAGACGCAACGTTTCACGCCAAGCGTTCTCGCCCATGCCTCCTCGAATGCGTCCACGTGCGGTCCGCGAATGTAGGCTGACTGGGCAATCACTTCGGCAATCGCCCTGTCGATCTCCTGCTTGATCGTGAGGTATTGGGCGTGCAGGTCAACGAAGGGGATTTTCATCGGCCAGAAGTCAAAACTCAGAATTCGGAAGTCAGGCGGAATAGTTACCCGCCTACGCCGAGGCTACGGCACGGCTGGAAGGCGACGGAGGAGGCGGGCTGGATTGCCCGCATAAATGCCTGAGACGGTAACATCCTTAGTCACGACTGCCCCAGCTCCTATAACCACGTGCTCACAGATGGTGACCGGAAGGATTGTTGCATTTGTTCCAACACTCACATGATTGCCAAGTGTGGTCGGCCGCCAAAGCTCCAGTTTTCCGGCCGGGCCACCCTCGCCAAACAGGTCGTTAATAAACATGGCGCCATGAGAAATGAAACAGTCGTCCCCAATTGTAACCAGCTCGCATATGAACGAGTGGGATTGAATCCGGCACCGCTTACCGATGATTGCTCCCTTTTGGATCTCAACGAAAGGCCCGATTAAGGTATCATCGCCGATGTTGCAGCCGTACAAGTTTGTCGGCTCAATGACCGTCACATTTGCGCCGAACCTTACGTCGACAAACCCTACCATGCGTCGCGTGACTGGATTCATGTCGCAAAATTCTCATGAATAACCTCGCCGTTCAGCGGTCGCGCGCGCTCAAGAATGGAAACGACAGTTCGCGCGTGGCTGAGCCCGGTGAGTGGTTTTTGTGAATTGCGGATGCAATTAACGAAGTGTTCAGCCTCGACGCGGACTGGCTCCGCAAACTTGACTTCCGGCATCAGAATATCACCGCTCCGATAGTCGAACTGCGGACCTTCGGGATTGTCGAAGTCCATGTTCTCACCAAGAATCGCCCGGCGATCGATTCCTTTGTCGTAAATGAGGAGCTTGTTCTCGGCGATATCGTCGTAAACCACCATCTTGCGCGAGCCGACGATAATCATTTTTCGCACTTTCTGTGGGTCCAACCAGCTAACATGAATGTTTGCGATCACTTTTCCGGGATATTCGAGATTAAGGAAAACAACATCGTCGATCCCTTCTTGCATATAAGCCATGCCTTGGCGGCCAATGGAGATCGGCTCCGGGTCGTTGAGCCAATATTGAATGATGCTGATATCGTGGGGAGCGAAGTTCCAGAGGGCGTCGATGTCGGAACGAATCCGGCCGAGGTTTAGGCGCTGGCTGTAAATGTAGCGAAGTTCACCTAGTTCGCCGGCATCGATCAGTCTTTTCACATAACGGACAGCTGAGTTATAAACGAACGTGTGACCGGTCATCACAACCAGATTTTGTTTGCTGGCACGGTTTGAAAGCTCGTCGACCTCCGCAACTTTTGTAGCGAGCGGCTTCTCCACGAACACGTGTTTGCCGGCATTGAGGGCGTCCTTGGCGAGGGAAAAGTGGCTGGCAGCGGGTGTCGCGATCACTACGCCATCAACGCTGGGATCTTCAAGAACCGTCTGATGCGTCTCAATCGCGCAGCTGAACGGAAAATTTGCCTCCACAAAGGCGCGCCGTTCCACGCTCGAATCCACGACGTATTTCACGCTGCACCCGGGCAGAGCCGAGAAGTTACGCAAAAGATTCGGGCCCCAGTAGCCACATCCGATTTGGGCCAGGACTAGATTGTTCGATGACACGGCCAAAGGAAATTCAAAAGGAGAAAGCGAGAAGGACTAGAAGCCTAGGCAGGACTTCAAGAGTGAGTCTCGCTATAGAATTGTTTGCGCGCCTGGCTGAGGTCCTTTGTTTCCCCAACATGAAGCAATCTCGGTTGCACGGATTGCGACTCTCCTGTAAGGACCTTAATGGGCCTTACAGCTTTATTGCCAAGAATGTCCGTTACATTAAAACGTGCTTCTTTGCCGCCCTCCAAACCGGCTTCAGGCGCCTCGACAAAGACCCAGCCTCTAACGGTGTGGCGAGGTTCGATGTTTTTGTTTGCGATCGCATAATCAAATGTGTCTTGTTCTATGTTCGATCGACACGCTTGCTTCATATCATCGGTAGGACCACGGTTATAAACTTCGCCGCTGTGCGCGTCGATCGTAACAAGCCTTACCCACTCTTGTTTGCCGCTCAGCACCTCGATCGAATAAGAGTCAATCATGATAGGTGCGTCGCCTAAATTAGTGAATCGAATGTATAATAGACCATTGATCGGCGATGCAATTATTAATCCGTTTTTGTCGCCGTGTATCAGCCAAAAGCTTTCATCCATAGATTTCGGATGTAGCCATCCGGCTTCCACAGCGACTTCAAAGTCCCGTTCAGGTGATATAGCTTCACCGGTTGATGTTGTTGAGGTGTTGAACGGCTTCCCGGCAAAAGCGGTTTGGCTAATGAGCGCAAGCAACACAATCGAGAAAAGAATGGTTGATCCAGGCAACATGGCTCGCAAGCCTCTAAATGAATTACTAGCCACTCACCGGGGCTAGATGTACTTGCTCAAACGCTCTAAGCAGCGATCAGAAGTGAGTCGCAGGTATCAATTGTGAAGTCTTCGAAGGCGGCGCTGCGGCCACGGAGGTCGCGCGTTGAACCGCCGCGGTTGTATACCCTCACTACTAACGGCGGAACATTGGCGGCATTACTAGCAAGTTCATTATTAGCCGGCTGCACCCAGATGTTTCGGCCATCGTGTGTGGCACTGTCAAACGATGTTTCGCGTCTGTTGCGAAACCATGAGACGGTTTGTGCCGCCGTAGCAAACCAAGGTTTCCTGGCGCGCAGATTGTTGAGCAAAGTGACATAGAAATCGCCCCACAACCTTTCAGGGCCGAGGCTACGGTCGTGCCAGTTAATGGTGAGAACGCCGCCGAATCTTGTTACATTCTCGATCAACGGCAGCATCGCAGCCCGCGCCAGGTCATCGGACAAGTTCATGTATGACGGATAAAACAGGGCCGTGTCCATAATGTGCAATGGGAGTTCGAGCAACCTATCGACGTTAGGATGCTTGAAGACTTGAGCTGTTCCCGCACGGTATCCGATCGTTTCGTTGTAGCCAACCGTTGAGTCATACGAGAAGCCGGCTTTCTCGAGGGTCAGTGGTGCTTGCAAATCAAAGTAAAGCCAGTGCATCCGAACGCCTGTCTCGGTTGTGCCCGTGATTTTCTGAACGCGTTCGCATTCACCACGGCCCTTTGCGCTGTCGCGCCATGCATCGATGCCGTGAACAGCGATTTCACGGTTTGCAGAAAGCAGCTTCTTCAAGTCGTCGGCAATATCGGCCAAAGCGTAGCGCGAGGCGCGCTTTGCTCTTGTTCGACCGCGAGAATCAACGCCGGGGTTCCCCTCTGTCGGAATGATGAAGAAGGTGGAGGCAAGGTCCCTTTCCAACTCCAGATACTGATCGAGCTGATTCCAGAAGTCTTTGACAATTCCAGTAAATACCAGAGGCAGGGAAAGCGCGGCCTTCCAATTGGTAGCTACCTGCTGCAAAGACCTTCTTCCTCGACAAAAGTCGATTACCGAGCCAATCAGCGCCCGGTAGAGAAAACCGAACATTGTATGATCGCACTTGTGATAGCGCACACGCGGGTGATCAACGTCATGAGTAAGGCAGACGATAAAGCGATGGCCTGCGGGCACGGGAAGTATCTCGACCAGAGGGAGCCCCTGGCTGAGGATCAGCTCCCGGAGAAGCGAAATATGGAGTTCTAGCGTAGGAATGCTGGCGAATTCTGCTGGTTGTCCTTGCGTCAAGAGGTGGCGGACTTCTGCGAAGAGATCGAAGCCCAGGCGAACGACCGCTTGAGTGCCAGAAGCTACCGAAACAGCAGCAGGCGAGTTTGTTCCTTCGTGAAGGAGAACTTCGTTGCCTCCGCCATCGAAGAGAATACAACTTCCATAAATCGGCATTCGCTCGCCGCGAAAAGAAACAAAATCGCGGCCGGGAGCCGGCCGTGTCTTCATGCTTCGGCATTCCTCGAACGCCTGCCGCTGCGCGCCGTAGAGTAACAGCAGCCCAGCGTTGTTCTCGGGGACTAAGCTGTTTGAGCAAATCAGGACATCATAATGCGCGCCGGATCGGTAAAATTCCCAGGGTGTCTTGAACAACTCAAAGAACTCGACCACGGCGGGATGTTCGGTCTCATTGGCAACAACACCGATCATTTCGAGCCGAGAAGCTAATTTAATCCGCTTGAAGACCGTCTGGGACCGCCCCTGCTCTTACTCTCGCTCAGGCTGTGAGAATCGGCTGGTGTCAGCAGCAGCGTAAGCAAAAGTAAAAGACAGAGAGTAATCACAATATTCCGGTACCCCCGTGGAGGAGTTCGCCAATTGAATTCAACAAGGTGAGCCGCTCGCGGCTCCAAGTGTGTGACCGATAAACAGCCTGGCCGCGTTTTAACGTTTCCGCTACCTCAGCCGGATGAAAAAAGGCGAACTCGATTTTTCGCGCCAGATCATCAGCATTCCCCACCTCGAAAAAGATCAGGTCATCATCGCCAAAATAATCCTGAATTCCTTTTGTCTTCGGGGCAATTACTGGTTTCGCCAGCGCGAGGTATTCGAAGATGCGCGTTGGCGTATTGATCTCAGTGAAGATGTTCCGGTGGTTAGGGATGATTCCGAGGTCACAATCTTCAATCGTTTCCACGATCTCCTTGAGATTTCGGACACCAAGATAATCGACAATGCTGTCGAGTCCCCGCTGCCGGGCCGATTCCATCACCTTCTCGAAGAAGTCCGTCTGCTCACCACAAACACTCAATCGGACAGATGGAATTACCTCCCTCACCTTCTCGAGGGACGCTACCGCTAGGTCGAAGCCATTGCGGTGAACTAACGACCCGTGATAGAGAATCACAAAAGGTTCGGAC
>Ga0209154_1001915_pt1 | contig 11948 bp, 9 predicted proteins | sample GraSoiAngelo_121_FD_185878 | JGI IMG/M metagenome (GOLD analysis project Ga0209154, IMG submission 185878) | Grasslands soil microbial communities from the Angelo Coastal Reserve, California, USA - 14_0919_12_20cm (SPAdes) (version 2) | ecosystem: Environmental > Terrestrial > Soil > Grasslands ... | reverse complement strand
AGGGTTCGAATGAGCAACGTTTTCATGGCCGCGTAGTTTAGCAGAGAGTCGCAGTCGAGTGATTTCAAGCGGGACCCTTGCTTCCTCTTAGGGGGTTGTTAAGCGAGACCAGCAAAACACCACGCCAGCCACCAAGGCTGTGCTTTGATTCGGTCTTCCGTCACCCGCTGTCTTCGCGGATTCGATCCGAATTGCCGAATCGATTCTAGAAAGGACTTCGTGCGACCTACCCCGGCATACCTAGCGTCAATGATCAAGACTCTAGGGATGGTGAGGATCAGATGGCCGAGAACAACGGCTCGCGTAGTGGCACCACTGCTGTCGATTGATGCGCGGGAGTATAGCAGTTGTCTGTCCATTCCACCATGACTGTCGTTATCAAGCATAGCGCTCATCTGTGATTACTAACCTCCAAAATCTTTCTCGTTTGCAAAGATTTGTCAGGGCGTCTATGCGGCGACCGCGGTCGGTTGGCCTGTAACAGGCGTGAACTGGGTAACCGTGGAGCGTAAAGCACTGAGGATAGCTATGATGATCTTGCGACCCAAAGTAGAGTGCCACTTCCCCAGCTGATTCGCCTATCCCCAGCTAAGCTAGTACGATTCCTTCCGACTAAGACAACCTGCCGTTACCAGCCTGCGCCACCGTAGCGCAACGAAGCCCTCCACAGCGTCGCGGAGCGGAGGCGGCGCCTCATCCGGCCTCACGCTTCCGAGGCGGGGCGCTCTTTCATAGTGCATTGACCAGTGGTCAACTTGTGATAACGCACTACAACAACAGTTGGACAAATCCGTCGGTTCGACGGTGTCAGAAGCTCACTGCATTGTTTAGTGGCTTAGATGGGTGCCGGTTAGCTAAAGAACATCGACGACGATAAGCGTAATGTCATCCTGCTGGTTCACTGCAGCAGGTCGCCACCTCTGGAGTTCGGAGAGCACTTGACGCGACAGCTCGGAGGCGGGATGCAATCGATTATCGCGTACAACCCGTTCCAGTTGCCGGTCGCCAAACGCCTCCCCTGCGCCGTTCTCAGTTTCGGTCACGCCGTCGGTGTAGAGTAGGAAGCGATCGGATGGTTCAAGCGGCACGCTGCACACCGGGTAGTTAGAGTCAGGTCCAACTCCGAACAGCAGCCCGTTACTTTCGATACGCTGCATTTCGCCCCTCGTACTCCGCCAGCACAGTAGCGGCGGATGTCCAGCAGCCGAGTAGAGCGCGTTGCGGTTCTCTGCGTCGATCCAGACATAAGCCGCCGAGGCAAACTGGCCGTGCGCTTCACTCGACAGGATACGATTCAAGCCCCCAAGCACCTGCGCGGGATCATCGGCATGGACGGCGACGGACTGCATGGCCACTTTGATCATCGAAGAGATGAGCGCGGCCGGCATGCCATGCCCGGAGACGTCTGCCACAAGGATGCCCAGATGGTTGTCGCTTGAGGGGACGAATTGATAGAAATCACCCGCAACGGCGGTCATGGGATGGTAAGAAGCAGCAATACGGAGGTTCTCCAGCTCGGGAACTCCCGCCGGAAGAATTGAGAACTGTATCTGCCGGGCCGTCTCCAGTTCCGTCTCGATGGAAAGCAGACGGCGCTCGTTCGTAAACAATATCTCCAGAGCTACGTACCCCAGCGAAAACAGAAGGAGGGCAAAGCCCAGCGAGTCCACCAAGGGCAGAGGGCGATAGTGCAGCACGATCCCCAAGTTGGTGTACAGCACCTCCAAGGCATAAATGAGCGTACCGGCGGCGAGAACGCGGTGATTCTGGATCACCAGGAACCTGGAGAATTTTGGAACCAGCACGACAGCCAAGAGGAGCAGCGTGGTAAGAATTGCGAGCAGGTTATTGTAGAGCATCCATTTGCTGGCTGGACCACCGAGGACGAACGTGCCAATACCTACCAAAGCAATCGTCACCCCCGCTAAGATTTCCAGCTGGATGAGGAGCCTGAGCTTGCCCAGGCTCAGTTCTCGCCAGGCGAACAAGGCAGAGACCAGGAGCAGGTACATGACCGCCGTACTCACGTAGGGAGTGGCAGATTTGAGGGCGAGCGGCAGAATCGCCACCACCAAGGGGGTCTGGACCAGTTTTTGGCCGCCGAACAGCCCGCTAAAGATTCCCAACCATACGAGGATGCCAACGCCCGTGCGCCAGCGGATCGCTGCGATCGCGCAGGCGATCACCCCAATGGACAAGAAAATCGTTCCGAGGACGATATCGATCACGTCGCCGCGCAGGGTCTCCAGAGCTGCATCTGCCGCGTTCATGCCATTCATGGAACACGATCTTATTCTTCGAACCGTCCCTCGGCGCAAAATTCTAACTGGCGCAAACCTACTAGAACAGGCCTTTGCGCTCAGAATCCCAATAGGCGTTATCGCGATAGTTCGATACCTAACTGGCAGAATGCAGCTTAAAGGTCAGGATGCGCGCACAGGCTGTGGCGGCGCCAGAATCGCCAGCCTTTGCGATGCCGGCGCCGCTGAATGCTTCGCAACAGTATTTCGTTACCCCTCGAGTGCCCTGCTCGGAAAATCGAAGGCAAAAAGAGGGTTACATGTGATGGGGCGGCTTCTTCGTCGGAGCACTCACCTTGGGAGGATGTACCAGGGTGGTGCCGGACGTCTTCGCCGTCGTGACGTTTCCCGTGAATGTTGGCAGGAAGCGAGCGTGAGTTACGGATTCAAAGCCGGAAGCCAGCTTGATCAGCGTGGGCTCGCTGAAAGCGGTTCCGATGAAACTGATGCCCATGGGCATGCCCAGTACGTTCGCCGCGGGCACATTAATGATGGGATATCCCGGCCCCCCGGCCAAGCCCGAGCTGGCAAAGATGAAGTGATCGGACAGGATCAGATCGGTGGTCCAGCCGGGGCTGTCGGTCGGCGCCACGATAGCATCCAGGTTGAAACGGCTGAGGGCTGAATCCAGGCTGGCGCCCGCCAAGTGATCGATCACCAGCGCGTCGTTATATGACATGCAGGTGGCAGTGCTGGGGAGAACCGGCGAGGTGAAGCGCGGATCGCAGAAGTTTGGGTCGGGATTCATGGTCTCGGCCAAGTCAAAAATTTCCTGGCCGAAGTATGGCATCTCCGCGGCCGCATTGGCATTGTCGAAATCAATGGCGCTCTGTAGCGTTCCGCCCGCCACGGGCACGCCCACGCGAGTACCGAAATACTTAGCTACATCGAACTTGAAGTCGTAGAGCAACACCATGAACTCGCCATCGGCCGGCGAGAAGCTGAAGTTGTTCGCAGGATCATCAAGATCAACCATGGTGGCGCCGGCATTGGTTATCGCCTCGATGGCTGCATCGAATGCTGCTACCACCTGCGGGGGCGCGCTATCAATGCCCTGCCGCGTCACGCCCAGGCGTGCACCCCTGAGGCCAGCCGGATTCAGAAACGCCGTGTAGTCGGCGGGAAGGGTTGGACGGCTCTTGCCCGGAAGCGGTGCCGCCGGCGAACAAGTGGGACTGCAAGACTGCCAGCCCAGAGGGACACCGCTGGTTGCGAGATCGCGTGGATCGGGAGTGCGGCTGACGATGAAACTGAGAGTGGTAGCTGCATCGGCCACGGCACGGGTGTGCGGCCCCACCGTATCCTGGGTGTGGGAGATGGGAACTACGCCGCCGCGGCTGACCAGCCCGACCGTGGGTTTAATCCCTACAACCCCGTTGACATTTGCCGGACAAACAATGCTGCCATCGGTTTCGCTACCCAGAGACACCGCGGTGAAGTTTCCCGCCGCAGCCGCAGCCGACCCCGAGCTGGAGCCACAGGCGTTGCGATCAAGAGAGTATGGGTTGTGAACCAGGCCGCCGCGTCCTGACCAACCGCTCGTCGAATAGAATGAGCGAAAGTTTGCCCACTCGGAAAGATTGGTCTTACCAAGGATCACGGCGCCGGCGTTTCTCAGGTTTGCTGCCACCGTGGAATCCTCGAGCGCGGGCATGCCAAAGAGCGCGAGGGATCCGGCCGTGGTTTGCATTTTGTCGCCGGTATCAATGTTGTCTTTCAGAAGCACGGGTATCCCCAGAAGTGGGCCGCTGGCGCCCCTTCTCCGCATGGCGTCGGCATTGCGCGCCAGAACCAGCGCGTCTGGGTTCAGCTCAATGACGGAATTCACTCCTGGACCTTTCTGGTCCAGCGCGAGGATACGCGTGAGGTAGAACTGTGTCAGTTGGACGGAAGTGAGTTTGCCGGAAGACATGTCGGCCTGAAGTTGGGCAATGGTGGCCTCATTAAATGTGCTGGGAGCCGAGTTGTTGTTCTGGGCGGTCGCAAACGTGCAGGTTAGCAGAATTGGGATGAACAGGGTACGTATCGGCTGGCGGATCATCCGGTTCCTCCTCTTGAGAGACTCGGGCGCGTAACACCAGGAAAATCACCGGGTGGGCAGTGGAACGCGGCCGGTTGATTTTGGAGGCAAAAACCTAGCCTGCTGATTTGGGAAAGTCAATACAGTGGAGTTCCCGAACTCAGGTACCGGCTGTGGAAATCCGCACAGCCTGATGGCACTCAGGAACGTCCGTCGATGGGTGCGAAATAACGCCACTTGAGGCTCTAGATCGCCGGCGGCTCCACAGAAACACTTCTCACGCCGAACCAGTCTGAGCACATTTGTCTGAGCTTCAGCCCGCTGACAAATCGGCTCCATTCTCTTACTTCAGCCTTGCGCTGGTTATAGAAATGCGGGGCATGCCGCAAGCGCCGGAGTTGATTTCGTATGGCTTTGTCGAGCTATATGGGTCGTCCGATCACGATGGAACAATGCTTGAGATCAGGCAGGGAGAATGGATTCGCGTCAGAGGAAATGTAAAGCTCCAGTCTTGGCCGCAGAAGCCGGTTTCCGCCCGTTTCCGTGGCGAGTTTTGGCTGCGCAGAAACAGTTTCCATCCCCATCCGGGTGGTGCATCCACGCAAATAGAAAACTTATATCCAAACCAGACGCCCACGCCTTGGCTGGCCGTGCAGTTACTTCCGGTCCTCACCAGTAACCCCAAGTAGTAGCCGATTAGTTGGGCCAGACTCTCCCAAGTGTTCTTAGCAGGCTCACTCAGAACCAAGTCCATCAGCAGAACGTTCCGTTAGACCGACCGGATGGAAACGCGAGACACTCTTAGGCAGGCTCTAGCTTGTTCAAGCGCTCAGGGATTTGTTCCCATTCTTCGCCGGCTCGCTGGGTGGTTGCTGTTCCTGCCGGTACTCCGGTGGCAGGCCACTGTTAATAGCCTCCCACACTTTGGTCATCAGGCATTCGCGCGAGACAAAATCCTTCGGCTCAATTGCCTCATGAAAGATCACAGTTACTGTGCCGGGCTTGATCGAGAACCTCCGCTTGGGCATGACATAGTGGGTTCCAGCGGTCGTCACGGGAACTACCGGGATGCCTGCTTCCATCGCCAAATAGAACGGGCCCTTCTTAAACGGCAGCAGCTGGCCATCGAACGAACGTTTTCCTTCTACATAAATCGTCATGTTGATCCCTTGCCGCAAGACCACCGACGCTTCACGAACCGCCGCAATACCTGCCTCGCGATTCCCGCGATCCACGGGCACCAGCGATCCCAGCCGCATGGTTTTGCCCAGGATGGGATATTTGAATAGTTCTTTCTTTACCATCACCGAGGTGCGTCCGGGAATCAATGGGATCAGAATGGGAGGATCTAGATTGGACACGTGATTGGACATGAAGATGTAGTTACGCGTGGGGTCGATGCGATCCAGGCCAACGGTTTCTACCCGCACTCCCGCCAGACGGATGCCAGTCCAGGCACCCCACATGGCCATGCGGTAAAGGAGGTCCACCCGACCGGAAATGAATGTCCAGGGGAAGCCTACCAGCGCGGCGACGGGCAGAGCCGCGGTCCAGAACGCGAGCATCAGGACAGTGCGAATCACGGGTGCGCTTCTTCCGGCTTTTGATCTTCACCCGCCAGCCAAGCTGCACGGCGGGCACGCTGCTGCGGCGTGTAATTGTCCACATCTTTCAATTCGAACTCAATTTCTTCGCGACTTCCCAGCCTCCAAGAAAGGTCGCGCTGACCGCTGGCGTTGCCGACGGTCAAATGGAGATTATCTCCCGGACGAAGGTTCGCGATTTGCTCTTCCAGGTCGGATCTGGCAGGCTGGCCGTTGATCTCCAGAATCGAATCGCCGACCGCCAGGCCAGCCGCTTCCGCTTCTCCCCCCGAGACTACTGTCCCGACCGAAGGCGGAGCGCCAAAATTGCGTACTGGAGTAAAGCCGGGGTCGGCAACGACGATCGTATGGCGGACCAGGCGTAGGCCAACCGTCTTAAAGAAATCGTCGTAAGGAATTTCCTCGGTTGCGGCCACATATTTTTGAAAGAACCATCGCAGATCGGTATGCCCGACAGCTTCGGCGGCCTGGCGAACTCCATCGGAATCGGGAAAGAAGCGGCCCTGCTTGGCATAGTGATCATTCATCCAATGAAACAAGTCGCGCAGCGATGCCGAACTATGACTTGCTTCCCGCACTTCCAAATCAAGCATCACACCTAGCAGTTCGCCCTTGTTGTAATACGAGATGCTGCGTTGCGGAACGCGATAGTAGCCGTATTTCTCTAGCCATGCGTCGAGACTCGATTCCTCCGCCGACTGCGTCTTGTGAGCCGGGCGTCGCTGCAGGCTGGTGATCTGCTCGGCGAGATCCCTCAGATATCGAGATTCATCAAGCAGTCCGGCACGCAGCAAGATGTACGGCCCTACCGTGCTCGTTACTCCCTCGCAGAACCACAAGGAGGGCGTGTAGTTTTCCCGGGTGTAGTCAATAGGCTCAAGAGATCGCGGACGGATGCGCTTCACATTCCACAGATGAAAGAACTCATGGGCGGTGACATCCGGCAGGTATTCTGGACTAGTGGTCAGGACACGGGCATTGAGCTCAATCGCCGTGGAGTAAGCGTGCTCCATACCGCCGCCGCCCGGACCGCGTGGGAAGTGGTAAATGAAAACGTAATGGTCAAACGGACGGTCGTCCATCCAACTCGTCGCGGCTATGACTATCTTCTTCACCATGGAAACGATTCTATCCATGTCGTAGTCGGAAGCAGCCGCATCCACCACAACCCGGTATTTTGCGCCGCCGGCCTGAAAGGAAGAGTCCTTAAACGTACCGATCTCAACCGGTCCATCCACCAGTTGATCGTAATTGGCCGCGCGAAACTCGCTCTTGTCTGACTCGGCGAGGGCCGTAGCAATACGCCAATTGGCAGGCAGGTCGATGAAGCGCACTCCCATCTCCGCATCCCGCTCGCCGACGGGATACATCAGCATCTCCGCGAGATTGAAGAACGCGTGCGCAGAACTAAGTTGCGCTCCGTAGGGGCCGGGCTGATCGGCAACGATTTCGTATTCGATCCGGGCACCATGTTCCGCCCCGGTAACGCGCCAGGTAGTCTTGTCCAGGGCGCGAACGGGAAGAGCCTTTCCGTCGCGATCCTGTGCTTTTACCCAATTCACGTACTGGGCAAAGTCCCGTACCTGGTAAAGCGCGTTCCAGACGGGAAGCTGGAGATCGCGTTGTGCCGATCCCGGAGCGAGATCGACGTCAACCTTCACAAGGTGATCGGCGGGATGCGCGAGCGAAACCGTGTAGTGCACCGCAGCTGGTTTGGCTGTTTCAGGCTTTTGCGCCCATGCGGAACCACCCCAAACCACGACGACGAGAAAAAGCGTCAGCTTTACCCGGTCAGTTCGGATCACGCTTTGGTTGGCGCCTCCAAGGAGTTTTTGACCGAGCTCGGAGCCGAGGCATTAGCGGCGATGAGTTTCAATCGCTGAGGCAGCTTCTCATAGATGCCGCCAAAGCCGCCATTGGAAAGGATAGCGACGACGTCGCCGGAGCGCATCTCCGGAGCCGCGCTGGCGATAATCGAGTCCACATCAGCGATGACTCGCGCGCGCTTCCCGTACTTGCCTATCTGGTCGGATATCGCGTCAAGGTCGAGCCGCTCAGCTTGCGGAATGGCATCCGCCTTAAAAACGCTGGCGATGATCACTTCGTCGGCCAGGGCAAGACTTTTTGCGAGATCATCCTGAAACACGTTACGGCGGAGAGTGTTGGAGCGGGGCTCAAGAATCGCCCACAGGCGTGCCCCTGGATATCGGGAGCGCAAGGCAGTTAATGTGCCCGCAATCGCGGTAGGGTGATGAGCGAAATCATCGATGATGGTGATGCCGTTGACCTGTGCCTTCACTTCCAAACGGCGCTTCACGCTTTTGAAAGTCTTCAGTGCGGCAGAAATTTCTTCTTTAGAGATGCCGTAATCAAAAGCCAACGCCGCCGCAGCGGTGGCATTCCATACGTTGTATTCCCCACCCAGAGAAAACTCGAAATCGGCCCAGTGCTGTTCATCGTGCAGCACGGACCACGCAGTTCGAGTCTGCTCCAACTTCAAATTGGTGACCCGCCACGTCGCATTGTTGCCCGAACCGTAGCGTTCGACAGGACAAAATGCCCGGCTAACGCAGCGTTCAACACTCTCACCGAAGTCGTATGCAATCAGGCGTCCGCGGCGCGGCACCAGGTTTACCAGCCGCTTGAAAGCAGTTTCTACAGCGTCCAGGTCCTTGTAAATATCCGCATGGTCGAATTCGACGGAGGTCAAAATTACCGAATCTGGAAAGTAGTGCAGGAATTTTGGCCCCTTGTCGAAGAACGCGGTGTCGTACTCGTCGCCCTCCAAAATGAAGTACCTGCCCTGGCCAAGAGCGAAGCTGCTGCCAAAGTTCTCGGCGATCCCCCCGATCAGAAACGAGGGCTGCCGTCCGCAGGTGTGGAAAATCCAGGAAAGCATCGAAGTGGTCGTGGTTTTCCCGTGAGTCCCAGCGACGACCAGTACTTCTCTGCCCAGCAAGAACTCGTCGTGCAGAATCTGCGGCAACGAGCAGAACGGAAGCCGCTCGTCCAAGACGTATTCCAGCTCAACATTGCCGCGCGAGATCGCATTACCCACCACGACCAGATCGGGCTTCGACTGCAAGTTCGCAAGTGAAAATGGCTGGTAGACGGGAATGCGAAGCGAGTCCAGGAAATTCGACATTGGCGGGTACGCTGCCATGTCCGAGCCGGTCACTTTGAACCCGCGTTGTCTGAGCATGCCGGCCAGCGAGGCCATCGCTGTGCCACAGATACCGATTAAATGAATGTGCTTCTTTACTGTCATGATTTCGATCGCGTGGTTACTGCCGCGGGCGTAGTCGCCGATTCGAGAATTGTTAAACTTACCTGCGTGCTGCTCACGCGCAAGGCCGCTTGCACCCCAATCGGCAAGGTGATGTTTCTGCGCGTGACATGCCCGGACGGCAGGCCGAAAGCCACGGGTACGCCGAGGTCGCCAATTACATGCAGCACAACTTCTTCCAGCGTGTAGCCTTGAGCTTTCGTCTGCACGCAATCCACCATTTCGCCGAAGATGATCCCTTTAACACGCTCCAACTTGCCGGCAAGTTTCAGTTGCATGAGCATTCGGTCGACTTGGTACGGCTTGGTGGCGATATCTTCCAGGAACAGGATCGTGCCGCTGGTGCGGATTTCATGCGGCGTGCCCAGAGAGGCCACCAGCATGGAGAGGCAGCCACCATACAGAATTCCCTCTGCCCTCCCTTCGATAAGCGGTTTCACATCGTTGCCATCAATTTCCCACTGGGAAACTCCGCCGAGGGCTGCTTCCCATGCAGCCAAGTCGACTCCGTCGGGATGGACAAAGTCCTTGGTGACCATCGGCCCATGGAACGCGACCATGCCGGCAGAATCGGCGAAGCAGGTGAGCAGGGTGGTGATGTCGCTGTAGCCCGCGAAAATTTTCGGATAAGGCACGATCTTCTGCGGGTTCAGCTCCCTGAGCAGGTAGTTTGAACCGTAGCCGCCTCGGGCGCAGATGATGGCACGTACCTCGTCCCGCGTAAACATCTCTTCCAATTCACGAGCGCGGCGCTCGACAGACCCCGCGAAGTACAAATCCTGTTCGAAGATCGAATCGAAATAGAAAGGCGTATAGCCAAGTTCGCGCAGGGTCGCACAACCTTTTTCCAGCAAATCTCGTTGAATGTTGCTGGCGGGCGCGATGATGCCAACCGTGTCGCCAGGTTGGAGCGCAGGCGGCTTGGCGCGCGCGGTCTGGGGTTCAGGCTGCATGGATTTTCAATCTTAACAGCGAAGACCGGTCCCCGCTCCTCGGGCGGGTCGACCACAAGTTCAGCAACTTAAGGTAGGGCTGAGGCCCGGCGAACCCGAATGAGGTTCCGTATTACAGGAAAAACTCGCCCCGGCAGATCAGGCGGGCTGGACCGCGGAGAAACACCTCATTTTCCCAGCGCACGGTCTGAATCCCACCCGGCGTGTGCACCCGCACCGGGGATTCCGCCTGCTTGGTGGCAATTGAAGCCACCGCCGAGGCGCCGGAGCCGGTGCCCGAGGAGCGCGTCTCACCCACTCCTCGTTCAAAGAAGCGAACCTCGATATTATTCCTGTCTTTAATAACTACCAGCTCAACGTTAATCCCGTACTTGAAGTCATGATGGCGCCCGATTTCCGCGGCCTCCGCCTGCCATCCGGGAGCAAATTCGTTCACATAGACCACGTAATGAGGATTGCCCATCGAGACCGGAACGCCTCGTACTTCGCGAAAGGCGAGCTTGACCGAGAACTCATCCCCCACTTGGGGTTCGCCCATCGCCGTCTCGAACTCAAATTGCATCTCGCTGCGGCTGGTCAACGTGCAAGTCTTTATCCCTGCTCCGGTGCGGACTGTTATTTTTTCTTTGGCTTGCTCCGCGCAGAGATGGGCGGCGACACAGCGGGTGCCGTTGCCCGAAATTTCGGCCTCCGTACCATCCGCATTGAAGAGACGGGCGCGAACATCAGCATCGGGTGCAGGAAAGAGCCACTCCACTCCATCGGCGCCGACGCCATCGTGACGATCACAGATGCGGCGGCTGAACGCCTCTAGATCGGCGGGCGCATGCATGCCATCAATGATCAGAAAATCATTGCCACAGGCGCTGGCCTTCACGAAAGGCACGACCGTGGGAGTCATTCGTGCTCAGTAGCGCCTAAGGTGGCCGCGCTGGAAAAGACGTTGGATTCTTCCAGAAGGAGCTTGAGCTCATCCTGCTCGTCGCGAGAACAATCGACACTGAATATCACGCGATAATGGCCAGGTGCGCCGGCCACATGCACGTTCTGCATGTTCTGCCTCTCTGCTTCGAGAATGCGGTTCAACTCCGCAATGGTCGTCTCCAGGTTCTCGCCTGTCACCTCGTAGTTCACCGAAACCGATTTGAGGGCAAACCGGCGTTCCACATTGCCCAGCAACGCTAACGCGATAAGGATCAAGCCAGTCGCAAAAACGGCGGTCAGGTACAGGCCGCCACCTGCGGCCATGCCCACCGAAGCCACCACGAACAAAGTAGCTGCCGTGGTCAGCCCGGTGACCGAGCCGCGCGAGTGCAGGATTGAACCGGCGCCGATAAAGCCGATGCCGGGAATAATCTGGGCCGCGATTCGCGTGTGGTCGCCGGGATGTTCCATTGCCAGTTGGTCCGAGAGGATTGTGAACATGGCCGCGCCAAAGCAGATGAACATATTCGTACGCAGGCCAGCGGGCTTGTGATGGAGCTCCCGCTCCAGTCCGATGATTCCGCCGAGAACCGCGGCTATCACCAGACGCGAGATGGTGGAGGAGAGCACGGTCGACATCTCTCCCCCGAGCCGCTCGATGATTTGGCGAATCGGTTCCATCAGCACGTTGTCGCGAATTTTACCATTGCGACAACGAGCTTTCGACTTTCAGGACTCGTTAATCCGATAGATTACCGACCAGCGCGGCTGGTGCGGTAGATCGTCGCTGGAGGCTGGCCTGCGACTTCAATTTGCGCAATCGGTTGAAGGGTTTGTTGCTGAACCGCGCGCCACACGGGA
>Ga0209154_1001910_pt1 | contig 11959 bp, 12 predicted proteins | sample GraSoiAngelo_121_FD_185878 | JGI IMG/M metagenome (GOLD analysis project Ga0209154, IMG submission 185878) | Grasslands soil microbial communities from the Angelo Coastal Reserve, California, USA - 14_0919_12_20cm (SPAdes) (version 2) | ecosystem: Environmental > Terrestrial > Soil > Grasslands ... | reverse complement strand
GCCGAACCTCTCGGGAGTCGCGAATGTCGACCAGGCAAGGGCCGCGGAGCTCGCGTTCGCGGCGATCGATTTTTGCCGCAGGACGCTCAAGCCCGACGGCGTTTTCGTGGTCAAAACATTTCATGGCGAAGCATTCGGCGAGGTCCTGGCGCGTTTGAAACGAGAATTCGGGAAGGTGATGGTGAGAAAGCCCTCGGCGTCGCGGGGTGAATCGAGCGAGACTTATGTGGTGGCGCGCGGCTTGCTGGCCGAGTAAGATGCCCTTTTGCGCAGCGCAGTGTAAGGAGCAAGTACTTGAACAACATGCTTAAGAACTTGGTCATCTGGCTCGTCATCGGGCTGGTGCTGATGACCGTGTTCAACCAGTTCAATACCCGCCAGGCGGCGCAGGCGCCGATGGAGTATTCGCAGTTCCTGGAAGAGGTGAAGGCCGGGCGCATCGCGAAGGTGACGATCGAGGGGCGGCAGCTCAAGGCGCAGACCACCGAAGGCAAGCGCGTCACCAGCTACTCGCCGGGGGACATCTGGCTGGTTTCCGACCTTCTCAAGTACGGCGTCAAGATCGAGGCCAAGCCCGAAGAGGAGCCGTCGCTCCTCATGAACATCTTCGTGTCGTGGTTCCCCATGCTCTTGCTGATCGGCGTGTGGATTTTCTTCATGCGCCAGATGCAGGGCGGGGGCCGAGGCGGCGCGTTCTCCTTCGGCAAGTCGCGCGCGCGCATGCTGGATGAATCGACCAACACGGTCACCTTCGCCGACGTCGCTGGCTGCGAGGAAGCGAAGGACGAGGTCGCGGAGCTGGTCGACTTCCTGCGCGACCCGTCCAAGTTCCAGAAGCTCGGCGGCCGCATCCCGCGCGGCGTGCTGATGGTGGGCTCGCCCGGCACCGGCAAGACGCTGCTCGCGCGCGCCATCGCGGGCGAAGCCAAAGTGCCGTTCTTCTCGATCTCGGGCTCCGACTTCGTCGAGATGTTCGTCGGCGTCGGCGCGGCCCGCGTGAGGGACATGTTCGAGCAGGCGAAGAAGCACGCGCCGTGCATCGTGTTCATCGACGAGATCGACGCGGTCGGCCGCCAGCGCGGCGCCGGCCTCGGCGGCGGCAACGACGAGCGCGAGCAGACGCTGAACCAGCTGCTGGTCGAGATGGACGGCTTCGAGGCGACGATGGGGGTGATCGTCATCGCCGCGACCAACCGGCCAGACGTCCTCGACCCGGCACTGCTGCGCCCGGGCCGCTTCGACCGCCAGGTCGTGGTGCCGCTGCCCGATATCCGCGGCCGCGAGGAAATCCTCAAGGTCCACATGAGGAAAGTGCCGCTGTCGACCGACGTGAAGCCCGACATCATTGCGCGCGGCACGCCCGGCTTCTCGGGCGCCGACCTCGCCAACCTGGTGAACGAGGCGGCCCTGTTCGCCGCGCGGCAGAACAAGCGCCTGGTCGACATGGACGATTTCGAGCGCGCCAAGGACAAGATCGTCATGGGCGCGGAGCGCCGCTCGATGGTCATGCCGGAGGAAGAGCGCCGCAACACCGCGTACCACGAGTCGGGCCACGCCGTCGTCGCGCGCCTGCTGCCGAAGACCGACCCGGTGCACAAGGTGACCATCATTCCGCGCGGCCGCGCGCTCGGCGTGACGATGCAGCTGCCCGAGCACGACCGCTACAGCCAGGACCGCGATCGCCTCATGAACATGATCGCGGTGCTGTTTGGCGGGCGCATCGCCGAGGAGCTGTTCATGCACCAGATGACCACCGGCGCGGCGAACGATTTCGAGCGCGCCACGGAGCTCGCGCGACGCATGGTGACGCAGTGGGGCATGTCCGACGAGCTCGGGCCGATGGTGTACGGCGAGAACGAGGGCGAGATCTTCCTTGGCCGCTCGATCACCACGCACAAGAACGTATCGGAGGCGACGATGCAGAAGGTCGACGCCGAGATCCGCCGCATCGTCGACGTGCAATACCACCTCGCGCGAAAACTGCTAGAGGACAACCGCGACAAGGTCGAAGCGATGGCCAAGGCCCTGCTCGAGCTCGAGACCATCGACGCCGACCAGATCGCCGACATCATGGCCGGCAAGCCGCCGCGGCCGCCGAAGCCAAGCGGCTCGCAGAGCGCCGCCAAGCCGCCGGCGAGCGATGGCGGGACCGAAGGCGCGACCGCGCCTGCAGCCAGCGTCTGATCAAAGCAACACCGCGATGATCCTGCGGTGTGGGAAGTACTCCATGCCGCTCGATCAACCACTGGTCATGGGCGTGGTCAACGTCACGCCCGATTCCTTTTCCGACGGCGGCCGCTTTTTCGACGCGCCCGCCGCTGTCGCTCAGGTCCGACAGCTGGCAGACGACGGCGCCGACCTGATCGACATCGGCGGCGAATCGACGCGGCCGGGTGCCGCACCGCTCTCCGAGCACGACGAGCTGAAAAGGGTCCTGCCGGTCCTCGAAGGCCTGCAAGATCTCAATAAGCCCATATCAGTCGACACCCGCAGACCCGCCGTCATGAAAGCGGCGCTCGCCGCCGGCGCATCGATGATCAACGACGTCGAGGCGCTCGCCGCCCCCGGGGCGCTGCAGGCGGTGGCGCAAAGCCAGTGCGCGGTGTGCCTCATGCACAAGAAAGGCGAGCCGGCGACGATGCAACGCGACCCGCATTACGATGACGTCCTGCGCGAGGTAAAAGTCTTTTTGAAAGAATCGGTTGAGAGGGCGAAACGAGCCGGTATCGCCGCCGAGCGCATCGTCGTTGACCCCGGCTTCGGCTTCGGCAAGAGCGCGCTTCACAACCTCGTCCTCCTGAGGCATCTGCGGGAGCTCTCCGAGCTGCCGATCCTTGCCGGCCTGTCCCGCAAATCGACCCTGGGCAAGCTGACCGGCAGGCCGGTCGACGAGCGGCTGGCGGGCAGCCTTGCGATGGCTTTGCTCGCGCTGCAGAGCGGGGCGAAAATACTGCGCGTGCATGATGTGCGCGAGACGCGAGACGTCATCGGCGTTTGGGAGGCGTACCAGAGGGCATGAGCAGGAATTATTTCGGCACCGACGGCGTGCGCGGCACTGTGGGCGAGAGCCCGATGACCGCCGACTTCGTGCTGCGGCTCGGCTATGCCGCGGGCAAGGTGCTGTCGGGGCAAGGGGTGCATCCGTCGGTGCTGATCGGCAAGGACACGCGCATCTCGGGCTACATGATCGAGGCCGCGCTCGAGGCAGGCTTCTCCGCCGCGGGGGTCGATGTGCTGCTTTGCGGCCCGCTGCCGACGCCGGGGGTCGCCTACCTCACGCGCGCGCTGCGGCTCTCGGCCGGCGTAGTGATCAGCGCGTCGCACAATCCATACCCCGACAACGGCATCAAGTTCTTCTCCGGTGACGGCTTCAAGCTGCCCGACGACACCGAGTCGGCGATCGAAGCGCAGATGGAGCGGCCGATGGGCTGCAACGAGGCCGCCAGCCTGGGACGCGCGCGGCGCGTCGACGATGCCGGCGGGCGCTACATCGAGTTCTGCAAGTCGACCTTCCCGGCCGAGCTCGACCTGAAAGGCATGAAGATCGTCGTCGACTGCGCGCATGGCGCGGCCTACAACGTCGCGCCCCACGTCTTCCATGAGCTGGGCGCCGACGTCGTCTCGATCGGCGTCAGGCCCGACGGTCTCAATATCAACGAGGCCTTTGGCGCCACTTCGCCCGAGAGCCTGATCACCGAGGTGAAGAATCAGACTGCCCACCTGGGAATCGCATTGGACGGCGACGGCGACCGCGTCCTGATCGTCGACGCTGCCGGGCGCGCGTATGGCGGCGACCAGCTGCTCTACGCCGTCGCCAGGCATCGCGCTGCGAAAAAAACGCTTCCCGGCGTCGCCGGCACCTTGATGACGAATTACGCCTTCGAGAAGGCGATGACCCGGCTCGGCATCCCGTTCGCGCGCGCCCGCGTCGGCGACCGCTACGTGCTCGAGCTCCTGCGCGACAAGGGCTGGGAGCTGGGCGGCGAGAACTCTGGGCACATCATCTGCCTCGACAAGCACACCACCGGCGACGGCATCGTGTCCGCGCTTCAGGTGCTTCACGCAATGCGTCAAGGGGGACGCTCGCTCGCCGAGCTGACCGCCGATCTTGTCCTGTATCCGCAGGTACTGGTCAACGTAGCGGTGCCGCGCGATTTTGACTGGCGAAAACATCATTCAATCATGAAGGCGCAGGCTGCGGCCGAGCACTCGCTCAACGGGCGCGGGCGCGTGCTGCTGCGTCCCTCGGGAACTGAGCCGGTTTTGCGCGTGATGGTCGAGGGCGAGCCGCGCGAGGCGATCGAATCGGCCGCGCAGAGCATCGCCGCCGCAGTGCGCAGCGCAGCGTCCTAGTGGCGTATCAGCGGCTGCACGCCCGACTCGGGCTGCAGCGTGACGTGATCGATCCCGAATTTCTCGTGCAGCCGGGTCTGTAGGTCGCGCCGCGTCCGGTCCCATTGCGTCATGCTGCGCACCACCACGTGCGCCGAGAGCGCGGTGCGGCTGCCCGACAACACCCAGACGTGCAGGTCGTGGACCGACACCACGCCGTCGATCCCGGCCATCTCGCTGCCGATGGTCTCCACCGAAAGGCCGTGTGGCACGCCTTCCATCAGCGCGTGCAGGCTCTCGCGCAGCAGCCGCACGCTCGAGATGGCAATCAGGACGCAAATCGCGAGCGAGGCGATCGGGTCGATGCGCGTCCAGCCGCTGAAGGCGATCACCGTGCCCGAGGTGAGCGCCGCGACCGAGCCCAGCGCGTCGCCCACGACGTGCAGCCGCGCGGCGCGCGCGTTCATGTCATGGCCGTGCGGGGCGAGCCATCGCATGACTCCCAGATTGATCGCGAGCCCGGCGAGCGCAATCACGGCCGCCGCCGTGCCGTTCACTTCGCCAGGCTGCCTGAAACGAACAACCGATTCATAGGCCAAGGCAGCCACGATCGCGAGCATGGCTGCGGCGTTCAGCAGGGCGGCGAAGATCTCGGCACGCCCAAGCCCGTAGGAGTGGCGCTCCGAAGGCGGCTGGCGCGCCATCCAGGCGGCGAGCCCGCCGAGCGCGAGCGCGGCGCCGTCGGTGAGCATGTGGCCGGCGTCGGAGAGCAGGGCAAGCGAACCCGTCCACCAGCCCCCGAGCGCCTCCACCACCGCGAATGCGACAGTCAGCGCGGCCGCGCCCCGCAGCGCCGTGCCGGAGCTCTGGCCGTGATGGTGGTGCTCAGCCATGTCCCATCAGCTTGGCAAGGATCTGCTCGAGCGCGCGCGCGTCGTTGCCGCGCCAGGCAACGATCTGATCGGGGCGGATGAGTACGGCGTCGGCGCCGTAGACGTCCCTCGCCTCTTCGCTTTTCAGGTCGACAATCTTGAGGTCGATGCTTTTCAATTTTTTGAGTTCCTCGCCATGCGATGCAAGACGCAGCAGCGTCCAGTCGAAGCCAAAGCAATCGTAAAGCGATCGCCCCTCGGCAAGCCAGAGGTGCGGCGGGCGTCCGCCCGGACACGCGCTCGGCAGGTACGTATTCATGGTTTCGGGCGGCGGCTCGGTGCCGTCGGCAACGACGGCCGGCGAACCGTCATAGCGGCCGCCGAAGGTGACGCCAGGAATGTTGAACTCCGCGCGGCCGTGCGCTTGCAGATACTCGCCCGCGCGCCTGCGCGCGGCGTCGCCGCGGGGCGTGTCATCCTCGATTTCGGGCGCCGGCGGGTACAGGCCGAGCGAATCGGCGAAGCGCTTGGCGTACGCCGTATTCCTGAGGGCGAGCGGCCTGCGCTCGGCCTCGTAGCTCTCGAGCAGCCGCGGCGAGGCCTGCCCTTTTAGCACCGCGGCGAGCTTCCAGCCCAGGTTCACGGCGTCCTCGACCGCGGTGTTGTAGCCGAGCCCGCCGGTCGGCGTGAACAGGTGCGCCGCGTCGCCGCCCAGGAACACCCGTCCCCTGCCGAAATGTTCGGCGACCAGCGAATGCCCGGCGGTCCAGGTGTCGCGCGACAGCACTTGCACCTCGAGCGCTACGCCGATCGCCGCCTGCACCATCCGCGCGGCCGAGGTTTCGGTGATCGATTTTTCATCTTCATGGTTTTTCAGTTGCGTGTGGAACGCGAATTCGCTCGTTCCGTCGACGGCCGGCATGAAGCAGCGCCGCTCTCGGTTGAAGCTCACGTTCATCCAGGCCGGCGCGTGCGGCAGCGCGCGATAGAACTCCGGAATGCGCGCGTAGACCGCATACATCCGCCCGCCGACGAAATCGCGGCTGACGCCGGTCTCCCCCGTGTAGCGAATGCCCAGACCTTGCCGCACCAGGCTGCGCGGGCCGTCGGCGCCGACGAGATAGGCGCCGCGGATCGTCCGCGCTCCAACACCGCTCAGGGGCTCGACGTTCGCTGCCACGTGATCGCCTGCGTCGCGCCAGGCGCTCACGCGCCAGCCGTAGTTGACCGAGACCGAGGGCAGCGCTTCGGCATGCCGGCGCAGCACAGGCTCGATGAATTTCTGGTTGCAGCGGTGCGGCAGCTCGGCTGCGCTCCAGGATCCGGAAAGCGAAGAGATCATCTGCTTCGCTTCACGCGAGGACGGGAGCTTGAAGCGCGCGAGCTCGTATTTCGCGAAGCGCGTGAAGTAGGCGATGTCGGTCGGGAAATCGGGCGGCATGCCGAGCGCACGAATCTCGTCGGCGAATCCCAGCCGCCGGTAAAGCTCCATGGTGCGCGCCTGGGTCGCGTTTGCCTGCGGGTTGAACGCCGTGCCGGGCTTCTGGTCGATGAGCACGACGCCGATGCCGCGGCGGCCGAGCTCGTTGGCGAGCATCAGGCCGCAGGGACCGCCGCCGACGACGATGACCTGGGTTTGCGCCGGGACATCGTCCGAACGGGATGCCGACCCCGGCGAGCTATCTGCGTGCGCTCGGCGATCGGGCATTCCGTCGGAACGAGCTGACGATTCTAGAGCGCTCATGTGACGTCGTTCGCGCAGGCACTATAGTCGATCCGGCGCACGTTCAACGACGGCGTCGTGGCGGCGGGCAATCGGGAGCTGCCCTCGTCCAGCGGTGAGAATGCGGTAAAATTCATAGGCATGGCACGCACCCGGCTGGTCGCCGGCAACTGGAAGATGCATGGCAGCCGGGCGGCGAATCGCGCTTTGCTCGAAGCCGTCGTCAAGGCGATGGGAAAGGGCGCAAACCCGGAATGCGCCGTGTGCGTTCCGTTTCCTTATTTGCAGCAGGTGTCGGCGCAGCTCGCGGGAACCGCGCTCGCCTGGGGTGCTCAGAACGTCAGCGAGCACGCGCAAGGCGCCTACACCGGGGAAGTGTCGGCCGCGATGCTGGCCGAATTCGGCTGCCGCTACGTGATCGTGGGGCATTCCGAGCGCCGCCATCTCTACTGCGAGAGCGATGCGCAGGTCGCGGCGAAGTTTGCCGCGGCGCAGGGCGCGGGCCTGGTGCCGATCTTGTGCGTGGGCGAGACGCTGGCAGAGCGCGACGCGGGACTGACGGAGGAAATCGTGGCGCGGCAGCTGGACGCGGTTTTGAGCAAAGGCGCCTTTGCAGGCGCGGTATTGGCTTATGAGCCGGTGTGGGCGATCGGCACCGGCCGGACGGCGACGCCGCAACAAGCGCAGGCGGCGCACGGCTTTCTGAGAAAGCGGGTGCCTGCGCAAACGCGCATCGTGTACGGAGGCAGCGTGAAGGCAGGCAATGCGGCGGCGCTGTTCGCGATGCCGGACATCGACGGCGGCCTGATCGGCGGGGCGTCGCTGGTCGCGCAGGAATTTCTCGCCATCGTTCAGGCGGCGGCGAAAGGATGACGACATGATTGGCTGGACCAACGTACTGATCGTGGCGCACGTGGTGGTCGCTCTGGCGATCATCGGCCTGGTGCTGCTCCAGCACGGCAAGGGCGCGGACATGGGCTCGGGCTTCGGCGGCGGCGCCTCGGGGAGCTTGTTCGGCGCGACGGGCTCGGCGAACTTCCTGTCGCGCACCACAGCCGTGCTCGCGACATTGTTTTTCCTGCTGAGCCTAGCGCTCGCTTACGTCGCGACGCACCGCACCGCAGACGAGGCGAGCGTGGTGGATCGCGTGCCAGCGAAAGCAAAACCCACCGAAGCGCAGAAACCTGCCGCCGAGCCGCAGAAGCCCGCGCTGCCCGCGGAAGCGCCGTCGGGCAAGGAGGTACCACGGTGATTTTTGGGGGATAATTTCGCATGCGCCCACGTGGTGAAATTGGTAGACACGCTAGCTTGAGGGGCTAGTGGCCTAAAAAGCCGTAGCAGTTCGAGTCTGCTCGTGGGCACCAGAACCTTATGCTCGCAGAATATTTCCCGGTGCTGCTGTTCATCCTCGTCGGCCTGGGCGTCGGCGTGGCGCCCATGATGCTCGGCAAGCTGCTCGCACCGGACAAGCCCGACCCCGAGAAACTCTCGCCTTACGAGTGCGGCTTCGAGGCGTTCGAGGACGCGCGCATGAAGTTCGACGTGCGCTACTACCTGGTCGCGATCCTGTTCATCCTGTTCGACCTCGAGATCGCGTTTCTCTTCCCGTGGGCGACCGTGATCAACGACATCGGCCTGGCGGGATTCGTGTCGATGATGCTGTTCCTCGCGATTCTCACCGTCGGCTTCGTCTACGAATGGATGAAAGGAGCCCTGGAATGGGAATAGAGGGCATCCTCGAGAAGGGATTCGTTACGACCACCGCCGACAAGCTCATCAACTGGACGCGCACCGGATCGCTGTGGCCGATGACCTTCGGCCTCGCGTGCTGCGCCGTGGAGATGATGCACGCGGGCGCGGCGCGCTACGACCTCGATCGCTTCGGCATCGTCTTTCGGCCGAGCCCGCGCCAGTCCGACGTCATGATCGTCGCCGGCACGCTGTGCAACAAGATGGCGCCAGCGCTGCGCAAGGTCTACGATCAGATGGCCGAGCCGCGCTGGGTGATCTCGATGGGCTCGTGCGCCAACGGCGGCGGCTACTACCACTATTCCTATTCCGTGGTGCGCGGCTGCGACCGCATCGTCCCGGTGGACGTCTACGTGCCTGGCTGCCCGCCGACGGCCGAGGCGCTGCTCTACGGCATCGTGCAGCTGCAGAACAAGATCAGGCGCACCAACACGATCGCGCGATGACCCCCAGGCTGCAGAAGTTGAACGATCTGCTCGTGCAGGCGGGGTTTGCCCCCACGGAGCGCTTCGGCGAGCTCACGATTGAAGCAAAGGATCACAAGCCAGCGGCGCTGAAGCTGCGCGACGAGCTCGGCTTCGAGCAGCTGATCGACCTGTGCGGCGTCGACTACGCGAGCTACGGCGAGCGGCCCCGAGAGGGCCCGCGCTTCGCCGTGGTGGTTCATTTGCTGTCGGTGAAGAACAACTGCCGGGTGCGGCTGCGCAGCTTCTGTCCGGACGACCAATTTCCGGTCGTCGCCTCGCTGGTCGACGTGTGGCCGGCGGCCAACTGGTTCGAGCGCGAGGCCTTCGACCTGTTCGGCATCCTGTTCGACGGTCATCCCGACCTGCGGCGCATCCTCACCGACTACGGCTTCGTCGGCCACCCGTTCCGCAAGGACTTCCCGCTCACCGGCTACGTCGAGATGCGCTACGACCCTGAGCAGAAGCGCGTGGTCTACCAGCCGGTGACGATCGACCCCCGCGAAGTCACACCGCGCATCGTGCGCGAGGACCACTACGCCGAAGACCGCTGAGCGAGAAGAATGCCTGAGATACGCAACTACACGCTCAACTTCGGCCCGCAGCACCCGGCCGCGCACGGCGTGTTGCGGCTGGTGCTCGAGCTCGACGGCGAGGTGATCCAGCGCGCCGACCCGCATATCGGCCTGCTGCACCGCGCGACCGAGAAGCTCGCCGAGCACAAGACCTACCTGCAGTCGGTGCCCTACATGGACCGGCTCGACTACGTGTCGATGATGTGCAACGAGCACGCCTATGTGCTGGCGATCGAGAGGCTGCTCGGGGTGGAGGTGCCGATCCGCGCCAAGTACATCCGCGTGATGTTCGACGAGATCACGCGCATCCTGAACCACCTGCTGTGGCTGGGCGCGCACGGTCTCGACATCGGCGCGATGACCGTGTTCCTGTACTGCTTTCGCGAGCGCGAGGACCTGATGGACGTCTACGAGGCGGTCTCGGGCGCGCGCATGCACGCGGCGTATTACCGTCCGGGCGGGGTGTACCGCGACCTGCCCGACAGCATGCCGCAATACGCGGCTTCCAAGCTCAAAAGTCAAGCTGCAATCGAAGACCTGAACAAGAACCGCCAAGGCTCCGTGCTCGACTTCATCGAGGATTTCACCCAGCGCTTCCCCAGGTGCGTGGATGACTACGAGACGCTGCTCACGGACAACCGCATCTGGAAGCAGCGCACCGTGGGCATCGGCGTGGTCTCCGCAGAGCGCTCGCTCGCCCTCGGCTTCACCGGCCCGATGCTGCGCGGCTCAGGCGTCGCCTGGGATCTGAGGAAAAAGCAGCCCTACGAGGTCTACGACCGCATGGAGTTCGACATCCCGGTCGGCAAGAGCGGCGACTGCTACGACCGCTACCTCGTGCGCATCGAGGAGATGCGCCAGTCGAACCGCATCGTGCGTCAGTGCATCGACTGGCTGCGCGAGAACCCGGGCCCCGTGATGGTCGACGACCACAAGATCGCGACGCCGACGCGCCTCGAGATGAAAGAGAGCATGGAGCAGCTGATCCATCACTTCAAGCTCGTCACCGAGGGCATGCACGTGCCCGAAGGCGAGGTGTACGCCGCGGTCGAGGCGCCCAAGGGGGAGTTCGGCATCTACCTGGTGTCCGACGGCGCGAACAAGCCCTACCGCCTCAAGATCCGCGCGCCCGGCTTCGCGCACCTGTCCGCGCTCGACGAGATGGCGCGCGGCCACATGATCGCCGATGCCGTGGCGATCATCGGCACGCAGGACATCGTTTTCGGCGAGGTCGACCGTTAAATGCTTTCCGCAGAGTCCCTCAAAAAGCTCGAGCGCGAGATCGCCAAATACCCGCCCGAGCGCAAGCAGTCGGCGGTGATGAGCGCGCTCATCATCGCCCAGGACGAAAAGGGCTGGCTGTCGAGCGAGGTCCTGGACTTCGTCGCCCGCTACCTCGGCATGCCGAGCGTCGCGGTGTACGAGGTGGCGAGTTTCTACGCGATGTACAACCTGGAGCCCACCGGCACGTACAAGCTGACGCTGTGCACCAACCTGCCGTGCGGCCTGCAAGGCGCGCTCGATGCCGCGGATCACCTGCGCCAGAGGCTCCGGATCAACTTCAACGAGACCACGCCCGACGGCCACTTCACGCTCAAGGAAGGCGAATGCTTTGGCGCCTGCGCCATGGCGCCGGTGCTGCTGGTCAACAACAAGAAGATGCACGACTACATGAGCAACGAGAAGCTCGACCGGCTGCTCGACGAGCTCGGCCGCCAATGACCCTGCTCGATTACGGACCAGACGCGATCCTGATGCAGGGGCTCGACGGCCGCAATTGGCGCCTGAAGGATTACGAGGCGCGCGACGGCTATCAGGCCCTGAAAAAGATTCTTACGCAAAGGATGAAGCCCGAAGAGGTCATTGCCGAGGTGAAAAAATCCGCGCTGCGCGGGCGCGGCGGCGCCGGCTTTCCGACCGGGCTGAAATGGTCGTTCATGCCGCGGCAGTTCGCCGGCCCCAAGTACGTGGTGTGCAATTCCGACGAAGGCGAGCCCGGCACCTGCAAGGATCGCGACCTGCTGCGCTATAACCCGCATGCGGTGATCGAGGGAATGCTCATCGCCGGCTACGCCATGAGCGCGAGCGCCGGCTACCACTACATCCACGGCGAGATCTGGGAGATCTACGAGCAGTTCGAGGAGGCGCTCGCCGAGGCCCACGCCGCCGGCTACGTCGGCAACCACATCCTGGGCTCGGAGTTCTCTTTCGAGATGTACGCGCATCCCGGCTACGGCGCATACA
>Ga0209154_1001908_pt1 | contig 11960 bp, 10 predicted proteins | sample GraSoiAngelo_121_FD_185878 | JGI IMG/M metagenome (GOLD analysis project Ga0209154, IMG submission 185878) | Grasslands soil microbial communities from the Angelo Coastal Reserve, California, USA - 14_0919_12_20cm (SPAdes) (version 2) | ecosystem: Environmental > Terrestrial > Soil > Grasslands ... | reverse complement strand
GCCAGCTACAGCGCCGCGCAGCATTTGCTGGAACTGGGCCACCGACGCATCGCCTTTTTCGCCGGACCGCAGGTTTCGCCCTGGGCGCAGGAACGGTTGGACGGCCTTCGCCGCGCCCTCCGTGAAGCCAACATCGAAATGGACGATAAACTGGTGTTCAATGCGGGCAGCACCATTGAGGAAGGTGAAAAGGCCGCCCTGCAGATGTTGAACGAAGGGACCGATGCCACCGCGGTGCAGGCCGTCAATGACCTCGTGGCCATCGGCGCGGCCAACATTTTTTTGAATCAGGGGCTCAAAATTCCCGGAGAGCTTTCTGTCGTCGGTTTCGGGAACGTCCTCATCAGCGAATATTTTCGCGTGCCGCTAACGACCATTCGCCAGCCGAAATTCCGCCTCGGCGTGGCGGCGATGAACTCCATGCTCAAGCTCATGCATGGGGAGCGCCCGGAATCCAGGCGCCTTACGGCGGAAATTGTTATTCGCGCAAGCACGGCGGCCCCTTCGACCGCCCGCCGTGTTAACAAAAACCCGGTCGAGAAAACAGAAACCAAAACCCTATGAAACAAGCCATGGCAGTCATCGTGGTAGTGCTGGTCGTGTTTGGAGGAGGCTACCTCTACCTGAAACACAAGTCGCTCATGCCAATCGACCCGAAGGTCGCCGAGTTCCAGGCGGACGCGGACCGGCTGATCCAGGGGCTTCAGCAATACAAAGCGTTCTTCAAACACTATCCGACCGGCACACCCGCCGAGATCTCTGCGGCCCTGTCCGGCCAGGCGGAAGGCAAGGTAGTCATCTTCGCGACCGCCAACGCCAAGAAGAACGACAAAGGCGAGATTGTGGACACCTGGGGAACGCCGCTCCAGTTCTACTTCTCCCACGACGCTGTGATGATCCGTTCGGCTGGACCGAACAAGGTTTGGGAGGACAGCCGGCACCCCGGATCGGACGATCTGTACCGAACCGACACCAAGTAGCGGCGCGATAGTGTTCCTGAATACGCTGTCGTGCCGGCGCGTGTCAGGACCTCGACAATCTGGTGTTCACAACCGTGCGCGCCGAACTTTACGGCCTGAGTCACCAATGCACGAATTCCACGAAGCGAAATTCGAAGCTGTCACGCTCGAACAAGTCAACCCCGCCGCGCAAAATAGGTCTCAAGCTGGCTGTGTTGTTGGTTGAAGTGGTAAAGCTCGAAGAAAATGAAAGGTTGGGGTTTTATTCGCAAAATCGGCGCAAAACGGCGTTCACGAAGCCAAATTTGGAAATGGAAACGTTCCGGTCGAGTTCTTTCTGTTCTTCCGCCTCAACTTTTTGAAGAATTGGGCCATATTTCGCCGAGTCTTGATTGAGATCCGCCTTCCAGCCATCGACCAGCTCTTCCACTTTTTTCAACTGGTCTTTGTCAGTCCAAATCCCTCCGCATTCGGGACATTTGTGCAAAATAATCCCGCTGGTATCTCCGTAATTAAAATGCTCCATCTGCGCGTTTTCACAATGAGGACAGCTCAATTCATCATGATCATCTTTTTCAGCCGTAAAAATCTCCTTGTTGACCGCTTCCAATGAAGCGACTTCTTCGGGAGTAAAAACTTCGTCGTGATGTTCAACGATTTTTTGCAATTCGCCTGCGTGCAACCATTCGCCTTTGCAATCTGGACAGACCTCGATCATCACGCCGTCATACTCCACCGTGCAAAGTATTGAACCGCATCTTGGACATTTCATAGTCGTTATGATTCTACGCGGCCCGCCACCAACTGTCGCAGCACGTAAGGCAAAATCCCGCCGTGCCGGTAGTAGTCGATCTCAATCGGCGTGTCGATGCGGCAGTGGACGGGAATGTTTTCCACCGAGCCGCCCGCGCGAGTGATGCTTAGCGTGAGGTCTTGTTGCGGCTTCAGGTTCGGGCCAAGGCCAGCCAGGTCATACGTTTCGGTCCCGTCCAGCTTCAGTGTCAGTGCGGAAGCACCTTCCCTGAACTGGAGCGGCAACGCGCCCATGCCGACCAGGTTCGAGCGGTGGATACGCTCGAAACTTTGCGCTACGACGGCCTTCACGCCGAGCAACGCAGTGCCTTTCGCCGCCCAATCGCGCGAGCTGCCGGCGCCATATTCCTGCCCGGCAATCACCACCAGCGGCACACCGTCGCGCTGGTATTTCATCGCCGCGTCGTAGATGGACATTTGCGTGCCTTCGGGCATGTGCTTCGTGACGCCGCCTTCGATGCCGGGCATCATCAGGTTTCTGATCCGGACGTTGGCGAACGTGCCGCGCGTCATCACGCGGTCGTTGCCGCGCCGCGAGCCGTAGCTGTTGAAGTCCAGCACGTTCACGCCGTGGTCCATGAGGTATTTTCCGGCCGGCGAAGTCTTCTTGATGGAGCCGGCTGGAGAAATGTGGTCCGTGGTCACGCTGTCGCCGAAGATGCCGAGCGCGCGGGCGCCTTTGATTTCGCGAATTTCGCACGGCTGCGTAGAAAAATTTTTGAAGAACGGCGGCTCCTGGATGTAGGTGCTGTTCGGGTCCCACTCGTAGGTGTTGCCGATGCTGGACGGGATTTCGTTCCACTTCGGATTCTGCCCGGCGAAATCACGGTAAAGTCTCCGGAAAACTTCCGGTTTCAACGCCGACTGCATCAGGCCACGGACTTCTTTCATTATCGGCCAGATGTCGCGCAGGTAAACGGCCTGGCCATCTTTCCCTTTGCCGAGCGGCTCGCTGGTCAGGTCGATATCGACCCGGCCGGCGAGCGCGAAGGCGACGACGAGCGGCGGCGACATGAGAAAGTTGGCCTTGATACTCTGGTGGACGCGCGCCTCGAAGTTACGGTTCCCGGAAAGCACCGACGCGGCGATGAGGTCATACTTGTTAATGGCGTCCTCAATGGGCGCGGCGAGCGGTCCGGAGTTGCCGATGCACGTGGTGCAACCGTAGCCAACCAGGTTGAAGCCGAGTTGGTCGAGGAATGGTTGCAGCCCGGTCTGATTCAAATAATCGCTGACGACGCGCGATCCCGGCGCGAGCGAAGCCTTCACCACCGGGTTGACACGGAGACCGCGTTCGACGGCTTTTTTTGCCAACAAGCCCGCGGCGAGCATGACGCTGGGGTTGGACGTGTTCGTGCAACTCGTGATGGCGGCAATCAATACGCTGCCATGATGAATCTCGGATTCGGCCTTCGGAAATGCGGTGGGCGGCACCTGCTCCGGCGTGTCGGGCGCAGGGTGCTGGTCGCGCATTTCAGATTCGCTCGGCTCCACGCCCAGCCGCCGATGGCCGTAAGTGTGATCGATGAACGGGTGGACCTCTTTCGCCGTGTTCACGCGCGCCATGGTTCTGAGGTCCTCCGGCTTCTTGCCGAATCCGTTCTCCGTCAGCGGCCGGGTGAACGCCGCGAGAAATTCCTGCTTCAGCTTCGGCAGTTCGATGCGGTCCTGCGGACGCTTCGGACCGGCGACGCTCGGCACGACACTGCCCAAATCCAGTTCGAGGTCGGCCGAGTAATCGATGTCGCCCTTCTGCGGGATGCCGAACAGGCCCTGGGCGCGGTAATAATTCTCGTAAAGCCGGCAATGCTCTTCGCTGCGGCCGGTAGCGCCCAGGTAATTCACACATTCCGCATCAATCGGGAAGAAGCCCATCGTCGCGCCGTATTCGGGCGCCATGTTCGCGATCGTCGCGCGGTCCACCACCGGCAGCGCCGCGGCGCCCGGTCCATAAAATTCGACAAACTTGCCGACCACCTTCGCCTGGCGAAGCATCTGAGTGATGGTCAGGGCGAGGTCGGTCGCCGTGACGCCTTCCCGCAGTTCACCCTTCAGGTGCACGCCGACAACCTCGGGCGTGAGAAAATAGACCGGTTGTCCGAGCATTCCCGCCTCAGCCTCGATGCCGCCGACGCCCCACCCGACGATGCCGAGACCGTTGATCATCGTCGTGTGCGAGTCGGTGCCGACGAGCGTGTCGGGGTAATAGAGGGTTGACGGTTGATCGTTGACGGTTGATGGAGAAGAAAGGACACCTTTGGCCAGATACTCCAGGTTCACTTGATGCACGATGCCGATTCCCGGCGGCACCACCTTGAACGTGTCGAACGCTTGCATGCCCCATTTCAAAAACTGGTAGCGCTCGCGGTTGCGCCGAAATTCCATTTCCAGGTTGCGCTGCAAAGCGTCCGGCATGCCCGCAAAGTCCACTTGCACGGAATGGTCCACCACGAGATCCACCGGCACGAGCGGCTCAATGAGCCTGGGATTCCTGCCCATGCGCGCCACCGCCGAACGCATCGCGGCCAGGTCCACGAGCAGCGGCACTCCGGTGAAATCCTGCAACACGATGCGCGCGACGACGAAAGGGATTTCCCCGGTGCGCTCGGCCCTCGGCTGCCAATTCGCCAGTTCCTTTACGTTGCTTTCAGGCACCTTGTTCCCGTCGCAATTGCGGAGGACGGATTCCAGCACCAGCCGAATTGAAACGGGTAGTCTGGAAACCGGGCCGACGCCCGCTTGTTCCAGCGCGCGCAGGGAGTAAAAGGAGCCTTGGCTGCCGTTGCCGAGGTCAAATTTTTGAAGCGAGTCAAAGAGGTTGTGCAAATTGTTCATAGAAATCCCATCGCCGAATTGCGGGCGCACGGTTCATTGAAAATGAAGTTTGGACAAAGCCATGTCAAGGTGCTTGCGCGCCTTGGCGCGCGAAAGCCGGCAAATTGCTGGGAGAGGAAATTCTCTTTGGCCGCAAAGCTATCACCCCTGCCGGGGCTTTTGGTGATGGCGCATTTCTACCCACGCTCACGCCGTGGTCTACCCTCTTCCACCGGGCGCAACTCGATACCCCCACCCAGCTGATGTGATGCACGTATTCCCCTCACCCGACCTGAAGGCCACCCTCTCCCCACCGGATGGGGAGAGGGACAGGGTGAGGGGTCTTCGGAAATCTTGGCTCGATATACCAAGATGCGTCCTCTTCCGCCACACCGTAGCTGACGGCTTGCGCACCCATTGCCAAAATCTGACTTGCGCCCGGGCCACAAATACAATCACTTAATTCTTGCTGTGGCCGGAACGGACGGTTTAACTTCCTCAAACGATTGCCAGGGCCCATGGAATGTGGACTTACGAACCCCGCCAGGGCCGGAAGGCAGCAACGGCAGTTTGCTCCGCATCCGCCGTGGTCACCCTGGCTTTTTTTGAATTTTGAGTTCGGATTTCGGAATGCGGAATTGAAGCAGCGTTGGTCAGTCGCTCATTCCGCACTTCGCGTTCCGCGCTCCGCACTTTAATGTCTTATCAGGTCATCGCGCGAAAGTATCGGCCGCAGCGGTTCGCCGACGTGGTCGGACAGGAGCACGTCACGCAGACGCTTGCCAATGCCATCAAGCAAAGCCGAATCGCCCATGCCTACCTCTTTTGCGGGCCACGCGGCACGGGCAAGACCACGATCGCCCGCATTTTCGCCAAATGCCTCAATTGCACCGGCGGACCGAAGGTTGACTTCGACGACGATGATCCGCGTTGCCTTGAAATTGCCGAAGGCCGGTCGCTGGACGTGATTGAAATCGATGGCGCCAGCAACCGCGGCATCGAAGAAATCCGTGAACTGCGCGACACGGTCAAATACGCCCCGGCGACGTCGAAGTTCAAGCTCTACATCATCGATGAGGTCCACATGCTGACCAAGGAGGCGTTCAACGCGCTTCTCAAGACGCTCGAAGAGCCGCCTGGACACGTGAAGTTCATGTTTGCGACGACCGAGCCGGAGAAAGTCCTGCCGACGATCCTCTCGCGCTGCCAGCGATTCGACCTGCGACGGATTCCCGCGGCGCTCATCGTCAGACACCTGGCTCAGATCGCGAAGCAGGAAAAAGTGAAGATCGACGACACGGCGCTGCACGCTATCGCCCGTGGCGCCGACGGCGGAATGCGCGATGCGGAATCCACACTCGACCAACTCATCAGCTTTTGCGGCGAAAAGATTCAGGAGAGCGATGTGCTTTCGATGTTCGGCCTCACGGCGCAGGGCAAAATTCTCGATTTGTCCCGGGCCATTTTGGCCGGCGAAGTCGAGATTTCGTTACGAGAATTGAATGAATTGGCCAAACACGGGAAGGACCTGGGCCGGCTGTTGTCCGATTTGCTGAGCCACTTCCGCAATCTTTTGATTTACCAGGTTTCAAAGGGCGATCTGCGCCTGCTGGAGGTTTCAGAACCCGAGGCCGCGTCGCTGGCCGCACAAGCCAGCGGCGTCGGTTCCGAGGCTTTGACGCGCATCATGGAGATCTTGACCGATTGCGAAACTCGTCTGCGCGACGCCGCGTCGAAGAAAATCTTGATTGAAGTCGCGCTGCTTAAAACCATCGAGGCGCGCAACGCCGCGAGCATCGACACCGTGCTCAAGCGGCTTGAGGAATTGCGCCGGGACAACGATGCGCGCGAAATTGTTTCCATCCCAATGCCCGCGCAGACGCCGGCGCCTCCGCCCAACGCCCCGCCGCCGCTTCGCGCGGCCAATCGCGCCACTCTCTCGCCCGAATCTGCCAGCCTCGAATCCGCGCGCACGACCGCCTCGCTGGCCGCCACAAACATGAGTGCCAGTAGCGATGGCGACCTGGAGCAACTCTGGCACCAGGTCGCCGATGCCGTCGGGCGCGCGAGTCCGTTCACGCGAAGTTATTTGCTCGAAGCGCATCCGGTTTTGTTCGACCGGAACCTTTTGACCATCGGTTTTGACCCGGAATTTGCCGACCATCTCCAACTGGTGGACAACGCGAAGAACCGGACGCTCATTCAGACGAAATTGAGCGAGTTCGGTTTTGCCGACGCGCAGGTAAAATTTGTCAAGGCCGAGGCGCGCGTGAATCGCCTTCGCCCTACAGAGTCACCGGTTGAACCCGCTGCTCCGTCGGCGACGGCTGCCGCGGCTCCCGCCGCGCCCAAAGGGGCCGAAGAAAAAGCAGTTCCGTCACAGGACAAGCCCAAACCTGGTCCGGTTCCTTTCAACCAGGAGGATTTCAAGAACGATCCGTTGATTCAAAAGGCGCTCGAAATTTTCAAAGGACAGATTGTTGAAGTGCGCGCCTGACCATCAACCCTCAACCAGCCACTTTCAAATATGTCCAGCGTCGGCAAATTGATGAAGCAAGCCGCGCGCATTCAGCGGCAGATGGAAGCGGTGCAGGCGCAACTTGCCGTGCGCACGGTCGAAGCCACCAGCGGCGGCGGCGCGGTCAAGGTCGTGGCCAAGTGCGATGGCACGATTGCCTCGATCAAAATTGATCCGCAAGCGATCAATCCGAGCGACGCCCAGTTGCTCGAAGACATGATTCTCACCGCCGGCAACAATGCCTTAAGCCAGGCCAAGGAGATTTCCACCGCGGAAATGGGCAAGGTAACGTCCGGTTTCAGCCTGCCCGGTCTGATGTGACACGCTTCGTTAAAGCGTTGGACAGTCATGATGGCCCCGACTGACGACGCAATTTAACGATTCAACAGCCTGACGATTCAACGGTGGAACCCGACTCATGTCCTCGCTTCCCGAACCCATCAGCTCTCTCATCAGCGCGTTGAACAGATTGCCCGGCGTCGGTCCACGCTCCGCCGAGCGGATCGCGCTTCATCTGGCGCAGGCGGAAGCCGAGGCGGTCCGTCAACTGGCGCGGGCCATTCTCACGGCTCGCGAACGAATTCAGACCTGCCTGACCTGCGGCGCGTTGACGGACGTTCAGCCTTGCGCGATCTGCTCACACCCGCGTCGCGACGGCTCGCTCATCTGTCTGGTGGAACAACCGGTGGACATCATCAGCGTCGAAAAATCCGGAAGCTATCACGGCAAATACCACGTGCTCGCCGGTAAAATTTCCCCGTTGAACGGCGTCGGGCCGGAAGATTTGCGGATTGCCGAACTCGAAACCCGACTGAGAAAGGAGACCATCAAAGAAATCATCTTTGCCCTGGGAACAGACGTGGAAGGCGATGCCACCAGTTTTTATCTGGCCAAGCGATTAGCCGGAACGGGAGTCAAGACCACCCGCATCGCTCACGGTCTACCGGCCGGAAGCGGGTTGGAATTTGCCGATGAACTCACGCTGAGCCGGGCGCTCGAAGGCCGGCGTGAAATACACTAACCATGACGAAACCCAACGCAGTCATTTTCGATCTCGGCAAAGTCCTCGTGGATTTTGATTACAGTATCGCCGGCCGGAGAATCGCGGCGCGCGGCGGAGTGTCTGCGGGAGCAGTGCAGGAATTTATCGACCATTCCCCCCTGCTCTTTCGGTTCGAGACCGGACAAGTCAGCCAGGAGCAGTTTTTCGCCGAAGTGCAAGCGGCTACCGGATTTCGCGGAACCATCGAAGAGTTCAGCGAATTCTTTGCCGACATTTTCACCATGATCGAGCCGATGGTAAAACTGAACGCCGAGCTGCGCCAGCGTGGCGTCCCAACCTACATCTTCTCGAACACCAACGAACTGGCGATCAACCACATTCGCAGCCGCTTTCCGTTCTTCAGCCAGTTCAACGACTACATTTTGTCCTACGAACACGGCGCGATGAAACCCGACGCGCGGCTATACGAAGTCGTCGAGCGACAGACCGGCCTCCGCGGGGCCGATCTTCTTTATCTCGACGACCGCTCGGAAAACGTGGCTGCGGGAGCGGCGCGAGGGTGGCGTGCGTTCGTTCACCACGCGCCAGAACAAACGCGTGAAATCATCGCCCGAAGCGGCTTGCTGGCTGACCGTTAAGATTTATCTTGATCCACGAAGGGAGCTGCCGGGCGTGAAGCCGAACCAAACGCCGACGACACGCGTCGTTCGAGAAGGCATCGAGTCCTATTCGAGACCCGCCGTCTTAATCTGTTGAAGAAGCGCATCGACCGACAGGTTCGAGTCCCCCAATGAAAGCAGCCGGTCGGTGAGTTCGTTCAACGCCAATCGCGTCGCTTTGAAGCGCTCGGCGAGCGTGTTGAAGACGGCCGCCAAATCGTATTTGCGAGCGAGCCGATGGTCACCGGCCACGCGATAGTTGGCACGGCCCAGTGCTTCGTAATATTTCAGGTCCGGCGCGCCCTGGTGTTCCGCCCGGTAACGTATGCGTTCCGGAAAAACTCCGGAAAGAAAGAGCGAATGGTTTCCGACGTGGGTTCGAATGTAGAAGCTGGTGGGGTCGTCCGCCGTCTGCAGCGCCGTCAACATTTCAAAAAAGTAGTCCAGAGGTTCGGGCCTGCCTGGCACGACGCAGCGCGTGTTTTCAATGCGCGAATATTCCGCCAGCACTTCAGCCACGTAGTCCGCCACGACACGGTCTTCGATGCCGGAACGTTTGAACACATGGCGAACCAGCACGTAAAAGTAAAAGTGAGTTGAAACCCGCAAACAGCCGCGTTGCTCCAGCAAGGCGCGGAACAAAGCTTCATCGTCCAAAATCAGGTCGCGCGTGTCTTCATCGGCCAGCAATTTGATCAGCGTCTCGGCCGAGCCACGCCCGGGGCCGAGCACCGACACGATGAATTCAACATCTTCGGCCGTGAACTGAATCCGGCAGTTGGGTTGAATCACATTCATACTCGCATCTTCGCCGTTCTTTAAGACACTATAACGCGGCCAACCACGCGTTCCTGGCAAAAGCTTCGACGCGTTTCCACGTCGCGGTAATTCAAAGCATAATCGGTTCCAGCCGATGGATGAGAAGCGCGGGCGGTTCGAGGATCGAAGGGAGAATAAAGGGGCGTTGCCAATCGGACATTGCCAATTGCGCGCCAAGGCATATTTTCAATCCAAAACAGCAGATGTTGTTGCAGATAAATAGCAGAATCGGCTTCGCATGACAAGCGCGGAATCCACCCCGCTGGTCGTCCGGGCGCGCCATCGCCAGCAGGCCATGGACTGGAGTCTGGTGCTGCTCAGCCAGGGAATCGAGTCCGTCGTTGCGCAATCCGAAAGCGGTTGGACGCTTTTGGTCGAACCCCAGGACCACTCCCGCGCGCTGGCTACGTTACGCCAGTATCAAGTCGAAAACCGTGGCTGGCACTGGCGGCAAGAAATGTCCTGGCCGCAAGTTACCTTCCACTGGGGCGCAGTCGCGTGGTGCCTGTTGCTCGCGTTATTTCATTGGTTGAACGCCGTTTCTGGATCGCACTTGAAGTTCGTCGGCGTCATGGAAGGAAGCGCTGTGGCAAGCGGGGCATGGTGGCGGCTTTTTACGGCGACGATGCTCCATTTCGACCTGGCCCACCTCATGGCGAACGTGGCCATTGGATTTCCGGTGCTGGGAATGGCGATGGGCCGTTACGGTCCCACCTGCGCATTGTTGGCGGCCTATCTGGCCGGGGTTGGAGGAAATGTTGCCGGTCTGCTTTTCCACACACACCTGGGTCCTGCCCTCGGTGCTTCCGGCATGGTCATGGGCGGACTCGGCCTTCTGACCATTCAATCGCTTTCTCTCCGGCTCAGCAACACCAGGTCCTGGCGATACATCATCGGCGGCATTTTCGGTGGAGTCATGCTGTTTACACTGCTGGGGCTCGACCCGGCCAGCGACGTCGTCGCTCATCTTGGCGGTTTTAGTTGCGGGCTGATTCTCGGCGCTGCGATGACATTGATCCCGCAGAAAAAACTGTTGGGCCCGGCTGCCAACGCCGTTTGCGGAGCGCTTTTGGCGGCTCTGGTGGCGTTGACCTGGATGCTCGCCTTGCTGCACGTTCCGCCGCCACGGTGAGGTTCGGCGGCCGCCCCTTTGTTGTGAATATGGCACTCAACTTCTCCTTTTCGTTATTCATCTTCCTATTCCTTTGGTCGCGGCTGACGTTGGCCGGCGCGCCGCATTATGGACGTCAATTCATCGGCTTAACCAACTTCTCCGAATTCACAAAAGGCAGAGGAGAGTCGCCGGACGAGAGCGCGCTTGTTTCACCGGAAATTGTGACCCAAATCAAGTGGGATGAATTGGTCGTCTCTTGGAACGCAGACCTGCCCAAAGGGGTCGTCCTCAAAATCGAGACGCGCGCGATTTATCCTGCGCATTCGACCCAATTCTACACAATGGGAATCTGGTCGGGCGCCGCGGCAGATCGTCGCCGCATGAGCGTTAAAGATCAAAAAGACAACGACGCCGAAGTTTTGACCGACACGCTGGCGCTGAAAGCGCCGTGCGACCGTGTCCGGATAAGACTGATTTTGAGCGGCGCCGGAAACGTTCCGCCGCCGCCGTTGCAATTCCTGGGGCTTTCCTTCGCGGACAAGAAGTACGAGGCGCCCGTGCTGCCGCCAAACCGCACGGCGTGGGGAAAGTCCATTGCCGTGCCGGAACGGTCGCAACTGGACTTTCCCGAAGGCGAACAGTCCTGGTGCAGTCCCGCGAGCACATCGATGATGCTGGCGTACTGGGCGAACAAATCAAACCGCCCGGACCTGAATCAGGCCGTGCCCGAAGTGGCCAAAGAGGTCTTCGACCCGAACTGGCCCGGCACAGGCAACTGGCCGTTCAACATGGCTTACGCCGGCTCCTTTTCGGGGATGCGCGCTTACGTCAGCCGCTTCAGCGATGTGTCGGAGTTGGAGGATTGGATTGCCAGCGGCATCCCGGTCGCCGTGTCGGTCGCCAACACGGTGTTGAAGGGCGTGCCCCCGCGCGAAGGCCCGGACGGCCACCTCGTGGTCTGTGTTGGTTTCACCGAAAAGGGCGACGTCATCGTCAACGATCCTGGAAAGCGGCAGCAAATCCGGAGCGTTTATCCGCGGGAAAATCTTGTGAAAGCCTGGGCGCGCTCGCAGAACACGGTTTATTTGATCTACCCGCAAGGCGCGAACATTCCTGACGACCGCTTTGGGCATTGGGATTAATACAAAAGCAGCGTAAAAAATTTCAGGCGTGGCGCTGAGTTATGCGGATCCATCGATCACGGGCCGGGACACACGCGGAGCTAAGTGGTCTATTTCATAAATACGCACACGGATGCCTA
>Ga0209154_1001904_pt1 | contig 11970 bp, 10 predicted proteins | sample GraSoiAngelo_121_FD_185878 | JGI IMG/M metagenome (GOLD analysis project Ga0209154, IMG submission 185878) | Grasslands soil microbial communities from the Angelo Coastal Reserve, California, USA - 14_0919_12_20cm (SPAdes) (version 2) | ecosystem: Environmental > Terrestrial > Soil > Grasslands ... | reverse complement strand
GGACCGGCGGATGAAGGCGATCCGCGGGAACCACGACCGGGCCGCCCTCGGCGTGGAGACGTTCCGTTTCACCGAGCTCGCGGCGGCCGCGATCCGATGGACCCGGATTCAGCTGACGCCCGGGAACGTGGGATATCTGAAGGACCTGGAGGACCGCACCCGGACGACAATGCCGGAGGGCGTCGTCGCCATGTTCCACGGGAGCCCGCGGGACGACGACGAATACGTGTTCCCGTGGACCGTGGACGAGACGCTGGTCCAGAAGGCGGGTGCGCCGTTCGTGATCCTGGGCCACACGCACCTGCCGATGGCCCGCTCCTTCCGGTCCGGGCTCCTGGTGAACCCGGGGTCCGTGGGCCAGCCGAGGGACTCGGATCCGCGGGCTGCCTGGGGCCTCCTCGACCTGACCCGCCGCACCTTCGCAATCCGCCGGGTGCCGTACGACATCGACGCGGTCGCCACCGCGATCAAGCGGAACGGCCTCCCGACGGAACTCGCGGACCGCCTCTACACCGGCGTGTGATGCGCGGCGATCGTGCCGAGATTCGGATCGTCCCTCAATTCTTCTCGACCCAAAGAGGGCGGAACAGGGTGAGGAGTCCCACGGGGAGGACACTGAGAAGGAACGCGAGGTAGACCCATGCACTGGGAGTGCTCCAATTCACGTTCCCCGAATACCGGGTGATCGCGACGAGTTCCAGCAGGGCGAACGCGGTGTATCCTCCGGCCAGGGGCCGGATCCGCGAGACATCGTTCTCGCGGTTTGCATGGAGCGCGGCAACGCCGATCCCGATGAGCCAGGCACCGATGGCGCGCGCGGTCAGGGTCGTCAGGGTCCACGGCCATGATGGCGCGATGATGTCCGGAATCGCAAAGAGGCCCACTCCGAAGGCGAGCATCCCTGCGCCCTGTCCCACGACGAGTGCCCGCATCCAGATCGCCGCAGGGGACCCGCGAGGCGGATCGCCTCCCGGCGTTCGGATTTGGAGCCATCCGATGAGGAGCATGACCACGGGGACGCCGACATAGATCGCGAGCCAGAACCACGCCGCGCCTTGGGCGCTTGCGATCGGACTAGAGAAATGGAACTTGCCGAAATGGAGGATCGTCGCGACGAGCGTCAGCGTCGTGAAGAGCCAGATCGCCGGGACGGCGACGCGGGCCTTCGCCCAGATCGTTTGGCGAGCCGCGATCACCTCGACCGGGACCGCGGCCCAGTACGCGGCTCCCAGGAATGCGGCTGTGAGGGGCGGAGTGATTGTCCATGCGAAGTACGTGTCCGTCTGTTCCGTGAAGACAGTGAGTTGCAGGCCCGCGAGGAACACGAGGGTGCTGGCCGCATACAGGAGCCAACGCATCGGCGCGATCACCGGCCGAACGACCGGAGTGTGACCTGGTTGGGACATGAACAGCGCCGCGACGCACACCTCTGCTATCAGGCTTCTTCTCCGGCCACGTCCGCCACAAATTCTGGCCAAGTATGTTCTCAGAGGTCCTTGCGCATCCGGATTTCTCGGACCCCCGGTCCGATCCGTTGGGTCCATTCGTTTTCCTCTTCGCCCGTGACCGTGTACCCGCGAGACTGCCACCAAGAGAACGACTTCCAAGGTGTTCCAGCGGCATTGCGGCTCGTCCCGAGCGTCACCGCACGTTTACCTAGTCGCCGCGCCCGCTCCTCCACGAATCGCACGAGGTGGGTGCCAACCCCCCGGCCTTGGAGCTCTCTCGCGACTTCGATGTTGATCAGCTCGATCTCGACTCCGCGGTCTTCGGTCGTGACAAAGCCGGCGATTTCGTCATCGAGGACCGCGACGAAGAGCTCCTCGCCCCGCACCCGATTCGGCTCCTCCCATACCGCAGAGAGCCATCTGGCATCTGAAAACAGGGATTCAGAGCGGGGGGTGCCGAACCCGACGTCCTCGTCCTCGGCGACCGAGGTGTTCGAGATCCGGACGAGGGCCGGGATGTCCTCCCTCGTCGCCGATCGAACCAGGATTCGAGCCAAGACGTCCGACACGGAACGGCCATATCGTGCGCCGTTTATCTGGATAACCGTGCAAGTCCCGCCTTCGCGGTTTGGGGCACATGGCGCTACGGAAACTCATTTCGTGCGAAGTCAGGTGACAAGAATTTGGACGTCTCGACTCATTGCGCGCTTACTTCGCGCGCGCCGCGGCCGCCTTGGCGGCGAGCGCCGCGAACTCTTCGCGGCCGAAGGCGGTGCCTGAGAGCCCCCAACCGCCCTCGGTGGCCTCGGTCAGGATGACCCAGGTGCGGCTGGCCTGTGTCGGGTCGCCGGAGACCTTGGTCACGATCTCCGTGATCTCTTTGACGAGTTGCTTCTGGCCTCCGCGGTTCAACGCCGCGGGAGGCGTGATGACCTGGACCCGTACGGTGCGGGCGGAGTTGGTTGCGGCCGTGTGCACCGCGTGCGGGTCCATGAGGTGGATGAAAGCGGCGGTGTTGTTCAAGTGGAAGGGGCCCGGGGTGGCCACACCCTCAGCGCGGAGGACGGCCATGGTGAGCTCCTTGCCAAGCAGACCCTCGGTCCCGGCCGGGAACAAGTCCGCCGGAGCATACACGTCGATCATCGGCATGGTAGCGCCCCAAAGGGAGGGTTGGATTTAGGTCTTTGGCTGCGGGACACGTTGGTTCCTCGTTGATGGGACGAAATCGTTTGTCCGCTCGCGAGCCCGATGTCTTCTCCAGCGCATTCGAGCCAGTCCGAACAAATTCCGAAAATTCGACCCAGGTCCGAACTGAATTCGGGCCGCGCGGGGAATTTGGCTTAACCTCGAGGGGATGGACCGGCTGGGATTTGAACCCAGGGCTTCCTGCTTGCAAAGCAGGCGATCTTCCGCTGATCTACCGGCCCGCCCGCGCGTCCTCAGCGTGGCCCCGCGGATGAAACTTTCCGCCTTCGTCGGGGGTGTGTCCTCCCGCGGAAACCGTTCGTCCGTCTCCGACTTCGCGGCGATCGTAGGTAGGTTTTCCTCGAGAAAGACGTTCTCAATTTTCAAAGCCATTCGGACCGAACGGAAGGCCTAATTACCCCCGCCTTTCATCTCTATTCGAGGGGTTGCGAGGTCGAGGAGAATCGCGGCGACGAGCGCCGCCGTGTTGACGTTCTTGCTGTTGGTCACGGTCGTTCCCGCGGTGACCTTCCTTCCCTCCGCCGCGTTCGTCGCGACCGGAGGCGAACACGGTCCACCGACGTCGACCGTTGCGCCGTTGCCGGAATACACGACCTCTCAGGTCGTCACGATTTCGTATACGTCGTTCAAGCAGGGTCAAGGTTCCGGAGGCGACGACGATGATGGCGGGTCCTCACCCGGGTCGAGTCCGGCCGGCGGCAGCCCATCCTCCCCGAGCCAGACCGATGGCGGCAAGACCGGATTCTGGACCGAGTTGTTCTATCGCACGTCGAACGATTCCGCATGGGCCTTGTACATGCCGCCCTGGAATCAAGATGGGCGATGGTTCGGGGTCCGGGACCCCCAGCACGAAGGCGCCGTGACCGGGCTGATCCCCTTCGACACGTTCTACACCGGAGGGGAGACCCGCTACGGCTTCACGACGGTCGCGGTCCACACGAAGTACGGTCGCGAGGCTCTCGGCGGCGAGAAGGCCCATACGACCGTGGACTCGCATGCCCCGCAGCTCTTCATCGCGACGCCCACCCCCGGGGCATGGACGAACCGCAACGTGCTGCAATGGATCGCCCAGGACGCCTCGTCCGGCGTCGCGAGTGTCGCCGTGAGCCTCGATGGGGCCACGCCGATCGTCTTCCGCACCGCCGAAGGAGAGACCGACCTGTCGCTGCAGGCAGGCGATCACGCGGTCCATGTCACCGCGACGGATCGGGCGGGGAATTCCGTCGATGTGACCGTGCCCTTCCACTTCGATCCGAACGCGCCCTCGCTGTCCATCACCGCGCCGGCGCGCAACTCCTACGTCAAAGCGAAGGACGTCACCGTGTCGTGGACCGCGAGCGATTCCGGTTCCGGACTCGCGTCCCTCCAACTGTCGGTCGACTCGGCCCCTGCCGTCGACCTCGCCCTCGATGCGACCTCGCACACGCTCGCGGGCCTGTCGGAGAGCGGGCATGACGTCACCCTGGTCGCCAAGGATGCCGCCGGGAACGTCGCGACGGAGACGATCGTCTTCGCCGTCGACGTGACGCCACCGGACCTGACGATCATCGCGCCGACCGGGAGCTACGTGAACACGAAGGACCTCCCGCTGGTCTGGGCCGGCTCCGACTCGAACTCCGGGATCGACCGCTTCGAGCTCGCCCTTGATGGCGGCACTCCCGTGTCCGTCACACAGGCGTTCGGATACACCTTCCCGAACGTTGGGGAGGGGGCGCACTCGGTCGTGGTCCGAGCGATCGACCGAGCCGGGAACGACATCTCGAAAACGGTGTCCGTGACGGTCGACGTGACGCCGCCCCTGGTCACCTTGACGAGCCCGGAGGGCGGGACCACGATCTACGGGACGCTCCAGATCACCTGGACCGCATCGGACGGTGGGTCCGGGATCGATCGGGTCGAATTCCTCTACGACAACGAGGCGCCGGTCGTCGCGACGGGAGCGACGATGACGACCGTGGCATCTCCGTCCGTGGGCCCGCACTTCGTGAGCCTCCGCGCCACGGATCGGGCGGGGAACGTCGGGGAGGCGGGAGCCCCGTTCGCATACGGAGGGGCGAACCCGCAGGGTCCCCTTGGGATCTCCGCCCTCGACTTCGGCCTCCTCATGCTCGTGCTGGGCGCGATTGCGGTTGTGTCCGCGTACGTCGCGGTCCGCCGGCGACGGCGGCGGTCCGGGGCACCCTAACCGCGCTCCCTTTTCACGGGCGGCTCAAGCTTATCCATCCTGTCCCGATGGGGGATGGTTGACTCCGGCGCAAGAACGGTTCACGCGACGGTTCGTCGGCCTCAGCCTGGTCCTTGGAGGTCTCGTCCCCCTGGCCGAAGCGGTCGCCTTCGGGACGCTTATAACGGGCCCGCTCTGGTCCGTCCTGCTCGCGGGCGTCGTCGCCACCGTCCTCGCGGTCTTCACGGCGGTTGAGGAAGGCGGAGCTCGGTCTCCGATGGCCCCGGCGGCGGCATGGATTGTCCCGGTTCTCCTGGCGATGCTGTGGGCCCATGTCGATCCGGCGGGCCACGCATTCCTGAGCGGATTCGCGGCGATCGTCGCTTTCGGCGCGGGGATCGGGATCCTTCGACGGCAGCTCTGGGCTTGGCCTGTCGCGTTCGCGAGCGTCATCGGATTCGGGCCGATCGCTCTCTTGCTTGCCCCGGTCGGGACGGACGTCCTTGCCGCCGGGTTCGCCCTTTTCTTGGCGGACCTCGTGGGACTCCTCATGATTCACCGAACCTACTTTGAGCCGCGTTAGGCACACGCGTGATGGATGCGGAATCGGAACGGAGTTCCGATGGCCGAGGATGGGGTCTCCCGGCGTCCGGATTGAGGGTAGCCCCATGGGAGGTGGCGCGCTCTCCGCACCCCGCGGTGGTTTGTGCGACCGGCGCTTTCGGACGAGCACAATCCCCAGGAGGAACGAGCCGGCGCCCATTTCGCCCGCGACAACTGTAGGGGGACGGATTCACGATCGCAACACGATCTCGATGTTGACGCCGTCGGGAACCTGGATCCGCATCAGTTGCCGCAGGGCGCGTTCGTCCGCATCGAGGTCGATGAGCCGCTTGTGGATCCGCATCTCCCAGCGGTCCCATGTCTCGCTCCCTTCGCCGTCGGGAGACTTGCGCACCGGCACCATGAGCCGTTTCGTCGGGAGCGGGATCGGCCCGGCCATCGCGACCCCGGTGCGTTCGCTGATCAGCTTGATCTGTTGGCAAACATTGTCGACCTTCTTCGGGTCCGTGCCGCTGAGCGAGATCCGCGCCTTCTGAGCCATACGTCAACCTGGGGGAACGGATCTCGCGGACGTGAGGTCACTTCGCCTTCTCGACGTCGATGACCTGGCCCGCCGCGACGGTCTGACCCATGTCCCGGATCGCGAAGCGGCCCATCTGCGGGAAGGCCTTGAAGGCCTCGATCACGAGGGGCTTCGTCGGTCGGATCTTGACGCGGGCCGCGTCGCCGGTCTTGAGGAAGTCGGGCTTCTCGGCCTTCGGCGCGCCCGTCTTCGGGTCCAGGGCCGCGATGATCTCCTCGAAGGTGCAGGCGACCTGGGCCGTGTGGGCGTGGAAGACCGGCGTGTACCCGGCCGTGATGACGCTGGGATGGTTCAGCACGATGATCTGCGCGGTGAAGGACTTGGCCACCGTCGGCGGGTTCTCCGTGGGACCCGCGACGTCCCCGCGGCGGAGGTCCTTCTTGTCGATCCCGCGGATGTTGAAGCCGACGTTGTCCCCGGGCTCCGCCTGCGGGATCTGCTCGTGGTGCATCTCGATCGACTTCACCTCGCCGACCTTGTCCGCGGGCATGAAGTGGACCTTCATCCCGACCTTCAAGAGCCCGGTCTCCACGCGGCCGACGGGCACGGTCCCGGCGCCCGTGATCGAGTACACGTCCTGGACCGGGAGGCGCAGCGGGAGGTTCGTCGGTTTCGGGGGGACGGTGAGCTGGTTCAGCGCCTCGACGAGGGCGGGTCCCTTGTACCACGCCATCTTGGACGACGCCTTCACGATGTTCTCGCCCTTGTACGAGCTGATCGGGATGAAGGGGACCTTGTCGACCTTGTAGCCGACGCCCTTCAGGAGGGTGGACAGTTCCGCCTTCAGCTCGGTGTACCGCGCCTCCGCGAAGGGCGGCTTCGACGCGTCCATCTTGTTGATCGCGACGATCAGCTGCTCCACGCCGAGCGTGCGGGCGAGGAAGATGTGTTCCTTCGTCTGCGTCTGCACGCCCTCCGCCGCCCCGACGACGAGGACGGCGGCATCGGCCTGGGACGTGCCCGTGATCATGTTCTTGACGAAGTCCCGGTGGCCGGGGGCGTCGATGATCGTGAAGTAGTACTTGTCCGTGTCAAAGCGTTTGTGCGCGACGTCGATCGTTAGGCCGCGCTCCCGCTCCTCCTTCACCTGGTCCATGACGAAGGCGAACTCGAACGTGGCCTTGCCCATCTGCTCGGCCAGTTTCTTCAGGTTCTCGAGCTCGTGGGGGTCGATATTCCCGGTATCGTAGAGGATCCGGCCGACGGTCGTCGACTTTCCGTGGTCGACGTGGCCGATGAACACGAGGTTCAGGTGGGGCTTCGCGGGCATGTCTTTGACTCCGTGGGGCGCACCTTAAGATTGGGTCCTATTTATGTCTTCCCTGCGCGGACGCGCCGACTTTCTCCGAGAAATTCGAATTATTCGGGCCACGATGGAAGAGCGTCGAGAACCCGCGGGATAATCGTGGACCCGCTCAGTCGAGGGCGCTCGGCATCCGCTACTTGCGCACGAGGTATTGGACCTCGGCGCGGGACCAGGCCCGTGCGTTCGTCCACGGGTCTCCCGCATACACCTCGCGGGTCGGCCCGATTCCCTTGATCGTCTTGTCTTTCTTCCGCCATCGTAGCCAATCGTTCAGGCCGTGATAGACGACTCGTGCGGAGACCTTGTCAGGATCGAACACGACCCGCGCGACCGTGCTCGCGGGAATCTTCTTGATTCGAATCCGGCCCTGGCCGCGGGCCTTTCCCCTGATCACGAGGCACGCTTCCCATCGCCGCTGGTTGTCCGGTCGACGGGAGAACGGTCCGTCGATCTCTCGGAAGATCCATTTCCCAGTGGGGACCTTGGCCTTGTTCGCCCACGACACGAGTTCCTTGAACTCCTTGCGCAAGTGATTCTCCCGGAAGGGCCCCACGTAGCGGATCGCGGCGACCGTGTAGGCCGGTTCCCGCTTGAACTCGAAGTCAACGATCAGATCCTTCACCCCGGCCACGCGAGCGCGTGTGGGTACATATGGCTTGTCGGGGAGGTTCCGCGCGGGTACGCCTCGTGTGGCGGAGCCACGATCAACGGAAGCAAGTCAGTCTCTGCCAAACCGAAGGCCGGCCGACTCGATGACGTCTTCGTGGGAGCGAGCGATTTCCGATTTCGCCGTTCGACGGAGGTCCACGAACGCCAACTCCGTCCATGCCGCGGCATGGGGGACTTCCGCCGCGGGCATCTCGCCACGGAACAGGAATTCGATGTCCCAGTGCCTCGGGGCGTCCGGAAAACGCCTCGGCGTGTAGGCTTCGGACACCACTTTCGGTTCCGAGAGTGAAAGATCGGGCGACTCGAGCTGCTCGCGGGCGATCCGCCGGGCCGCGTCTCCAGGGGATTCTTGGAAGATGAGATGGGACGAGGGGAGCATCCAGCCCCGTGAGTGCACCTCGACGCGGGACGGATCGAGGGCGCCAATATGGTCCCACGGCGCGGCCGGGTCCATGTGGCCCATTAGGACCTTCTTCGGGTCTCCCGCCTCCGTGACGATCAGGAACGCCGAGAGACAGACGCCGCCCACCGGAATCTCCGTGATGCTGAATGCTGCGGTCTCTCGCGACTTGCTGAAACGAGAGAACCTCCGATCCGTCGTCATGATTCCGCCCCGAGGGCGCATGGTCCGCGCGGCGTTTCAGGATTTGCGGATCCCGATCGAGGGCGCGGGTCGGGCTCAAGCGGCGTAGTACGCGGCGTCGTACGGCTCGGGCGGCAGGCCCTTCCGCGTCCGGATGGCTCGCACGACCTCGCCCAGGAGGTTCGACGGCACCGGCTCGAAGCCGGCGTTCTCCGTCGACCAGAGGGCGCGGCCCTGGGTAGCGGACCGGATCGCGGATGCGAAGCCGAACATCTCCGAGACGGGCGACTTCGCGTGGATCACCGTGATCTCGCCCTCCTGGCTGATGTCCTCGATCACGCCGCGGCGGCTCTGGATCTCCCCGATCGCGGAACCCATGAAGTCCTGCGGGACGTTGATGAAGACCTTCTGGATCGGCTCGAGCAGGATGCGGCCCGCGAGGACCATGGCGCCGTAGATCGACGACCGGGCGGCGGGGATCACCTGGGCGGGCCCGCGGTGGACCGAGTCCTCGTGGAGTTTCGCGTCGACGAGACGGACCTTGAGGCCCATCCCCTTCTCGGCGGCGAGCGGGCCGCGGTTCATGGCCTCGATGTAGGCCTCCTTGATCAGCTCCATCGTCTCGTGCAGGTACTGGATGCCCTTCGTCCCATCGATCAGCATGTTCGTGTCCTGGATCCAGACGACGTTCTTCGACTCGTTCCGGTCCATGCCGAGTTCCTCGAGCTTCTTCGCGAGGACCTTCGAGTCCTTGATCCGTTGCCCGGACGCGATCTCGCCCGCGCGGATCGCCTGGACCACCTTCTCTTCGAGCGGCTCGACCTCCATGTAGAATCGATTGTGCTTGTTCGGGGACTTCCCCTCGAAGGGACCGCCCTTCCCGGCGACGCCCTCCCGGTAGACGACGATCGGAGGGCTCGTCGTCACGGGGATCTTGTAATCGTTCTGGACCCGGTAGATCGTGATCTCGAGGTGCAGCTCCCCCATGCCGGAGATCAGGTGTTCTCCCGTCTCCTGATTGATCTCGACCTCGATGCTCGGGTCCGCCTTCGCGATTAGGCGGAGGGCCTCGACGAGCTTCGGCAGGTCCGACGTCGACTTCGCCTCGACGGCGATCGTGACGACCGGGTCGGAGTAGTGGACGATCTTTTCGAAGGACTGCATGTCCTTGTCGTCGCTCACGGTCGAGCCCGCGATGGCGTCCTTCAGGCCGACGACCGCGACCACGTTCCCGGCGTCGATCTCGTCGACCGGGATGCGGTCCGGGCCGACGATCATCGCGACCGTCTGCGCCCGTTGCGGCTTCGGCATGCCGATGACCCAGAGCTCCTGGCCGCGGCGGATCTTGCCGGAGAACAATCGGCCCGCGGCGACCTCGCCCGCCTGCGGGTCGACGATGATCTTCGTGACCATGTAGCCGACCGGGCCGTTCTCGTCCACGGTCATCATCGCCTTCCCGACGGGCGACTCGAGGTCCCCCTTCCAGATGATCGGGATGCGCACCTTCTGGGCCTCGAGCGGATTCGGCAGGTGGCGGATCACCATGTTCAGGACGACGCTGTGGAGGGGCGCCTTCTTCGCGAGCTCCTTCATCGTCCCCTCCTGGCAGTGCTTGTAGACGTCCTTGAACGTGATCCCGGATTTCTTCATGAACGGGACGGACAAGGCCCACTTGTGGAACGCGCTGCCGAAGGCGACGCTGCCCGCTTCGACGTGGACCATCCATTTCTCGCCCATGTCCTCTGGGAGCCACTTGCGGATGCGGTTGTTGACCTCCGTGATGATCTTCGTAAAGCGCTGTTGCATCTGCTCCGGCGAGATCTTCAGCTCGTTCACGAGGCGGTCGACTTTGTTGATGAATAGGGCCGGTCGCACGCGTTCCTTGAGCGCCTGCCGGATGACCGTCTCCGTCTGCGGCATGATCCCTTCGACCGCATCCACGAGGATGATGACCCCATCGATCGCGCGCATCGCGCGGGTGACGTCTCCGCCAAAGTCCACGTGACCGGGTGTGTCGATCAGGTTGATCAGATACTGCCCGCCCTCGAAGTCGTGGACCATGGACGCGATGGCCGCGTTGATCGTGATACCTCGGGCCTGTTCTTGCTCGTCGTAATCCATGAAGAGCTGGGAGCCCGCGAGCTCCTCGGAGATCATCCCCGCGCCCGCGATGAGGGAGTCGGAAAGGGTCGTGTTGTGGACGAACAGGCCTTCGGCCACGAAGTTCTGAGGCCCCGGCACGGAGAAGTCGTAGACCCATTCCGCGGTGGACTGGCCAATGTCCTTGACCTCGACGAAGGCGAGATCGTCGCTTAGCATGGCTTCTACAGTTGAGAGGTCGACATCGGCCATTGTAAGGAGGGAATGTGCCGACGGTCTCTGGCCTGCGGCCATGTAGAACCGGCTTTTCCAGTCGTTCGGTGCGAGCCTCCGCCAGTCGACAGGTATCAGGTCAACGACGTACGACGTGCTCGCCTTCTTTTCGAGTTTCTGCTGCAACGCGGCTTTCTCGGGGTCGCTGAATAACGGCATCCGGGCCAGATTCTTCTTGCCTGACACGTAGAGAGTGTTCTTGGCGGTTCGACGAAGCAGGATCGCGCGGATCCCGAATCGTAGGAGGAGAAGTTGGAGCCCATCGAGGAACTCCTCGGACACACTTGTGGCCGAGACTGCCGATCGCGCCTTTTCGACCGTGCCGTCCGCATCGAAGTAGCCTTGCACGAAAGCCGCGGCGAGTGGCAACGGGGCGGTGTAGAGTAGGTCGGGCAACCGAATAGACCAGGCCTTTCTTCGGTCGGGATAGCCAAAGACGGCCTGGAGGAGGCCTTTGAAAGCGGTGGAACCCGGGTTGAGATGAGCCACGCGCTTGGGGTAGCGACTGATGTTTGCATGGGAGGTAAGTCGGTTTTCAATTTCATACGCACGGCCGATCATCTCGTCGTCTCCCATGTGGATGCGCGCGAGGCCGTCCCCGTCCCCGTACAGGAGGCCGACGAGCCAGAAGAAATCCTCAAGTTCGTCGCGCCTTGGGAGTCGAATCTTTCGGGACGCCCTACCCTCGACGCCGGGTCCTTGCACGGAAATGGCCTCGATTTTTTCGTAGACTTCTGACGGAACCTGTCCGTTCTCATCCTTAGGCAGGTCTTTGCCCCGCAAAGGGTCTCCGCTTTCGTAGGACCTTATGCCGCCCTCAGAAACGGAGAAGAGGAACCTCGGATCGGAGGCCAGCCTTTGGAGGACTGCTTGTTCCAAATCCATCCAATCTCGATCGTCCTCTCGCGATGGGAGTCGACGGGGAACGGCGAGGAAATCTCCTTTTGACACCGCTCGAGCTTCCCGGAAGACCAATCCCTGTTCGCTGGCAACGACGTACCGATGTTCCGGTGTCGTCCGGATGCGCCGACCGTCCCTGGTCTCGATTGCCACCAGAGGATCGGTGGCGCGGAC
>Ga0209154_1001902_pt1 | contig 11979 bp, 8 predicted proteins | sample GraSoiAngelo_121_FD_185878 | JGI IMG/M metagenome (GOLD analysis project Ga0209154, IMG submission 185878) | Grasslands soil microbial communities from the Angelo Coastal Reserve, California, USA - 14_0919_12_20cm (SPAdes) (version 2) | ecosystem: Environmental > Terrestrial > Soil > Grasslands ... | reverse complement strand
GCGTTCAGTGCAATCTCAAGGTGGCAGTGCGGCGTCATCAACTCGACCCGCTTCTCTTGCTCCTCGACATATTGCCTGAGACGTTCGCGTTCAGTTTTGCCTTTTTGCGGTCCATACGCTTGCGGCTGTTGCATGGCCCGCAAGGTCGAGGTGTCCATTCCGAAGAATCCCCGTCCGGATTTATCCATCGCCTCTAAGCGCCGCTTATTTAATTCTGTCAACACCGCCGCGACCGGGTGATCGTTCGTGGAGTCTGCCAGAGCATTTCGTATCAACTCGTCTGCTTCCTTCATCTCCTTCAACGCCCCCTGCCGATTAGCGAGCGTCCGCTTGAAAGCATCCTTGTCCTGTTCGTCGTAGGTGCCGTCAGTGTAGAAGACTGCACCGGCAATCGCGTCCACGTCCGAGGCGCTGTCGATTCCCGTCAGAGTTTTGTCGCGTGTTTCGCCTGCGAGGAAGATGCCGTAGCCTTTGGGGAAGATTGCGTTGGCACTATTTTGCTGCCGTGTGCTTTCCGATGCGCCGGGGTCTTTTGCCATTTGGCTAGTGATTAGCAGGCCCAACATATCCTCCATCGATTCCGACCGGCCATTCTCGTCCAGAGTCCCGTCTGGCTTCTTGTGCCGGATGATGATGGTGTAGCTGGTGATGTCTTTGCCCGAGTTATTGAGGGCGTGCAAAACAAGCACCTTCGGCTGCGCGTAGTAGTCCGACGTAATCACCACCGGCACCGTCTGCCCCCGCGCCGGGGAAGCTCCAAGCGAAAATGCGACGCACAACACTGCCAAAATTGTTGATTTCATGTTCGTCCTCCGATCTGCCTCGCAAATTCATGCACGTCAAACGCGAAGCGAGGGAACGGTCCGACCAATCCAGAGAGTATCAGGGCCATTTGGAATGGACAATCCGGAGCAAGTACTGATTAACCGTTCGCGCGGGCCTCGAGGGGATAGACTGGTTTGACACTGAATTTGATTTTCGCGCCCGCAACAGTGCCGCCCATCTTGATGCGATTTGCAGAAGTGTCGGAAGGGGCGCCGACGCCTGAAAGTTCTGCCGGCTGCACTGTCTCCGCGGAAGTCAGGAGCAGACTGCAGTTCGGAGAGGAAGGCAGGCAAGAAAGTCTCCCTCTGCGGATAAGCTGGAGTTCTGTGGCTTCGGGAAAGCAATCGGGGAATGAAGCTGCTTCAATATCCGTGGAGAGTTGAGTGAGCTCATCTTCTCCTGTGATGAATTTCACTGCACGAACTTTCGGCCCAGGCGATAAGAGAATCCAAAACTCGGCTATTCCTTCTGTTTGATGCGAGTTCTTGGATTTGAATCGTCCGTGCTTCCTTGAGTTGCGGTTTTGCTTGTTCGGCCAGTGCGTCAATGTCGCTGTCGCTGCCGAGAAGTGAGGCAAGACGCCCTCGAGTCTCCGGCATCGGATTGGTGGTAGCGAGTGCTAGCTCGTACAGGTGAATCGCCTCTGCTTTGCGGCCTTGCTTTACGTAGATTTGTGCCAGGTGATCACAGACTTCGCCTGTGGAATGCAATAGCCATGCACTTTTTACGTATTTCTCAGCTTCAGACAGCTTGCCCTGTTGAAATCGGATCCACCCGAATGTATCCCCATAGGCACCGAGAGATGCAGTGTGGCGAACATCTTCATTGGTGACATGATCGAGAGAAGTGCTCTGCATCTGCAGGACAGTCGCCGCGATCGCGGATTCCGCATACTTCTGAGCCTGGTCCAGGTCCAAATTGTCGAGTGCCATCTCGTAGGCGGCCGCGTTCCACCGGAAGGGAACCGGCTGAAGCTCCACGGATCGCATGAAAGATTTTGCCGCTTTTTCGGGCTGGCCCGTTTTTGCGTACGCCCGACCCAAATTGAACGGCACGGCAGGATCCTCCGGTGTAATGGACGCCGCAGTCTCTAATTCGGGTATGGCTTTTTCATATTGCTGAAGCAGGATGTAGACTCTGCCAAGATTCGCGTACGCCCATTGATCTCGCGGTTTGATCTCGATTTGTTTCTGATACTGAGGAATCGCTTCTTCGTACTTTTTCTGTCCCGCTAGAGCTTGGCCAAGATTGTTATAAGCAGCAGCGTCGGAAGGGTTCAATGCGATCGCTTTTCGGAGAGCGAACTCTGCCTTGTCATATTTTCCGAGCGTGTTGTAGGTCCAGCCGAGATAATTCCAAGCGAATTTGTGATTCGGATCCTTGGCGACGGATAGTGTTGTGGTTTGAGGACACCCTTCCAGCCTTGATGCTCGTTTTCACTTTCATGGTCTGTCTCCTCTCTCAGAGTTATTGAGGTTCTTCCCTCTGTCTCTAACAGCGCAAAACAGCGGCCGTTTTAATCATCTGCGCGTGAAATAAATTTGCAGAGAGTACAAGGTTCCTAACCTGCTGATTTGCATTGGTTTTCGCAATGTTTTCGCATTTGACAGCAGATTTAAGAGGCGCTAGGCTACGCCCCCCCAGGGACGTTTCCCATCCCAGAGAACCCCCTGTGGAGCATGAGCCTCCAAGCGAGGGCACGCAGTTGTTGCAGGTATGGCGGGGGCGGGTGTCTGCAAGGCACTCGACGCCCTGCTCCCCCTGGTCTACAAGGAATTGCATCGTGCGGCCCACTTCCAACTGAGGAACGAACGGCCAAACCACACGTTACAGAGCGCCGCTCTGGGGCATGAGGGGTACCTTCGGCTGGTCGGGATGAGCCGTCTCCAGGGGAGCCGCACTCATTTCTTTGCCATTGCCGCCCAGCTTATGCGCCAGATTCTGGTCGGCTATGCGCGCCGCCACGGTGCGGCGAAGCGCGGTGCCAGCGTCCCCAAGCTCTCCCTCGAGGAAGGGACGATGATGTCCCGCCGAAAAGATATCGACATTGTGGCCTCGATGATGCTCTTATAGGTCTGGCCAAAATCGATCCGCGCCAGAGCCGAGTTGTAGAATTGCGTTTTTTTTCCCGGGCTCTCCTTGAAGGTTTCTGAGGCACTGGAAATTGCTCCGGCTACAGTGGAGCGAGATTGGACGGCTGCCCGTGCATGGATGCATCGGGAGATCTCCAGGAATTCCCACGTATGAATACCGAGCGTTGGGCGCGGACCAAACAGATTTTGGAAGAAGCGCTCCGGATAGCGCCTGAGCAGCGGCCAGCCTATCTGGACTTGGTTTGCGGCGCGGATAGCGAAATGCGCGCCGAAGTAGAATCGCTCATTGCTTCCCACGCGCAGGCAGGCAGCGAGTTTCTCGCGGCAGCCGCTCCGGAACTTCTGAATCTTAGTTCCTCTGTTAAGCTGCCCAGGCTGCCGCTGAACCAGCTAATTGGACATTACAGGCTGGTCGAAGAAGCCGGCCGAGGTGCGATGGGGGTGGTGTACAAGGCTGAGGATACGCGTCTGCACCGCTTCGTGGCATTGAAGTTTCTTCCGGAAGAAGTCGGAGAGAACTCGGTAGCCTTAGCACGGTTTCGCCGTGAGGCAGAGGCCGCGTCTGCCCTGAACCATCCCAATATCGTTACCATCTACGAAGTCGGGCAGGACGGTTCCACTCACTACATTGCGATGGAGCTGATAGAGGGGAAGACGCTGCGCGAACTGCTTGTCGCCAGCTTGCTGCCAATGCGAAAAGCAATTGAAATCGCGGCGCAGGTTGCGGACGGGCTGGCCAAGGCGCATGAAGCGGGCATCGCGCACAGGGACTTAAAGCCCGAGAACCTGATGGTCTCTGACGATGGATTCGTCAAAATCCTCGACTTTGGCCTGGCAAAGCTCGCGTCGACCAGCGGAGAGCTGTCGGATACGGGCACTCTGTCCGCGTCGCAGACTCAACCGGGCGTGATTCTCGGCACGGTGCAGTACATGTCACCGGAGCAGGCCAGCGGCGGTCAGCTGGATTTCCGGTCAGACCAGTTCTCGTTCGGTCTGGTGCTTTACGAGATGGTGACCGGAAAACGCGCCTTTCCGAGAAGCACAGCAGCGGAGACCCTGGTGGCCATCCTTCGGGAACAGGCCGAACCGATCGCAGTGCAAAACCATGACGCCCCCGCTCCGCTGTGTTGGGCTATCGAGAGGTGCCTGGCAAAAGAGCCGGATAAACGCTACACCTCTACCCGAGATCTCGCACGGGAACTTGCAACGATACGCGACCGCTTCTCGGAAAAGCTAGTTATGCATGTGGAGCCCCGTCCGACCAATATTCCTGTGCAACGGACCCGGTTTGTGGGGCGAGAGAAGGAAGTAGCTGCCGCCAAAGAACTCCTGCTGCGTCAGGATGTGCGCCTTGTGACGGTCACGGGTCCAGGTGGGATCGGCAAAACGCGTCTCGCAGTGGAAGTGGCGCGCGGCCTTATCGAGCGGTTTCCAGGTGGGGTCCATTTTGTCCCCCTCTCCTCGCTAAGCGATCCGGGCTTGATCGCTTCCGTGATCGTTCAGACGTTGGGGATCCGGGAGGTGGGAGGTCAGTCGCCGCTCGAAATACTCAAGAAGAATTTACAGGATTCATTGCACGCACCAATGCTGCTCCTGCTGGACAACTTCGAGCACCTGATTCAGGCGGCGCCTACCGTGGCAGAGCTCCTGGGCATAGCTCCCGATCTTAAAATCCTGGTAACGAGTCGCGCAGCGCTGCACGTTTACGGAGAACATGAATTTCCGGTGCCGGCGCTTGCGGTGCCGGATTCGCGGTCCATGCCTCCGGTTGAGGTCCTGTCACAGTACCCTGCGGTCGCGCTGTTCATACAACGCGCCGTCGCCGCCAAGCCAGATTTTGAGCTTAACCGAGAAAACGCGCTCGCCGTCACCGAGATTTGCGCCCGGTTGGACGGTCTGCCTCTTTCGATCGAGCTCGCGGCCGCCCGGGTCAAAGTTCTTTCGCCCTCTTCCATGCTGACACGCCTGGCGAGCCGGTTGCGGCTATTGACAGGCGGCGCACGGGACTTGCCGACACGACAACAGACTCTTCGGGGCGCAATCGACTGGAGCTACGACCTTCTGAATGCTGCCGAGCAAAAGCTTTTCCGAAGATTATCGGTGTTCGTGGGGGGATGTACTCTGGAGGGCGTGGAAGCTGTGTGCGACACCAAAGGCGATCTCGATTTGGACCTGCTCGACGGTATGACATCCATGGTGGACAAAAGCCTGCTTCAGCAGGTTGAGCAAGCGAACGGTGAATCGCGGTTCGTGATGCTGGAAACGATTCGCGAATACGCTCGGGAAAAACTGGAGGCAAGCTTGGAGGACGCCTTGACGAAGCGCGCCCATGCCGCCTACTGCCTGGTGCTGGCAGAAGAAGAGGCTACAGACCAGAGCGGCGCGGAACGAGCGGAATGGCTGGAACGCTTCGCGTTAGAACATGACAATTTTCGCGCGGGCCTTGAGTGGCTAACAGAAACCGGAGATGCGGAGTGGGGCCTGCGCCTCGGCGCGGCCCTGTTTCACTTCTGGGAGACGCGCGAGTATCTCGCCGAAGGTAGGAACAGGCTGGGCAAGCTGCTGACGATGGCAGGGGCAGCAGCTCCCACGAATGCGCGCGCGCGTGCTCTTTTTGCCGCAGGCGTGCTCGCGGGCGAGCAGGGAGATTACGCCTCGGCGGATGTGCTCATCAGGGAAAACCTAGACATCGCGCGTCAGTTGCGTGACAAGCAGGGCGTCGCCGTTTCTCTAAACGCGCTGGCGGTCCATGCTCGGGACCAGGGTGCCGTCGCCGTTGCGCACTCTCTGTTCGAAGAAAGCCTAGCGCTGTGGAGAGAATTGGGCGACCAGAAGGCTGTCGCTCGTTCTCTCAGTAACCTGGCGAATGTCGTCAAATTGCAGGGTGACTATGGCCGCGTGCGCTCCCTTTACGCGGAGTGTCTCTCAATCTTCCGAGGCCTGGGAGATCGGACAGGTGTCGCCTGGTCGCTGAACTACCAGGGGGATGTCGCACGCGATCACGGTGATTCCGCGGCCGCGCGAACATTGTACGAACAGGGCCTGACAATTTTCCGGGAACTGGGTGACCGCTGGGGCATTGCTGGCACATTGGCTGATCTGGGAAGCTTGGCGAGGGAACAGCGGAATTATCCAGTAGCGCACTCTCTGTATCGGGAAAGCATAAAAATTTTCCAGGAACTGGAACATAAGCGCGGAATTGCCCGCCTGCTGGAGTGTTTCGCGTGCTCAGCGGCGGCACAACTCGAAGCAGAGCGTTCGCTGCGGCTGGCAGGAGCAGCGGCGGCGGTGCGCCAAAGCATTGGTGCTCCGCTCACGCCCGCAGAACAGGCCAAGCTGGAATCCGCTTTGGACCCGGCACGGCAGGTATTGACCAACACAGCAGGCACGACGGCCTGGTTAGAAGGTTGGGCGATGCCGGTCGAGAAAGCTGTTGAGGACGTGCTGATGCCATATGCTGCGGCTCGCTCGGTTGCGGCCACGGGCCCAGACGACCGAGCCACATGATTGGTGTCCAACTGCTTAGGCCCCCAGCCCCCGGCGCATTCCAACCGACGCTCATTCCGCAGTTGTCGGGTCGATCATTCTGCGGACTGCGGAGATGCGATTCGCGGGGAAGCCTCCCCTTCGCGCGTGTTCCTTGACCGTCGCCTCGTCCGGAGCGAGGTAGACGCAGTAAACCTTGTCGCCGGTTACATAGCTATGGAGCCAGTGGATCTCGGGACCCATTGCCTTCAGAACGCTGATCGACTTTTGGGAGATTTCCCGCAATTGGGCGTCGGATAGTTTCCCGGCTCCCGGTATTTCGCGTTCGATGACGAATTTGGGCATGCGCGTACCCCTGAGGCGCATATATGCTAACAAGCAGATGGAACGGTTTCAAGACCGCTTCGCCGAAGCTGCCCAGGTCAGCGAATAATGGCCGAGAGTGAAAGAACGAGGTTGCCATGGATCTTCGATCGCTTCAGAAACCACTGAAAGAGCAATACCGCAAGGACCCAAATGCTTCGCAAATCACTCTCCGGGCGAAGGGCAGGCAGACGGATGTTCCGGTTACATGCTCGGTCGATATCGGACGAGCCATATACAATGCCGAAGCCCACAAGGGAGTCGGAGGTGGCGGTACCGGCGCCTGTTCCGGCGACCTTTTGCTTGGGGCTCTGGCGGCTTGCGCGCAGATCACCTGTCAGATGGTCGCTGCGGCTATGGGCATACCAACCGAACGTATTGAGGTCACCGTGGAGGGAGACTTGGACCTTCGAGGCACCCTTGGCATATCAAAAGACGTGCCCGTCGGCTTTGAGAGCGTTCATCTCCATTTTGATGTTGCTGCGCCTAAGGCAACCCCGGATTTGATGTTGCTGCTCCTAAGGCAACCCCGGATCAACTGCGCGGATTGCGAGAGAAAACAGAACAGTATTGCGTGGTGATGCAAACATTGCTCCGACCACCGGCACTCCACGCGGAGTGGCTCGGGGCAGGATAAAGCACGAATACGAGTTAAGCCATGGCATAGTCGGCACAATTCCAAAAGCGATGCGTAGAACGCTTCAATGCGGCTGGCTGAGCTGCTTCAGCTTCTGCTCCGCGCTGTCGCGGATCGCCTTGCGTCGATCTTCCGGATCGGTGATGTCGTGCGCCAGCAGCTCAATCGCCTTCTGCGCATTCTGCCGCGCCAAATCGTTCTGCCCGTCGGCAAGGTACGCGTCGCCGAGGCTGTCGTAAACATTGGGTGAGTCGGGATAAAGGCTGGCGTTGACCTTGAGAATGGCGATCGCGCCCTTTTTGTCGCCGTTCTGAAGATGATCATAGCCGAGGCGATTGAGAACCAACTCGGAAACCGCCGCGCCATTCGGATTTTTGCCAAAGGCTTGGGCATAGAGCTGCGCGGCGTTGGCCGCGGCGCTGGGCTGGTCGAGCGCGTCGAGAAATTGCGTCTTCGGCGACGCGTTCGGCGAGGCTTTCGCCGTAGCGACGTTGGGCGAACGAACTGTGATCTTGACCCAATCCACAATCGTCGTCGGAAGCTCCGGGTGCGCGGCGAACATCTCCACGCCGTGCCCGCCGGTCTTGTAGCGCACGAATTTCGTGTGCGGATTAGTCGAAAACGTGGAAAGCCATTGCATCAGGTCGGAGACGCCGGGATCGGCATCGTCTTCGGCGGTGGCGAGGAGCAGTGGCAGCGACGGATGTGCGCGCAAAAAATTGCGCCCCTCCGTGTCGGTGATTTCCGAGAGCAGCACCAACGCCTTGATTTCGGGGTGCTCCATCGCCAAGTGCACGGATTGGTTGACGCCGCAGCTCGCCCCGCCCGCGGCGAGAATGCCTGGAGAGACGGTTGGTTGCGCGACCAGGAATTTGTAAGCTGTTTCCACGTCCAGCGGCATCTTTTCGTTGAACACCGCGTTGATCTGTTCCGGCGTGAGCTTGTCGATCGGCGTGCCTTCCGAATCGCCGTAGCCGCGCAAGTCCACCGTCATCACATTCATGCCGGCCGCCGTCATGCGCGTCGCAAGGTCGTCCCACACCTTGCGCTGCCGGTTGCACTGATGCAGCAGAAGCACGCCGGGCCCTGACGCCGCGGCGGCAAAAAATGTCCCCTTGAGCTTGAGCCCGTCGGGAGCAATTAGGTCAACGACGTGCGGCGCCGGCGCCTGTTGCACTGCGACGGCGAAAGCGGAGACTAGTAACATAAAAAGCGTTTTGCAAAGGTTACCTTCCAGCATGCAGAACCTCCAGGGCGGGTTATCTATTTTGACTCAACCCACACTCGAGCGTGAGCGCAATCGCACAGTGGCCAAAGTCGCGAAGTTTCACATCGTTTTAGTACGAACATGTCCGATTACACAATCGGTGGATTGGCGTCACTCGTAGCGCAGGGCGACCATCGGATCGACCTTCATGGCGCGGCGAGCCGGGATGTAGCTAGCCAGAACGGCCACACTGAGCAGGAATCCGGGAACGCCCAGGAAAGCCGCGGGATCTGCGGGACTAATGCCATATAGAAAACGCAAGGAGACGTCCCAGGGCAAAAGCGCTGTCAGAGCCCAAGCGACAGCGGCGCAGCCCGCGATGCCAATCAACGCGCCGATCGTCACGGGACGCATCGCCTGGCGCAGAACGAGGCTCAGGACATCGCGCTGGGCCGCTCCCAGCGCCATGCGGATTCCAATTTCGCGCACGCGCCGGCTCACCACATAGGAGACCAACGCATACACGCCAATGGCGGAGAGGAGCAAGGCGAGGGCGCTGAGGAATCCGGACAGAGTCGAAAAAATCCGCCCCGGCGTCAGCCAGGTCTTGAGATTTTCTTCAAGAGGAGCGATCTCCACGGCGAGTTCCGGATCGACGCTGCCAACGATGGCGCGGAGGTCATCCATTCTGGGCGCGCTTGCGGTGCCAGAAATCAAGACGCGCAGATCCAACTGCTGTTTGGGACCAGCCGGAAAATAGGCGTAAAATCTGTTGTCGGCGCGGCCCAGGTAGGAGACCTGCGCATCTTTCGCCACGCCCACAACCTCGTAGCTGGTGTCCTTTCGAATGAGGTTGCCCGCGGCATCCTGATAGCCGGCGTTCAAACGAATCGTCTTGCTGATGGGATCCTGATTCGGCCAGAGAAGGCGGGCCGTTGATTCCGGGAGGATCACCAGGGGAGCGTCGGCTTGATTCTCCGCCTCGGTGAAATTACGGCCACGCACGATCGGAATGCCCAGCAGCGGAAAAAATGCCGGCGAGACGTAGTTGTACTCGACAGCCGCGTGCTCTTCACGGCCCGCGATCAAGAGGTCCGTGACACGGTGATTGTCGTCGAGCGGGACGGCGCTGGCTTGCGCTACTCCCCTCACGCCGGGGAGCGCGGCGATTCGCTGAACCAACTGCCGCTGCAACACTTGCGCTCGCGCATTGTTGTATCCAGCAGCGGTGAGATCGAAGGAGAGCACGGCGACATTCTTCATGCGGAAACCAGGTTCAACAGTTTGTGCGCGGTGAAGACCCCGCAGCAAAAGCCCCGCAGCGAACAACAAGATCATGCAAGCGGCAACTTGCGCCGCCACGAGCGCGCCGCGCAAGAAATTTCTCGAGCGGGGCTTGTCCTCGGAGCCTGCACTTTCGCCCTTCATCGCGAAATTGAGGTCTGCTCGCGAAGACTGGAGCGCTGGCACCAGGCCGAAAGCGACCCCGGTAAGCAAAGTCAATCCAAGGGCGTAGGCCAGAACGTGAAGATCGGGATGGATGTTCAGCGCCACAGGCCAATATCCGGCGGAAACGTGGGATTGAAGAAATCGCACCAGGCCCACGGTGGACCAGAACGAGATCAGCGAACCCAGCAAACCGGCCAGGGCCGCGACCAAGAAACTTTCGGTCAGCAGTTGCGCGATCAGGCGTCCTTGGCTGGCGCCCATCGCGAGCCTCACCGCAATTTCTTTGCGGCGTCCCGTGGCGCGTGCGAGCAGCAGACTGGCGACGTTCGCGCAGGCAATCAGCAGGACCATGCCAACGGCAAAGAGAAGGGCGCCGCCCATGCTCAGCAACACGAATCGCTCTTCAGGGACAGAGAACATCGTGGCTGTATCGATTGAAAGCGTGGTGATGCGCCCCGGATCACGCAGATCGATTTGGGCGGCGATTACCGCGAGATCAGCGCGAACTTGTTTCAAGGACATACCGGGCTTCATGCGCCCGATGAGTCCGAGCCAGCTTTGAGAATCGTCGGCCAGGCGATCCGGCTCATGGAGGAGAGTACTCTGCAACGTCAAGGGCGCCCAAAACTGCGATGGCACCGGCTCGCTACCTTGAAACCCCGGAAGGGCGATCCCAACAACCGTGAACGGAACGCGATTGAGCGTGATTGGCTTTCCAACGATCGAAGGGTCTGCACCGAACGCTCGGCGCCACAGGGCCTCACTCAGTACCACCACGGGAGCTGTGTTTCCCGCGGAGCATTCCGCGTCGGTGAAACCACGGCCAAGAGCAGGAGGCATTTCCAGCACGTCAAAATAGTTGCAGGAGGTAAGCGCTCCGAGAAGATGCTGCGCATGCGCTCCGCCCAGATTCACCTCGATGAAAGGTGCATAGGCCAGAAGGCCGGTGAAGACGTGATTCTGTTCGCGGTAGGCCCGGTATTCGGAATAGGAAAAAAAGCTGGCATTCTCCCGAACATTGCGATGAATGGAACCATCGAGCTTGCGGTAGGTTTGCGACACGCCGAGGACTTGGTCCGCATGCGGAATGGGCAGAAGACGCAGAGCTGCGCCATTTAGAATCGTGAAGATGCCCGTATTCAAGCCGATGCCGAGCGCTAAAGTAAGCACGGCAACGGCGGTGAATCCCGGAGTCTTCCGCAGCGTGCGCGCACCAAAGCGCAGGTCCCGCAGAAACTTTTCGAGCAGGGGCAAGACCTTGTTATTGGACTTGAATCCTAGCATCATAGGGGCCTTATAGCCCTTCGCTTTTCTTTCGTCAATAGTTTTCCAGAAATCTTATATCCCATGCCTGAAGGCAAGGGGCTTTACGGCTCCCCTCGGTAAACAAATACCCATATTTCAACTAAAAGTGCTGAAAGTCTCTCGGCTGGGAAAACAGAAACGGGCCGCTCGTGGCTAGCTCTTGAGATAGATCGCGCCAATTTCAAATGCTTCCTCTGGGGTTCCCTGAAACGTGCCGTTGCCGAACACGCATGGCTCGTACTTCTCGTGACTATAAGTGTAAAACGCCATGGTCCACGCCTCCTCGTCGCCAAAATATCGCAGCCGGCAGAGGTGTAGCGGGACAACTTGCCGGGGCTCGGTGTAGGCATCGATGTAGCACAGCGCGCCGCGGAAGCGAATGTCGAGACGAGTGAACTTGCCGTCGTAATGGGCCTGGGCGTAAGCTCGGATTCTCCGTTCAGTGCGCAGCCGAACCGCGGGACGGATCTTGACGCCTCCAACATGAGGATTGTAGACCCAGGTGCGCATCGGATCACTTCAGAGGCGGACCCATCGTTTCGACGTGCATGTTGTCGCTTCGCTCATCATAGCCGGCGATTTCTGACATCTCAAGGGGCACGGCCATGCCCGTG
>Ga0209154_1001892_pt1 | contig 12030 bp, 11 predicted proteins | sample GraSoiAngelo_121_FD_185878 | JGI IMG/M metagenome (GOLD analysis project Ga0209154, IMG submission 185878) | Grasslands soil microbial communities from the Angelo Coastal Reserve, California, USA - 14_0919_12_20cm (SPAdes) (version 2) | ecosystem: Environmental > Terrestrial > Soil > Grasslands ... | reverse complement strand
GTGGCCGCGAGATCAAGGCCATGGGAGACTCACTAATGGTCCAATTTGAAAGTGCTCTCGACGCAACAGACTGCGCAATCGAAATACAACGTACACTGCACGACTACAACATCTCAGCCCGTGACGAATGGAGAATCATCCTCCGGATCGGCGTCCATCTGGGAGACGTCGTTCATTCCAAAGGTGATGTTTTGGGCGATGCTGTTAACGTCGCGTCGAGAATTCAGCCTCTCGCAGACCCCGAGGGCGTCTGTGTCTCGCAACAAATCTATGACCAGGTGAGGAACAAGTTGACCAATCCATTTACAAAGTTGGAACGCAGACGTCTCAAGAACGTTCAGTATCCTGTAGACGTATACAAGATTGTCCTTCCATGGGAGCGGTCTCCGTTCCCTGCAGAGACTTCCGTTTCCAACCGTTAGACTCTCTAATCGAGTTCTAGTGAGAGACTCCTTAAGAGGCTCATTTCTGAAGTGTTACGAGGAGAAGCTGAAAGCGACTTAATACTTTCAGTGCTGACTTCGACACATAGGCAAGCAGCGGATGAATGGAATTGAGATTCAGTCGATGATGACCGAAGGAGTTCCGACGGGTTCTGTTCAGACGACTCATATGACCAGCATGGCATACTCACTTAGTAATATCAAGTACCCGGGTCTTGGCGTCTGAGCTAATCCCGTCGAATCGATTAGCTCCGCGTACAATCCAAACTGGATCATGGCTAGCTCTCCAAGTCCAGCCCCGCTCATGCGGGCAGCTCAGGCAGCACTACAATAGTCTGCGCTCTGCAGAATAGAGAGGAGAACACTGAAGCCATATGCCGCGGTAATGCCCGTTGCGATGAGGACTGACATGCTCAGTCTTCTTTTTTTGGAGAGCTCTGAAGCTTGAGTAGAAGAAGATCCAGCCTGAGTAGAGGTACATGAGGTAGAAATCTGCCCTTCAGAACTTTATTCTTACATTACAATTTGTCCGCTTCACCTAGGAGCATCCGGTATTCGCTTCTATCCAAGACCCCTTCGAAGTCAGGGGACATTATCCGAAACCCTATTGTTTCTGGGATCTTTTTCGACGCGACTAATACCTCATCTCTGTAGACTTGTTCCCTCCCACGATCACACTCACGTCTGGCTCTAGCTTAACATCGAGAATCTTGAAAGCCCGGAAATTGGAAAAGACTAATCCGTAGAATTCTAACGCGCTCAGAATTGCACTTCGTCGAATATTAGTCTTCGAGCATGAAGAAAATGCCTATTTTCTTTTCTTGTAAAAGTTGTATCCCATCAGGAACGAGGACACAAATTCGAATCCACTCTCTACTAACTTGACGGCATCATCCGCAGACTTCGCGACTTTGCAGATGAAAGATTCGCCGTCTTTGAAGTCAACTAGCTGCGTGTAGCGGATGGTGTTGGTTATGGACCGATGCCCGAGAATCTTCATGACGTAGAGTAGGTCTCTGGTTTGAGCGTAGAGCATTGTGGCCCTAAAAATGTCGAAAAGTATGCAGGTGAATCTGCAAGAATCTGGGATTGTTGTTCGCTTCGACGAGTATCTTTCTCGTATTCTCTAAGTAGTGTCCCGCCGCCGCTGCAGTTGGAAAGGATTGTTTTTTTGCAAATAGCTCTAGGACCATTGCAACCAGTTTCTCACCTAGCCTCAATTCTCTTGGTCGACTGCCCTTTTCAGGCATTACTCGAACTGTTTTTCTCTCAAAATCGAAGTCTTTGAACTGGAGCCCGCCAGCTTCCCCTATTCGCATAGTTGTCTCTTTGAGCAATCGAAGGCAGGCGGCGTGGCGAAAGCTGCGACAGGCATTGATTATTTGTTCCATCTCAGCTTCCTGAGCATTAAACGGCAGAGTCTCTTCTTTGCTGTATCTTGGCTCGGAGAAAGCAATTCCATGATATTTGGCAAAGCTACTGAAAACATCAACTTCATTCTCCTTTCTTCCACTACTGACATGCTGATTTGCTACAAAGAATTTAACGGCTTCAGGATCGTTGAGCGGTACATGCTTAGATAGAAAACGGAGAATCTTAGAATGGCTTTCAATAGTTTGCGGCTTGAACCCTTCCCTATGCAGATGTTGGACATAAGGAAAGATCGGGTGGGCTTGTAGCGGGCCGGGTGGGATTCGAACCCACGATTTGCGGCTCCGCAGGCCGCCGTCTTGGTCCTGGCTCGACTACCGGCCCTAGAAGAGACATTCTTGCCTCCCCTTATAACGGGTACAACGGCGAGACCTAACTTGCCATCCCCTCATTCTCCTGTTTCCTGATCGACAACAATTTCATATGTAGAAACGATTGCGGGTTGGTTCGGACATGTTCGCCTGCACGAATTGTCAGAAGCGAGAGTTTCAAATGACGCAGCTGTCAGAAATGAGACTTCTAGCTGAGTGTGCTGGATGCGGAGCATCCTTTGTTGTAGACTCAATTAGCGAGAAAAAATCTCGGATCGAAGCCGCGGACCCTAACCAGCACCTCATTTGGAATTGGAAGAGTGAGCAGTGGGTCCCGGCAAAGAGAGGCTAGGAACCTTTCTCAAACATGGGACGAGAACTCGCGCGACTCTGTGTTACCCTACGCGGAAGTCCCTGGTGGAGTAGCTTCCAGAGTTAAGCCTTCAGGCCCGACGTATTCTGCGTCGGGACGGAACAATCGGTTATCCTGTAGCTGCTCCACTATGTGAGCCGTCCAGCCTACAGTTCTTGCACATGCGAATGTGCAAGTGAAGAGCTCAGGGGGAATCCCGACCGCATGCAAGACGACCGAGGAATAGAATTCGACATTCACATCAATAGGCCTTTCCGGATGCTGCTCACGTAGTAGTCTCCGGGCCGTGTCTTCGACCGTTGTCGCGAGCTCGAATAATGAGGGATCGACTATCTGTCGCGCAAGCTCCTTTAGGACCCTTGATCGTGGATCCTCAGTTCGATAAACTCGGTGGCCAAAGCCCATTATTCTGTCGTGCTTCTGAAGCCGATCTCGCAACCAACTCTCGGCGTTCTCGGGGGTCCGGATGGACTGCAGCATCTCCCAGACGTAGATGGGCGCACCCCCGTGCAATGGGCCTTTCAAGGCCGATATTGCAGCGACCACTGCAGAATGCACATCGGTCAGAGTCGAGGCCGCGATTCGAGCAACGAAGGTTGACGCGTTAAGGCTGTGGTCGGCAAGTAGAGTGAAGTATGAATCCAGTGCGTGTACGTGTTCAGGTCTGCCGGGCTTAGCGTTGAGCATGTAGAGATAGTTCGCTGCATGGCCTAGCCCGGGTCGAGGGGTGACTGGTTCCTGGCCTTTTCTCAAGCGGTGATAGGTGGCGACGATCGTTGGCATTCGCGCCGTTAGGCCGATGCTAGAGTCGATCAGTGAGGGTTCATTCCGACTCCCTAGCCCTCCTAAGATAGAAACAGACGTTTGCAACGCTGAAAGAGGATCAGCTACTTTTGATTCTCCTTTCAGAAAGCCGATGACCTGATTCGGCAGAACATGTTCGCGTGAGAAGCGAGTCTCCAAGGTGGAAAGTTCTTGCCGATTCGGCAGATGTCCGTACCAGAGCAAGTGGGCAACGGATTCATAGGACACTCGTCCTGCCAGCTGAGTAACATCATATCCTCTGTAAATCAGACGTCCGGCTTGGCCATCGATCTTGGTGAGAGAAGTAGTAGCGACGATGACGCCCTCGAGACCCTTCGGCGCGCGAATCATGAAACTTTCAGAACGCCATGGATATCAATCATAATTAAGCAATACCAAGGAACAAATCCTGTACGCGGGAAAGGCTTTTTCAACGTCTCCAATCCGAGGCGACCGTTGAGATCAGAGATGACTGGAAAGATCCACAGAATCGCAGTACTGCCGGGCGACGGAATCGGCCCCGAAGTTGTCGAGGCGACGCTGACGGTCTTGAATGCTATCCAGAAGGTCGATGATGTTAAGCTTGAGATGCTAAAGGGAGAGGCTGGATTCGACGTCATCTCGAAATATGGAACTAATCTCCCCACGAGGACCGTGGAGATGATCAAGAAGACTGACGCCTGCCTCAAGGGACCCATGACAACCCCGGAAGAGCCAGGATCGCCTCGGAGCGTCGCCGTCACTCTACGTTCCATGTTCGACCTCTACGCTAACATGCGCCCCGCTCGCACTCTTCCAAATGTTCCCTCGCTCAAACCCAATATCGACATGATTGTAGTCCGAGAGAACACAGAAGATCTTTATGTTGGAAAGGAGTTCGAAGTCGCACCCGGGATAGGAGTGGCAATGAAGATCAACACAACAAGAGCATCTGAACGAATAGCGAAGTTTGCATTCGACTTGACTATGAAGAGACGAAAGAAGCTCGCGTTCGTCCATAAGGCGAACATTCTCAAGATAACTGACGGGATATTCAAGCAAGCCGTGCTGAACGTCAGCAAAAACTATCCGGGAGTCGAACTGGAAGACATTCACGTCGACGCGGCAACAATGCAGTTCATTCGACGACCAGAAAGTTTCGACGTTGTCGTTGCGACCAATCTCTACGGGGATATTCTGACCGACGAGGCGGCAGCGCTAGTAGGGGGACTAGGGGTGGCGGCAGGTGGAAATATCGGAGACCACTATGGCATGTTCGAGCCTGCTGGTGGCTCTGCGCCAAAGTACACCGGTCAGAACAAGGTAAATCCAGTCGCGATGATCGAAGCCTCCCGAATGATGCTTGATTTCCTCGGAGAACCGGAAGCGGCAGTAAAGGTCGAAAAAGCCATGCTGAAGGTCCTCGAGGAGGGCAAAGTGTTAACCTTCGACCTGGGAGGTAGAGCCAAGACAAGCGATATGGGCAGTGCCATCGCCCAGAAAATCCTCGACTTCGCCTAGCTCTTACATTCGCTCAGCGAGCTTCATGCCAAGTAATTCCGTGACGCATTTGAGCACTATTCCTGTTGCCTCGACCAGGCTCGCCCTCTGCCGCTTCAACTCTTCATCGTGCAAGTGAGAAATGTCAGATTTTTCATAGAACTCGTGGAACCGTTGTGCTAGATCGTTGGCGTAAAGGCAGAGAAGAGTTGGATCTAGTTCCTCAGCGGATCTTGCAAATGTTTCAGGAAACCGTGCGAGTGCGAGGATGAGATTTTGCTCGGCTGGCTCGATTAGCTTGTTGAAGTAGCTAGGTCGCTCATGTGAGCCTAGCTTTTTCAGAATTCCAAGTCCCCGTGTATAGGCGTAGTTGATGAAGGGTGCGCTGTTCGCTTCGAAGTTCAGCGCCCTATCCCACGTGAAGTTAGTGGACTTTACGGCTTCAACGGAGAGCATGGCATACCTGATCGCTGAGATCGAAAGGCTCTCAGCGACTCGATATTTGACCTCCTCGGGAAGTTCTGATGATCTCTTGTCCACTTCCTGTTTTGCGCGTAGTAGAGCCTCATCCAGTAGCTGGTCGAACGTAACGTATCGCCCTCTCCGGGCCGACATTCTTTGCCCTTCAAGAGTCAGCAATCCAATAGGGAAGTGTAGGAAATTCATAGCTTGTTTCCTGTGGCCCAGAATCCACATGGCGACTTTGACTTGGAGCTGTGCGAGAGATTGTTCAACTCCGATCACGTTGATGACGCGATCAGCCTTCTCGAACTTGTACAGGCTATACGCGATATCCCGTGTTGGGTAGAGAGTGGTTCCATCCGACCGAGTGAGTGTTAGGGAAGTCACTTCGAACGACTTTGACAACCCCAGCTTCTCTCGAAGCGCGTGATCATCTACTGCTTTCCCCGCATCGAGCACCCAGGCACCACCCTTGCTGTGCGCGAGCCCAGTCTCTTTGAGACGGTCGAGCAATTCTGAGACTCGTCCTGTCCATAGCATATCGCTCTCCCAGTCCCATTGGTCAAAGTGAATGTGCGCCCTTCGAAGGGTCTCTTCAAATCCGGCCAGCATCATCTGGCTTACCCGCCGGATCAAGCTCCGCGTCTCAGGTTCTGCTTTCTCGTATTTCCGAATCAATTCGTTGATTGATCCTTGCGGATCAGGATCTTTACTCATTCTCTCGGTGAGGACCTCGAACTCAGCAGGATACTTGCTCTGAAGCTCCGCGGCCACCCCTACCCACTCGTCTAGTTCCTTTGTCACCGCCACAATATCAATATCAGAGGCGTTCGTCTTCCTGAGTAGAACCAGTCTCTTCTTGTTCTCGTCAAGCTCCACAAGGGTCGACGTTATTGAATATATTTTGCCGAAGAACTCGTCGGGCTTTCCCTCGGGCTTGGGCTCTCCTAGCAGTTTGTAGCCATAAGCCATCTGGGCTACTTGTCGTCCAGTGTCGTCGATGTAGAAATGGGTCTTGACTGTATGGCCTCGCCCGCCAAGAATTCGTGCTAATGTGTCGCCGAAGATCGAGTTCTTGGCGGTCCCGATGTGAATCGGCCTTGCCGGGTTGGCGCTTGTATGTTCCACAATGACACCTTGGGGCTGACCGGTCTTCAACAAACCATACGACGATCCCTCGTGAAGGATTGCGTCGAGCGTGAGTTGGGTAAGAGTTTCAATCTTGGCCTTGAAATTAACGTAGCCGGGTTCAGCAGCCTGAACCGACTCGACTAGATGGTGGACCTTTGCCTTTCCCAACTCGTGGACAATTTCCTTAGCTATCGTCATCGGTTTCGTCTTCTGCACTCTCGAAAGCTCAAATGATAGAGAACTTGCTAAGTGGCCGAACTCCTGGTTCGGCGGGTCCTCTAGACTCGAAGCAAGGTCCAATTCAGGGAAGCGTTTCTTGTCTGATTTTTGCAGGTTTGAATATGCGTCACGGAGCAGGCTCTCACATTCGGCCCTAAATTGGCCGAAAGGATCAGAGGATGAGCCCTTTCCAACCATTGGGACGGAGGTCATGTCTTTCAAACTTAGTTTGAGACTTTCTTTGGCTTGAGAATCTTCTTAATAGAACTCTCTAAGGGGGAGATTGAGGGTGCCTCCGACGGTAGTGCTGGGACCGGTCGACGTCCTAATCATTTTCCTCGTCTCCATCGTAGCCGGATTTGTCGGGGCGCTTTTTGGATTGGGAGGAGGCGTACTGATCATTCCCTTTCTGACGCTTGTTGAAGGGGTCCCGGTGCCTCTCGCTGTGGGGGCGAGCATCGTCTCCGTTGTAGCGACCTCCAGTGCATCCGCCGCCACTTACGTTCAGGATCATCTGACCAACCTTCGGCTGGGAATGTTTCTGGAGATTGGCACTGTCGCTGGAGCCATCACGGGAGCATTTGTCTCCGTTTTTCTGCCCCCTTCCGCTCTCTTCATACTCTTTGGGATAATCCTACTATACGCAACGACGGTCATGATCAGAGCCAGAGGAATAGATTTTCCCGCGAACGTGAGGCCAGACAAGACATCTAGAATTCTTGCCTTAGGCAGTCAATACGAGGACCATAGCTTGAATCGAATAGTGAAGTACGAAGTCACCAGGACACCTCTCACTGTCTTCATCGGCTACTTCGCCGGGATAGTTTCCGGGTTACTCGGTGTGGGCGGAGGAATCATCAACGTTCCCACGATGAATCTGGTGAGTAAAGTTCCTGTCAAAGTGGCGTCAGCCACTAGCAACTTCATGATCGGTGTCACGGCCGCTGCGAGCGCATCCGTATATTTTCTCAGAGGAGACGTTCATCCCCTTCTCGCCGCTCCTCTTATCATAGGAGTTGCAGGAGGAGCGTTGCTCGGAACCAGGGTCTTGAAGGTGACCCCTCCGACACGAGTGAAGGTCGCGTTCGGAATTCTGCTCGCCGCAATCTCCCTGCTTATGATCTTGAAAGGATTCAATCTGCCCGTGGTTTTGTAAGAGAGCCTTGGACCTCAACAGACTCGTCTCCTATTCTCTACGAATCGGGGTTTTCGCAGCCGCTTTACTCAGCACGGTTGGGCTCTTTGTCTGGGCGGCTGGTGGTTTCAACAACGTCGTTACCGTTATGGGATCCGGGATTGTTGGAACGCTTGTTTTGGCCGTCCGTGGGAATGCGTCCGGCATCATCTACCTCGCGATAGCGATTCTCATAGCGACTCCAGTCTTTCGAGTGGCAGTATCCTCCGTGTATTTTGCTCACGAAGGGGATAGAAAGTATGTTCTGATAAGTCTCGTAGTGCTCTCGATGCTAATATTTGCCCTAGTCTCAGGCTATGCAGGCTAACGGATATCGTGAGCATTGAGAATCAACATCCTAATCGCAGGTGGATTGATTCTAGCAGTCAGCATTCTTCTCCTCAATTCGGAAATCGTAGCTTTCATCTTCGGATTCGCGCTTGGAGTCCTGAACGTACTAATCGGAATCCTAACTGCAAAATCAGTAGGAATAACAGTTCCCCCCGGCGACTATCAGGGTCCGCTGAAATTATCGCTTGACAAAGGGGTGATCAGAACCAACATCTACGCTGTTGCTTTCTCCGAAAAGAAGCTAGTCCTAAGAAAACTCGGCTCGGCAAATCTGACGGTCGCAACGGCTCTGATCCTAGCCATTTTGGGAGCAGCTTTAGCAGGCGCCTTCGGGATAATCGTGGGCGGCATCACGGCTTTCTCGCTACAGGAATTCGTGACCCAGAGGCGAAGAGATGAGATCAAGCGAGGAAACATTCTCGACCCATTGGGCGGCAAAGACCTTGAGTTCCTCTACGACGAACTGGACCACATTCAGTTGCTGAGGAATAGGATTCAGCTCTATCTCAAGGATAGAATAGTGAGAATCGCCATTTCCAGAAGGTCCTATAGAATTCTGGGACCTGTGCTTGAGAGGGTTATTCCTGCAAAGATTCAGTTAGGGCCTGTTCCTTCTGGGAAAGACTCCTGAAGAAGAGAACTAGAAGCGCCATCATTCCAGTTGCAACTGTCGCTAGCTCTCCAGCGGCCAGGACGCGATTCGGCTCGACGAAAAGGGCGCCTCGCCCGGTGGTTTCGACATAGAATGCCCATGCCATGAAGATCATACTTGCCAACCCTGTTGCGAGAGAGTAGATCCAGAGGCCGCTCCAGAACAAGTTTCGAGAGATCCGCGACGAAGCCATGACGGAACAGGATATTTGCCGTGCGCCGTTATTAACGTGGCGTAAAGCCCAGAGTCCACTCGAGAGTCTCCGTCTTCAACGCGAATTCTTCCAGACGCCTATCAGGCTCTTGCAGGTGAAACTAGTTTTTATCCCGATAAATCTCCATCTCAACTAGGGACCGTAGTCTAGATCGCAATCGGACGGCTTCATCGATCGCGAGGACAACCAGGATAGGACATCGGGCTCCGGCGCTCGTTGCGGCGAGACCCGAAGGTCGTGGGTTCAAATCCCACCGGTCCCGCTCCGGCGAATCAAAGGGAGAGGGGCAAGAAAGCATGCATGTTGCGTCTTCAAGTAGAATTGAGATGCTACTCCAGTTATGGGAAAGCGCTCAAACATGATTGTCGTGTCGGGAGAATAAAATTGCGGCCCCCTTTTTTTCCAGAGGGCTCTCGCCAGTTGAAACTGATCAAGGCGAGTCTAGCTTTTTAGCGCGCAGAATAGAACGATCGACTGTTTTTTGAGAGTGGAAATTAGCCGTATGGCTCTTTGTAAAAGTCTCGTGATCTGAAACCGCCTGCCCAGATTTCCGATCTAAGCTTATTCTGTGATTGTCCCAGTTTCAAATGTGACAGTCTGCGGATTTCATTCTCTGAAGAGCCGGGAGGGAGAGAGTTTACTCTTCGTTAATCCCTTCCAGAGTCGAGGTTTGTGTCGCCGGGAGCAACTATTTTTGACATTTTCTAGAAGGGGGGCCCGCCAGCTGGAACTGTTCTTGGCGAGTCTTGCGAGACAGGGCGCAAAATCGGCCGGTCGGCTGTTTTCGACATCGTGAATTAAGCGGAGAGGTCAACGTGAAAAGTCTGCGATCTCAGATCGCGTGCCCCGATTCCGGATCAGGGCTCATTCTGCGCCCGATTCCTCCTCAATTCTTCCGAGTCCTTCTTGAAGAGCGTATCTGTAGACCGTTACAATTTGGGATGAACTATCTCTCTCTCGCGGACTAGTAGCAGGGTGGACAGATTCTCTGCTCTAAGCGGGACTGGAGTGGCATTCCTAGCCCTTTTTGGAAGTAGAGGTATCCGTCGACATAATTCTGATGTGAAGAGACGAAGATGAAGTAGATGTAATTCCACGGCAGCGGAAACGCTCCCGATGGCGCGGTCCAGCTCATCGTAATCTCAGCCATGTCTCCCACCGGAATGATGATAGGAAGCTGGTTGCAGGTCGCGAGCAGTGCGTTTCCACACTGCGTTGGGTTTCCAGACGCAAGTTGCCACGAAGGACTCCCGGCCAGAGGGATGTTGGTCATGTAGACTGCGACGAACTTCACTGGTATAGAGCCCGTATTGCTAACGTCCACTTCAACATTGCCGATGCAAGCGCCGGTAGTCGAGCCCGAGATCTGGTTGTTTCCGGTGCCACACCAGCCATTCGTTCCGTACTTCGCTGTCCCATTCACAATATTCCCAGCGATTACGATCGTACCGTTCTGGTCGAGGTCGAGGCTGCCGACTACATTATTGATTATCTGACCAAGATCGGCGCTTTCAATCTCTAACCTCCCCGTGATGTGATTATTATTAACAATAGTGTTGTGACCAACTTCGTTCTCAACTTGACCAGTTACGTTGGTGTTGGTCATGCTAAAGAAGCCGCGACCGCCGGCGTACAATGCTCCACCACAGGCGTCGGTGCAGATACTTTGGCCAGAAGTGTTGAGTGCGCTTCCCGAAATGTTGACCGTCTGAACATTGTACAGGCCTGTGAAGCCGGAGACCTTAGCGTTCTGCAGGGTCACGCTCAAGGCGGAGTCTGCCTCTAATCCCCCGTTGATCGTACCGCCTATCACGGTCAAGTTGCCACCAGAATACACATACACGTTCCCGTTGACCGTGGCAGTGGCAGTAATCAGGCAGACGCCGTTGGCGGGAACAAGGACGTTCCCTGTGTACGTTGATGTTATGGACCCGCCGCATGTCAAGTATGAACTAGGGGCGCATCCTACGGACGTGTCCTGGGATCCGCAAGCTGCCACAGTCTCAGGAATCGACACCACATAAGTTGCGAACTGAGCCCGCACCGTCTCGAACTTTTCCGAGTAAGCAGCACCGGCGTTATCCTTGCTTGCCTGGGAAGTGAAGGCAGGAACCACCCAGACATAGACAATAGCGGATAGGAGTATGACGATGAGAACCATCATTACCTCTGCGATAATCGTGGCCACTCCACTTCGTGAGCGCCCGAGTTTAGAGAGCATAGCCACCACTTGATGCTACGTTATCGTAGAGCAAAAGGAACTTGTTACAATCGCTAAGGCCCCACCAAGACAACCCTCGGCGTTTCCATCTCTTGACGCTCGCGTCGTGAATCGTCGAAAGGATTAGGCCCCTTGGAATCTCTTGCGAAGCACTAATCCAGCTCTTTTCAGCCCTGTCTTTGTCCACATGAGGGGCAGAAGAAGAGGCTGAAGTCGTACCCATGCCCACATTTCTTGCATATGACCATCACCCCAGACTGCTGGGATACGGACCCTCCCGAGGCACCTGATGACGCAGCTGGGAGAGGATCTGGAACGAAGACACCGATTATCGCGGTTATTACTCCAGCGACGAATATTATTCCACCTAGAACAAAGTAGACTATGTCCGTCACGCAAGCACGAACGTTCCCGGACAATATGGTTCCGAGACACGATGAGAAAGCGGACAGCGTGACAAGAGGACCCAAGATAACCATGCCGATTCCGACGAAGAAAATTACCGGTCGCATTTGTTTCGAGACACGCTACAATGGCTCGAGCTAATTCGTCTGTCTAGGGGGCTTTCTAAGCCTCCGTTACTAACCTTCTAATCTGGTGGGAAAACGATGGAATCTCTGATCCATGGCACCCATGTATCGCAATGCTACGACGTGGACTGACTCAGGAGGTGTGCCTGTCGATTGAAACGTTCAGTTCCTTCAGATAACAAGGCGAATCGGCCGATCCTCCGGCAAGCGAGAATGTGGCATCTGCTCGGACTTT
>Ga0209154_1001891_pt1 | contig 12031 bp, 8 predicted proteins | sample GraSoiAngelo_121_FD_185878 | JGI IMG/M metagenome (GOLD analysis project Ga0209154, IMG submission 185878) | Grasslands soil microbial communities from the Angelo Coastal Reserve, California, USA - 14_0919_12_20cm (SPAdes) (version 2) | ecosystem: Environmental > Terrestrial > Soil > Grasslands ... | reverse complement strand
CCAACCGCTGGATTTCACTTGGACAACAACAAAAGGCTCTGACCTCATTTGGACGCCAATTTCTTTCGAACGAAGCTTGCAAATGGCCTACACGCGAACCCACTATGGCACCGGATATTACATCTTCGACCGCTTCGTGCCGGGCACGCGACTGACTCATCCACTGCAGAGTTGGAATGGGAAATCTGCGCCTGCTCGGGACGTGCGCGATCTAATCGCCAAAGCGGGAAGTGACATTGCTCCGAATCTGGGGAAAGAAGTAGGGGGAAGGATTCATCTTGCGGCAGGAGAGACGGTGACTGTGGCGAAGGTAAGGGCCAGGGCCGTGCTCACCACGCTCAAGTTTTCTATTCCTCGTAAGCAGGCGCTCGCTTTCGAACGGGCTCACTTGCGCGTGACCTGGGATGGAAGGAAACAACCTTCCATCGATGCTCCAATCGCGCTTTTCTATGGAGCGGGAACGCTCTACAACCGCGACAATCGCGAATTCCTGGTCAAAGCCTTTCCCGTGAACATACGCTTCTCGGAAGATGATGTGTATCTTGCGTGCTACTTTCCGATGCCCTTCTTCCGATCCGCGCGAATCGAGCTCAGGTCAGCGGGCCCACCGGTTAATGGAATTGAATGGACCCTGCGCTACTTTCCGCTGCATGAGCGCGCGAGCCAAGTTTCCTACTTTCATGCAACGTACCACGATTTTCCTCAGCCAATACCGGGACGCGATCTCGTTCTGCTCGATACGCGCATCACTGAGGGAGGGGGAGACTGGTCAGGAAGCTTTGTAGGCACTTCATTCATCTTCTCGCACCAGGCGGATTTCGGCACGCTGGAGGGCGATCCGCGGTTCTTCTTCGACGACAGCCTTACTCCGCAGGCCCAAGGTACGGGAACAGAAGAATGGGGTGGAGGAGGCGATTATTGGGGTGGTCTAAACATGACCTTGCCCTTCGCTGGCCATCCCGTCGGGGCGCGCAACCTAGAGACCGCATCCAGTGATGAAGACAAAATCGAATCCGCTTACCGGTTTTTATTGGCAGATCTCATGCCATTCGGCAAGAATGCTGAGATTCGCCTGGAGCACGGAGGCATGGATGATTCCGAGCAACACTACGAAACTGTGACGTACTGGTACGGCCTCCCCTCGCCCTCGCTGGTGGAAACCGATCAACTTCATGTGGGCGATATGGCCGATGAGCGTTCGCATGGTTACTCGTCTCCGCAGGCGTCGCCGCCCTACGAGCTCACGTCCCGTTACGAGTGGGGTGTGGATACTCTGAACGGCAAAGAGATATATCCGGCCAAAACCGATACAGGACGAGTAACCAAAGGAACATCGGAATTTCACGTGCAGCTTCGATCGGATAACCTTGGAGTGTTGCTTCGACGCAAACTTGACTATTCCTTTCCGGACCAGAGAGCGGAGGTTTACGTCTCAGATCAAACACGGTCGGATTGGAAGCTTGCAGGAATTTGGTACCTCGCCGGATCGAATTCGTGCGTCTATTCGAATCCAGCGCAGGAGCTCGGAGCGACAGAACACAACGTGGAAACCTCGAACCGGCGGTTCCGCGATGATGAATTCCTCATCTCACGTGAGCTCACTCGTGGCCGCCGTTCGATCTGGATAAGAATAAAATTTACTCCCGTCACCCGCCCTCTGTTTCCAGGCTACCCCGTGGCAGAGCAGGCCTGGAGCGAAATCAAGTATACGGTTTACTGTTTCGTGCTTCCAGTGGCAAGATGAACAGGCACTGCGCCAGCAGGAATTATCGCGAGGGCACTGCGCTCGCGGTTCAGACGGACAGAGGTGTGTGCGTGCGCGGCCTCGAGGGTTCTACCGCCGACCCTCTCGTCGATTCACGAACGATGAGAGTCGGAGCCATTCGTATCGTCACCGCTTTTCCGCTGAATTTATTTTCAATGCGATCCATCAGAAGAGTAGCTGCGCGAGCGCCGATCTCATAACCGGGTTGCGCCACAACTGTGAGTCGCGGGTAGAACGAGCGGTCACCAGCGAGATCATCAAACGTAGCCAGCGCGACGTCTTCCGGGTACCGCACCCCGAGTTCTTCGAATGCCTGCAGCACTCCCAGGGTCATAACGCCATTGCACACGAATATTGCCGAGGGACGGACTCGGCGAAGGAGCAATTCTTTTCCCAGACGATGACCAGATTCCTCTCGGAAATCTCCTTCTAGAATCAATTCCTCGGAGACCTTGATGCCTACTTCATGCAGAGCATTCTCATAACCTCGCAATCGTTCGCGCGCATGCTGCAGTTCCAAGGGACCTGTGATAATGGCGATCTTGCGGTAACCAACGCGTAGCAGGTGCCGGACACAATCCTCTGCCCCGCGAACGTTGTCCAGTAGCACAGTATCAACCTTTATGCCGGCGGGGGCCCTATCTAAGCAAACGACCGAGGTGCCTGCATCCATGACTCTGCGTATGTGACTACTATCTTTTCCTGGGGCAGATGCCAGTAACAATCCGTCAACGCGGCGGGAGCGCAAAGCAGAGACGATACTTCGCTCTCGTTCTATGTGTTCGTCAGTGTTAGCCGTTACCAGCAAATACCTCCGTTGCAGTGCCTGATCTTCGGCACCGCGAATGATTTCCGGGAAGAAAGGGTTAGTGATGTCTGGGAGCACCATGCCGAGCATGTACGTCTGATTCACCTTCAAACTGCGAGCGATTTCATTGGGGTGGTAATCCAACTCGCGAATCGCGGCTTCGACGCGTTCTCGAAATTCACGGCCGACACGTGGATTTCCTCTAATGACGTTGGAAACAGTTCCAACCGAAACGCCCGCACGTTTTGCTACTTCCACGATGGTTGACATTGGACTCCGAGCAGTTGGAATTCATTCTGCCACACAATGAATCGATTCAAAAGCCGAAAAGTCAGGTATTGTTGAAAATGATGTATGTCCTAGAAGCAGGATTGACGCAATCTGTAAATATCGGTGAGTGCTGCGATGATCTTAAGGGGTTCAGGGAGGCATTCCGCGTTGTTTCGTCCTGTTGATCTTTAGCGTTCTGGGCAAGCACAGAAATATGCGCCAAACGTAGGGCCAATAGCCATGCCGCATTCCCGCTGCTCGGGAATAGTAGGACATTCCTGCCCGAAAACATGGTTGGCACTCCTTACATCAGCGCAGATCAGGGCGTGGAAGGGCGAAATATCCGGCTGATTCAGTCGTCATCGCAATTGACTGTCGCAGTGGATACCGTTATTTTCGAGAATGGAGAAGTTGACGGACCGAACCGGTCGCAGTATGACGCTGAAATCACCGGACGGAAAATCGCTGCATAAACCTCGCGCGACGGATGCGAACCGCACTGACTGAAGGCCAACAACCCGATCACTTACTGGAGGAATTGGCCGGATCTGGGATCTCGGACCTAGAAAAGTGACTACGTTTGTGAGATGGACCGTCCGCCATGGGGCTGAACTGCGGCACAGCCACCATCTGGAAGCGGTGCTTCGACGCCTTGAATCGCTGCCTCAGCCGCCCGTGTTTTTCCACGAAAATGCCCAGCAGTGGCGAAAATCAGAAAAACGGGAGGGAAGAAAGAAGAGATTCTTGGCAACAGGTCACTGGCTAGCAGCCAAATCGAGTACGTAACCATCGTGAGAAAGCTCATCGCCGTTCACCGTAACCGGCTGCCGGCCGTTAACAATAATTCTGTAAGTAACATTCGGATTCGCTGCCGCGAAGCGAACATGCACTCCTTTCAACTCGGGTACGGCATTGACGTTAAACGAGATCAGACTGCCAACGACGTTCAAAGTGCGCAGCGAATTCGCATTGAAACCGACGCCCCGGCTCCGGGAAAGATCTATGAACGCGTCGCCCAAAGTCGCAGACATGATCTCGATCGAAGTCATCGCGCTACCGCTCCCCCAGTGAAAACCGGTCATGGCGCCCGGTTCATCTTTGTAGCCGGTGTGCGCCCAGTTTTCCCACGGAGCAACCGCGAAAGTGGCCCGGGCTGCGGCTACCGCCCGTTCGAGGTACTCCATTTCTCCCGTTGCTTTGTAGTAGTCCAGGAGCAAAACAGCCGCATAGCATTGCCGCGCGTCGCTCCATTCCGCATCTGTATTCTGAGTGGTGAATCCGCCCAATAATTTCGGATCGAAATACGGCGGGCTCCAAACCTGCTGGGTGAGTAACAGATAGTCGAGAACTCTCGTGCCCAGATCCAGCCATTTGCCATCTTTCAATATGTCGTACAGCTTGAGATAAGCTTTAGCAGCCTGGATCGTCGAGAGATTGTTCTGCGGATACTGCGCCGTGATCGGATCGGAGAAATCGAAGTTCTTGCGCGCGCATGATTTGAAGGTTTCAAAATCCCACCAGAGCTGCCGCGGAAGGACTTCACCGGTAATGAATTCCATTGCACGGGTCGCCGCGTCCACGTATGCTTTGTCTCCCGTTATTCCGCCAAGTTCCAGCAGAAAAAGTGCGGAGCCGGCGGTCTCGGCATTCAGATCGCGAAATTCCGGGCGGGGTTTGAGATCCGAGTCATACCAGGAAGGGATCACGCCGGACTTCAACTGATGGCGCAATAAAAAGCCGCCATAGCGTCGCGTGAAAGCAAGCACTTCGTTTCTTCGATTGGGCGTAAGATCCTCGGCCCATTTCAGCATCCAGTAGGCAGTCCAGGACATGCAGAAGGCGTGATAATCTTCAGCAAAGCCCGCCCAGCCATCATCTCGGATCCAGCGATGCTCGGGAACAAGGTAGATGGTGGAAAAAGCCCCTTCCTGCTGTGGACTTTGCAGTGCCAAACTAAGGATTCCCTCGGCGTTCTTCTCCATCTGCTTGTCATTAGTTCTCTTGGCATAGAGATACCAACCATAAGCCGTCCGCAAGCTTTGAAACCATGAGTTGAACCACGCGTCTTCTTCAGTCCTGTCCCAGTCGCCCATGTAATTGCGGTTACTCATTAACGTGCCGCAATTGTCAGTCCTACAAGCGACATGGCGATACACCTGACTCGCATACCGCACCCAGACGTCATGCCGCCAATCATCGAACAGTACCAACTCGGGACGGCGCACATTGCGCTGAAGGTCTGGAGATTGCAACAGCTCCGGATGTCCCATCGTTTGCCAGAGCCTGCGCACCGCGCGCCGGTAGCCCAGCTTTAGCGGCTGGACCGAACCCACAATCGCGTAAGAATATTCGATTGTTCCCGAGTCGGATGAGAGAGTTGCGTTCGCAGCACGACGGAAGTAACTGTGTCCATAAGGTTCGGAAGGCACGCTGCCGTATGAAAACCAGGGTTTTGCTTCGGATGTCACATCGAGGTCAAACGAAAGCGGAAGCTTCGATGATCGGCTGAGGTCCGGCATAAGTGCCGCAAATACGTTTCCCCGCTGGAGCATGACTGCCGGTGACTTGAACGTCCACTGTGGCATTAGTCCATCAGGTTCATTTTTGAGATTCTGGCTCCATACAAAATCGAGTGGGCCCTGGGTGAGAGTATTCGATTCGGTTCTTCCAGGAGCGAAGGTGTAGCGATCCTCGACGGAACGAATCGCGATCGTGCTATGGGGTGAAAAATCCACCCTGACGGCGATGACGTCCGGCTCCTGGGTTGTAGTTAGGGTCTGCTTGAGATGACCGGACCCACAGTCCGAGAGAACAACAATTTCTTCGGGATGTTCTTTCTTCTCGATCGATTCAAGCGCGCACGTCTGGAGCTGACCCGGCGTACCGGCGATCACCCGTGTCACCGATCCTCGAACCGACAACACCGGGAGCCATTTTGTGCGCTTTATCCATAATGGCCGCATAGGCTTGGCGTGCTCACTGATCTCAATGAGTTCATCCACGCCGTTACCGCTGCGCGCAATCTTCACCCGCATCCCGCGTTCTGGCGTTTGCAGAATGAAGCTTCCCCGCTTTTCTGCAGCCATCGTCATCACTGATCCTGAAATCAGCAATAAAAGATTCACAAGAGTTTTGGCGCAGACCATGTTGCCTCCGAAGCTGAGAATTGATCGGCGGCTATCGCAATCTTCGAGGTCGGAATCGGATTACGTAGAACAATCCGATTACTAGCAACCCGGTACCCCACCACCCCTGCAAGTGCAGGTTCTGCATGGCTATATTCGCGCTGCGTCGATTCGAATACGTTTGCAGGCCGGCTGCCAGGATCAGCGCTCCATACAACGCGAGCAGACAGCCTACAAAGAACCAGATCGAAATCATGTTTTTCGTTTTCATTTGGCACTACCAAAATAGGACATTCAGCAGAACAAATGCGATCGCAACCGCTCCCGCCCAGAAGATCGGTCGCTTGAAGATTGGAAGCTGCCCAAGTGAAGGTAGAGTGGTCAAGCCGTAGACGAGCCCTTTGAGCTCTTCCTCAGGCTTCGGTTTTGTGAAGAGGGTGACAACTATCGTCACAACGACATTGGCCAGCAAGGACCACCATGCCCGATAGACGTTCTCTGCCATGTCCTTGGCGTGACTTGAAAACGCAACCAGACGCAGCGCGGAGGGATCCAGCTTCACGCACAGCCACAGAACAAAAGATGCCAGTATTCCCGCCAGCAGTCCCCAGAACCCGGCGGCCGGTGTAGTACGCTTCCACATCATTCCCAAAACCACAGTACCGAACATGGGCACAATGAAAAATACGAATACTACTTGGGCGTACACGATAATGCTGGAGAAATTCATGACCAAATAAGCAGTCCCGATGCTCACGACCACGCCCAGCAGCGAGCACCACCGTCCCATGCTTAAATAGTGCTGATCACTGGCCTGCTTTCGAATCAGCGGCTTGTAGATGTCGTAGGTCCACACCGTGGCGAACGCGCTTACGTTGCCAGCCATCCCGCTCATGAAACCGGCAATCAGCGCTGTCACCCCCAGGCCAAGCAGGCCCGGGCCACAGTATCGGGCAAGCATGAGAGGAAGAGCCTCATTGTAGGTGTGGACGCCCGGCACGTTGGCCATAGTCTCAGGAACGAGCTTGAACGGAAGAACCGCCAGAGCCAGCAATCCGGGAAGAATCACGATCAAAGGCACCAGCATCTTAAACAAGCCGCCAATGATCGTCCCCATCTCCGCCGATCGCAGGTCCTTCGCGGCCATGACGCGCTGCACTACCAAGAAATCGGTGGTCCAGTAGCCGAATGAGATGGCCAGGCCCCAACCGAAGACAATCCCGGTCCAGTGGACACCCATGGGATTGCCGGTAAACGAACCCAGCGTTCGCCACATATGCGTGAAATCCTGACCCGGGAAATTTTCAGAGATCCGTCGAACCATGCCTGCCCAGCCGCCCGTCTCAATCAGTCCCGCTACGGGAATGACAAGAGCGCCGAGCCAAATCAGCATAAACTGCAGCACCTCGTTGAAGATCGCGGAAAGCAGCCCGCCGGCCATGACGTAGAAAGCTACAGTGAGTGATGAAACCCAGATGCTGAAATGAATGTTCCAGCCCAGAATGACCTTCATAATCACGGCCATGGCATACATATTGATGCCGCTCATGAGGATCGTCATTATGGCGAACGAGATCGCTGAGAGCGACCGCGTCGCTTCGCCGTATCGAAGTTGAAGATACCCGGGGACGGAGTGGGTCTGGCAGATGTAATAGAACGGCAACATCACCAGCGCGAGAAATAAGATGGCTGGAATCGCTCCAATCCAATACGCGTGGCCAACAAGAATTCCGTACTGATATGTGGCCGCCGCGTAGCCCATCATTTCGAGAGAGCCCAGATTTGCTGAGATGAAACTGAGTCCTGCGATCCAGGCGGTCATCTCGCGGCCGGCCATGAAGAAGTCTTCGCCAGTGCTTGTAAACTTCTTCAGGTAGAGACCGAGCCCCAGAACCAAAAAGAAGTAGAGAGTGATGATGGTCAGATCGATGCCGCCGAGAGACATCACCCGCGAAGCTGCCGCGATCAGAGATGTCGGCGCCCACGTGCGTGCGAGCATCGCCGAGAAGATGGACGTCAATGTGTCCGTCCTGCCCTCAGCAGTGGCAACACCAGACCGTCGATCGCATCGTCCGTCACTTGAGTTAGATTGACATTACGAGCGAGGCTCCACTGTTCCACCTGTTCGACCGTATGGCCAGGTTCCACCTTTGTAAGCGGGCCTAGGGTTTCAATCTCAAGAAACTCGTTATTGGTGAAGGTTTCGAAAGAACAACCGAAATCTGTGTAAGTTTTGGTTGGATCCGCGGTTGCGCGCTTGACAAAGGCTTCCCCGTTCAGCAGGTAAACTGCCCAGGTATTTCGATTAAACAACCCCACCTTCTGCGCCTCAGAATTCATGGGATCTTGACGTAACACCAGATATTGTTTTGTGAAGGTCAGGCGCTTGTCTGCCAGGTTAGTGTACGCCCACATCACTAATGGATTGGTAGCCTCCAGATGGGCCGGGTGAGTACCGCGTGGTGGAAAACCTGTAATCTCGCTGCCCCCTGGCGTCATCATTGTGAGTACCCAAGGCGCGAATTCCAACGCGAAAAGCGAGCGGTTCGTGATCCGGTGCGAAACCGTCACACTCGTTCCTGACGGCGGCATGCTTATTTCTATTTCTTTCTGTAGATTGGTAAGCGGTTCGACAGGGGCGCGCGCGATCAGTCCTGTAGCCGTTGGAGTGATTTCAACTGGTACGTTATCCGGCGCCCACGTTGCGATCGGGTCCTCGGGGGCCTTCCAGACTCGATCCCCACCCCGCAATTGAAACTTCTCCTCCCCACTCATTCCCATTTGATCGGTGAATTCCTTGAAGAGGTTCTGGCCCCCAACAAATCCGAACCGGATCACCCGCGGGCCAACATCACCGGTCACGATGAGCTCCACTTCGCCATTACTAACGCGATAGCAATTGTTCCAACCTTTGTATGCCGTCTTTTCCACTTTCACCTCGGCCTGAACCGACAACGCAAAACTGAGAGCCACAAAAAACAGCAATACTGCTCGAAACATGATCTTTCTCCCCGGGCTTCCGTTCGAAATGATTTATGAAGTTCTCCACTGCAAACATCCAGATGAACGTGCCGTATTCAATCGCAGTTGCTGATCTTTCTCTTCTCATAAACTGTACAGATTGCTGTATATGAATCGTTTCATTAAGCCGTTGAATTTAAACACGCAAGAAAACGAGTGTCAAGGCGGCGTTGTGATCAGGCTGCGTTGCGATCTCGGCAGGGCAAGTGTAGACTTTTCCTGGTTTGTGAAACGATTCATTTGTGGCACAATGAAGCGCCGTCGGGAACTGCAGATCCTGCCCAACGTTTGTGTCACGAAGAAAGGATTAAGAGCATGTCCTCTCAAGTTTTCCTGGTCGCAAGCGGAGATTTACGGTTATCGGCAAACCAAAAGTGCTGGCCGGCTCAATCATGTATGGAAGAGGCTTTGAGCGCCGCAGTTCGTAGTTTTGGGCGCGAAGTTCATCGAGCGCACCCATTTGATCCAGAGAAGAAGCATGGATTCATAGATAGCCAGCGATATGGAATCGACGTATTCAGACAGATTCCCAGAGAATCTCCAGTCATCGTGGCCGAAGCCGTTTGGCAATACAGTCACCATGTCCTCGCCGGTTTATATCACCATAAAGGTCCTATCCTGACAGTTGCAAACTGGAGCGGCGAATGGCCAGGTCTGGTTGGGATGTTGAATCTGAATGCCTGTCTCACGAAGGCCGGGATCCAGTACGACTCGCTGTGGAGCGAACAATTCCGCGACGAATACTTCTTGCATCGCCTTGAAATGTGGCTTGAGGGCAAGCGAGTCCAACATGACCTCTCCCATGTACAGCGCTTTGATTCGGACCAGATTTCAGGGCGGCCTCAGATGGTTGGAAAAAGAGTGGCCGCCGAACTCATCAGTGAAAAAGCGGTTTTGGGAATTTTTGACGAAGGCTGCATGGGTATGTACAACGCCATTGTTCCTGACGAGCTGCTCCATCCAATGGGAATTTTTAAGGAACGCCTGAGCCAGTCAGCCCTCTATGCTGCTATGAAGCGTGTATCGGCTGCGGAGGCGCAGTCGATTCGAGAATGGCTTAACAAAAAAGGCATGAAGTTTCGCACTGGTCCAAATGGGGCCACCGATCTCACAGACGACCAAATTCTGGATCAATGCCGGATGTATATTGCCGCTTTACGTATTGCCGATGATTTCGGGTGTGCGGCCATTGGTATTCAATATCAACAAGGTTTGAAAGATCTAACTCCAGCGTCCGATCTAGTTGAAGGGCTGCTGAACAATGCCGATCGTCCTCCTGTTGCCGAAAACGGGAATGGCCGCATCCTTTATGACGGCCGTGCTTTGCCACATTTCAACGAAGTCGACGAATGCGCGGGAATCGATGCACTGATTACGAATCGCATTTGGAACGAGCTTAATCTAGATCCGGAGACCACACTGCACGATCTTCGCTACGGGGAACAATATAACGGCCATTTCGTCTGGGTTCTTGAGATTTCCGGAGCTGCTCCGCCCAATCACTTTATTGGCGGTTATCGAGGAGCAGTGAGCGAGCGGCAGCCACCAATGTACTTCCCGCTTGGCGGGGGCACATTGAAAGGGATCAGCAAACCTGGCGAGATCGTATGGAGCCGAATCTTTGTGGAATCCAACAAGCTTAAGGCCGATCTGGGACGAGCGACCGTGGTTGAGTTGCCGCGCGAAGAAGTTGAACGACGCTGGGCTTCGACGACACCTCAATGGCCGATTATGAATGCCGTACTTCATGGCGTGAGCCGCGATCAACTTATGGCCCGGCACAAATCGAATCATATCCAGGTCGCCTACGGAAGAGATGCCGGATCGGCGGACGAGGCCATGCTGGCGAAAGCCGTGGCATTTCGAGAGCTGGGCATTGAGGTATACCTCTGTGGTTGCGAATTAACAGCCGATGGTGCAAGGACTGGTTTGCACAATGCAGTTCCAGCGCCCTGAAGAGAAACCCTGTTCGATAGTTTGATCGGGAGCAAACGGTGAGCGTTGTCGCAGGAATAGATTTCGGCACTCTCAGTGTGCGTGCCTCTATCTTTGACAGTCAAAGGGGGCGGCTCGGATCCGGCATCGCGCCCTATCCGCCGCACCGAAAACGCGAAGATCCCGACTATGCCACCCAGAGTCACTCGGACCACATGAGGGCATTGCTAGAAGCCGTAATGCTGGCCATCGCCTCCGCCGGAATTGACGGCAGAACCGTAGCCGCTATTGCTCCGGATACCACCGGTTCCAGCGTCGTCCCCGTCGGAGAAAAGCTGGAGCCTCTTGACGATTACTACTTGTGGTGTGACCACCGGGCCTGGCGAGAAGCCGAACTGATCACTCGGACCGCGGAGGAAATGGACGTAGAAGCAATTCGTTGGTGCGGAGGAAGATATTCTTCCGAATGGGGATTCTCCAAACTTCTTCACTGGCTTCGAAACCATCCAGAAAAACGGGAAAAGCTCGTTACCGCGCTCGGTTCCGCGATCTTCGCCTTTCTTGCAGCCGGTGCTTTCAAAACCATCCTAGAGGCGCAAGTCAATCTATGCCCTCAATATCAAACCTTCGAACCTCAACAATCAAGCCGCACAGCGTATGAAGAGCTCTTCGATAATTATCAGCGCTTGTACTTCGCCTTTGGCGAGAAGACCTCGGTTCCCGTAGCTGTTGGGGAAGTGCTTCCTTCTCTCAGGAGAACAGCAGTTTGCAGGTCGTAGGATCTATAGCAAAGTACAGCACGATCTTCGCTAACTCGAACACGCAACAACTCTGAGCGTCACGCCAGATTGCCTCTCGATACGCTGCTCCGGCTTGGCCGCCTCTCGGGCGAAGACACGGAAAACCGCTGAGCCCGTGGACACCCACCGCCGCCCAGATCGTCTCTTCTTTGCCCATACGAGCCTGCGTCTGGCTCGTGACATCATCCACCATGTCCATCAGGCAGCCGCCTGCACCACGTCCTTCCAACCAGTCATGGAAACTCCCGTCCAACTGCACCAGTTCGCCAAAATGCCTTCTGCGCTCTCTTCGCTGGCGGTGTTTCTT
>Ga0209154_1001889_pt1 | contig 12040 bp, 8 predicted proteins | sample GraSoiAngelo_121_FD_185878 | JGI IMG/M metagenome (GOLD analysis project Ga0209154, IMG submission 185878) | Grasslands soil microbial communities from the Angelo Coastal Reserve, California, USA - 14_0919_12_20cm (SPAdes) (version 2) | ecosystem: Environmental > Terrestrial > Soil > Grasslands ... | reverse complement strand
CGATGCGCGCCGCCGACTGGATGATCGAGCTCGGCCCCGGCAGCGGCGAGGCGGGCGGGCGGGTCGTGTATCAGGGGCCGGCGGCGGCGGTGCGCGAAGCGGCGACCCTGACGGGGCAGTACCTCTCGGGCGAAAAGCGGATCGGGGTGCCGTCGGCGCGCCGCCCCGCACGGCGCTGGCTGGCGCTCAGCGGCGCCCGCCTGCACAACCTCGCAGGGGTGGACATCCGGATTCCGCTCGGCACGTTGACGGTCGTCACGGGGGTCTCGGGCTCGGGCAAGTCGACGCTCGTGTACGACGTCCTGTTTCGCCAGCTCGAGGCCCGCCTCACCGGCGCCCACACGGCGAAGCAGCACTTGGGCGAGCCGGTGGGCACCGTGCACACCCTCGAAGGGTGGGAGGCGATCGCCGACGTGGTGCTGGTCGATCAGGCGCCCATCGGCCGAACGCCGCGGTCGAACCCGGTGACCTACATCAAGGCGTTCGACGAGCTGCGCGGCTTGTTCGCCGCCGAGCCGCTGGCGCGGTCGCGCGGCTACACGCCCAGCACGTTCTCGTTCAACGTCGCAGGCGGTCGATGTGAAGCGTGTGAGGGCGCGGGCCACGTGCTGGTCGAGATGGTGTTTCTCGCCAACGTGTTCGTGCCGTGCGAGATGTGCGAGGGGAAGCGGTTCAAGAAGGAGGTCCTCGAGGTCAAGCTCCAGGGGAGCGGGATCCACGAGGTGCTCGAATGGACCGTGGATCAAGCGCTGCAGCGCTTCCACCGCCAGCCGCGGCTGGCGCGCGCCCTGTGGCACCTCCAGCAGGTGGGGCTCGGCTACCTGCGGCTGGGCCAACCGGCGACGACGCTGTCCGGCGGCGAGGCGCAGCGTCTCAAGATCGCGCGCGAGCTGGCGTTGGCGGGCGGTGCGAAACGCGGCGCCGGTGGTCGCAAACTCTACATCCTGGACGAGCCAACCACCGGCCTGCACCTGGACGACGTGCGGACCTTGTGCCGCGTGCTCGACCGGCTGGTCGATGCCGGGCACACCGTGCTGGTGATCGAGCATCATCTCGACCTCGTGAAGCGGGCCGACTGGCTCATCGACTTGGGCCCGGGTGCAGGTGCGGCCGGCGGTCGGGTCGTGGCCCAGGGCACTCCGGAGAGCGTCGCACGCGTCGAGGCATCGGTGACCGGCCGCTATCTGCGGGACCTCGGCTGATGGCGGCCACCGTCCTCCGCGTCCTCATCGTCGAGGACTCGGCGAGCGACGCAGAGCTCATGGTGCGCGCCCTGCGCCAGGGCGGGTTCGAGGTCGTGCAGGAGCGAGTGCAAACGGCCGACGCGATGCGCGCGGCCCTGGCCCGGCACCCGTGGGACGTCGTGCTGAGCGACTACTCCCTGCCCCACTTCGACGCACCGGCGGCGCTCGCCGTCGTGCGCGCTACGGCGCCCCACGTGCCGTTCATCGTGGTCTCGGGGAGCGTCGGTGAAGACACCGCGGTCGCGGTCATGCAGGCGGGGGCCGCCGACTACATCATGAAAGACCGGCTGCAGCGTCTCGCCCCCGCCGTCACCCGGGCTGTCGAAGGGGCCGCCGTGCGGCTAGAGCGCCGCCAGCTGGAGGAGCAGCTGCAGCAGTCGCAGAGAATGGAAGCGGTCGGCCGGCTGGCCGGCGGGATCGCCCACGATTTCAACAACGTGCTCACCGCGGTGCTGGGCTCGATCGAGCTGCTCCTGCTCGACGCGCCGCCGGACCGCCCGCACCGTGAGGAACTCGACATCATCCGCGACGCGGCGACCCGCGCCAAGGACCTGATCCGCCAGCTGCTCGCCTTCAGCGCGCGACAGGTCCTGCAACCGATGGTGGTCGACCTGAATCGCCTGGTCAAGGACATCGCCAAGCTGCTGCGCCGCTTGATCGGCGAGGACATCGCGCTCGAGACCGTGCTCGCGTCCGGGCTGGGGGCCGTACGGGTCGACACGGGGCAGATCGAGCAGGTGCTCGTCAACCTCGCCGTCAACGCGCGGGACGCGATGCCCCAGGGCGGCCGGTTGGCGATCGAGACGGGCAATGTCGAGGTGGACGGGACGCGGGCGCCCCCCGCCGCGACCGTCCCCGCGGGGCGCTACGTACTGCTCCAGGTGTCGGACAACGGGGTCGGCATGGACGCCCTAGTCCAGGCGCACGTGTTCGAGCCGTTCTTCACCACGAAGCCGCGCGGCAAGGGGACGGGACTCGGACTCGCCACGGTGTACGGCATCGTACGGCAGAGCGGCGGCCACATCACCGTGGAGAGCACGGTGGGACAGGGCGCCATGTTCCGCATATATCTGCCGCGCGTCGAGGCGCCGCTCGACCCCACCAGCCGGCCGACTCCCGTGGCCGCGCCGGCCGCAGGCACCGAGACCATTTTAGTCGCCGAGGACGAACGGCTGGTTCGGGTGCTGGCGCAGAAGGTGCTCGAGCGGGCCGGCTACCGCGTGTTGGTGGGCGCGGGAGGAGCCGACGCGCTGGCGCTGGCCGAGCGCCACGACGGCCCGATTCATCTGCTCCTGACCGACGTGGTGATGCCGGAGATGAACGGCCGCGAGCTGGCGCGCCGCCTGACGGCAGTCCGCCCCGGCGTGCGCGTGCTCTACATGTCCGGCTACGCCGACGAGGCGGTCGCGCAGCACGGCGTGCTCGACCCCGGGACGGCGTTCCTGCAGAAGCCGTTCACGCCCGAGGCGTTGGCGAAAAAGGTGCGCGGCGTGCTGGACGGGGCACGCTGACGGCGTGACGCGCCGCCAGGCCGACCTGACGCTGCTGCTCGCGACGTTCCTGTGGGGAACCACGTTCGCGGTGGTCAAGGACGCGCTGGCTTCGGCGACGCCGCTCGCCTTTCTCACCCTGCGATTCAGCATCGCGACGCTGTTGCTGGCCCCCGGGACGCGGTTCCGTCCCGCGCCGGCGGGCCGCGAGCTGCGCGGCGGGCTGCTGCTCGGCGCGCTCGTCGCGCTCGGCTTCATCTCTCAGACCGCCGGGCTCGTGATCACCACGGCGTCGCGCTCGGCGTTCATCGTCGCGATTTCCTCGGTGCTCGCACCGGTCATCGCCCTCGCGCTGCTGGGACAGCGTCCGGGCTGGCTCACCGTGGCGGCGCTGGCGCTGGCGACCCTCGGGATCTACCTGCTCACGGCTCCCGATGCCGGCGGACTCAATCGGGGCGATCTGTTGACGTTGGTCTGCGCCGCGTGCTTCGGTGGCCAGATCGTGGCCGTCGCCACGCTGGGGCGCGCGTACGACGCGCGTCGCCTCGTCTGGTTTCAGGTGGCCGGGACGGCCGTCGTCTCAGCGGGCGCCTTGCTGCTGTTCGAGCGCCCACGGATCCAGTGGAGCGGTGGGTTCCTGGCTGCGCTCGTGTATTCGGTGTTGTTCGCCAGCACGATCTGCTTCTTGCTGCAGATGTCGGCTCAACGACACATGTCCGCGGCGCGCGCGGCACTGATCTTCTGCTTCGAGCCGCTGTTCGCCGCGCTGACCTCCTGGCTGGTGCTGGGCGAGCGCCTGGCCATGCTGCAGTGGCTCGGCGGCGGGTTGATCGTGCTGGGCATGATCGCCGCGGACCTTCCCGCGAGCCGCGCCACAGCTGCCGCCGGCCCCTAGACGTTTCGCGACGTCGCGTGCATGATAGGGCGCCGGTGCACAAACTGCACGTGCGGGCACTCGAATGATCGCGCGAACTGACCTCCTCAAGCTGGCCGGTCGGCTGCGGTACCCCATCCAGCTCGGCGTCGTCGCCGTTGCCTACCTCGGCGCGGCGAAACTCGGTTTGCTCGCCGCCGTCGCGCAGAAGGTCGTCTCATCCGCCTGGCCGCCCTCGGGCGTCGCCCTCGCCACCCTGTTGCTGCTGGGTCTGCGCTACTGGCCCGGCATCGCAGTCGGCGCATTGCTGCTCAATTGGACCGCCGGCGTGCCGGCCGCCAGCGCCGCGGGCATCGCGCTCGGGAACACCCTCGAGGCGGTGTGCGCCGTCTGGCTGCTGCGGCGCGTGGCCGAGTTCCGACCCTCGCTCGAGCGGCTCCGGGACGTGCTCGCGCTCGTCACGCTGGCGGCGCTCGTAAGCACGACGCTGAGCGCGACGATCGGGATCGCGAGCCTGTGGGCGAGCGGGGTCGTCCCGCCGGCTGCCCTGAAGCATCTGTGGTTCGTGTGGTGGAGCGGGGACGCGCTGGGGGACGTGCTGGTGGCTCCGCTGCTGCTCACATGGGCGCGAGCCACCCGGCCGGCGGGTCGCTGGTCCGAGGCCGCCGCGCTGGTCGTGCTGATGATACTGCTGACGGCGTTGCTGTGGCGCAGTCCCATTACGTACGTGTATGCCGTCTTCCCGGTCGTGGTGTGGGCCGCGATGCGATTCGGTCCCCGCGGCAGCGCTACGGCCACGGCGCTGATCGCGGGCTTGGTGATCTGGCACACGCTGCGTGGGCTCGGGCCGTTCGTCAGCGGGACGCCCACCGAGAATCTCACGCTGCTCCAGACCTTCCTGGCGCTGGCGTCGGTGACCGGACTCGTGCTGGCCGCCGCCACGGTGGAGCGCGGCGTGGCCGAGGGCGCGGCACGCGAGAGCGAGCAGCGGTTCGGGGTGCTGGTGGAGAGCGTGCGCGACCACGCGATCATCCGGCTCGACCCGAGCGGGCGGGTCGTCAGCTGGAACGCCGCAGCGCAGCACATCAACGGGTACGCGGCGACGGAGATCATCGGGCGGAGCGTCGCCTGCTTCTACACTCCGGAGGACACCGCCGCCGGCAAGCCAGCGGAGAATCTGCGCGAGGCGGCCGAGCGGGGACGCTGCGAGGCGCAGGCGTGGTACGTGCGCAACGACGGCTCCCGCTTCTGGGCAGACGTGGTCATCAGCCCAGTGCGGGACGAGCACGGCGCGCTGGTCGGGTTCGCGCAGGTGACGCGGGACCTTACCGAGCGTCGCCGCGCCGACGAAGCCTTGCGGGAGCGGGAAGCGCTGCTCGGCGCCATGTTCGATCAGGCGGCGGTCGGCATCGCCCTGGCCGATTTCGACGCACGCTTCGTAAGAACGAATCGGGTGTTTCAGCGCATGCTCGGCTACAGCGACGAGGAACTGCGGTCGCTCTCGTACGCCGACATTACCTACGCCGAAGATCTGCCCAGGAACCGGGAGCTGATGACCGAGCTGGCCGAGGGGAAGCGACGCGCGTTCACGTTGGAAAAGCGCTACTGCCACAAAGATGGCACGCCGATCTGGGCCCAGGTCACGGTATCCGCCCTCCCGAGCGCGCAGGGCGCGCCGCGATTGTTCGTCAGCGTGATCGAGGACATCACCGAGCGCCGACGGGCGCAGCAGCAGCTGCACGGTCACCGAGAGCAGCTGCGTGACCTCACCGTCCGGCTCGAGGCAGCCCGCGAAGCGGAGCGCACGCGCATCGCGCGCGAGATCCACGACGAGCTCGGGCAGGCGCTGACGGCTCTCAAGATCGATCTCACCTGGCTCAGGCGGCGGATGCCCCAGCCAGCCCCGGAGCTCGCCGGCAAAGTCGACGGCATGGAAGCGATCCTCGACGACACGGCCGGCGCGATCCAGCGCATCGCCACCGAGCTGCGCCCGGGCGTGCTGGACGAGCTCGGCCTCCAGGCCGCCATCCAGTGGCAGGCCCGTGAGTTCGAGACGCGAACCGGCATCGCGTGCCGGGTCGAGGTGCCGGCCGAGCAACCGACCGTCGACGCGACCCGCGCCACCGCCGCATTCCGGATTTTCCAGGAAGCCCTCACCAATGTGGCGCGGCACGCCGGCGCCACCCGCGTCCTGGTCCGGTTCACGCTGTCCGCCCAGGCGCTCGCGCTCAGCGTCGAGGACAACGGTCGCGGCATCAGCAAGGGCGCCCTCGCCGACTCCCGCTCGCTCGGGTTGCTCGGCATTCGCGAGCGGGCGACCAGCCTGGGCGGCACCGTCGCCATCACCGGGGAGCGCGGTCGGGGGACCACGCTGACGCTCACCTTGCCCAGCCTCGAATGATCCGGGTCTTCATCGCAGACGACCATCAGCTGATCCGCGCCGGCTTTCGCCAGCTCGCCGCCGACGACCATCTGATCGAGGTCGTGGGCGAAGCAGCCGAGGGCGGCGAGCTGTTGCGCCAGCTCGAGCGGACGCGCACCGACGTCGTGATCCTGGACATCGGCATGCCGGGCCCGGGGTTCGTCCCGCTCATCCGCGAGCTGCGGAAACGATTCCCCCGCGTCGCCGTGCTGGTCGTGAGCATGCACGCGGAAGGCCAGCTGGCGGTGCAGGCGCTCCGCGCCGGCGCGGCGGGCTACGTGAGCAAGACCCAGGCTCCGAGCGAGCTGCTCGCGGCCGTGAAAAAGGCGCACGCCGGCGGCACCTACGTCAGCCCCGCGCTCGCCGAGCGGCTGGCCGTCGAGCTGCGCTCGGGCTTCGCCGGCGGCGCGCACGAGGCCCTCTCCGCCCGCGAGTACCAGGTGCTGTGCCTGCTCGGGACCGGGAAGAGCAACAAGGAAATCGCGGTCACCCTGTCGGTCGGTCCGAAGACGGTCAGCACCTACCGCAGCCGGGTGCTGCGCAAGCTGAGCCTCAAGACGAACGCGGACTTGGTCCGCTACGTGATCGAGCAAGGGCTCGCGCCCTAACACCGTCTGTCAGTCAAGACTGACGCGCCGCCCACCCCATTTCGTACAGAGGCGCCGGGCGCCCGCCGACTCCGGCGCGCCGGCCCGCGGCCCAGATTGGTCCGACCGATATGGCCTGGACGACGACCCAGTCGAGCAGAGACGTCCAGATGCGCGTCTTCCTCGTTGATGACTCCACGCTCGTGCGCGTACGATTGGCGGCGATGCTTCAGGATATGTGGGAAGTGGACAAGGTCGTCGAGGCCGGGACGGTTGCGGAGGCGCTCGAGTTGCTGCCCGATTCCAAGGCGGACGTCGTCGTCGTGGACATGCGGTTGCCCGATGGGGACGGGCTGGAAGTGCTGCGCGCGGCGAAACGGTTGCAGCCCCAACCCACCGTGGTGGTGCTCACCAACTACGCATACGACCAGCTCCGCTCCACGTGCCTCGAAGCGGGCGCGGACGAGTTCCTCGACAAGCGGACCCAATTCGAGCGGCTGCCGGCGATCGTGACCAAGCTGAGACCACCCACGCCATGACGCTCGCGACCACCGGCGCCGACCGCCCCGCGCAACGCACGCTGGACCATTTCACGCAGCTCGCCGGTGACCTGCTCGGCGTCCCCGTGGTGTACGTCTCGCTCGTCGCCGCCCGGGGGCGGATGGTGGCAAGCAGCTACGGCCGGCCCGTGTCGCTCGCGCTGCTGCTGTGCTACCCGTTCAGCCGGCACATCGCCGCCTCGCGGCGGCCGCTCGTGGTCGCGGATGCACGGCGCCATCCGCTGACCGCCCGCACCCCGGCGGTCCGGGACGGCCTGGTGACGGCGTATGCCGGCGTGCCGTTGATCGACGCGGCTGGCCGCGCGATCGGCGCGCTCTGCGCCATGGATCCGGAGCCGCGATCTTGGAGTGAGGGAGAGCTGGAACTGCTGCGCGACGTGGCCCGGCTGCTGGTTCGCGAGCTGGCGCAGCGGTCGCCGCTCGGTGGACAGTTTACCCGTCGCGGCGAGCGTCGTGCGCCGAGCAGGGAGCGCCGGAGCATGCCACGGATGCCGGACCGGAGGACGCAGTCACGGCCGTAACTCACTGGGTTGCCTGGGACGCGATCATCGGGGCATAGAGGGAGGGACCGCACGCCCGAACTCGACCATGGTCCGATCCCAGGCCGCCCGGGCGGCCGCCGCAGGTTGATTGCCCGCCCAGCGTCAACGATATTTCACGATTCATTCCCGAGTAGCTCAGTTGGTAGAGCAGCCGGCTGTTAACCGGCGGGTCGCAGGTTCGAGTCCTGCCTCGGGAGCCTTGATCGACCATGCCCGGTAAGCGTCTCAAGGCGTCGGCGCACCGCTCGCCCGGGCGGCGCTCCGGTCCGCAGGCGGCGACGGAGCTGTTCCACGCCCTGGTGGAGCACAGCTCGGACGCCGTCGCATTGCTGGACGAAACCGGGGCAATCACCTACGTCAGCCAGGCGGCGACCCGGCTGCTCGGCTATGGCGTCCCCGAGCTGACCGGCACCAACGCGATGGGCTTCCTGCACCCCGACGATCTCGCGCTCACCCAGCGCCTGTGCCGGCAGCTGCTGGATCAGCCCGGCACGCCGTTCCGCACCGAGCTGCGCGCCCGGCACAAGGATGGCTCCTACCATCTGGTCGAGGCCGTGGCCGTGAACCGGCTCGACGACCCCGCCGTGGGGGCCGTGGTGGCCAACTGGCGCGACATCACCGAGCGGCTGCGGGCCGAGGAACTCCTGAAGCAGGTCATCGACGCCGACCCGAGCCTCGTGTTCGTGAAGGACTGGGACGGCAAGTTCACCCTCGTGAACAAGGCTGTCGCCCAGCTGTACGCCACCTCCCCTGAGGAGCTGCTGGGGAAGAGCGACGCGGACTTCAACCGGAATCAAGCGGAGGTCGCCCATTACCTGGGGGACGACCGGGAGGTCATGTCCAGCCTCCGGCCGAAGCTCATTCCCGAAGAGCCGGTGACCAACCCGCACACGGGGGAGACGCGCTGGTTTCAAACCGTGAAGGTGCCGCTCGTCTCGGCCGACGGCCGGGCGCACCAGGTGCTCGGCGTCGCCACCGACATCACCGACCGCAAGCGCACGGAAGCCGCCCTCCGCAATTCCGAGGAGAGCCACCGCAGCCTCGTGGACGGCGTGCGCGACGTGATCTTCGCGCTCTCGCCCGGCGGCGAGGTGACCTCGCTCAATCCCGCCTTCGAGGAGATGACGGGTTTCCCGCCCGCCGAATGGGTCGGCCGGCCGTTCGAGGCCTTCGTCCACCCCGATGACGTGCCCCTCGCGCTCGACTTGTTCGGCCGCGTGCTGCAGGGCGAGGCGCGCCCGACCATCCAGTTCCGCATCTTGACCAAGGCCGGGACGTACCGGGTGGCGGAGTTCAGCGCCACCGCCCAGCGGCGCGACGGCCGGCTCACGGGCATCCTCGGCATCGGACGCGACGTCACGGAGCGGCTCGGCCTCGAGCAGCAGCTGCGCCAGGCGCAGAAAATGGAAGCGGTCGGCCGGCTGGCGGGCGGCATCGCGCACGACTTCAACAACATCCTCACCGCCATCACCGGGCACGCCGAGCTGCTGCTCGAAGATCTCGGCCACCACGACCCGCGGCGCGTCGACGTCGACGAGATCCGCCGCTCCGCGGAGCGCGCTGCCGGCCTCACCCGCCAGCTGCTGGCCTTCAGCCGCCAGCAGGTGCTGCAGCCCAAGGTCGTCGACCTGAACGCGCTCGTGTTGGACATGGACAAGCTGCTGCGCCGGCTGATCGGCGAGGACGTAGAGCTGGCGACGGTGCTCGACGCCGCCCTGGGCCGCGTCACGGCGGATCCCGGCCAGCTGGAGCAGGTCATCGTCAATCTGGCGGTGAACGCCCGGGACGCGATGCCGCAAGGCGGCAAGCTCACGCTGGAAACGCGTAACATCGATCTCGACTCGAGCTACACGCTCGAGCACAGCCTGGTGAAGCCGGGCCCGTACGTGCAGCTCACGGTGAGCGACAGCGGGATCGGGATGGACGAGGAGACCCAGGCGCACGCCTTCGAGCCATTCTTCACGACCAAGCCGCGCGGCCAGGGCACGGGCCTTGGCCTGGCGATGGTGTACGGGACCGTCAAGCAGTCCGGCGGGTTCATCTGGGTGTACAGCGAGCCGGGTCACGGGGCGACGTTCAAGATCTATCTGCCGCGGGTCGACGCACCCGTCGAATCGGCGACGCCGCCCGCCCCGGTCGAGCGTCCGCCCCGCGGCTCCGAGACCGTGCTGCTCGCCGAAGACGAACCGGCCGTGCGCGCCATCGCGCAGCAGGTGCTCGAGCGGCAAGGGTACACCGTGCTCGCCGCACCGAGCGGCGCCGACGCCCTCGCGCTCGCCGCCCAGCACGGCGCCACGATCGACCTGCTCCTCACCGACGTCGTGATGCCGGGGATGAGCGGCCGGGACCTGGCCGACCGGCTGACCGCGCAGCGGCCCGGCATCCGCGTACTGTACATCTCGGGCTACACCGACAACGCCATCGTGCGTCACGGGATGCTCGAGCCGGGCCTCGCCTATTTGCAGAAGCCATTCCGCCCGGATGCCCTGGTGCGCAAAGTCCGCGACGTGCTGGACGAGGGCTGACACGCCGGACCGGCTCCGCGCCGGGGAATCGGTGTACTACGTCGACGAAGAGGAGACCCGATGACAGAACAGCACCAGGTCGAAATCCTCCTGGTGGAGGACAACCCCACCGATGCCGAGCTGACGCTGCGCGCCTTCAAGGTACGCAACTTTGCCAATCAGGTATTCGTCGCCCGGGACGGCGCTGAGGCGCTGGACTTCTTCTTCGGGGACGGCAGTCACCCGCTGCGCGACATCGGGGTCGTGCCGAAAGTCGTGCTGCTCGATCTGAAGCTGCCCAAGGTGGACGGCCTCGAGGTGTTGCGCCGCTTGAAGGCCGACGAGCGCACCCGCACCATCCCCGTCGTCATCCTCACCTCGTCCCGCGAAGAGCCCGACATCGCGGCAGCCTATCGGCTTGGCGCCAACAGCTACATCGTCAAGCCGGTGGACTTCGAGGCGTTCGCGCGAGCCGTGTCGGAGGTCGGGCTCTACTGGCTCCTCTTGAACGAGCCACCGCGCTGAACGGAGGCTCGCTCGGGTCTGCACCCTAGAGAGGTGTCGCACCGGCGCCCCTCCCTGCCGCAAAAACGCCCTGTTGTGGAATGACCCGCCAACCCATCTTCTGCGTCCGCGCGACGGTCCTTGCCCAGGCCAGTTCGCGCTAAGTGACATGGGTCACCACGGTTCGGGCCGGGAAGCGCAACTTGTGCGGGAATGAGGTCTAATGTGCCCATGAGGAGCGTGGCGGCCGGGACAGCGATCCTCTTCACAATGGCTCTGGTCTGCTTGGCGGACTCCGGGTTCGCCCAGCGGCCGGACACCAGCGCTCAGCGGCCGGATTCGACTTTGTCCGCCGACTCCCTGAAGAAGCTGAGCATCGAGCAGCTCATGAGCGTGGAGGTCACCTCCGTCTCGAAGCGTCCCGAGAGACTGGCACAAGTGGCCTCCGCCATCCAGGTCATCACGCAGGACGACATCCGTCGCTCCGGCGCCTCGAATCTCCCCGAGGCCTTGCGCCTCGCCACCAACCTGCAGGTCGCGCAGGTCGACTCGCGACAATGGGCCATCAGCGCACGCGGGTTCAACAGCACCACCGCCAACAAGCTCCTGGTGCTCATCGATGGGCGCACGGTGTACACGCCGTTGTACTCCGGCGTGTTCTGGGACGTGCAGGATGTGCCCCTCGTGGACGTCGACCGGATCGAAGTCATCAGCGGGCCCGGGGCGACGTTGTGGGGCGCCAACGCGGTGAACGGCGTCATCAACGTCATCACCAGGAACAGTCGGGACACTCAGGGACTCCTCGTGTCGGGCGGCGGCGGCACAGAGCTGCGCGGCTTCGGGAACGCACGCTACGGCGGCGCCCTGACTCCGACCGTCCACTATCGGGTGTACGGCAACGGCTTCGCCCGTCAGCCGACGCTGTTGCCCAGCAGCCTGGACGCGGCGGACGACTGGCACGCCCTACAAGGTGGTTTTCGGGTGGATTGGGATGCGTCGCCGACCAACGGCGTGAGCGTCCACGGGGATCTGTACGACGGTCGAATCAGCCAGCCGAGCGCCAGTGATATCGCGGTGAGCGGCCACAACTTGGCCGCGAGGTGGTCGCACACAATTTCCGCCACGTCCGACCTCCGGGCAGAGCTGTACTACGACCGGACCCATCGGGACATTCCCGGCACGTTCGGCGAAGACCTCGACACCTATGACGTCGATGTACAGCACCGGACTGCGCTGGGCGGGCGGCACGACCTGGTCTGGGGGCTCGGCTACCGCCTCATCAACGATGGCGTCGTCAACAGCGCGGCCCTCGC
>Ga0209154_1001887_pt1 | contig 12041 bp, 10 predicted proteins | sample GraSoiAngelo_121_FD_185878 | JGI IMG/M metagenome (GOLD analysis project Ga0209154, IMG submission 185878) | Grasslands soil microbial communities from the Angelo Coastal Reserve, California, USA - 14_0919_12_20cm (SPAdes) (version 2) | ecosystem: Environmental > Terrestrial > Soil > Grasslands ... | reverse complement strand
AGACCGAAGCGATGGCCACCGCCGTGAAGGCGAGGTTCGTGCGGAGATGTCCCACGAGGCGGTGAAACCCCCCTTTCTGATATAGCTTATCGGCGACGACGCAATCCGTGTTTCGTATCATTTCGCGGAATCGAATTTCGAACGCAAAAAGCAGAAATACCCGGGGGCTTGTGCGCCGGCCCCGCTCGCGAGAACTGAGGATGGGATGGGCCGCACGGATGGGTCGCACTGGTACTACTCGTACCTCCCGATGGGAATCTCGGGCGGGGCGACGTCGACCCTGATCCCGTTGTTCGCGTACGCATTGGGCGGGAACCTGTTCAATGTCGGCATCATCGCCGCCGCGACGAGCGTCGCTTCCGTCCCCGCGTTCATCCTGTGGGGTGGCGCGTGCGACCGTCGCGGACGGCGCAAGCCGTTCCTCCTCATCGGATTTCTTGGCTCCGGGATCGCCCTGGTCGCGATGGCGGCGAGCCGGACGATGTCCGAATTCTATCTCGCAAACCTGCTCGCCGGATTCCTCGGCGCGGCGAGCGGCCCGGCGGGGACCGTCCTGCTCATGGAGACGTCAAAACGCGAGGACTGGCCCGCGCGCCTCGCGATCATGAGCCGGATGACGGCGACGGGTTGGGTCGCGGGCTTGGCGCTCGGCATCTTTTGGCTGGCGGCAGGCCCGGGCTTGGTCGGAGGCGGCCTGGCGTCGATGCGGTACCTGTTCGCGATTGGAGCCGCCCTCGCGTTCTCCGCCGGCGTCGTCGTCCAATTCGCGACCCGGGAGGCCACGGTCCGCGTCGACCGGAAGGACGTCCATCTGGTCGACGCACACCCGCGCGTCGAGCGAGGGCGCTATCTCCCGATGCGAATCGTCCACTTCGTCGGACCCCGAACGGATCCCGGCGGGAACCGCCTTCCGCGACCTCTTCGAGCGTACTTGTTGTGCGTGCTCCTCCTATTCGGAGGCTTCACCGCCTTCTACAGCTTCTTCCCGATCTTCCTCTCGCAGGTGTATGGGTTCGAGAGCCCGGAGATCTTCGCGATCTACATCGCGAGTCAGGTCACGTCGATCGCGGTGTACCCGCGCGTCGCCGGTTGGGTCTCCTCACGCGGGAGCCGGCCGATGCAGTTGTATGGAAGCGTCGGACGGTCCGTCCTCTTCAGCTCGTTCTTCCTCCTGGGGTTCGTGGGACTCGGCGACCTGCCGCGGCTGGGACTTATGGTGGCGCTCCATGCAGGCGTCGGCGCATGTTGGGCCATGATCAACGTCGCGAGCTGCACGCTCGTGTCCCACCTGGCGCCGGAAGGCGGACGGGCGCGGGCCCTGGGAGCCTTCAACGCGGTCCAGGGTTTCGGGTCGATCTTCGGGCCCTTGCTCGGAGGCCTCGTGGCCGCCCTCTTCGGATATGGGCCCGCCTTCGCGACGAGCGTGGCCCTTGTCCTTGCAGGTACCGGCGTCCTGTGGACGACGCGAATCTCGGACGCCTGAGTCCTCGTGCGAAAAGGATTAATGAGGTCCGGTCTTCCTGCGAACCTGGTGTCCCTTGGACGTGCTCATCCTCGGCGGATACGGCGCGATGGCCCGGTCCACGGTCCCCGATCTCCTGGCGAGTCCGGGCGTCGACCGGATCGGCATCGCAGGGAGGAGCGAGCCGAAGGCCAAGGCGTTCGCCGTGGCCCAGCGGGATCCACGGGCCGTGCCGGTCCCCATCGATGCACGCGATTCCCCTTCCCTCGTCCGCGAGATGAAACACTGGGACTGCGTGATCAACAGCTCCTGGTACGATCTGAACGTCGCGATCATGGAGGCGGCCATCGAGGCGGGGATTCACTATTGCGACCTCGGCGGCCTGTATCACCAGACGCTGCGACAGTTGAAGCTCGACGCGCGAGCGAAGGACGCCGGCGTCACGTGCGTCCTCGGCATCGGCTCCACGCCCGGGACGATGAACGTGATGGGCGCCTACGGTGCGAGCAAACTCGACAAGGTCCATAAGGTCCTCCTCCGCAGCAGCGGCGCCGTGGTATCCGGTGGGGAGCCCGGGATCTTCATTCCCCCGTATGCCATCCGGACGATCTTCGACGAGTTCTCGATGGACGCCCCGATCCTGCGGAAAGGAAAGATCCAGTTCGTCCCCGCGCTCTCCGGGCTCGAGCGGTCCGAGTTCATGCCGCCCGTGGGCGTCGTGGAGGGCTACTACACAATTCATTCGGAGCTGGTCACCATGCCGAAGACGATCGGAAAGGGCGTCCAGGAAATGGACTTCATCGTCGCCTTCCCTCCGGCGTTCCGGCAGACGATCGAGGCGATCGTCCGTCTCGGCCTTGCGAGCCGCGATGAGATCGTGGTGGAGGGGGCGAAGGTGCGCCCCTATGATGTGACCTCGACCGCCATCGACGGGCTCCCGAAGCCGAAGGAACCGGAGCTCGATGTGGACATCCAGCGGTGCCTCCTAATCGGCGAACGCGACGGGAATCCCGTCACGCTCCGCTACGAGGCGGTGACTTGGCCCCACAAGAAATGGAACGTCGGGGGAGGCGTCGTGGACACCGGCGTCCCTCCCTCGATTGCCGCCCAGTGGATGGTCGAGGGCCGGACGAAGGGTCCCGGCGTCCTGCCGCCGGAAATCGCATTTGAACCGGTGGCCTATTTCACCGAGCTCTCGGCGCGAGGCCGCGGCATTCGGGTCATGGAGATCGCCGAGGAAACGCGGACCCTGAACTGAAATGATCCGCCCCGGGATCACACGCTCGGATGGGGCGCTTCGCCGTACAGGGCCGTTTGTTCGCCTGCAGCTTGGAGCTGGACCGCGGGGGCCCTCTCTCGATGGCGGTGCGCTTCTTTCGCGATGGCAGCGAACGCGCCGTCGGCCACTTCGAGAGCCCATTCGACGTCCTCGTCCGTGTGCTCCGTGGAAAGGAACGCCCGTTCGCCCGTGTTCGGGATCCCGAACAAGACGTTGTTCCCGAGACAATGGATGAACCAGTTCCACCAGCGCCGTGTGTTCGCGCTGAGGGTATCCCGGAAGTTCCGAATCTCGTCCTTCGTCGTGAAGTACACGTTGCCGATCGATCCGACATGTTCGACCCAGGCCGGGATGCGCCGATCGTCCGCAAGGTCTTGCAGGCCGCTGAACAACTGCCGGCCAAGCCGGTTCACGTGGTCGTAGTATTCGGGATGTTCACCGAGGATCTGGACCGCCTTCAGCCCTGCCGCGACCCCGATCGGGTGTCCATTGTAAGTGCCCGCATGGAAGGTCGCGTTCCGCCACCCCCGGCCCGGTTCGAGGGTCTCCATGATTTGCGACTCGCCTCCGAATCCCGCGAGTTGGAATCCGCCTCCCGCGATTTTCCCAAAGGTCGTCATGTCCGGGCGGACGTCGTAGTATTCCTGCGCGCCCCCGTACGCTAGTCGGAAGCCCGTGAGGACCTCGTCGAAGATGAGGACGATGTGACGTTTCCGCGTGAGCTGGCGGAGACGCTTCAGGTAGTTCCCCTTCGGGACGATCACGCCCGGGCCGCAGAGCACGGGTTCCACGATCAGGGCGCCGACCTCGTCTTCGTTTTCTTCGAGGATGGCTGCGGTCCCTTCGATGTCGTTGTATGGGTAGATAATGACCGTGTCCGAGACGGCCTTCGGGATCCCGCGTCCATACGGGACCGGCTTGTATCCGTTGTTGCGCGCCATGCGGGCGTCCATGTCGAGGCTCTGGAGCACGTAGTCGTGGGCGCCGTGGTACGCGCCCTCGGCCTTCGCGATCTTCTCGCGTCCCGAGTAGGCCCGCGCGGTGCGGATCGCGTGCATCGTGGCCTCGGTCCCGCTGTTGCACAGCCGCATCTTCCGCATCGACGGCACGGCCTTCTGGACGGCCGCCAAGTAGTCGATGAAGAGCTCGCTCGTGACCCCGAGCATGGACCCGGATTCGAGCTGCTTGATCACCTCGAGGGCGATGTCGCGGTTGTTGTGTCCGAGGAGCAGGGCGCCGAAGCCCATCATGAAGTCGAGGATTTTGTTTCCGTCGACGTCGTAGATGTAGCCGCCGTCCCCGTAGTCCGCGAGAAACGGGTGCGGTCGGAAGTAGCGGATGTTGCTCTCGACGCCTCCCGGGGTGAGCCTCGCCGCCCGGCGCCAGAGCTGGGCGCTCTTCTTGTGCCGCGTGATGTACTTCCGGCTGAACTTCTGGGACGGCAATGGATCACCTCCAGGCGAAAACGAGGCCGGCGCAGGGCCGACTTCGGGACCCCGGGCCCCTTGGGGGAGGATGTGCCGAGGCGCGGAGTCGCCTCGATCGGCCCGGTGAACGTCCCTTCACCCGGACATTCCTGAATAGGCTTCGGAGCCTATGAATAGGTTACGTGTACAGTTTGCGCTTTGTATATCAAAGGACGAATCTCTCAAAAGTATAGCCATAACGTAAACGTCGCGGCGGACGGATGTCGTCCGCCCGAGTCATTCCCTTCATGGGATCCATAAGATGGCTGTACACAAAGGTGCGTTGGATGCTTTCGATTCGAGAGTAGCTTCTGACCGGAAGAGTTCCGATGGAATGCCTATCTTCGTACATGGATTGACGGCCGACTTGGGGTCGGGGGAGAAGCGCCAGCGGCCGAGGGGAGACGACGGAAGAATGACCGAGACCACGGTGGAATCGATTTGCGGCGCTCTTGATGGTCAACCGATCTGAAAGAATGCGTGGGGCAGGATTTGAACCTGCGAACCCCTACGGGACAGGATCCTGAGCCCTGCGCCTTTGACCAAGCTTGGCAACCCACGCACGTCGCAGGCGGCTGCGAATTCGTTAGTTCGTAATAATCTTCCGGTGCGGGCGTCTCCCTGGGAAGTCGCTCTGTCGATCCGCGATCCATTCCTCGAACGGATCGGCCCGCCCTTGCCCGCGATTCAAGACTATCGTTTCTTCATGATTTTCATGAAGCCATTGGAATCGAAGACCTCGAGCTGCCGGTCCGAGAGCGTGCTCCGGAATTCCTCCCAGCTAATCACCTCGATCCGATTGTTGCGCCCTTTTGTAAATTGAATGCCGTCCGTGCCCTTGACGCGGCCAGGCCGAAGTCCTTTCTTCTTCGCCTTCTCGATCGCGGCCTCGATGCTCACGGGTTCCATGACCAATCCGATCCCTCCGGACGCGGCCCCACAACGAGCCGTGCGCGGATGTATATGAGGGTCGCTATATAATTGTTGTTTTGGGGGGCGCGGGCCTCGCAGAAGCCTTCTATCGCGACGGGATATGCTTGATCGTGCCACGCTTCGGTTCGTCCGGCATCCGGGGCCTAGGGAATGTGGATGTGACACCGGAGCTCGCTCTCCACGTGGGCATGGCGATTGGGGATCTCTATGGAGACACACTCATTGGCAGGGATCCGCGTCTCACAGGGTCCATGCTCGAGGCCGCGTTGAGCGCCGGTGTCCTGTCAAGCGGCTCGGACGCCATCGAGGCGGGTCTCGTCTCCACACCGACCCTCGCCCGCGGAGCCGGAAACTACGCGTGCGGTGTCATGATCACGGCCTCGCACAATCCGGCTCCGTACAACGGGATCAAGCTCTGGAATCCGGATGGGATGGCCTTCGACGAGGACCAACAACGGGAGATCGAGGACGCCCTCGACCGCTCGAGCTTCCCAGTGCCTTCCTGGAATCGGATTGGCGCGGAGTCGTCCAACCCCGACCTGATTGCCGCACACATGGAGGCGATTCTGAAAGACGTGGGCGCATCGAAGGTTCGCGTGGTCGTCGACTGCGCTTGCGGGGCCACGTGCACGATCACCCCCTTGCTCCTCCGGAAGGTGGGATGCGATGTGATCGCGATCAACGCACAGCCGGACGGCCATTTTCCCGGCCGGGAGCCTGAGCCGACCGAGGAAAACCTCGCCGCCCTACGGGCGACGGTTCGCGCGTGTCGAGCGGATCTCGGGATCGCCCACGATGGAGACGGGGACCGGATGGTCGCGGTCGATCGCGAGGGAACGTTCGTCGGAGGCGACCTGCTGTTGGCCCTATTCGCGCGTCAGGAGGTCCGGACGGGACTCGTCGTCCCGGTGGACGCATCGATGGTCCTCGAGGACCTTCTCCCGAAAGCGAAGATCTGGCGGACCCGGGTCGGAGACGTCTACGTCGCGGCAGAGATCAAACGACGCAACGCGGACTTCGGCGGAGAACCCTCCGGGACCTGGATTTTCCCGAAGGCGACGCTGTGTCCCGACGGAGTCTACGCGGCTGCGCGCCTCGTCTCCATGGTGGCCGAACGTCCCCTCGACGAACTCGTCGGGGAGATTCCGCGCTACCCCGTGATCCGGGGTGCAGTCGCGTACTCCATCGAAGAACGAGGGAAGGTGGAGTCGCGGCTCGACACATCGCTCCGAGGTCTCTCCGCGGATTTGAGCACCGTCGATGGGTGGCGACTCGAATTCGAAGACGGTTGGGCACTCGTCCGTTTCTCCGGGACGGAGCCAAAAATCCGCGTGTTGGCGGAGTCGCGAAACGAGGCCAGAGCAAAGGAGATATATTCCACGGTCCTATCGAGCGCCAGAGGCGCAGCCGCATGAAGGCCGTAGTCCTCGCGGCCGGTGAGGGCACGCGGATGCGGCCCCTCACGGCGAATCTTCCGAAACCGCTTCTACCGGTGGCCGGCAAGCCGTTTCTGCGACACAGCCTCGAGGCGTTGCGCGCGGCGGGGATCAGGGACCTCGCCATCCTGATCGGATGGCAAGGGCATCGGATCCGGGAACGGTTCGGGGACGGGGCGGCCTTGGATCTCTCCATCGCATACGAGGAACAAAACGAACGCCTCGGGACGGCCCATGCGATCGGATGCATGCGCTCGCACGTGGAAGGCCCTTTCCTCAGCGTGAATGGCGATGTGGTCGTGTCGGGGCAGGCTCTTTCGGAGCTGCTCGCGTTCCATGGGAAGGTGCGCGGGCCGGTCATGGCCTTGGCGGAGGTCCCGGATCCAAGTGCGTTCGGTGTGGTGGAAATGAAGGACGGGAAGGTTTCGTCCCTCGAGGAAAAGCCGCGAAAGCCGAAATCGCACCTGATCAATGCGGGCATCTACGTGTTCGACGAAGACGTCTTCCCCCTCATCGACGCGACCCCGAAATCGCCCCGGGGCGAATTCGAGATCACGGACACGATCCGTCTCCTGATGGCGAAGCGCGACGTCTATGGATTCCGTCTTCCGACGGAATGGATCGACGTGGGGCGACCGTGGGATCTCCTGCGGGCCAATGCGGCCCTGTTGGCTCCCTTGAAGGGTGCGACGCACGGCCAGGTGGATCCCGGCGCGACACTGGTTGGCGAAGTCCTCGTGGAGGAGGGTGCGACCGTCCGGCGCGGCTCGTACATCGAGGGCCCGACGATCATCGGAGCCGAAGCGGAGATCGGACCGAACTGTTACATCCGGCCGGCGACGTCCATCGGCCCCAAGGCGAAAGTCGGGAACGCCTGCGAGGTAAAGAATTCGATCTTGATGGCCTCCGCCCACGTGCCCCATCAGAACTACGTGGGCGACAGTATCCTCGGCGAGCGATGCAACCTCGGCGCGGGCACGAAGGTGGCGAACCTCCGACTCGACGAGGCGCCCGTGAAGGTCGTGTTCCGCGGGGTCGAGGTCGACACCGGATTGCGGAAGCTTGGCGTGATCATGGGGGACGACGTGAAGGTGGGCATCAATGCGTCGATCGACGCGGGTACGATCGTCGGGGAAGAGTCCTTCCTTGGCCCGGGGGCCCACGCGCGGGGGAACATCGCGCCGCGGAGCCGGATTTTCTGAGGTGACGGGCGTGCGGATCGCCCAGGTGTCCCCCTGGTTCTCGCCACATTTCGGAGGCGTGGAGAGCCACGTCCGGTCGCTCTCCAGGGAACTCGCCCGCCGCGGGCACGAGGTGACGGTCGTCACGTCCCAGCACGATCGTACGCTGTCGGCCGAAGAGACGGTGGACGGTTTCCGGGTCGTCCGCGTGCGGCCGCGCTTCATCTTCATGCAGACCCCGATCACGCCGCGAATGCGCGGGAGCCTCCGCGCCTTGTCGGCGGACGTCGTCCACGCGCACTCGCCGCCGCCTCTCGCATCGCACTATGCCGGTGCGGTCGCGTCGGAACGCGGGATTCCCTACGTCGTCACGTACCACTGCGACGTCGAGCTGCCTTCCGCCTTCGGTTCGGTCGTCGAATCGATCTATCGTCGAAGTCTCGGGGCAGACACCCTCCGGAACGCGAACCAGGTCATTGTGACGACGCGGACCTACGCCGCGACGAGCCGGGCGATCTGGAGGTACAACCCGAGCGTGATTCCGAACGCGGTGGACCATCGTCGTTTTCGGCCGGATGTGGACGGTTCGGCGGTCCGGGCCAAACTCCGTATTCCTCCCGAAGTCCCGATCGTCCTCCTCGTGGGGCGAATCGTGCCCCACAAAGGCGTCGAGCATTTTGTCGAAGCCGCGCGGTACGTCCCGGATGCACGGTTCTTGGTCGCCGGAGGAGGATCGTCCCTCGACGCGATGAAACGACTCGCCCTTTCGATGGGTGTCGCGGACCGTGTCCGTTTCTTGGGCCGTATTTCGGATGACCGTCTTCCCGAGGTGTACGCGGCCTGCGACGTGTTCGTGCTCCCGAGCGTCTCCCGCCTCGAGGCGTTCGGGATCGTGGCGCTCGAAGCCATGTCGACCGGGAAACCGGTGATCGTCGCGGACATCCCCGGGGTGCGCGAGATGATCGAGGACGGGCGGGACGGACTCCTCGCGGATCCCGTGAACCCAAGGGACCTCGCGGAGAAGATCCGACGGCTCCTCTCGGATCCCAAGGCGCGCCGGACGATGGGCGCACGGGGTCGGGAAAAGGTCCTCGAGTCCTTCAGCATCGAGCGGGTGACGGACCGCATCGAGGCGGTGTACCGGGCGATTCTAGACGGTTCCGAGGCAACTACGGCACGACCTTGAGCGGGGTCCTCACTCCCTTGTTCGTCCAAGCGGCCCAGGTGTCCTCGTTGTACGGATACCCGACGATCAGGTGGATGCCGCCGAACTTGCTGAACAAGGCGAGGTCCTCGTCCGAAGGTTCGAACACCCCGCTCGGGTGGGAGTGGACGGTGCCGACGACGGCGAAATCGGTGGGGAGCGTGTGGAGTTGAAAGAGCGCGTGGCGTTTGCCGCTGATGGTCCCCGGGACCAGAATGAGCTCGTCGATCGTCCCCTGGTCCGCGCGGAGGACCGCCCCGAACTCCCGGGGATACATGTCGCGGGACGCCTCGAGAATCATCCGCAGGGTTTTGCGGGCGATCGCCACGACACGTTTCATGATCCCTCATTGGCGTGACAATTTTTCCTCGACCCGGCGATAGAAGTCGTTTCGGAATCGGACGAACTTGGCCCGGCGTTCGGACGCGGTCAGGACAACGTCTTCGGTGCCCTTCAGGCTCGATTCGTGCTGTCCGTCCATCACGAGGAGGCACTCCTTCGGTTTCATCAGACGGACATGGACCTGGCTCGCAGCCGGGAATACATGGGGGCGCGATGCCGGCTTGAACGGCGCAATGGCCGTCACGATCATGGCGTCGACGTGCGGGTCGACAATCGGACCCCCCGCGGACATCGAGTACGAGGTGGAGCCGGTGGGAGTTGCGACGATCATCCCATCGGCGCGGATCCGCTCGACCACTTGGTCGTCGAGGCGGATCTCGAAAGTGCGGATCTTCGCGATCTGCGCGGTGTGCACGACCGCCTCGTTCGTGCAGTCGAAGAGCCGTTCGCCGTCGACCGTGACCTTGAGCCGCATTCGTTCCTCGACTCTGTAGTCTCCTCGGATCGTCTGGTCCAGGTATCTGTCCATGTCGTCGGAGTTGACCTCCGCGAGGAAGCCGAGGGAGCCCGAGTTGATTCCCAGCACCTTCGAGTCAGAGAGCTGCAACGCCCGCAGGATGGTCCCGTCCCCTCCGATTGCCAATATCACGTCCGCCTTCATGTGGGCCAAGGGCACTCCTTTTCGATCTAAGGCGCGGGCCAGGTCTGATTCGAGCAGTACTTCCTGCTTCGACTCCAGTTTGGCCAGGACCTGTGTCGCGCACTCCATCGCGCTGGGTATGCGCGGGTTCGCCGTGATCCCGAACTTCATGAAAGTGCCTCCCAGGTCCGACGGTCTCCGACGGCCACGAGGTCCGTACGCGCGGTCGACGTGAGGGGCATGTCGAGTTCCTGGCCTTTGAGGTCGAGGACGAGTCCGCCCGCCTCCCGGACGATGAGCACCCCTCCGGCGATGTCGACCGCACGCAGCTTCGTCTCGGTGAGCTTGGAATGCATGTAATACAGGTCGGCCGCCCCGCGGGCGACGAGGCACAGGTCCAGGGAGGCCGCCCCGAGGACACGGACACGGCGGGCCTGGCTTGCGATCCGTGCGGCGTCGGGCGCCGCCTGCGTTCCCAGGTAGACGCTGAACACGAGGTCCTCCAAATCGACGGGACGAACTCGGATCGGCCGGGCGTTCAGGAACGCCCCGCCCCCTTTCGCCGCATAGTAGGTCGCGCCGGAAACGAGGTCTCGGACGAGGGCCTCCTGGACGTCCGAAAGCCGCTCGTGTCCGATGGCCAGGGAGACGGAATACGCGGGGACACCGCGGATCGCATTGTGGGTTCCGTCGATCGGATCGAGCACGAGCGTGGCCTTTCCACCGCGTTCGATGTAACCGGCTTCCTCGCTCAGAACGTTCAGCGCTGCCCCTTCGTAGTCGAGTACTTGCAGGACGGTCTCCTCCGCGACCCGGTCGATATGGGTGCTCGGAGCGCCATCGGCTCCTCGGCCTACGACTTCGGCGGGGTCTCCTTTGATCGCCTCGACGGCGTGCTGGACCGCGTCGGCGAGTTCGAGGAGAAGCCCCTTCATCGGCCGACCTACGGCCTTTCTTGATATAGAATTATGGCCGGTCGCCCCGCAGTTCGTTCCAGTCGAGCATTTCTCGATACTCATGGACCATCGGCGCCGCCATACGTTTGACAGGAGATTTCGATCCGCATGGTGGCGGACGAAAGTCGTCTTCAAGCGAAACCTGGTCATCGCTATGCTTATATAGAAGTACCAACATAGGCAGATTCCCGAATTCCACATATTCGGAGAGATTTACATGATGCCAGCAGGAACGCAGATATTGGTACTCAAGGAAGGGACGCGCCGAGAGCGCGGCAAGGGAGCGCAGTTCAACAACATTGCGGCGGCAAAAGCTGTTGCGGACGCGGTCCGCTCAACCCTAGGCCCGCGTGGGATGGACAAGATGCTCGTCGACAGCTTGGGAGACGTCGTCATCACGAACGATGGCGTGACGATCCTCAAGGAGATCGACATCGAGCACCCCGCCGCGAAGATGCTCGTCGAGGTCGCGAAGACCCAGGATGAGGAAGCGGGGGACGGCACGACGACGGCCGTCATCTTGGCGGGAGAACTGCTCAAGCGTGCGGAAGACCTCATCGAACAGAACATTCATCCGACCGTGATCGCGGCCGGCTACCGACTGGCGTCGGACAAAGCCCATGAAGTCCTCGAGAGGGTCGCGACGAAGATCTCGATCAAGGACGCAGATGTCCTGAAGAAGGTCGCGATGACCTCGATGTCCTCGAAGTCCGCGAGCGGGCACAAGGAACTCCTCGCAGACATCGCGGTCAAGGCCGTCAGCACGGTCGCAGAGAAGCGCGCGGACGATTCCTATTTCGTCGATGACGACAACATCCAGGTCGTCAAGAAACAGGGTGGTTCGATCGCCGACACCGCGATGGTGGACGGGATTATCGTCGACAAGGAACGCGTTCATCCCGGCATGCCAGGTGAAGTGCGAGAAGCAAAGATTGCGCTGATCGACGCCGCTCTCGAAGTGAAGAAGACCGAGATCGACGCCAAGATCGAGATCACGGACCCGGCCCAGCTTCAGGCCTTCCTGAACGAGGAAGAGTCGATGCTGAAGCGGATGGTCGAGACGGTCCGAAAGAGCGGGGCCAACGTCCTGTTCTGCCAGAAGGGCATCGACGATCTCGCGCAGCACTACCTCGCGAAGGCGG
>Ga0209154_1001884_pt1 | contig 12050 bp, 13 predicted proteins | sample GraSoiAngelo_121_FD_185878 | JGI IMG/M metagenome (GOLD analysis project Ga0209154, IMG submission 185878) | Grasslands soil microbial communities from the Angelo Coastal Reserve, California, USA - 14_0919_12_20cm (SPAdes) (version 2) | ecosystem: Environmental > Terrestrial > Soil > Grasslands ... | reverse complement strand
CTGAAGCTGACCCACATGGGGCTCGATGTCGAGGAGAACCTCGCTCGCGAACTGGTCAGCGGCCTGGTAGCAAAAGCAGCCGTGCTGAAAAGCTTCGTGCGCGTCGACATGGAAGGCTCGCCCTACACCGAGCGCACGCTGGCCTTTGTTCGCGAACTCCATCGCCAGCCGGGCAACCGAGGCATGGTGGGAACCGTCATCCAGTCGTATCTTTACCGCAGCGAGGCCGACGTTTATAACCTGCTCAGTGACGGCATCCGCATCCGCCTTTGCAAAGGCGCCTACAAGGAGCCGCCTGAAATCGCCTTTCAAAACAAATCAGACGTGGATGCTAATTACGTCAAGCTGATGAAGATCCTAATGAAGAGCGGGATCTATCACGGCCTGGCCACACATGACGAGAGCATCATCAACCAAGCGAAGGCATTTGCTCGGGGCGAAAACATTGCCCGCGACGCCTTTGAATTCCAGATGCTCCACGGCATCCGCCGCGACCTGCAACAGAGTCTGGTGCGGGAGGGCTGGCGCATGCGCGTCTACATCCCCTTCGGCACCGAGTGGTACCCCTACTACATGCGCCGGCTGGCCGAGCGCCCCGCCAACGTGTTCTTCATCCTGAAGAATTTGTTGCGAGCCTGAACCGGGTTCGTGTGAGCCGGCGCCCTCGCCCGCGAACATCGTGGGATGTACCCCGTCCCCCCGCGATTCCTGAAATCAAAGATTTAAAAACAAATCTTTGCAAGCCTGACCTTCTAAAAGATTTAGCGGAAAAAGGCATAACCGCTGGCGTTGGGTTCTTGCGTGTGGCGCGGACAGTCGTGTCCGCGCACGCTTGTCTCGCCCACTTGAGTCCGGTGGGTTGCTCCTCCCTGCCGAACTCCAGATCTCTGAAAACAAAAGCCTCCCTATTTGAGCAGCTTCGAAATCCGTGAAAGTACAGAAGTTGCTGGAATGATCTTTGAAAGCAAAGAACTTCGTTTCTATCCCCTGTCCACCGGCCACCAGGCACTAAATATCCAGGCACTAAATATCAAAGAGCACAACTCAGAGGTGACCTTCAGGCACACATCTCCTGATTCCAGTATGGAGGCTCGCCTTGACAAATGGGACATTGGACGGGGCGAAATATTGACTGTCCGTCGGCCATTTGCTAGTGAAGGACGCTCTTGATCTTCAGTAACAACGAATCTCTGCTAAAGGGCTTTTCGATGAAGGCAACATCTTGAGGAATAGCACCCTGCCGAGCAAGTGTCTCGGCGGCGTACCCCGACATGAGAATCACCTTGAGTCGGGGTGCCGATGCCCTCAGCACCGTGAACAGCTGCACGCCACTGGTTCCCGGCATGATGACATCAGTAAGAAGCAGGTGAATACCTGCTTCGTGTTTTGCCATGATCTTAAGCGCCATCTGCGCGTTGCTGCTTTCCAGTACTGTGTACCCAACGCCTCGCAATGTCGCAGCTATGAATTCCCGCAGAGCATCATCGTCTTCAACCAGCAAAATTGTTTCTGATCCGCCACCGGGTGCAACCCTCCGAGTGGGAGGGCTCAGCGCTTCTGCAGGTTCACTAACATGGGGGAAATACAACTTAAATGTAGTGCCTTTCCCGACTTCGCTGTACACCCAGACGTAGCCGCCGCTTTGCTTGACGATTCCATATACCGTCGAGAGCCCGAGCCCTGTCCCCCTACCCGCTTCCTTCGTGGTATAGAACGGCTCAAAGATGCGGGCCTGGGTCGCCTGATCCATGCCGCAGCCCGAGTCTGACATGGACAGCATCACGTAACGACCTGGCACAACCGGCTCATGCTCACGTTGATAGCTTTGATCGAGTTCTACGTTGCATGTCTGTATCGTAACCTGGCCTCCATCAGACATTGCGTCGCGTGCATTCACCGCCAAGTTCATAACGACTTGTTCAAGCTGCCCGACATCGGCTTTAATGCTCCCAAGCAAAGAGCCTGGCTTCACCGTAATTGAAATGTCATCACCGACCAACCTTTGGAGCATACTTTCCATGTTCTCAACAACGGCGTTTAAGTTCACGACTCTCGGGTAGACAACTTGCTGCCTGCTGAAAGCCAGCAACTGTCTGGTAAGCGATGCCGCCCGGTCTGCCGCCGCCTTGATCTGCCGAAGGTTCTTGGCTATGGCGTTTTCGGGATTCAGTTGATCTAGTGAAATCTCACTGTAGCCGCTGATGACTCCGAGAATGTTGTTGAAGTCATGTGCGACACCGCCGGCCAGGCGCCCAACAGCCTCCATCCTCTGGGCGTGACGGTACTGTGCTTCCAGCTTCTTCCTCTCCGTAGCATCCTGCTTAATAGCGATGAAATTCGTTGTTTCCCCGGAAGGTGAACGCACAGGGGTGATTGTCATTTCTTCGCTATAAAGGGAGCCATCCTTCTTTCGGTTCCTCATCTCTCCTCGCCATACTTGGCCGGCCTGAATCGTCGCCCACAAGTGTCTATAAAAAGTCTGATCGTGCTCTCCAGACTTCAACATTCGCGGATTCTGTCCAATGCTCTCGTCGGGACTGTATCCCGTCAATTCAGTGAAGGCACGATTCACCCACCGGATGTTGCCATCAGCGCCGGTGATTACGATGGCATTGGCGGCAGCTTCCAGAGCGGCAGACTGTAATCGCAGGCGTTCCTCTTTTGATTTCTGCTCGTCAATGTCCATCGCGATTCCGATCATGCGGGTTGTGCGTCCTTCGTCATCGTAGAACGCCAGCCCCCTTGCGGCTTGCCAGTGCATGCTCCCATCGGGCCATAGAACGCGGAATTCGCAAAAGTAGTTCCGCCTTTCCTGGATAGCCCGGTTCATCGCGCTCCGCATTTTGTCCCGGTCGTCAGGATGCACTGCCGCCATCAACACGTCAAAGTTCTCCTCGCTCTGAGAAGGCAAGCCGAGCAATGCTTTACAAGTTTCTGACCAGACTTGTTTGTTCTTGAGAACGTCCCAGTCCCAACATCCGATTCTCGCCGCATCCATTGCCATGAGCAGTTGTTGTTCGGTGAACTCGCGTTTTCTCACTTCGCTTAGTAAATTGGAGCGAGAGTGTCTCTCTCTTTTCAGAAGGGTAGAAACCAAGGCGATGGCGAGACCCAGTTCAAACAAGACCCTGACTATGCGAAGGACCCACACTTCAGCCAGATCATGGGAAGCCCACGTAGAAAGCTCAGCGAGAATCAGCAATGTGGTTGCTGCCACGACGAAGGCGGAAAGCCTTGGAAGTCGTTCGGCAGACCACGTCTGCTTCGACATGTGCGACCCACGACGAACGCGAGCGAGGGGACGGAGGCCAGATAGTTGTATCGCATGATAATACTTATTGACAATAATCACTACGAAATGTTTTTCGTTTCCCCGCTCGAAGAACTCCAAGCTTCCACGCTTTGGGCTTGCTGATTTTTAGGCACTGCTAATCACGCCGATGTGTGAGGTGCGTCCTCGACAGACATGTCGGAAGTATCTTAATGTTTTGGGTTGAGCGGACCACCGGGAGGAGTAGATCATCACAGCGTCATATTATCCTAACTCGTAGATGCGAGTGTAATTAGGGTTCGCAGTCCTGCTACAATGCGGCACTTCCCGAAGGTGGCGCGCATGTATTGTGCGGTAAGTTCACAGGCAGACCGCTTGTCGCCGGCGGCACTAACATGGCAAGAAAAGGTCACATGGTTTTTCTCGCTTTCGATGTTCCGCTGCAGGCTGGGGAGAACTGCATATTCGACGTCTGGAAAATGTTTACGCGGTCAGTGCACATCGCGCAAGGTAAGCTAGCACCTCTCAAGATTGCGATTCGCCATTACGCCGCCATGGCGCTGTTGGCCACCTCGGATTCTACGACTCAGTCCACCCTCGTTAAGAGCATGGGCCTGTCCCCGAACGTTGTCCTAGCTATGATCGACTATTTGGATGATTTGGGCTATACGCGGCGCGTGCAGAACCCGCGCAACCGTAGGGAAAACATCGTGCTGCTCTCCAAGAAAGGCCGTGATGTCTACGATCGGGCTGTCCGCCTGCTACGGCAAGCCGAGCAAGAACTCATGGCACCACTGTCTGATGAAGACGGTAAACGCTGGAGGGAATTATCGAAAAAGTTGGAGGAATCAGCGCCCTCGAAACGAGAACTCGCCATGGAAGTCAATATACACTGAGCGCAGCCCGGTGCTGTGACCAGGCAAGAAGCAGCAACTCGGTGGTAATGGCTTTCAGAACCAACCTCACGCGGCCTTTTGTTTTCTTTCCAGCGGGAGCCCCGCATTTTTCCAGGCTTCGAGTCCGCCCTTCAGCGCCCAGACTTGCTGGTAACCGTGCTCCCGAAGTTTTTGCGCCAAACTGGCGCTCGAGGCTTCGTTGAGTCATGTGCAATAGGTGACGATCGGCCGATCTTTGGGGGAGCCGGGAAGGTAGTCTTCGAAGTGGTCCGCGGGAACGCGGATGGCGCCGTGTACCTTCACGTCCGATTCCGCCCAAGCTTGTGGATTGCGTGTGTCGAGGAACAAAAACGGCTCACCAACATCAAGGCGCTTGCGCAGCTCATCGACCGTAATTCTCTGATCATTGGCCATCGGGATCTCCTTTTCCTGGGGTTCAGCACATAGATGCCAATCGGCGCGATCGCGCTGCATGAGTTTTGAGCAGCTCCGACCTTTGTCTCTCAAAAGAAGGGCTGTAAGTAGAAGTTGGGCGAGGCTGATAGGGTACGTTAGGGATCGGAGTAGAGCATTCTAACTACTCACGAGATGGTCATAACATAAAAGGCACCTGTTTCAGGCGAGATACAGACGCCGGTCGAACAGCCCTCCCCCAAGAACTGCTCGCTGCCAGAGTAATTGTGTTGTGCACCGAACCATGGTGACGTGGGTCACCCTTGAAAGTGAAATTTTCCGTTTTTGGGAAGATTGAAGGAGGTGACCAAAAGTTGGACCGGCGAAACGCCCGTACCTTCGTGGACAAAAAAACCAGGCTGGCCTGTGGGGGAAGCAGGCCAGCCTGGGGGTAGCAACTCGTTCGGTTACTGCTTGCCGATGAATGTGCCGTTGAGGTTGATGTTGTCGAGAACTGCGTAACCATTCCCGGCAATTTTGTCCATGACCAGGGCGACGGTTTTCACCGTCGTCCCGGGTTTAACAGGAGGGGTGATCTGTGACGGGTCCGTGGGATTGAAACTGACCCGCTTCCAGCCGGATGCAGTCAACGCCTGAGCGCGGCCGCTGGCACAACCCGCCGAGTGGGCCACGTTGTCGTTGGTGATGACCACGAATTGAGGGGCTCTTGCGGAACACTCGCTGTCGGTGCGCATGTCGAAACTCAGTTGGCTGAGCTCCGAGCCGGCGGCGCCCGTGACCGCAACGCCGGCGATGGCCGTCGGGGCACCCGAGCGGTCTTTCACCAGCACTAAGCCTTGGTTGGCAGGATCGGTGCTGGTGCGCGTGGCACCCGCTCCTCTACGCCAACTAGCGCTCGTTGTGTCGCTGCCGCTCGGTTCGAAGCTGAACGGCTGCACCATCGAGTCACGCTCGCCTCCCCAGCGGCTGCTGCCCACTACCAGAACCACGGCCACGCTTCGGGTTGAACTGCCGGACTTGATCTGCACAACGCACGAGTACGTGCCTGCCGGCAATCCGGTCGAATACGCGGAGACGCTAACCTTTCCGGATGTGGTGCCAGCCGAGGGAGTGACCGAGATCCAAGAGCCACCATAGGCTTCTGCGGTGAAGCTCATAGCCGCGACGCTGCCGCTGACGGAGAGGTTCTGCGGCGAGGGCATATCGGTGCCTTCAGCGTAGAACACCAGGCGCGACGGACTGACCGACAGAGTGCCGCCCGTCGTCGGTGGTGGAGGAGTCGTCGAGGTCACGGTCAAGGTGACCGCTACCTTCATTGGACTGTTCGACGCGCCCGAGGCAGAGATACTCACCGTGCCGTTGTAGGTGCCGGCAGCCATGTTAGCGGGATTCACCGAAACGTTCACGTTACCCGGCGTGCTTCCTCCGCCAGTAGCGGTCAGCCAGCTGCCAGAAGACGCGACGGTGTAGGTAAGGGCCGAACCACTCGAGCCGACCGAGATCGTCTTACCTCCAGGGCTGGCGCCGCCAACCGTGTACGAGAAGGCCAAGGATGCGGGAGTAGCGGTCAGATTTACAGTCGGTGGCGGTGGCGGAGGAGGTGCGGCAGCCACTGTTAGTGTCACGGGCACAGTCAGCGGACTGTTGGCTGCGCCTGAAGAACTGACGCTGACACTGCCATTGTAAGTGCCGGCCGCCAGACTCGCTGGATTGACTGAGACACTTACGTTTCCTGGCGTGTTGCCGGCGCCCGTAGCCGACAACCAGCTGCCGGAAGAGGCGACGGTGTAACTGATGGCCGAACCGCTTGATCCTACGGAGATCGTCTTGGCCGTGGGACTAGCTCCCCCCATGGTGTACGAGAAAGCCAGAGAGCTAGGGCTGGCTGTCAGGTTTGGTTTCGTGGGCGGCGGTGGAGCTGGCGCCATGACCGTCGCAGTCAATGTGGTAGTGCCGGTGCCGCCGCTGTAGCTATCAATGGCTGCGCCATACAGCGTTGCGCCGGTATTTGTGCTCACGGTAGGCGCGGTCCAGGTGAAGGTCCAGCTGTGACTTGCGCTTGGAGCGCTGTGGGTGATTTCGCCATTCAAGACTCTTGTGCCGGTTCCGGCGATGAAAGTTCCGATCGTGGAAGCAACGTCCAGGCCGGCGTTGCCGGAGCCACCGACCGTCAGGGTGTATGTATTTGTGGAACCGGAAGTGACCGAGGTCGGGCCGGTGAGCGTGACCGTGGGTTTAGCACCGGTGCTGTGGCAGCTCGTGCAGGTCGAACCAGTTTTTCCTGAAAAGCCTGAGATGCCACTGCTGCTGGCCTTCGCTGATTGCGGCAGATAAACGATAGCCAAGGCGACGAGGCCTAAAAATAATTGGAACCGGATCTTTTTTGTCGATGTTCGCGATTGTTTTCTTGACGGACAGGACGGGAATGGTGGCCCAAATCCGGCGGCTTCGGAGAACGGTGCGGAAAGATACTTCTTTAGATTTTCCACTGTTGCTTCCTTTCTTCGACATCGCTTGGCGCACACGAGGCCGAGGGGGACGAAGGAGGTGGATGATGCCCGGGCGAGCGAATCCGACCGGAACGAAAACACACTTCTTTCTCGCAGTTACGTTTTTGTTTTTTGCCAGAGTGACGAGTGGAATTACGTTGAAGGCAAGGTACCCGGAAGGCGGTATCAGGGGCAAGTATCATAGGTGCATGAGGGCTGTGTGAGTTAGTGTTGGACCAAGGTAATCAACCTTCGTGTTCGCCGCGAGGGACGCGGGTTCTCGGGGCTTATCGCTAAAGAGTGCTGCTCATTACGTGAAATCACTTGGGCAAGAGTGTCTTCGCCTCTTGTCATCATTTCTGATCCATCTCGTTCCTCCAACTCATGTCGTCATCTTGAGCAGCCGCCAAGGCCGCGAAGGATCTAGCGTGCAGAATCCTGCGCTGATGGATCTTTCTCGACGATCAGGACGAAGAGATATGAGTTGAGGACTTGTGAAATCTTCTGAAGGTGCGCGCAAGATCCTTCGCGAAGGCTGCGCTTAGCTCAGGATGATGACATGCGGGGCTTGACGGATTACCGGCTGGGGTGGATGCGGGGCAAGGTCGGTGTTCGTTCTGCTACTACGGCATTGCTGCGATAGTCGACTAGTTCCGATTTCAGAGTTTGGCTGCCCAAAAAGCGGATGTCCGCCACAGCTTCCATGGCCTTCTGCAGCCATGTCCCTCGGACGCTTCCAAAATCAAGGGTGACATGGACCTTCTTGACCCAGAATGACGGACTCTTGACCAGTTCGCCCTCAATCTGCCGGATCAGGAAGGAAGACTTGTCGACCCAGGCTCGGCCCGAAACCAAACCCTTGTCTTTCCGCTTCGGGCTCAGGCCGAGCAGAAAGCAGGGCTGGCCATCGGCTTCACTCTCGCCCAGGTAGGTGAACTCGTAATTGTCGTGAGTCACGGCAACGGAGCGGGCCTGTTTGGTCTGGGATTCCACCTCGTGGTCCAGGATATGGCGCACAACGTTTTCGCCGTGGCGGCTGCCACTCCATTGCTGGATGACGTAAGACTTGTTGCTGGGCGGCTGGAAATCTACTTGGGCGACGACCTCGGAGGTAATCTTGCCGCTGTTCGATCCGAATACACGATATCGGCGAATGACCTGGTAGGAAGCTTTCGGCCGATTGCCGGGCTGCGCTTTTTCCACATGCTGCACGATGGAAGCGAGTTGCGGAGCATCAGACTGGCTGAAAGCCAAGCAGCAGAGCAGAGCGGGAAGGAAACTGGTTGTCACCAAAACTGCCGATGCGTTCTGCATGAATCACCCTTCCATTGGTTGCTGCCCAAGGGCCCCGAGTTGTCCGCAATCGAGGAGTATCGGAAGGAAAACCCAGTAAAATCGGAGTCGCCGCCCTGAAACTCCCGCGGGAGCAGCTTGGCGGAAGCAAACCTGGCTAAGAACTTACTTTGGCTGTTCGCCTTCCTCGCCGGGTTCGGCAGGCGTGAGCGGAAGCTGACTGATGCCCTTCAGCATGTCCTGTTCCTGCGGCGAGAACAAGCTTTTGAACTTGGGCGAATCGAGCACTTGCTGGCGCTGGTCGGGAGGCATCTGACGCAGATTGCGGATAGCGGTCTGCATCATTCGGCGGCGATCCGGGGGAAGTTGCCGCATTTGTTGGGCAAGTCCGCGAGCCTGCTGGCGCTGCTCGGGGGTCAGGTGCTCCCAGGCATCCATACGGCTAAGAATGCGGTCCTGCTGTTGCGGCGGCAGGCTATTGAAGTGCTGCAGCCGCTGGCGTAGCTGCTCCTGGCGTTCCGATGGGAGCTTGCGAAACTGGGGATCGTTCTCCAAAGCACGCCGCTGCTGGTCGGGAGGAAGGTTCTTGTGTTCCCGCAGCCAGGCGCCGGCATGTTGTCCGCTGCGCCGTTCCTCCTGGGTGTGCGCAGGGCGGTTGGGGCGAGCTTCTGGGCGACGGTTTTCAACTTTGTTCGGGGCTTGACGGCGCGCCTGCGAGTAGGACAGGGAAACACTTGCTGCCAGAACCAGGCCGACAACCAGAGCCAACGACGTTTTGGCTTTTCCGCTCAACACTCTATTCCCCGGTCCTTCGCCACGAAGCAGTTAAGGATTTGCTGTCTGGTCTTCTTGTTGTTGCGATACCAGATCATCGAGTACGTCAAAATCGGAATACAGATCGTGATTCTTGTCCAACTGCTGCAGGTCGCCTACGGCAGTTCCGGGAAAGGCTGCAATCGGTCCCGAATCTTTCTTGTTGAAATCGCCACGAAACATCGTAATGCCAACTGCCAGTAGAATCGTTGCCACCAGCGCCATGGCGGGCCGGCGGAGCCACACCAGCCAGCCCGCCGGGGTCTTGGCCTTCTCCTCGCGCAGGCGTGCCTGCAGCCGGGTGTCGAAATAGGGCGAGGGCTCGGGTGCCTGCCACTCGTCCAATAGCGACATCGTTTTGCGGATTTCATCCAGCCTGGTCGCGCAGCTTGTGCAACTGCGCAGATGTTCACCAGCCTCAGCTGAGGCCTGGTCCACTCCCAACGCCAAGTCCGGCATCAACTCGCTAAATTCCTTGCACTTCATAACGGTCCCCTAGATAAACTCTTTCAGCTGTTCGCGCAGCGTTTCGTACGCGCGGAAGAGCAGCGACTTGGTCGCCGACTCGCTGAGGTTCAAAACTTCGCCAATCTGCTTGTAATCCATCTGCTGATATTTGTGCATGAGCACCGCCTGGCGCTGCCGCTCGGGCAGGTTCTCAACTTTCTGGCGAATCGCCTTCAGGCGCTCTTGTTTTACCAGTTTCTCCTCGACGTTCGGAGAAGTGTCGGCAACATCCATCGTGGTGCCAGTTTCTTCATCTGCTTCGTCAAGGCTGGCCATGTTTTCTGGGCGCTCATGGCGGGTGTCGCGCGCATGGTTCACTGCCAGATTGGTCGCGATCCGATACAGCCAGGTCGTAAACTTCGCACTCGCCTCGTAGCTGCCCCGCGAGCGGTAGACCCTCAGGAAAACTTCCTGCGCCAGGTCTTCTGCGGCGGCGGCGTTGTGGGCCATGCGGTACATAAAGCTCACCATCGGGCGGCGATACTTCTGTACCAGATAGTCGAAGGCTGGCTCATCGCCCGCCTTGACCCGCAGCATGACCTCGGCATCGCTCAAGCCGTCCGTGGACACCCCCGCTCCTGAAGCCGGAAGGCCTGCCATGGAGAGCAAACCCCGATCTAGGGCTATACTGCTCACATCAGATTGAACCCCTTCCGGATCAGAAAGTTGCGGTTGGGGAGGCCCAGGCCTGTCCTTGGAAGTCTGGCCAGCAGAATGACTTGCCGGAGTATTGGTAGGCTTGGCCATGGCGGTCGACAGCGATGAAAGGGACATTGCCAACTAGGATCCCCCAAGCTGTTATTCAGAAGGCTACCACGCCGACGATGACCTCCAAAAGCGGACAAAGACATTCGGTACTGCGCGCCAGATTCTTCGGGACCCTGTCGGAATGACGACATAATCCCCGAATGTCGTCACCCTGAGCTCGGCGCAGCCGCGGGTGAACGATCTCGCGTGCACGAGCACGCAGTTGCGTGGAGGCAGCAGCGAACGACCTCAGTTTCAAGAAACCGGGTGAGCGGCCCGAGACACAGGTAACACTTCGTACCGGACACATAGGTGACACTCTTTCCTTGAATGTGGGCTCGCAGGGGATGGGGTTTGGGGAAGGGGACAGCGAATCACAGGCCTTTTAGTAACAGTTTAGATTCAGTCCCCTTCCCCATCCATCCTCGTAGAAGCCTACTTTTCTAAGCTCACCACGTCAGGGGAGGAAGTGCAATGCCGTGGAAGGAGTGTTCGGTTATGGATGAAAGACTGCAGTTTGTGGCTCGACGGCTGGCGGGTGAACCCATGGCGGAACTGTGCCGAGAGTTCGGGATTTCGCGCAAAACCGGCTACAAGATCTTCGATCGCTACCAGGAATGCGGCGTTCACGGGCTCACGGACCGCAGCCGACGTCCCTATCGTTACGCTAACCAACTTCCCTTTCAGGTCGAGAACTACCTCTTGAATGTGAAGCGTGAGCATCCCAGCTGGGGCGCTCGCAAAATCCGCGAGCGCTTGGCGCGCAGGTTCTCCGCTATTCCCATCCCCGCCAAAAGCACCATCCATGCAGTGCTCGATCGCCACGGCCTGGTGGAGCGGCGCGGTCGCCTGCGTCGTCGTGCGCAAGGCACGCCCTTATCTCTGGGACAGCGCCCCAATGAGCTCTGGTGTACGGATTACAAAGGCGAGTTCTTGCTGGGCAATCGCCAATACTGTTATCCGCTCACGGTTACCGATCACGCCAGCCGTTTTCTGCTCACTTGTGAAGCGCTTTCTTCTACCCGAGAAGACTACGCCTTCACGGTGTTTGAGCGGCTCTTTCAGGAGCGCGGCTTGCCGGCCAACATCCGCAGCGACAACGGCGTTCCCTTCGCTTCGGCTCACGCCTTGTTTAACTTGAGCAAACTTGCGGTCTGGTGGCTTCGCCTGGGTATTGGCATCGAGCGCATCCAACCCGGTGCTCCCCAGCAAAATGGTCGTCACGAGCGCATGCATCTCACCTTGAAGAAAGAAGCCACCCAGCCGGCGGCCGCCAACTTCCTGCAGCAGCAGGCCCGTTTCGACAAATTCATGGAGATCTTCAACCACCAGCGCCCGCACGAAGCTCTGGATATGAAATGTCCGGCGGAAGTCTACCAACCGTCGCCGCGTCCCTACACCGGGTTGCCGGACATCGACTATCCCTTCCACGACAAAACCATCGTGGTCACTCGCTGTGGCCGCATCTGTCTGGGCAACAAAAAAATTAATTTCAGACATCCTGAAGTGGGGCGGTAGTTTGTGGCTGGCGAGGAAAATAGATTGAACCAAAAATGGGCAGTTGCGCGGCGGGAAGGCCGGAGCGAGACTGGCAGGCAAAACCATGGCACAACTCCAACT
>Ga0209154_1001875_pt1 | contig 12072 bp, 14 predicted proteins | sample GraSoiAngelo_121_FD_185878 | JGI IMG/M metagenome (GOLD analysis project Ga0209154, IMG submission 185878) | Grasslands soil microbial communities from the Angelo Coastal Reserve, California, USA - 14_0919_12_20cm (SPAdes) (version 2) | ecosystem: Environmental > Terrestrial > Soil > Grasslands ... | reverse complement strand
GCGGCACGTGTTGGCGGCGCGCACCGAGCGCGTCTCGGGATGGCTGCCCGCCGGCATGACATCGACAAAGGGCTCGCCGGCGTAGCGCTTCTCGAACAGCGACTGGAAGTCGACTTCGCGCGTAATCCGCCCATACAGGGTCGCGTGGATACCGCGAATGAGCGGAGTGAGATGCGCCGTGAATACCAACCCGACTTCACGCTTCGCTGCCTGCGCCAGGCCCTGGCGGATCTCAGGCCAGTGCCGATGCCCCGGCACGTTGTACGCCATGAAATTGTCCGCGGCCTCCGAAAAGCTCAAGTGCAAGTCGGCCTTGCGCCCGGCGCCGCTCACGCCGGACTTGGCGTCGGCAATGAGGTGATCCAGATCGACGACTCCCGCCTCGACCAGCGGCAGAAAGCCGAGCTGCGTCGCGGTGGGGTAGCACCCGGGGTTGGCGAGCAGGCGCGCGCCGCGAATGCGCTCGCGGTTGAGCTCGCATAAGCCGTACACCGCATCGCGCAGGAGCTCGGGCGCCGCGTGCTTCATCTTGTACCAGTTCTCCCACTCGGCAACGTCCTTCAGCCGAAAATCGGCCGACAGATCCACCAGGCGCGCGCCCGCATCGAGCAGCGCGCGCGCCTCGTTCATGGCGACCCCGTTCGGGGTGGCGAAAAACACCACGTCGCAACCGCGCAGCGCCTGCGCGCTGGGCTCGGTGAAGGCGAGCTCCACGCGACGCCGCAGGCTGGGGAACATCGCCGCGACCGCAGTCCCGGCTTCCTTGCGCGAGGTGATGGCCTTCAGCTCCACGCGCGGATGCTGCGCGAGCAGTCTCAGGAGCTCGATGCCCGTATAGCCCGTGCCGCCGACGATGCCTGCCTTAACCATCGCTATCCAGCTCCAGAAACAGGAAAGCCGCCCTGAGGCGGCTTTCGATTCGCAGAAGCGCGATGGCTTCGTTCAACGTTTCGAGAACTGCTTGCGCCGCCTTGCCTTGTGCAAGCCAACCTTCTTTCGCTCGACCTCGCGCGCGTCGCGCGTCACCAGTCCGGCCGCGCTCAACGCGGGCTTCAAGGCGGCATCATACTCGATCAACGCACGCGAGATGCCGTGGCGCACCGCGCCCGCCTGTCCGCTTTCGCCGCCGCCGTACACGTTCACCATGATGTCGAAGCTCGCCTGGCTCTTGGTGAGCTCGAGGGGCTGGCGCACGACCATGCGGCCGGTCTCGCGCCCGAAGAATTCGTCCACCGGCTTGCCGTTGACAACGAACTGGCCCTTGCCTGGCTTCAGAAAAACGCGCGCCACAGCGCTCTTGCGCCGCCCGGTGCCGTAGTAGTAGTCGCCGACCATTTCGGGTTCCTAGATCTCGAGGGGTTTCGGCTGCTGGGCGGAATGGGGATGCGTGGCGCCTGCGTAGACCTTGAGCTTCCTTAGCATGGCGTAGCCGAGCGGACCCTTCGGCAGCATGCCTTTCACCGCCTTCTGCAGCACGCGCTCAGGCTTGGCCGCATGCAGCTTCGCGAAACTGGTCTGCCGGAGGCTGCCGGGGTATTCGCTATGGCGGTAGTAGGTTTTCCTCTCGGCCTTCTTGCCGGTGACGCGCAGCTTCGCGACGTTGACGACGACGACATAATCGCCCGTGTCCACGTGCGGCGTGTACTCCGGCTTATGCTTGCCGCGCAGCCGCGAGGCGATCTGCACCGCGAGCCGCCCCAGGACCTTGCCCTGAGCGTCGATCACATACCAGCCGTGCTCGATCTCGCCCGCTTTTGCCGTGTAAGTCTTCATGCGCCGAATTGCGAAAGGCTGCGGATTTTACCCAAAAAAAATGGCGCAGCTCGCGAGAGTTGCGCCGAATCCACCAAAGGAGGAGGGTGGAGGAGGCAAACTGCGTTCCGGATACATTATGCAGCGCGTCAATGCTGCGATGCAATACTTGCCATCCCCAGCTGGCGCAAACTAAATTGAGAACTTGCGCAGCCGTCGATGTCGAGAAGCACAAACCATTGAAGGATAAGGAATTCTGATGGAATGCACGGTCCGATGGACGGGCGACGGCATGACGTTTCTTGCCGAGACCGGAAGCAATCACGTCGTGCCGATGGACGGAGCTGCCGACGGCGGCGGGCGAAACCTCGCGCCGCGGCCGATGGAGATGGTGCTCGTCGGCACCGGCGGCTGCACCGCCTACGACGTCGTGGTGATCCTCAGGAAGAGCGGGCAGAACGTGACCGGGTGCGAAGTGAAGCTGAGTTCCGAGAGAGCCGAGACCGATCCCAAGGTGTTCACCAGGATCCACATGCACTTCGCCGTGCGCGGAAAAGCGCTGAAGCGCAACCTCGTGGAGCACGCGATCAGGCTCTCGCACGAGAAGTACTGCTCCGCCTCGATCATGCTCGGCAAGACGGCCGAGATCACCGAGGACTTCGAGATCATCGAGGGCTGATCAGGCCTTGATCAGCGCTCATCGCTGGTTCACGCTGCGCATGGATTCGAATTCCGCGAACCATTCCGCCGCGTAATCGCAGTTACGATACTCGTCGAAGTACGGACCGCCCAATGTGTAGTGAACGATCTTCGCGCGGGCGTTGTGCTCATATTCGCCCACCAGCCAGTTCCACTCCAGCGGCAGCTCGCCGATCGAGCGATCGTCCGTCCAGGCAAACCGATGCAAATCGACTCCGGGGGCCGCGTTGACGTGCTGGAGGGTCAAGGCCCGGCAGCGCTCGTTGTTGAAAATCATCAGGCTCGACCAGTTCTTGCGCGGGTACCTGGTCTGAACCTGGTTAAGGAATTTGCGCTGCGTCTTTGGCACGTAGTCGTGCTTGCAAACGAGTACTGCCTTGTCGCGCTGGTTCTCGATCTGAGACTCGAGGCCGGCGACGTCGGCGCGGCAAAGCATGTCGCAGTCCATGAAGATGGACCAGCCCCGGAAACCGGATAAGGCCGGAACGAGGAATCGGGTCAGGCTGAACTCGGTGGATTCGGTCGGGCCGCGCGCCCTTGTATAGATGCCCTTCAGCTGCGACTGCATCAAAGGCGTAATTGAAACGGGCACCGACGCCCGCCGAAGAATGGAATGCGCAAGCGTGTAAAAGGCGACCGACTCCCTCGGGTCGTACCCGATGTAGACGTTCAGCACGCTAAATCCGATAGGCGACGGTGGTCATCACCTTCGAAGCGAAGCGCATCGCCAGCTTTACCGCGGACGGAAGCTCGGCCGCTCCGAGCTGAATTGCGCTGTTGCGGTGCTTCGCCTCGTCGGCGCGCATCGCCTCGACGACCGAGCGCGTACGCCGGTCCTCTGCCGGCAGCGCCTCGAGATGCCCGGAAAGATGCTCTTCGACCTGACGCTCGGTCTCGGCGAGAAACGCCAGATTCCACTTGTCGCCGAGCACGCCAGCCGCCGCGCCGATCACGAAGGAGCCGGCGTACCACAAGGGATTGAGCAAGCTGGGCCGGCCGCCAAGCTCGCGAATGCGATCAGCGCTCCACGCGAGATGGTCCTGTTCCTCCCGCGCCGCCTGCTCGAACGCCCGTCTGGCCTCTTCATCGCGTGCAGTCAACGATTGCCCCTGGTAAAGCGCCTGAGCGCAGATCTCGCCAACATAATTGACGCGCATCAGCGCGGCGGTTTGCGCACGCGCTGCCTCGTCCAAAGCGGCCTCTTCTATCGGCTGAGCCGGCGATGCCCGGCTTGAACGCGCGACGCCGGTCACCGCGCGTAATGCCCTGTCAAGCTCGCCAATAAGCTGGTCCACGGAGAGCATGGCGAAAGCCTAACAGAAAAAAAACGGGCACCCGAGGGCGCCCGTCTTCAATGCCAGACGTCCGGTTAGAACGAGTGGCGGATGCTGACGAAGATGTTGGTTACGTCCGAGCCCGCCAGGACGCTGCCCGACGCCGCAGCGTTTTGAATCGGGATCGAAGCGGTCCACGAGAACGTCTGGTTCGCGCCGTTGTCGATCTTGGCGATGCCAAAGCCGAGCGCGGTGCGCTTGGAGAGCGCCCATTCATACCCGAGGTTCCACATCTTGGCGCCGGTATCGTTCGTGCCCGCGGCCTCAAGCGCGTCTGTGCCAGCGCCCGTGAGCTTCTTGGCCTTGGCGTACGACGCGCCGATCTTGCCTGGCCCCAGAGGAACGGCTAGACCCACTCCCCACTCCTTCGCCTTCACATCGCCGGTAGCGGACTTGTAGGTGAAGTCCTCGTATGTCGCCCCGACGTTCACCATGCCGAAGTCGTAGCCGCCACCAGCCGTATAGCCGCTGTCCGTCGAGCCAACGCTGCTCCAATCCTTATTCTGCATGTTGGCGATGAACGCACGCGCCCTGCCGCCCAGACCGGTCCAGGTCAGCGACGCGGACCAGGAGCTCGGATTTTCGTTGGTGACCCCAGGGGCCGTGAAAGCCGTCTTTCTCTCGTTGGGCAGCCAGGCGGCCTTCAACTGCACACCCTCGAAGAGCGGCGACTCGTAGAAGACCGCATAGTTATAACGACGCCACAGCGCATAGCCCTGCGGCAAGGCTGGCCCGCTCGTGGATTCTGCGCCGTTGCCGCAAATTGGCCCTGTAATCGCAGCACCACTAGCTGTACCCGCCGCGCCAGTGTTGTTGTTGCAGAACCGGCTCGGGTTGCCCCCCGTCTGTTCACGACGACCGATGATCGAGGTCGTCGGGCCCCAGCCACCGATCGTGCCGACGTCCCACAGCCGGAACGTCTGCGTCCATGGCGTCTCCCACGTGCCGAAATACACGTTACCGAAGTTGCCGCGCAGGCCGACACCGGAGTTGCGCGCCGTCGAGTCGCCGTCGAACACGCCATTGTCGCGCGCCATCTTCATGTTGAACTCGACCTGGAACCACGCCGTCATCCCGCCACCGAGCGTCTCGGTAGAGCGCAGGCCCCAGTTCGAGGCATGGCTAGTCACGCCGAACTTCGTCGTGTCATCCACCGTGCCGGCGGTATCTTTGGTGTACTTAGCCTGGTTAAGCGACAGGTGCACCGTGCCATAGACCTGCACGGCCGATTGCGCGAACGCAACCGCCGGCATAGCCAGAGCCGCGGCCACTGCCATCCCTAAAAATTTCTTTTGCATCAGGTTCTCCTTTGTTTGTACAGGTACCTGTGAAACCTCCTGGCCCCCAACTAGTGAATACAACAAGGCCAACTCCTCTCGAGAGAAGCTGGACGGAGTGTGCCAAACCCGTCGCCAGTGCCCAACAAGAAACAGGCTTTGGCGACAAGAACGACGGTCATGTGTTGTGGCTCTGCAACATTCCGAAGTGATTTGTGCGCTGCGGCAATTTGCTCCCCGCCGTGTCTTGTGGCGCAGTAAGGAACCCAAAAATTGGTAACGTACGGGTTTTTTTAGAGGTGGGAAAGAAAATGAAGCGCAATGCGATCACGGCCGCAGTCGTGTCCGCGCTCGGCCTGCTGGCCGCTTCCGAAGCACACGCTGCCGCTTTTGCTCTGTACGAGCAAGGCGTGAGCGGGTTAGGGAATGCTTACGCCGGCGCCGCCGCCGTTGCCGAAGATGCGACCACGGTCTGGTGGAACCCGGCAGGTATGGCGCGGCTGGGAGCGGGCAAGCATTTCGCGATCGGCGGCGTGCTGATCTCGCCCTCAACCAAGTTCAGCAATGGCTCCAGCCAAACCGCTGCCTTCAGCAATCCCGCGTCGACGGGAACAGGCGGGGACGCGGGCAAAGACGCCACCGTGCCGAGCATGTTCTACGTGATGGACCTGAATCCGCGCATGCACTTCGGCGTCGGCATCAGCGTCCCTTTCGGCCTCAAGACCGAATACGACTCCGACTGGATCGGCCGCTTCCAGGGGATCATGTCCAAGGTGGAGACGCTCAATATCAACCCGTCTCTTTCCTACAAGCTGAGCGAAACCGCAAGCATCGGCGGCGGCATCAGCTATCAGCGGGGAAAAATTGACCTGAAATCGGGCGTGAACTACTCCGCAATCGTGAGCGGCGCCCTCGGCCCGAACCTCGAAGGCCAGAACACGACAAGCGTGGATGGCGACGCCTGGGGATTTAACATTGGCGGGCTTTTCAATGTGGCGCCGGCCACGCGGGTGGGCATCCATTACCGCTCATCGTTGGACTATAAGCTGGACGGAAACACGAGCTTTTCGAACGTCCCAGCGGCGTTTGCGGGCATCCCGGCCGCCGCGGCCGGCACATCGAACGGCAATGTGAAGCTGGATGTGAAAACCCCGGACAACCTTTCGTTCAGCGTTGCACACAAGCTGAACGACCAATGGGATCTACTCGGCGATCTCACTTGGTGGCATTGGAGCAGAATCAAGCAGCTGCCGGTAGTTCGCACGAGTGGCCCGGCTAACGGCACTACCCTGAGCACGCTGACGTTCAACTTCGACGACACCTGGCGCGCTTCCATTGGCGCCAATTACAAGTTGAACGGTCCATGGACGCTCAAGCTTGGAGCCGCATACGACCAAACTCCGGTGCCCAATGCCGAGAGCCGCACCGTACGCCTGCCCGATAGCGACCGCTATTGGCTATCTGTCGGTGCGGCGTATCAGGTTTCGCGCGACGGCAAGCTCGACTTCGGCTATACCCTGGTCAGTGCGAAAAACGCCGACATCAACAATGACCAGACGGCAACCGGCGGCGGCATCGTCAACGGCAGCTACAAGGCACACGTCCACGTCCTCGGCGTGCAGTACCAGCACACTTTCTAGCCTTCTAGGTTTCCGGGAACAGCGCGCGCAGGGCTTCCCCGGGGTCCGGCGCGCGCATGAACGCTTCGCCGACCAGGAAGGCGTTCACGCCGCTCGAGCGCATGCGCGCCACATCGGCCGGCGCGAGGATGCCGCTCTCCGTGATCACGATCCGATCCCTGGGCACGCGATCGAGCAAGTCGAGCGTGGTCTCGAGCCGCGTCTCGAAAGTGCGCAAGTCCCGGTTGTTGATGCCGAGGAGCGGAGTCTTCAGTTCGAGCGCCGCTGCCAGCTCTTTCGCATCGTGCGCCTCGACCAGCACCGCCATGCCGAGGCTTTGGGCTAGCGTTTCGAGCTGCTTCATCAGTTCTGTACTTAGAGATGCTGCAATCAGAAGGATGCAGTCGGCGCCGATGGCGCGCGCCTCGTACACCTGGTAGGGCTCGACGATGAAGTCCTTGCGCAGCGCGGGCAGCGAGCAGCTCGCCCGCGCCGCCTGCAGGTGCTCGATCGAGCCCTGAAAGAATTCGCGGTCGGTCAGCACCGAAAGACAGGCGGCGCCAGCCGCTGCGTAGCTTTTCGCGATCGCTGCGGCATCGAAGTTTTCGCGCAGCACGCCGCGCGAGGGACTCGCCCGCTTGATTTCGCCGATCACCGCCGGCCGGCCCGCGGCGAGCTTCGCCCTGAGCGCGCCGGTGAAATCGCGCGGCGGTGATGCGGCATGAGCGCGCGCCTCGATGGTTGGCTGCGGCAGCATCTCCTTGGCCGCCGCAAGCTCGGCACGCTTTGCCGAAAGAATGCGTTGAAGTAAGTCGGTCATTACTTCGCGTGCTTGCGTCCAGGTTGAAGCGCCGGCGGGATGTCGCGCGCCCCGTGAAGCACGCGGATGACATCGACGTATGAAGCGCGCTGCAGATAAAACACGAGATAGGGGAAACGTCGCAGCCGCCAGAACCTGAGTCCTTTGAGCACGTGCGCGTATCTCGGCGATCCGATTGCGGGCCGTTCCGCAATCCTTGACAGCGCCGCTTCCAGCTCGCGCAGGAACTGCCGCGCCGCGGCCGGACTATCTTCGACCAGATACGCGATCGCCAAGTCGACATCCCGGTCCGCGCGCGGGCGGACCCGGACGCTCTTCACGCCCTGCCGCGCGCGATCCGCCTGCGCTTGACCGCCCAATAGGAGCGGTTGACTGGGCTGCCTTCGCCGGATTCGAGACCTTCGCGCAGCAGAAGCGCCAGCTCGCGCTCGGCGCGGCGTACCTGGTCGGCCCGTATCAGCTCTCGCACGTATTCGCTCGACGTGCTGTAGCCATCCGTGCTCACCCGTTCGTCGACGAACGCCTTCAGGAGCGCGGGAAGCGAGATATTCATCGTGCTCATGGCCTTAGCCTATCAGAAATTGGCAAATGTTGCCAAGCCGGGCCTCACTTGTCCGCGAGCTTCCGAGTGAACGCCACGAATTCGTCGAGCTTGCGCTTCGCCTCGCCGCTCTGGATGACATGGCGCGCCCGCTCGATGCCGTCCTTGAAGGTCTTGGCGAGGCCGCAGACGTAGATCGCGGCGCCGGCGTTCATGGCAGCGATGTTATGCGCCGGTCCCGGCTGGTTGCCGAGCACGGCCAGGATCATCTCCTTCGACTCCTCCACGGTATTCACCTGGATCGCGCGGCGATCGTACAGCTCGAGCCCGAAGTGGGACGGATGGATGATGTACTCGTTGATCTCGCCTTTCGCCAGCTCGCCGACCATGGTTTCGGCCGAGATCGAGATTTCGTCGAGGCCGTCCAACCCGTACACCGTCATCACGTGCCTGGATCCCAGGCGCTGCAGCACGCGCACCTGGATGCCCACCAGGTCCGGATGGAAAACGCCCATCACCTGATTCTTCGCGCCCGCCGGGTTCGTGAGCGGACCGAGGATGTTGAAAAGAGTGCGCACGCCGAGCTCCTTCCTCACCGGCGCGGCGTATTTCATCGCCGAGTGGTGCGCAGGCGCGAACATGAAGCCGAGGCCGAGCTTGTCGATCGCCTGCCCGGTTTGCTGCGGCGTCATCCCGATGTTGGCGCCGAGCGCTTCCAGCACTTCGGCGCTGCCCGAGGACGACGACACCGAGCGCCCCATGTGCTTCGCTACCCTGGCGCCCGCCGCCGCGGCGATGAAGGCTGCGCAGGTCGAGACGTTGAAGGTATGCGCCGCGTCGCCGCCGGTGCCGCAGGTATCGACGAGATGGGCGTCGTCCTTCACTTCGACGTGGCTCGCCAGCTCGCGCATCACCTGCGCCGCGGCGGCGATCTCCCCGATCGATTCCTTTTTCACGCGCAGCCCGACGATGAACCCCGCGATCTGCGCCGGCGTGAGCTCGCCGCGCATGATCTGGCGCATCACGTGCAGCATCTCGTCGTGGAACACCTCGCGGTGCTCGACCGTGCGCTGGATCGCCTCGGCGACCGTGATCTGCTTCATCGTTGCCTCCCTTCGAGAAAATTCTTCAGCATGGCGTGGCCGTGCTCGGTGAGCAGCGCTTCCGGGTGGAACTGCACGCCTTCGAGCGGCAGAGCGCGATGGCGCAGCCCCATGATCTCGCCGTCCTCCGACTCGGCGCTCACCGCCAGGCAGCCGGGCAGCGATTGGCGCTCCACCACCAGCGAGTGGTAGCGCGTCGCAATGAATTCGTCCGGAACTTGGGAATAAACCCCGTTGCCGTCGTGCCGGATGCGCGACACCTTGCCGTGCATCAGCTGCCTGGCGCGCACCACCTTGCCGCCGAACGCCTGCCCGATCGCCTGGTGCCCGAGGCACACGCCGAGGATCGGCGCGCGTGCCGCCATGCGAGCGATCAGCTCCAGGGTGATCCCGGCCTCGCTCGGCGTGCCGGGGCCGGGGGAGATCACGATGTGCGAGGGCGAAAGGTTTTCGATCTCCCTCACCGCGACCTCATCGTTCCGCAAAACCCGGACCTCGGCTCCCAGTTCGCCCAGGTACTGGACCAGGTTGTAGGTGAACGAGTCGTAATTGTCGAGCATCACGATCATGTGGCCTCCGCCGAAGCCACTTCCGCGGCCTTCAGGATGGCGCGCGCCTTGTGCTGCGTTTCCTGCCATTCCGAGTTCGGAACGGAGTCCGCGACGATGCCCGCCGCCGCCTGCACGTGCAGCCGCCTGTCCTTGATCAGCGCGGTGCGGATCGCGATCGCCACGTCCATGTCGCCGTTGAATCCCAGGTAGCCGACCGCGCCGCTGTAGACGCCGCGCTTCACGGGCTCGAGCTCGTCGATGATCTGCATCGCTCGTACCTTGGGCGCGCCGGTGACGGTGCCGGCGGGAAAGCTCGCTTTCAGCACGTCGACGGCGTCGAGGCCGGGCGCGATGCGCCCTTCGACATTCGAGACGATGTGCATGACGTGCGAATAGCGCTCGATCAGCATTTTCTCGGTCACCTTGACGCTTCCCGTCGCGGCGACGCGGCCGACGTCGTTGCGGCCGAGGTCGATCAGCATGACGTGCTCGGCGCGCTCCTTCGGATCGGCGAGCAGCTCCTCGGCGACCGCGGCGTCTTCCTCGGCAGTGCGCCCGCGCGGCCGCGTGCCGGCAATGGGGCGAAGGGTGATGGTGCCTCCGGAGAGCCTGACCAGGATCTCGGGTGAGGCGCCGACCACGTGGTGATCGTTGAAATCGAAATAGAACATGTACGGCGATGGATTGAGTCCGCGCAACGCCCGGTAAAGCGAAAGCGGCGTCGCCTCGAACGGCCGCGAGGTGCGCTGCGAGACCTGTACCTGCATGCAATCGCCAGCGAAGATGTGCTCCTTGGAGCGCCGCACCGCCTCGAGAAACGCCGGCTGCGTGAAGCTGTGCTCGAACGCTTGCGCATTGGAGTCGAGGTCTTTGAATTGAGTCAAAACCATGCTCTCCGGAAGGGGCCGCACCAGCCGGCTGCGCAAGCGCGCCAGCCGTTCGTGCGCGCCGCGCAAGGCATCGGGTTGCTGGGGATCGGCGTAAACCACGAGGTAGAGCTTGCCGAGCACGTTATCGACCACGGCGAGCTCATCGGAGACAAGGAGCAGCATGTCCGGCGTTCCGAGCGGGTCGGGTTTCCCGCTGCCCAGCGCGTGAGGCTCGATGTGGCGGACCGTTTCGTACCCGAAATAGCCCACCAGGCCGCCGCCGAAGCGCAGCGCCGCCGGCGCCGGGGCCACGCGGTGGCGCTTGAGCCAGCCGCGCGCGTATTCGAAGGGATCGGCGCCATCGAGCTTTTCCAGGCAGACGTCGGCGCCGCGCGCATCGCGCAGCCAACGCCGCACCGTGCGGCCGCGTGCCTCGATGCGCTCGGCGCAGGCAAGGCCGATGAACGAGTAGCGCCCGAACCTCTCGCCGCCGACGACCGACTCGAGCAGGTAGGAGTAAGGGCCGTTCGCCAGCTTCACGTAGACCGCGAGCGGCGTATAGAGATCCGCGCGCGCTTCGGCGAGCACCGGGACGCGCGTATAGCCCTGCTTTGCAAGCTCATGGAAATCGACTTCGGTCACGAATCTCTCCGTTGGTGCTGCCTGGGGAACTGCCTGCGGCCTTGGGCTGACGCGCCGCGAGCCGCGCGCGGCGCGCGTAGGGGTTAGCGGCGCCAGCGGCGCCAGCTACGCCAGAGGAGAGACTCGAGTTGTGAAGACAGGAGCTGCACGGCGAAACGACTATACCACAGCGAGCCGCGAGCGCATGCCGCGGATCACCGCGGCGTAGTCTCGCGCGCCGAAAATCGCCGAGCCGGCAACGAAAGTGTCCGCGCCAGCGCGAGCTGCCTGCGCAATATTGTCCGCCTTGATGCCGCCGTCCACTTCCAGCCAGATCTCCTTGCCGAGCGCGTTGATGCGCCGGCGCACTTCCGTGATCTTCGGCAGCACCGAAGGAATGAACTGCTGGCCGCCGAATCCCGGGTTCACCGACATGATCAGCACGAGGTCGAGCCCCTCAAGGGTGTGGTCGAGGCACGTCAGCGGGGTCGCCGGATTGAGGACCAGGCCCGCCTTGCAGCCGTGCTCCTTGATGAGCGCGATCGTGCGGTCGACGTGCTCCGAAGCCTCGGGATGGAAGCTGATGATATTCGCACCCGCCTTGGCGAACGCCGGAACCAGGCCATCGACCGGCTTCACCATCAGGTGCACGTCGAGCGGCAGCTCCACGTGCGGGCGCAGCGCCGCGCACACCAGCGGGCCCACCGTGAGGTTCGGCACGTAGTGATTGTCCATGACATCAAAGTGAATGAGATCCGCGCCCGCTTTCGCGACCGCGCGCACTTCCTCGCCGAGGCGCGCGAAATCGGCGGACAGGATGCTGGGCGCGATGCGAAACGTCATGGCCGCCGCGAGTTTACAATGCAGGCATGGCGCAGGAGAAGCA
>Ga0209154_1001872_pt1 | contig 12083 bp, 9 predicted proteins | sample GraSoiAngelo_121_FD_185878 | JGI IMG/M metagenome (GOLD analysis project Ga0209154, IMG submission 185878) | Grasslands soil microbial communities from the Angelo Coastal Reserve, California, USA - 14_0919_12_20cm (SPAdes) (version 2) | ecosystem: Environmental > Terrestrial > Soil > Grasslands ... | reverse complement strand
CTCCCCATGCAACGATTTCGATCCGGCTTACATCAGATCTCAAAGCCGTCGGTGCAGCAACCAAGTCGTCGAGATAAGCCTTATGTGTCGTCTTCTGCTTTGGGCTGTTCTTTTCCTTCTCCCGTGGAACTGGACCTGGGGGCAGACTCTGACTCGCCGCCCAGAACAACCTGGACCGGCAAGTAGCAGCGCGATTCTCTCCCGTCTCTTGACGGTACCCACCGGCACCCCGTTGAAGATCGGCCTCGATCAGGAGGTGCGCGTGCAAAAAGTCGGACAACTTGTTCACGGAAAAATAGTCGAGCCGGTGTATGCGTTCGACAAGCTAGTCGTTCCGGCCGGGACTGAAGTCGTTGGCAAGATCTCAGCCATTGATCCAGTCCCAAAGACACGGCGCATCGTGGCCGCCATGAATGGCGAGTTCTCGCCTTCCCGGCAAGTGCATGTTGACTTCAGCGAACTCGTGATGGCGGATGGGAGGCATGTCCCGCTCGAGAGCGATGTTAGCCCAGGATCCGGCGGTGTTCTGCAATTCGTGCCTGCCAGCGAAAAAGAAAGACAGAAACAGGGTAAGAAAGACGAAGCCAGGAGCGCTGCTTCACGAAGGATCGGGGAAGCTAAGAAGGAAATTAAGCGGCAGTGGGATTTCGCCAAGAGGCAGCTGCACGAACCAGGGAAGAAGCACCGACTGGAGCGATTCGCGGTCGCACAACTTCCATACCATCCTCAGTACATGGCTCCTGGGACCAGCTTTAGCGCGGACCTGCGACACCCGCTGGATTTCGGAGCTGAGCCCATTACGCCCGCGATACTCGAGCACATCGGGATGCCACCTCCTTCGGGTAGCGTTGTGCGCGCAGTACTGGTCACGCCCCTTAGTTCGGTGAATAGCAAGAAGGGGGATTCGGTGGAAGCAGTCATCACTCAGCCGCTCGTGGCCTCCGATCAATTATTACTTCCCGAGGGCAGCCGGCTGAGGGGCTCGGTCCTCGAAGTGAGTCCCGCGCGCAGGTTCGGCCGAAATGGACAGCTCCGCATCGTGTTTCATCAGGTTGTGCCAGCCGCCGGGATTGAAGAAAAGGTGGAAGCCAGCCTCGAAGGAGTGCACGTCGCCAAAGGAGAGCATCTGCAGCTTGATTCCGAGGGCGGCGCACAAGTCACCGCGCCCAAAACAAGGTATCTGACGACCGCGATTTCCGTCATGTTGGCCAGCTCCTCCGTCGCGGACGGTCACGGACGAGATACTGACGGCGATCTGCGGCGTGGCGGAGGCGGCGATGTGGGCAGCGGCGCGGCGAATGGCGCATCTGGCTTGCGGTTTGTGGGCACCATGGTAGGAGCGTTCGCCCATTCCCGGGTGGTGGCCTCAGGATTTGGGTTTTATGGAGCAGGCATGTCGGTGTATTCCCACTTTCTCGCCCGAGGGCGTGATGTGGTTTACCCGAAGGACATGTTGATGGTGATCGGGCTGGGTACGAGGGAGAAGCAACCGCTGGCGGGAGCCGCGCCCACTACCAATCCGAGCCGACGGAATATAGGGCCACTTTAGGGCAGCTTCACAGGGAAGAGGCGCTCGACTGGCTGAACCGTTATCTTGGCTTGGTCAAGTAAGGACTGGAAGCGGTGCGGGAGACCCTTCGTCAAGGATATGAACCGCATTCGATTTCCAACTCGCCTTCGAGGATGTAGGACGCTCATCCTCACGATAGTGGATGCTCTCTGGTGCTCCATGGTGAGGCGGCAGGTTGCCCTCGGTCAGCGCGTAACCCTCGCGAGCCCTGAACAAACGTGGAAGCTGGCAGGGATTGACACACCTCTCCCCCCTTCCTGACGGCCCAAGCCGGGCCGTTTCTTAGTTCGCCCGGCGAACCGTGTTTCAACCACGGCTCAGAACACGAACTTGGCTGCGAGTTGGAGAATACGCGGCCCGATGTCATTGGTGGGCAGGCCAAATGCGGATGCACCAGTGGTCTGGGGAACCAGGGTGCCGCCGGCCACGCTGTACAGCGTGGTCCTCACCGACGTGATGTTCTGCCGATTCAGGATGTTAAACGCTTCGGCGATCAATTTCAGGTTGCACCGCTCAGTGAGCCGGATGTTGCGGGTAATGCGCGGGTCGACTGAAAAGATAGAGGGCAAACGATACGTGTTTCGTGACGAGCCGGGGACGCGCTCGCTGCTACGATTGCCGTCGTTGTTCAGATCGGTGTTGACAAAGGCGGTATAAGGCTGCCCGGATTGCGCGGTAAGAATCCCGCTGATCTCCCAATCTCCTAAAAGCATTTGGACGGCGTGCGGCAGGCCGGACGTGTGGGGGGTACTGTCCCATGTGCCATGGAAAACAAAGTGATGACGCACGTCATCCAGGCTGCTGGCCAGATCCGCGCGCGGGTGGAGCGGATTATAGACCAGCTTGGCATCGTCGGTACCGGGCACGACCGCAGTGGCATCGGGAGCGTCATCGATAGCGTGACTCCAGGTATAGGCAGCGCCGAAGGAAAAGCCTTGCGAGAATCGCTTATTAGCGGTCACGACCAGGCCGTGGTATGTGGAATGGGCTGTGTCTTCGAACTGGAAGATGCGGCTGAAACCGGCAATGGGTCGCGTCTTCGGGAATTGGAGATAGTTGAATTGAGCGCTCGGGGAACCCGCCAGCGAAATGGAAGCCGGGCTTGGCGGGCTGAGATTGATGTCACGAGTCCGGGTCAGATGCGTGCCGCGCACTCCGAGATAGCCGACCGTGAAGGCAACGCTATTCGAGAGCTGATGCTCGAACTCGAAGTTGTACTGCTCAACCATTGGTTGTTGGTAGTCGGATTTGAATACGTAAATGGTTGGAGGGCTGGCGGAGCCGCCCGACGGCGCTGTGCAACTGGGCGATGCGACCGGGGCGCCGCACAGGTTGTTGGGATAAGCCGGCATAGTTGCAGGGGAAAAAGTCAACGTCTGGACGTTGATGCCGTTGTTGGAGTGCGCGGTGCCAATCAGAATGGACGGAGTATTGCCGTAAAAGATGCCCCACCCGCCGCGAATAACGGTCTTATTATCGTGGAACGGGCTATAGGCGAAGCCAAGGCGCGGAGCGATGTTGTTGGTGTCGGTATGGATGCGGCCGGTATCGAGGCCGGCAGCCAACGCCCTTGGATTGGTCACGCTGGGCTGCTGGTAGGTCTGGACGTCATAGCGCAGGCCCAGATTAAGGGTCAGGCGTGAATTGACCCGCCAGTCATCCTGAAAAAAGGCGCCGGACTGGAGCATGTTGGGCGTCGTGCGGGGCCCGGTAGTATTGGCGCCGGGGAAGGCCTCGATCAGGAACGATTTGGAAGTGGCGGGCAACGTCACGCCGGCGAGGCTCTGGCCGAAATCTTCCAGGCTGGTAAAGGTATACGACCCCGAGAAATTGCCGGGGAAGAAGTTCAGGATGTGGTCGCGCAGGATGTCGGCCCCGGACTTGAGGGTGTGTCTCCCGTGCACCCACGCGATGGTATCGGCGTACTGCTGGCGATGGATGGTGGTTTCCCGCGGACTGAAAGAGTTGCGGCCGACATCGAGAAGGGTCTGACCGCTTTGCTGCACGATGGCTTCGGGGTTGTTATTGTTGGCGAAGCCGGGTTCACTGTCCCGCTGGTAGCTGAAGCGCGCGACGTTAATGAGGTTGTTGTGCAAGGTGCCCGTCCACTGAAGTGCCCCCGTGTCGGTGTTGACGTCGGAAGCGCCGGTGTGCTCCAGCGTGCTGACGGTTGAGCCCGAGGTAACGTTGCCGGAGTTTTCCAGGTTCGCGCCGACGAAGCGCTGGGCGTTGTAGCGCAAGGAGAACTGGTTGCGAGAACTGAGATTGTAGTCTACTTTCGCCAGGTAAACATTCTGGTTGAAGGTGGCGTTATAGGAATTGGCGCGCGCCAGCAGGTAGGTATAGGCGGCGGTCTGGTAAGCGTCGAACATGGCAGGATTCACGCCCGTAGGGAGAACTAGTGCTAGCGATTCACCGAAAATGTTGCGCTGTCCGTCATAGTCAAAGAAGAAGAAAACCTTATCCTTCTTGATCGGGCCCCCGAGATTGCCGCCGAACTGATGGTAGTGATAACCGGGCCGGACCGGCGCGGCATGACCCGCAGCCAGGGCGAAGCCGCGGTTCAGGTTGTAGATGGGATCGCTCGCGTTGAGACCGCGGTCGCGGAAAAACTCAAATGCCGTGCCGTGGAAGCTATTGCTGCCGGATTTGGTTACGACGTTGGTTATGGCGCCTCCAGCGCGGCCGAGTTCGGCGGAATAGCCGTTAGTATTGACCTGGAACTCCTGCACGGCGTCCTCGCTGAACTGGTACGGTGCGCGCCCCGAACCGGTGCGGCCGAGCGTCTGGCCAAAGAAGGTGTTGTTGTTGTCGGTGCCGTCAATGGTCAGCGAGTTGAGCGTCCCGCGCTGCCCGCCGAAGCTGAGGTCGCCGCCACGGACGTCCTTAACCACTGCCGGGGTGAGCAACACGAAATCCATGAAATTGCGGCCGTTTACTGGTAGGTCTCGGACGGCGTGGTCATCCACGGTGGAGCTGACCCGGGTGCGCGTCGTCTCCACGACCGGCACTTCGCCCGTCACCACTATCGCTGCCGTCTGCCCGGCCACCCCCAGTGAGATCGGTAGATTTATCTTCGCACCCACCACGACATCAATCGCCGTAACCTTGTAGGGGGCAAAGCCGGAGCTCTCCGCGGTCAGCTCATACGTACCAACAGGAATCACAGGAAAGCGAAAGTAGCCGGACTCATTGCTTGTGCCCGTTAAGGCGGCGCCGGTACCGGTGTTCGTCAGTTTGATAGCGACGTTGGGCACCATGGCGCCGGACGGGTCCGTGACGATCCCCTCCACGGACGCCTGATTGCCGACCTGCGCGAAGACGACCGCGGAGAGCAGGGATGTGAGCAGGCACACAAAAATGTAGAGCTTTTTGGACGGCAGCATGCCCCCTCCTTTCGCCTCACAACCACCTCAGTTCTCCGCGGCGCATCAGAGACAGAACTCTTCAATCCGGGCGGACCCACGAAGACGACCGTGCCGGGTGAACCAGGAGTTGTTGGCGCGACAAAATATCACGAATCGGAAAGAAACTGCCAGCGTTTAGGGGACCCAGGGGATCCAGTCAGGGGACAAAGATCATAAGGCCCAACCGCTCACGTCAGGTGGCCTCGCGCCTACGCAGCATTCCGACCGATCTTTTCAATCGCATCAATGAGTGCGCGCATGCCGCCAACGTCTTTGGAAACCACAGCCCGGACGCCAACACTGTATGCAAGTTCCGCGAGTTGCTCCGACGCGTACATGGTGAACAGCAGCACGGCACATTCAGGCGCAATTGTGGCGATCTCGCGCGCCGCCTCAACTCCGTTCATTTCGGGCATGGCATAGTCGAGCAGGACCACGTCTGGCTTTAAGCGACGCACCATATCTATGGCACTCAGGCCGTTGCCTGCTTCGCCGCAGACGCTCCACCTTTTATTCAGCTGAAGACACATTCGAATTGCCGTCCGAACTTGTGGGTTGTCATCGACGACGAGAATCCTTGTCATTTTGTTCGATAAGGATCAGCAAAGCCGACTCACGGTTGGCGCACCTTGCGCAAGAAGGTAGCGGTCGCAAATACGGTTGGCGATGTCCCAAACGCTCTCGCTGTCGGGCGCGTTGGCCAGAACCAGGGATGCATTGCTACGGGCCAGCAAATCCAGCTGCGGCAGCGTGGTTCCATCGTTGCTGGCCAGTTCCCGTGGCGGCACAGGTAACTCCTAGGGAGGATTTAGCAAACAGTCGCGAGCCTTGCGACCGGGCCGATTGTCTCCTCTTGGGCAGGTCAGCTCAATACCGGCGATTCCTGATTACGAAAGGCCAAGACAGGGGGTGTCCAAAAGTACAGGGGTCCGCGGCGTGTCTTCGAGTAAGAGAACGGGAGAACGAGGCGTCGTGACAGGGTCAGCTTTCCGGCGAGAAAGTTCGGTCTTCCTCAATCTCTGCGCTAGAGTTTCGCAGCGTGTCCCCTGACCTTTATCTCGCCTCCAGTACCATTCACCGTTCCCCCTGGCGATGGTGAGCAAGCGTTTCCGAACTGGTACAGACGGGCCCGGAGGAATCTGCTACGGCTGCGAATAGGTAGATCTGCGCAGAAATTCCCCACTGCCGGCGCGCCCCAGGAACTCATCACGATCAACAATCATGCGTCCGCGCGAGAGCACCTGATCCGGCATTCCCCTGACTTCAATGCCTTCGAACATCGAATAATCCACTCGCATGTGGTGAGTTTTCGCGCTGATCGTATGCTTGCGTTCAGGGTCGAAAATCACCAGGTCGGCATCGCTTCCCGTCGCAATCGTTCCTTTCCGAGGATAGAGGCCAAAAAGCTTTGCCGGCGTCGTCGAGACCAGTTCCACACAGCGGTTGACGCTGAACCGCCCCTGGGCGACTCCGCCGGAATAAATCAGGCTCATGCGGTGTTCAATGCCGGGGCCACCATTGGGTATTTTCGTAAAGTCGTCGCGCCCTAACTCCTTCTGTTCCTTAAAACAGAATGGACAATGGTCCGTGGACACCACCTGCAGGTGATCGCGCTTGAGTCCGTTCCAAAGTTTTTCCTGGTGCCATTTCTCACGCAGCGGAGGCGTGAAAACATACTTTGCTCCTTCGAACCCAGGCACATCGAAATTTTCTATGGAAAGGTACAGATATTGCGGACAAGTCTCCCCGTAAACCGGAACACCGCGATCGCGAGCCTCGCGAACCTTTTCGAGGGCATCGTTGCAGCTCATATGCACAATGTAGACAGGCGAACCGGCCATCTCCGCCAACGCAATGGCTCGCGCGGTCGCTTCCGCTTCTGCGGTCGTCGGCCGAGTTAACGCGTGATACTTCGGTGCCTTTTTCCCTTCCGCCAAGGCTTGCCGCACAATCACGTCAATCGCCCCACCGTTTTCTGCGTGCATGCAAACCAGTCCGCCATTCTGTCCGGTGGCGCGCAGGGCTTTGAAGATGCTTGCGTCATCCAGCATGAACACGCCGGGGTAAGCCATGAACAATTTGAAGCTGGTGACTCCCTCGCGCACCAAGGCGTTCATCTCGTCGATTTGTGCATCGGCCAAATCGGTAATAATGCAGTGAAACGAATAGTCGCAGACCGCCTTGCCTTCCGCCTTCTTCATCCAGTTGTCGAGGGCCTCTCTCAAGGTCTGCCCCTTATACTGGATCGCGAAATCGATTAGCGTGGTGGTGCCTCCGAAGGCAGCCGCCCGGGTGCCGGTCTCGAAATCATCCGAACTGGTGGTTCCACCGAATGGCATGTCGAGATGGGTATGCACATCGATTCCACCGGGAAACACGTATTTCCCGGCGGCATCGATGATCTTGCGCGCATTGTCGCGCGGCAAACCCTGCCCGATGGCCGCGATCTTTCCCTCCGTGATTGCGACATCACTTGTGTAGGTATCGGTAGCGGTGACCACCCGGCCGTTGGTGATGATGGTGTCAAAACCCATTCTGGCTCTCTCCCCGCCCCTCACAGAGAACGAATTCTATGCTAAACTGCCCGCCCTAACAGCACGGATTTCGAGGTGGAGTCGAGCCCATGAAGTTCGGCATTACCATAAAACCGGATATGCCCGTAGAACGCATTGTCGCACTCACCCGGCAGGCAGAGTCGGCCGGTTTTGAGTACGGGTGGATCTTCGATTCCCACATCCTTTGGCTGGAGCCGTATCCACTGCTGACCTTGATGGCGGCTAATACCAAGAGCATGCGCCTTGGCACCTGCGTGACCAATCCTGCGGTGCGCGACATTACCGTAACTTCGAGCCTGTTCGCCACCCTTAACCTGATTTCCGGTGGCCGAATGCAACTGGGCATTGGCCGCGGAGACAGTTCGCGCCGCGTGCTCGGAAAAAAGCCGGTCACGTCAGACCGTCTCGAGCAATCCGTAGAAACCTTCCGTAAGCTCACGGCGGGACAACCGGTGGACTATGAGGAACGATCCGTCCGGCTGTCGTGGGCAACTGGCTCACCGCCGGTCTGGATTGCCGGGTATGGCCCCAAGGTATTGGAACTTGCTGGCCGCATCGCCGACGGCATAATCCTGCAATTCGCCGATCCTGACCTCATCTCTTGGTGCCTGAGTTTTGTTAAGCGAGGCGCCGAGGCGACGGGCAGAGACCCGCGCCGCATCGAGGTCATGTCCGCTGCTCCGGTTTGGGTTTCCGATGATCTGAATGTCGCCCGGGAGCGCGTGCGCTGGTTCCCTGCACTGGTTTCCAACCACGTTGTCGATCTCGTTTCGCGTTACAAACCCGAGGAACTCCCGTCTGCCCTGACCTCGTATATACGGAATCGAGGCCAGTACGACTACCTTCACCATTGTGAGGTCGAGAGTGACAACGCAAAATTCGTTTCCGACGAGGTCACCGATAGGTTCTGCCTGGTGGGACCGACCGAAGCCCACATCGAAAAGCTCCGAGCGTTAGCTCAGGTAGGAGTCACACAGTTCAACCTGTATCTGATGTGTGGCGAGGAGGAGGACACGATCGAGACGTATCGCAGAAAAATTCTGCCTGCATTGGAAAGAGTTGCCAAAGCCTGAGTCACTTTTTGGCAGTTCACCCAACCACGGCCAGAAACTCGCCTTTTCTCCAGACCTTGGTGAAGGCATAGTAAGCGATAAACGAAACCGCAAAGCCCACGAACCATGAATAGTCGTACAGCACCCGAAGCGAAGGCACTAGTAAGCCCACCAGAGCCGTTCCCGCGGCTAGTACAAGCGCTGCAATCGCAAACCAGTTGAAGCCACCCGCATATTCATATCGTCCGCCACGAAGATAGAGATCGCGTACCAGCAGCCTCCGCTTGCGCACCAGGAAATAGTCGCAGATCATGATTCCGGCAATGGGGCCCAAAAAGGCAGCGTAGCCGCCTAGCCAGCCGAGGATGAATGTCTTGTAGTTTGCCAGCAGTTTCCATGGCATCAGGGCAATTCCCATCAGGCAGGTGATCACGCCGCCGGTGCGAAAGCTAATTTTTCGCGGCCACAAGTTAGAAAAATCATTGGCCGGAGATACCACATTGGCACCAATATTGACGTTCAACGTGGCCAGCAGAATGGCAAACAAGGAGACGATAACCGCCACGGGCGAGTGAAAACGGCTCAGCAGTTGCACCGGATCCCAGATCGCTGTGCCGTAGATGACCACCGTCGCCGAAGTCACCAGGATTCCGATCAAAGAATACAGCGTCATAGTTGTGGGCAAGGCGAGCGCCTGCCCAATCACCTGCTCCCGCTGGCGTCGAGCAAAGCGCGTAAAGTCCGGTATGTTGAGAGAGACCGTCGCCCAGAATCCCACCGTGCCATTTAGCGCCGGAACCAGGAACTGGAGAAATTCCGGGAAATTGCTAAACCGCGATGGCGCCTTCAACATCGGTCCGAATCCGCCTGCCGTGACGTAGGCCCAACCTAGCAGCAGCACACCGACAGCCAGCAGCACGGGCGCGCTAATCCCCTGCAGGACGCGAATGTATTCAATGCCCTTCAGAATAACGAATAGATTGATCAGCCAGAACGCCACAAAGCAGATCGCCGGGCCATAAGGCAAATGTCCCCACGCCGGAACCAGGGTTCGAATCAACGTATGGATGGCTTCGCCACCAATCCAGGTTTGAATTCCAAACCAGCCGCACGCCACCAGGGCTCGTAAAACTGCCGCCACATTGGCGCCTAATACCCCAAACGAGGCGCGAGCCAGCACCGGGAAAGGAATGCCGTAACGCGCGCCCGGATGGGAGTTCAACAGCATCGGAATCAGGACGATGGAATTGCCCAGAAACACGGTCGCGAGCGCCTGCTTCCAGTTCATCCCCCCTTGGACCAGACCCGCCGCCAGCATATAAGTGAGAATATTGACTGACATCGAGACCCACAGGGCCGCGAAGTTGTACGTCCCCCAGGTCTGCCGCTCCCTGCCGGCAGGCGCCAGATCCCGGTTATAAAGAGGACTCGATTCGATCTCGGAAGGGATGGAAGGTTGGGCTGCGCTCATAGCAAGCTCTTGGTCTCAAAGGTGAAAATGCAGTCAGTCAGCCGCCGCAGCTTGTCCGGTTTGTGCCGTGAGTGCCCGATACGTTTCTGGCCGGCGATCCCGGAAAAACTGCCAAACCTTTCTCACTTCCACGATCATATCCAGGTCGAGATCGGCCACGACAACTTCATCCCGGTCACGACTCGCTTGCGCAATAATCTTGCCCCGCGGGTTGCAAAAGTAACTCTTGCCATAAAACTCGCCGATGCTCCAAGGCTTCTCGATGCCCACCCGATTGATTGCTCCCACAAAATATCCGTTCGCCACCGCGTGAGCCGGTTGCTCCAGCTCCCAAAGATATTCGGAGAGTCCTGCGACCGTGGCAGAAGGATTGAACACAATTTCCGCTCCGTTCAATCCGAGGATGCGGGCCCCTTCGGGAAAATGGCGATCGTAGCAGATATAGACTCCAACCCGGGCGTACTTAGTGTGGAAAACCGTGTAGCCGAGGTTTCCCGGGGTGAAGTAGAACTTTTCCCAGAATCCGGGGTGACAGTGAGGGATGTGGTGTTTACGATATTTGCCTAGATAGGCGCCGTCCGCATCTATCACGGCGGCGGTATTGAAGTACACCCCGGGCATGTGTTCTTCGTAAACCGGCACGACTACCACCATGTGGTACTTAGCCGCAGTCTTCTGCATTAACCGCGTAGTCGGTCCCTCCGGCACACGCTCCGTAAGTTCATACCAGCGCGTATTCTGCTCAGCACAGAAATAAGGACCATAGAACAATTCCTGGAGGCAGAGAACTTTTACTTTCTTTCGCGCGGCCTGGTCAATGAGCTTCAGGTGCTTGTCGATCATCGCTTTCTTGATTGCCGACAAGGAGTGGTTGCTGCCCACTACGTTTCCTGCCTGGATTAGTCCACAGCGCACGATTCGCGGCATGGGTCACCTCCGAGAAGGGGGAAATATAGCAGACTTTTGGCCTAGTCACGCGATTGGCGACGGGCACCACAACCAGTGCAAATCCAAGCGGCAGGATTTCGAGACGCCTAAATATTGGTTATGGGACAATCGCTGGGCGCATTCCGGCGGGTACGAGATTGTCGCTGGGCACGAAGTTTGGGATCGAATCGGTGAAGAAAACGTGGTTGACGTCTTGGCTAAAGGGAAGTTCAGCAGCCCCTCTACAGACCTTTGACTGACCCACCACACACCTTCCACCCTCCCCTCTCTCTCTTCTCTTTCTTCCTTTTTTTCCTCCCCAAGAGATGGGAGCATTGACATCCTCCTCTACCTTATAGGGAGAGGATTCCTACAGAGCTTCGCTGGTTTTGCGAAGTCTCTTCGGTGAGGCTCGCGCTCGCAGCGGGTCAGTCCCCGTCAGCAGTAAGCAAGAAAACAAACCTGGGACAGCAACAGGTGTTCCCCGCTTTCCTACGCAAAATGAACCTGCTGTTCCTGCCGGCCATCCTGCCACTAATGCTGTTGATTTTCTGGCTATTCCGAGTTCGCTTCACAAATGCATACAAGGGAAAAGCGATGCCACGCGGTGGCGATGCTTACTCGTTACGGACTTAGCCTTCGAGCGTTTCTCGCTGAAAGGCATGCAGAGGCGAATATTTCCACCATCCGGAGTCTCAGAGGAAACCCGCAGATCGTGATTACGGCGTCCGCGATTAGGTTGCTCTGTGTTCTGATTTAGCGACCCTTCATTTCACTGAAGTAGGGCGCGATCCTCGCCGCCTGTACTCTTGGTGCACCCACCACGACCGTGCTATTTGCTGCGGAAAATTCGGTGTCACAGTGATCTAGACAGTTCGCACAGGAAACTGCCTTAGATGTCACAAGAGCGCCGTCACAACCAGCGTTTCCCGATGCACCAAGTGGCGTCGATCATTTTGCGGGGGGGCGAGACGTGCCGTGCTATCGGTAAGAACATTTCGAGCGGCGGCGCATTCTTCGTCTGCGACCGCCAACTCACGGTAGATTCCGAAGTGGAGGTGATTCTTGTGCTACCTGCCGAAGTTACCCATACCGAGAGTA
>Ga0209154_1001871_pt1 | contig 12088 bp, 13 predicted proteins | sample GraSoiAngelo_121_FD_185878 | JGI IMG/M metagenome (GOLD analysis project Ga0209154, IMG submission 185878) | Grasslands soil microbial communities from the Angelo Coastal Reserve, California, USA - 14_0919_12_20cm (SPAdes) (version 2) | ecosystem: Environmental > Terrestrial > Soil > Grasslands ... | reverse complement strand
TTCCAACGCAGTAGAAGATGTATGTCGCTCCTGGGCCTGCGGGCATTATCCCGAGCATCTTTCCTGGCGCCTGGTATTGTCGTGCCCTATCCTTCAACTCTGAAACTGGCCCGATTAGCCCAACCATGAAAGAATCCGAATATTTCTTCGTCTTTGTCGTCGCTCCGATGCTTTCCCGAACATGCGACTGAGGCCCATCAGCCCCGACGATTATCGATGCTTGGATTTCGGAAGGTCCATCCTCGACATTGCACCGTAGTCCCCGGGCAATTCCATCCTTCCAAATGATTTCCTGGAACCGAGTATTCCAGATGGTCTGAGCGCCTAGGTTCTCAGCCTTGGACCCGAGAAGGTGTTCCACCTGCACTGCGTCAGCCGTCATGATATAGTTCTGCGGATGGTCAAGCAAACCATAGTCGGCTTCCAACAAAACCTGTTGGTTCCAGTCTCGCACTTCGAGTATTCTTTCGGCCGAGCCCATCTGCTGAACGCTGTCTAGAACTCCAATCTTCTCCAGCGCTTCCAGACCATTGGGCTGGAAGGTTATGCCTCGAGGAGTCGCATCGAGCCCTTTCCTACGATCTAACAGAAGGGTCGAGATGTTTCTCTTCTGCAGTTCTAACGCCAGGGCTGAGCCTGCTATTCCTGCGCCAACTATCACAACATCGGCCTTTCCTTCCAAATCTCTCTCCCCGACTGATTGAGGACGATTACTAATTATCTTAAAATCATGCCTGCGGGGGTCCGCGTGCCAGGATGGTTCTTGGCTAAACTTCATGGACATGGCCCGGCGGAACAGATCAACGTCTACAATCTAGAAACTGCAGTCGCACCTCACGTGTACAACAATGACCGAAGGTACGCCGTCCTTGTCGTTGACATGCTGCATGACTTTGTATATGGTAAGATCAAGTGCGACCGGGCGGTCCCGATGATTCCTCGTAGCGGCGAACTCATAGACTCTGCTCGTAGCGCAAGTGTCCCGGTGCTCTATTCTAACGACTCCCATACGAAGAAGGATTTCGAGATTGAGAGATGGGGGGAACACGCCATGCGTGGCACCAAAGGAGCCAGGGTCATAGGCGAGTTGAGACCGCGAAAGAAGGATGTTCAGATTCCCAAGACAACCTACAGCAGTTTCTTCAACACTAGACTGGAACGCGAACTCAAAAGAACTCACGATGGAAAGGGACCCAACACCTTAATCATCTCGGGTCTCCATACAGACTGTTGCGTCAGGCACACAACTGCTGACGCCTTCTTCAGGGGCTACGAAACAATCATAGCCGAGGACGCAGTGAACTCATTCACAGAGTTGCAGTATCGGACTGGTCTTCAATACCTCAAATTCTGGTATCTTGCCGACACGTTGCCCACCAAGAAAATTTCGAAATTATTCTAGGAAGGGTTCCGGGTCGAGAAGACCCTCCCACGTCATTATCGATATGGACGGAGGGATCGATGATGCCCTCGCACTCATACTCGCCTTGCGTTCTCCAGAGATAGAGGTAGCTGGCATAACCGCGGTCTCAGGCAACGTACCTGTCGAACAGGCAACAATCAACGGATTGAGAGTCGTCGAACTTCTCGACAGGTCAGATGTCTGGGTAGCGCGAGGGCTAGGGAATCCTCTGTTTCGTGACCCGATTCGGGCAACAGCCTTTCACGGAAACGACGGGCTGGGAGATTCCAACTTACCACTTCCCAAACTTAGTCCTTCTAGGAAACCGGCGCTCAATGCGATCCTAGAAACTCTTGCCTCATCCAAGCGACAATCTACGACCATCATCTGTACGGGACCGTTGACCAACATTGCGGCGCTCCTAACAGAGTTCCCGGAAGCTAGGGAGATGATCGAGGAGATTGTGATGATGGGAGGCGCGTACTTTGTTACAAAATGTGGCTTTGGGAATGAGACTCCAGTAGCAGAGTTCAACGTCCACTCGGACCCAGAAGCCGCGAAAATCGTGTTCGAATCAGGCGTTCCGGTTAAGGCAGTTGGCCTCGACGTGACAATGAATCCTCGCGTCCAGATGTCGAAAAGTGACTATGATCGACTGAGAAATCGGAAAGGGCGGGTCTCTGCTTTCGCCAGTTCAATCTTGAAAAATAACATGAAAACATACGGCCGATTCGCTCTACACGATCCAATGGCTGTAGCAGTTAAGATCAAGTCATCATTCTTCCAATTTGCTAATTTCCACGCTCAGGTCGAAACTAAGGGCGAGTACACGTTGGGAATGACCGTCGCTGACAAGCGCGACTGGTTGCCATATGACAAACTCGTGGGAAGACAAGTAAAGGTCTGCACGAGCGCTGATCCGAAGTTCAAACAGTTCTTTTTGAGGCGTCTAACAGCGGCCTAAACGTCGGATTCGTGATCTAGCGTGTTTTTCGGGTGAAAGGTGTAGATTTTTAAACTCAATATTTGGCAATACAGGGCTACTATGGGAAAAGAAATAGGCCACATAGAACTGATATCGAAGGACCTACTGGCGACCAAGAAGTTCTACTCCAGACTCTTCGGCTGGAAATTCGAGATGGCTGGCGACGGCTATACAATGTTCAAGACCTCTAAGAAGGGGGTCGGCGGTGGCTTCATGCTAGGCAAGAAGGTCAAGCCTGGATCAACCACACTCTACGTCAACGTTGACACCATCCCAGCAATGCAACAGAAGGCAAAGAGTCTAGGCGGACGAATACTGAAGAAGAGGAAGGCCATTGGTGGCGGAATGGGCTACTGGGGCACTATCGGAGATCCGCACGGCAACGTCATAGGCCTCTGGAGCAAGAAGTAAACAGACTCCACTAGTCTGACAGTCAGCAGGTCACTCGCTAGCCCAGTGCGCACTGCCAAACTCCCTTTTTTCACTTCATAAACCCGGGTTCAGCCGGCCCGCATATTGACATCTAGTCGATAATCCTCCAGGTCAACTCGGTGGTGAGCTTAAGAAATTACTCAGAACTTATCCTAGCATACTAGGAAAACCGACTAAATTGTCGGAAAAGTCGAAAAAATCGTTCAAACTGCGACAGAATAGAATGTGTTAAATATAGTAGGTCTGATAGCCAGACCGACTGAATTTGGCGGATAAGCCGACAGCTGCCTTTGTCCTATCTCTAATTGGGGGAATTTTTGTGTTATTGGGTGGCGCCTTTCAGGCTTTCCTCGGCGCTGTAATTTCAGGAATTGGAACCACTGCCAATGGTACAAGCACTGCGGGAGTTGGTTCTGTTGTCGGCATTCTGGGAATCCTAGGAATTATTTTCGGGATAGTGATGATCCTCGGTGGTGTGATGATGTACTCTAATCCCCAATCCCACAAAATGTGGGGGGTCATCGTTTTGATTCTCTCTATAATCAGTTTCGGGACCTCATCCTTTGGGGGCTTCGTCATAGGTTTTCTCCTTGGCTTGATCGGCGGCATATTGGGGCTCGTCTTTAAACCGTCAATGGGTCCCGCTGCAATGCAGGGTCAGTCTATGGGTTCGATGCCTATGGGTAGTACGGGTACCATGGGAGCCGGGGCACCAATGGGTCAAATGGGTATGACATGCAAGAACTGTGGGGCCAGCATTCCTGCTGGAGCTACACGTTGCCCCAGCTGCGGCGCGAGCGTCTAAACCGTCAAGTTATTCCAGACCATTCCTTACAGGGCATAACATTCGCCAGATTTCTCTCAGTCAACTTGCAGTGCCCTTTGCTGCCCAACTTCTCTTGTTAGCAGATTACGCTACAACTCCGGAGCTCAGTCTTCGCATCAAGCTGAATTGAACCGCATGGAAACGACAAAACCTAGCGTCAGTAGCCTGAAACCGGAAAATTCTAGGATATTGCTTCGAAAATCGCCTAAAAAAAATCGACTTTATCGAATGTGTTATATACGATAAAATAGACCGTTCTTCATGCAACCGAAATCGCGCAGACCGACCGGCGTAACTATTCTAGGCGTCCTTGCGATACTTGGAGGAATAGCACTCCTTGTTGCTGGAGTAGCTGCAATTGGTGTCGGACTTGTAATTGGAACCTACGCTGGCTCCGCCTTTACAAATGCTCTTTCAAATGCTGGCTATTCCGGGCTCGCTTCCATTGGTGCGGGAACAATCGCTGTAATCCTACTAGCACTCGGTGCGGTAATACTCGTTCTAGGAATATTGTATTTCGCTGTAGGAGTCGGATACTTTGGAGGCAAGGGCTGGGCTTGGACCGTTGGAATCATAGTCACTGCCATCAGCATAGTCCTTGACATTGTCCAGATTGCGTTTGGTGCCTTCAGCAATGCTTTCGGATTGGTCATTGGTCTCTTGATAATTTACTATCTGACTAGGCCGCACGTCAAGGTCTTCTTTGGCAAAGGAGGTTCAACGATGGTCTCTTCTTCAATGTCCTCACAGGGATGAGCCAATGCTGGAGCTACTCGTTGGCCTAGCTGCCGTACGGCCGTATTGAGCTGTCGAATCAATAAATTTCCCGGATATCTTTCTGTAGACGATGACCGACTAAACTAGGTACTCAGTAACAGTCGCCTTAACACTTCGTCAATTCTCGAATTGTGCCTATGATGCAGAGGCCCTCTCGACCAGTAGGAATCACGATACTGGCCATTTTGGAGATTCTGATAGGAATTGTTGGGCTCTTAGCGAGTCTTGTAATTATTGGCTTCTCGGCTCTGTTCTCGACCCTACCAATGGTGGGATTTTTGCTTGGGGCTGTAGGATTGATCATTGGTGGAGTCGTTCTCTTCTTCAGCGTCATCTGGCTCGCCACCGGCGTAGGGTTTCGCTACGGTAGAGGTTGGTCTTGGACTCTCGGGATGATCTTCAGCGTACTCTCACTGCTCGGAGCCATTGGCGCTCTGACAATCGGTCTAATCACCGGTGGGGTCGGTGGATTGATCTTCTGGGGTCTGATGCTGTACTATCTGACGAGGACTCATGTGAAAGCCTTCTTCGGAAAAGGCGGATTACCAATCACGCCTGCCTACGTGGTGCCATACTCACTAGGACCTCAGGGCAACCTGCCCCAAATCGCGACAAACCCCGGCTACGGTCGACCGTCGGCGGTAGGTCCGCAGGTCACTTTTCCGCCTATCTCACAAGGATCATCAGCAAGCATTCCTGGGCCCAGCCCTGTCTCATCGACCCCCGCATCTTCTGCTTCTTCCAGCGGCGGCAAGGCACCGGTCTGTCCGTATTGTCACAGCACACTTCCAATGGGCACAAAGAAGTGTCTTACATGCGGAGCGGCGATCTAACGCACCTTAATCGCCGGAAAATCGCCGAGAATACCTCTGATCCTATCCTAGAATCATCTTCTCAGCCAATCCCAACGCCGAGACAGTTGGAGAATGGATAATCTTCCCAGTCCACAACAGACGATACGCCTCTCTAGACTTCAGAATCTTGATCTTCATGTACTCGTAAGGCTCCCGGCTCGCGCTACCCTTCTTCAACTGTCGCGCCAAGAAAACATGCGCCCGCTGGGACGATATTCCCGGCAGAGTGTGAAGCCAACCAAGACCCTTCCAAGACCGCGCAGAGTAACCAGTCTCCTCTTTTAGTTCCCGTTTCGCGCCGGATTCCGGGTCTTCCCCATCGTCCACTAATCCGGCGGGTAGTTCTAGTTCCCAGCCCTGAATCGGATGGCGATAGTTCCAGATGAAGACGAGACGATCGTCATCCAATAACGGCACGACGATCGAAAAGTCGTGGAGTGAGAGTCGCAGATGATTCGTCTTAAAACCGGACTTGGATACTATTTTATCACGGTAGAGTTTCACCTCTCCAAGATCAATTAGTCTCCGGGACCCTGTAATTCTCCACGGTTTCGGGGTCCCTTGAAATTTTCTGATCCTTGTTGTCAAAGAGCTTGCATCATCAGACAGCCTTTCTCATAACAACGCTAGATTTGCCTAGTTGTGAAGTCACACCGAATCCGGCCTCTTCGAACATCTTCACAGTCCCAGACCACATCAAGCTCGCTCCGCGATTAGGTTTAGTCGACGGGTACGCTTCGACTACGCCTCCTCCTTTCTTCTTGATGGAGGCGAGAGCTGCGTTCAGGCCGAATCCGGCTACGCCTTTCCGTCGGCTGTTCCTGTCAACGAAGAAACAGGTAATCCGCCACAGCTTCTTTCCTCCATTGCCGAGACTCAAACTCTGGTAGGTTTTGCTAGCGTCCAGTCGTGAGAGTTCAAGTCTCGGACCGTACTGGACCCAGCCAACGGGAGAATTGTTGGAATAGACGATTATGCCGTGTGTTCGTCGTTTCTTTACAAGAGTTTTCTTTGCCTTCTTGTTATCTGGGCCATGGCCTTTGATGAGAAACTCTCCCTTTGTATGGTAGAACATGCACGAGCAGCCTCCCCAGACACCGTTGTGTTTTGCGAATAACGCTTCGAAGTCTGGCCAGGTAGTTGGGCTCAACTCTTTCGAAGAGTATGGTTTCTCTGATTTCATGTGCATAGTTCAGCCGTCTTTTGGGATGGTCTTGCTGGTTAGAGGATTGGAGGCTCCTTGTAGTCTCCGAAGACCTTCCGACCAACATCCATGATCTCGCCCAGCGTAGCGTAGGCGCGGACCGCCTTGATGATGGGATACATGGAATTAGCCTTCTCGTCCTCAAACGTCTTACGCAACTCGTCCAATGCTTCCTGAACTTTTGCGCTGTCCCTCGTATCTCGTACTCGGACTATCCGCTCGATCTGTCGCCTCTGAGCCTCCTCGTTGATCTTCAGGGTATCGATTGGCTGTTTCTCATCGACCTGATACTTGTTCACGCCAACCACAACTCTCTCGTCCCGCTCAAGTTCCTGCTGGTAGCGGTAAGCGGTCTCTGCAATCTCTCGTTGCAAGAATCCGGTCTTGATCGCGTTCAGCAATCCTCCCACGCGTTCTATCTTGTCAAAATACTCGAATGCTTTTTCCTCCATCTCATCAGTAAGCCATTCTAGATAGTACGAACCGCCAAGCGGATCGATAGTGTCCGTGACGCCCGTCTCTTCCGCGATGATCTGCTGCGTCCTAAGCGCAACCGTCGCTGCTTGTTCTGAAGGAAGAGCCCACGCTTCATCGTAGGAGTTTGTATGAAGAGACTGCGTCCCGCCGAGGACTGTGGCTAGCGCTTCGATTGTAGTCCGAACAATATTGTTCAGTGGCTGTTGCCAAGTTAGTGACGCACCAGAGTTCTGAGCGTGTGTCCTCAACAGCAAGGATCGGGGGTCTTTTGCTTTGTATTTCTCTCTCATAACGCGTGCCCAGATTCTTCTTGCCGCCCTGAATTTTGCGATCTCTTCGAAGAAGTCCATTCCACAGTTCCAGAAGAAAGACAATCGCGGTGCGAAATCATCCACTTTCAAACCAGCTTCGATTCCAAGATCAACATACGCGAAGCCGTCCGCGAGTGTAAACGCTAGTTCTTGGACGGCGCTAGATCCAGCCTCGCGAATGTGATAGCCACTGATGCTGATGTAGTTCCACTGCGGCATCTCCTTGCTGCAGTAGACCATCATGTCACGGATGATTCGGAGATGCGCTTCTGGAGGGAACGCCCACTCTTTCTGCGCAATATACTCTTTGAGAATGTCCGCCTGGACGGTCCCTCTCAACTCGTTCGGCTTCAATCCCTGTCTCTCCGCGACACCAACATACATCGCGGTCAAGACCGAGGCAGGTGCGTTGATCGTCATGCTCGTACTCACCTTTTCCAACGGGATTCCTTCGAGAATGATCTCCATATCCTTCAACGAACCGACAGAGACGCCGCATCGTCCCACCTCACCCTCTGCCCGTTCATGATCAGGATCATATCCATACAATGTCGGCATGTCGAAAGCTATGCTCAATCCCGTCTCTCCATGCTCTAGGAGATAGTGTAGCCGTTTGTTCGTGTCTTCTGGGGTGCCGAAGCCTGAGAACATTCGCATGGTCCAGAGCCGCCCTCTGTACAGCGTAGGATAGACCCCTCGGAGGTAAGGATACTCGCCTGGAAGACCAGCGTCGCGAGACTCGTCCTGGTACGCGACGTCTCTTGGAGTGTAGACTCGTTTGATCGGAATGTTGGAAGGGTTCCTGAACTCCTGCTTCCGCTCCGGGCTGTCCTTCGTCCACTGTTTGAGAGTCTTTGCCTGCCATTCCGCTTCTTGGCGCTTCAGCTTGGCGAGATATTTCGCGTTGAAAGTTGAAGGCTTAGCCTTCCGCTGCCTCTTGATATCGTCGAGAACTTTCTTCCAGTAGCCCTTTGCCAAAATAGTCACAATACAACCATAACGGGCCGGATTTTCCTATTTCTCCATTATCTTCATGTGATCGTCTTCTGAACGTTGAAATATGTTCCAGAGCGAACCGGCAATCAGGGCTCTAGCTTGGTCAGTGATCTAGCCTCGAGAGTATTGAAGGGCGATCACAGGGCCCTCGCTAAGGCCATTTCGATTGTTGAATCTGGAGGAATCGGTCGTCGCCGACTCATTCACGAGCTGTATCCACGTACAGGAAAAGCCTTCACAGTCGGCATAACTGGTCCTACAGGGACGGGCAAAAGCACTCTCGTCGACAAGACGATCCAAGAATTCCGCAGGAGAGGACGAAAGGTAGGCGTATTGGCCATAGACCCTTCCAGTCCCTACACAGGAGGTGCACTGCTAGGCGACAGGATACGCATGATGGATCATAGCCTCGAAAGAGAAGTTTACATTCGCAGCATGGCATCTCGCGGCGATGTCGGCGGTCTCGCTCGCGCCGCAATAAACACGATCAGGGTCCTCGATGCGGCCGGAATGGACATAGTAATAGTAGAGACGGTCGGAGCTGGCCAGACCGAAGTCCAAGTCGCCACCGCCGTAGACGCGACCGTGGTCGTTGTAATGCCACAGCTCGGGGACGAAGTTCAAGCGTTCAAAGCAGGCTTTAACGAGATCGGCGACATTTTCGTCGTCAACAAGGCAGACATAACCAACCCATCGAAGACAATGTTCAATGTCGCCAGCGGGCTACAGGAAAAGAACGGATGGAGACCGCCTGTGCTAAAGACAGTAGCAATCAAAGGAACAGGAGTGCCCTCGCTAGTGGACAGCATCGAAAAATTCCAGAAATTCTTAGATGATCATGGCATAAGAGAAGAGAGGAGGAATAAGCGACTTGAGTCTGAACTCATCGAAGCTGCGTTTTCAGACTTTTACACCGAGACAGTCACCCGTCTCAAGCAAGAAAAGTCATGGCAGCATCTACTCGGCCAAGTTGCGAAGAAAGAACTGGACCCTGAGACAGCAGCGTCAAAACTCGTGAAGGCCATCGCAAGATTAGACGTGTCAGAAAATGCCTGATCGCATCACCACAGACTCAGGAATACCTGTCAAGACATCGTACGACAACAGAGACGTTTCTAGGGGAATGGTTCGTTCCCTCGGAAAGCCTGGAGAGTTCCCTTACGCTAGGGGGATCTACCCGAGCATGTACCGGGACCGTCTTTGGACGATGAGACAGTACACTGGATTCGGTTCAGCCAGCGAAACCAACCGGCGATTCAAGTATCTGATCTCTCATGGAGAGACTGGACTTAGCACTGCCTTCGATCTTCCAACGCAGCTCGGCCTTGACTCTGATCATCCAAGAGCGCATGGGGAAGTGGGCAAGGTCGGAGTCGCTATCAGCAGTATCGACGATATGAGACGGTTGTTCGATGGAATCGATCTCGGCAAGATCAGCACTAGCATGACAATCAACTCTACCGCTCCGATTCTGCTCTGCTTGTATGCTGCGGCTGGACTGGAGCAACGGGTCCCGCAGAGGCAGTTGCGGGGAACTACGCAGAATGATATTCTGAAGGAGTACATTGCCCGGAATACCTACATCTATCCGCCGGAGTTTTCTCTGAGACTGGCGGTCGACCTCATAGAATATTCTGCTCGGAAAATGCCTCATTGGCATCCCATCAGTATCAGTGGCTATCATATTCGTGAGTCTGGGGCCGATGCCATTCAGGAACTTGCGTTCTGTTTCTCAAATGCGATTGAGTACGTAGAGGCAGCGCTGGCTCGCGGTCTCAAGATCGATGACTTTGCTCCCCAGCTCTCATTCTTCTTCGCATGTCGAAACGACTTTCTAGAAGAGATTGCAAAGTTTAGAGCAGCCCGAAAAATCTGGGCGAGCATAATGCGACTTCGTTTCAAAGCTCACGACCCTGAATCTTGCAAACTCCGATTTCATGCTCAGACGAGCGGCGAGACTCTGACCGCCCAACAACCCGACAATAACATTGCTCGAGTCTCGATCCAGGCACTGGCGGCCGTTCTTGGAGGCACTCAGTCGCTTCACACAAACTCTCGTGACGAGGCTCTGGGTCTTCCAACGGAGGATTCTGTTAGAATCGCGCTAAGGACTCAGCAGATTATCGCGCATGAATCTGGAGTGGGTCGCACGGCTGATCCTCTTGGAGGAAGCTATTATCTAGAATCCTTGACAAAAACGATCGAAACCAAAGTCACAGCTCTCATCAAAAGAGTCCAACAGCTTGGAGGAGCGAGGAAGGCTATCGAATCGGGCTTTGTCCACAGACAGATTCAAGAAAGCGCCTACAAGTTTCAGCGGTCCGTGGATGAGGGTCAGACGGTAATTGTCGGAGTAAACCGGTTCAAAGACGGGGATCAGAAAGACGTGAACATTCAGCGAATTAGCCCAAGCGTCGAGAGGCGACAGATTCAACAACTGAAGAAATTCAAGAATTCAAGAAACAAAGCGAAGGTGAAGAGTGCTCTGTCAAGACTTGGGATTGCGGCTTCTGGAGATGCTAATTTGGTTGAAGATATTTTGAGGGCGGTCCGTTCTGAATGTACTGTCGGAGAGATCAGCGACCTCTTCAGAAGCAGATTTGGTGAGTACAGAGTCCGTCTAGAAATCTAGACAGCATGATCAATCACCCGGGATAAGTCAGGGGTCTGACTGAAATCTCGAAATCTACGTGGTCAGGAAGAGCCACGTGCCATTCGCTTTGGCGATGATTTGTTTCTGCTGATTCGTCAGGACCGCTTCTGCGAAGGCGACCCTTTTTCCTCGTTTCGCCACGATCCCTTCCGCTCTCAATGGTCCCTTGATGTGAGGCCTGTAGAAACTGATCTTCATCTCCATCGTTGTAAAGTCCTCGTCTGGAGATATTGTGGTGGAAATGGCTATTCCCATAGCTGCGTCTGCAATATCAGCCATAACTCCTCCGTGCATGGTGGCTGACATGTTGTGGAGATGCTCGTCAATCTGCATTTCGACGAGGGAGCGTCCCTCGGAGAGCTCTATTATTTTGATGCCAAGGGTCTTCGTCGCCGGACTGGGATAAGTCCCAGTCTTCCAGGCGTGGTAGACTTTCTCCTTGATTCCCTTCATACTGGAGTTCAGTTGTGGTTCTCAGTAATATTGGTTGGGCCGGGCTGTTCAAATTGAAGATTTATCTCGGGACGGTGATGTCCCTTATCGTGAATTGTCTTCCAACAAAAGATCTGATCATGCGCGGCGTGACGTCAAGATAGTTCTTGAGAGAATACGTCGAGACATGGATCATGCTCGAAGAGATCTAGCTTCGGCCAGCAAGACATGGGTAGATTCAACCAGCAAGTTTGTGCAAGACAAGGGCCCGAAGGTCTCTGCCACAATAGATGAGACCCTGGAGAAAACGTCTGAAACGTTCAAGCGAACGATGAAGTCGATCGATGCTGAAACGAAGACGCAACAGGTCAAGCTTCTACGAGCATACAAGTCATTTCTGTCCAAACAGATCGACGTGATCGAGAAGCGATTGAAGACGCTTAATGAGTAGTCTCGGTTCAACAGCGACCACTGTTCAGCAAAGCATGTCGCCGACAGTTGTTCGCTCTCTTTTTCAAGAGACTTACAGATGGCTAATCCGAACTTTGGCGCTCCTCTGCGGAATGCGAATCAGACGAAGGGTCCTGTTTCGTTTTCTGAATTCTCGTGTAGGCGAAGAGTAGCAAGAGTCCGAAGCCCATCCAGATGCTGCCGAAGATCCTGCCAAGCGGGTGAAGAACGACTACGAGAAGCCAGATCGCTAGATCTGCGATTATGCTTAGGACTCCTATGATTGGAA
>Ga0209154_1001860_pt1 | contig 12126 bp, 12 predicted proteins | sample GraSoiAngelo_121_FD_185878 | JGI IMG/M metagenome (GOLD analysis project Ga0209154, IMG submission 185878) | Grasslands soil microbial communities from the Angelo Coastal Reserve, California, USA - 14_0919_12_20cm (SPAdes) (version 2) | ecosystem: Environmental > Terrestrial > Soil > Grasslands ... | reverse complement strand
GCTCGGGCCGGTGGTGCTCGATGTCCAGGGCGGCGCCATGACCGACGACGAACGCGAGCGCCTGAGGCATCCGGCGGTCGGCGCCGTGATCCTGTTTACGCGCAATTACGAGAATCCGGAGCAGCTACGCGCGCTCACCGAGGACATCGAGCGCTTGCGCGAGCCGGCGTTGCCGATCTGCGTCGACCACGAAGGCGGGCGCGTACAGAGGTTTCGCGACGGCTTTACCGCGATCCCCCCTATGCGCGAGCTCGGTCGGCGGTGGGACCGCGAGCGCGGCGCGGCGCGCGAGGCGGCGCGCGGCGCCGCCTACATCATCGCCGCGGAGCTTGCCGCGCACGGCGTCGATTTCAGCTTCGCGCCGGTGCTCGACCTGGATTACGGCTCCTGCGCGGCCATCGGCGACCGCGCGCTGCACTTCGACCCCAACGCGGTCGGCGCGCTAGGCGCGTGCATCGTGCAGGGATTCGCGGCCGCGGGCATGGCGTCGGTCGGCAAGCACTTTCCGGGTCACGGCTTTGCGCCGCTCGATTCCCACGTCGAGGTGCCGCGCGATGGGCGCTCCGTGGCAGAAATCATGAAAAAAGACATTGCGCCATACCGGGAAGCAATCGCCGCGGGACTCGCGGCAATCATGCCCGCGCATGTGATCTACACGCAGGCGGATCCCGAGCCCGCGGGCTACTCCAGGTACTGGCTCCAGGAAGTGCTGCGCGGCAGGCTCGGCTTCGACGGCCTCGTCTTCAGCGACGACCTGTCGATGGCCGGCGCGAGCACTGCTGGCGGGATCGCGGAGCGCGCGCGCGCCGCGCTCGCCGCGGGCTGCGACATGGTGCTGTTATGCAATGACCCGCAGGGCCAGGCGGCGCTGCTCGAGTCCTTAGGTGCTCTGCCGCTCGCACGCCCGCAGCGACTGGAGCGGATGAGGAAGAAGGGCGGCAGAGACCTGAGAAAAAGCGTCGCCTACCGCGATGCGCTTCAGGCCCTCTCCATATAGGTGCCTTCGTTGGTATCGACCTTGATCTTCTCGCCCTTGTTGATGAACGGCGGCACCTGAACCGTGATCCCGGTCTCCATCTTCGCCGGCTTGAAAGTATTGGTGGCAGTGGCGTTCTTGATGCCCGGTTCGGTGTCGACCACGGTCAGCACCACCGAAGGCGGAATTTCGACGCCGATCGGCCGGCCGTTGTAGAAGTTGATCTGTACGTCGGTGTTGGGCAGGAGATAGCCGGCCTGTCCCTCGAGGAAATCGGCCGGCAGCGACAACTGTTCGTAGTTTTCCTTGTCCATGAATACGTAGCTGTCGCCGTCCTGGTAGAGATACTCCATGTCGCGCGGGTCGACGAAGGCGCGCTCGACCTTGTCCTCCGTGCGGAAGCGCTGGTTGGTCTTGGTGCCGGCCTCGATGTCTTTCATCTCGACCTGCATGAAGGCGCCGCCGCGGCCACCGACGTGGACGTGGTAGGACTTGAGGACGCGCCAGATGCGCTTGTCCCACTCGAGCAGCTGTCCTGGGCGGATCTGGACTGCTTCGACCTTGGCCATGGCATTCACCGCGGGCTGCGAAAAGGGCGCGAATTTTACACGATTTATAATCAACTCATCGTGTTCGACGCCAAATCTTTCGTAGCCGGGCTACCGAATCTGCCTGGCGTGTACAGGATGCTCGGCGCGCAGGGCGAGGCGCTCTATGTCGGCAAGGCGAGGGACCTGAAGAAGCGCGTCGGATCGTATTTCCACAAGCAGGCCTCGAGCCCGCGCACCCAGATGATGCTGTCGCAGGTTGCAAGCATCGAGGTGACGGCGAGCCGTTCCGAGGGCGAGGCGCTGCTGCTCGAGAACAACCTCATCAAGAGCCTCGCGCCGCGCTACAACATCCTGTTCCGCGATGACAAGTCCTATCCTTACCTGACCGTCACCGCGCACGAGTTCCCGCGCCTCGGATTCCACCGCGGCGCGAAGGACCGGCAGAACCGCTACTTCGGCCCGTTTCCGCACGCCTACGCGGTGCGCGAGAGCATTCAGCTCCTGCAACGCGTGTTCCGCCTGCGCACTTGCGAGGACACGGTGTTCGAGAACCGCTCGCGCCCCTGCCTGCTGCACCAGATCCACCGCTGTACCGCGCCTTGCACCGGCCTGATTTCAGCCGGGCAGTACGCCGAGGATGTGGCGAACGCGGTGCTGTTCCTCGAAGGGCGCGAGGACGATGTGATCCACGGCCTGAGCGACAAGATGAATGCCGCCGCCGACGCGCAGCACTACGAGAAAGCGGCCGCGTATCGCGACCAGGTCCGGGCGCTTTCACGAGTGCAGGCGCGCCAGTACGTCGAGTCCAACCGCGGCGTGGATGCCGACGTCGTCGCCTGCGCCATCGAGGGCGGCATCGCCTGCGTCAACCTGGTGATGATCCGCGGCGGTCGGCACGTGGGCGACCGCAGCTTCTTCCCGTCGAATGCCGAGGGTGCAACCGCCGGCGAGGTGGTGGCTGCGTTTCTCGAGCAGCATTATCTCGATCAGCCGCTGCCAGCGCTGGTCGTGACAAGTGAACCGGTGGAACTTCAACATGCAAATGTCGTAAATCCCTCTCACGGGGAGCGCCGCGTCTGGCTGGACATGGCGTGCAAGAACGCAGTGCTCGCCATCGCGCAGCGCGTGCGCGACCGCGCCACGCAGGAAGGGCGGCTGCAGGCGCTGCGCGAGGCGCTCGGGCTGCCCGAGAGCGCGCAGCGCATCGAATGCTTCGACATCAGCCACACGATGGGTGAAGCGACGGTGGCTTCGTGCGTGGTCTACGACCGCCAGCAGATGCAGAAATCGGAATACCGCCGCTTCAACATCCGCGACGTCACGCCGGGCGACGACTACGCGGCAATGCGCCAGGTGCTCTCGCGGCGCTACGCGCGCGTCAGCGCGGAGGCGGGCAAGATCCCGGACCTGGTGCTGATCGACGGCGGCAAGGGCCAGGTGTCCGCGGCCAAGGCGGCCATGGTCGAACTGGGAATGAACGACATCGAAGTAGTCGGGATCGCCAAAGGGCCGGAACGCAGGCCCGGGCTCGAGGAGTTGATCATCGAATCCGAGGCGCGCACGCTGCGGCTCGCGCCTTCGCATCCTGGCCTGCACTTGATTCAAGCGATCCGCGACGAGGCGCATCGCTTCGCCATCGTCGGGCACCGGGCGCGGCGCGGCAGGGCGCGCACGCGCTCGATGCTGAGCGAGATCCCGGGCATCGGCGCCAAGCGCCGCCAGGCGCTGATCGAGCATTTCGGCGGCCTGCGCGGCGTGCAGGCGGCGGCCATCGACGACATCGCGAAGGTCGAGGGGATCAGCCGGCCGCTCGCCGAACGCATCTACCGGCACCTGCACGAGTCGGCGAGCCCATGATGCCTCTCAACGTCCCGAACCTGATCACGCTGTCGCGAATCATCCTGATTCCGCTGATCATCGCCATTTTCTACGTGCCCGACGAATGGCTTTCTTTTTCCGGCAAGAACATGACCGCAACCGCGATCTTCATCTTCGCCGCGGTGACCGACTGGCTGGACGGCTACCTCGCGCGCAAGCTTAACCAGATGTCGGCTTTCGGCGCTTTTCTCGACCCGGTCGCCGACAAGTTGATCGTGGTTGGCGCGCTGATCGTGCTGCTGAAGGAGGGAAGGGTCGATACCGTCGTCGCCTTGATCATCATCGGCCGCGAGATCGCGATCTCTGCGCTGCGTGAATGGATGGCGAAAGTCGGGCAGGCGAAGAGCGTCGCCGTGGCGTTCATCGGCAAGCTCAAGACGCTCAGTCAGATGGTCGCGATCCCGCTACTGCTCCTCTATGACGACAATCTGTTCAGCCTGGTGGACTGCTCGGTGCTTGGCACGATCCTCATAAACGTCGCCGCGGTGCTAACCGTGGTGTCGATGCTTTACTACCTCCGCAAAGCACTGCCGTATGCGTCCGTACGCGGTTGAGGCGGGAATGGCGAGGCTTTATAATTGCTCACCCATCGGGCGCGGGAATAGCTCAGTTGGTAGAGCGCAACCTTGCCAAGGTTGAGGTCGCGAGTTCGAGACTCGTTTCCCGCTCCATCCTCCTTGCCCCGCGGGGCGGACCGGGCCTGCTGCCTTATAATCCGCCCCTCTTCGGCGGGATGGCAGAGTGCTCAACCAGGCCTGCAAATCGGCGGCTTAGCGGCGCGATGGCAGAGTGGTCATGCAGCGGATTGCAAATCCGTCTACGTCGGTTCGATTCCGGCTCGCGCCTCCAAGATATTCGATCACGCCTGCCACTACCGGCCTTGAGCTGCCCAAGGATCGACCACCGGCACCTTCAGATCTCGAAAATGCCGGATGTTTCGGGTGGCAAGCGTCGCGTGGCGCGCCAGCGCGATCCCGGCGATCTGCGTATCTCGCATATCTAGCGGTCGCCCGGCTTTCTGCCGCTCGGCGGCTAACAGTGCCGCTTCGGTGGTGGCGGTGCTGTCGAAATCCAGCACCCGGTTGTCCAGGTCCTCTTCCAGCAGGTGCCCAAAAGAGGTTTCCAACGCCTGTCGCCGGCGGCCCCTGGGCAGCAGGGCCAGGCCGAGACGAGCCTCGAACAGTGTAATGCTGGTAATCCAGACGGATTCCGTTGGCTGGCCGTCGAGCCACGCCACGACCGGTTCTTCGGGCGCTTTGCGCATCAGCGCCGAAAGCACATTGGTATCGAGAATAATCACTTTTCGAAGTCCGCCGACCGGACAAGCTGGCCGCGCAATTCCGGCAATTCCGTGGTCAGTCCCACCTTCTTGAAGCGTGCCGCGATGCGCGAGCCCAGCTTGGGCAGCGCCCGGTTTTCTTCTTTTGCCGCGTTGCGCAGGATGTGGCGAACCTCGTCTTCCATGCTACGCCGGTGGCGCTCGGCACGGCGTTTCAGACGCGCTTTCACGTCATCTTCCAGATCGCGAACGACGAACTGAGCCATTGGGAGTTACCTCGCATGCGGCAGAAAAGATATCATGATATCAAATGCAGGGACGAGCGGCAAGCCGCGAATTTTCTCTCGAGCGACTTCGTCGACCTCTTGACCCGCGGATTGCAGCTTCCCATGATGGGAAGCTCAAGCGGGGTTCGCCTGCTTTTCGCGCCGCGCGACGAGACGGACGCGGATATCGAGCGGATCGCGCACCCGCAAACCCCCGTTGAGAGCCGTGAAAGGCTCGATGCCAAACTCCGACTGGTTGATGCGGAAACTCGCGACCACTTCGAGCAGGTCGTCCTGGCGCAGTACAGCCGCGGCGAAGCGCAGATCGCGCATCACCCCACGAAGCGTGACGCGTGCCGTGACCGTGGGACCCCACTGCGGACCGACGAGCGCGATCGACTCGACCCGGACGAGCGGATGCTTCTGCGCGTCGAGCACGTCCCTTCCCAGCATGTTCTCGCGAGTGTCGCGGCGCGCGGGCTCCGAGACCTGTGCCGCAAATTCGTCGCCTTCCTCGGCGCGCGCTGCGGGCGCATCCACCACGAAGGAATCGACTGGAATTTCGAGCCGAAAGCCGCTCCCCACCGCGGCGTCACCGGCCCGGATCTCGCCGTACACGCGGCCGACGACGACGTGGTTGTGGCCGAAGCGCGCGAGCGGCCCGTCGCGGTAGACGAGGAGGCGGATTTCGGACGCCTGCGGATCGACGCTGTAGCGCGGCGCACCGGAGGGTACATTCACGTCCGTCCTCACCGGCTCGGCGAGCACTGCCGTCTCCCCGGGCGGGGGCAACGTCTGGCATGCCGCGGCGAGCAGCGCCGGGAATAATAGGAGCATCGCGCGTGTCTTGTGAATCACGAGGGGCGCTGTACGGGTGCAAACTGGGTGCATGATGAACTTGCGGAATTCGACTGAGTCCTATGGGATCATAGCGCAGACGTTTCACTGGCTCGTTGCCCTGCTGGTGCTTGCTCAGCTCGGCATCGGTTTGTACGCGGCGAACCTGCCGGTGAGCGTAGCAAGGCTGCGGTGGCTGTCGCACCACAAGTCGCTCGGCCTCGCCATTCTGGCGCTTGTGCTGTTGCGGCTTGGATGGCGCGCATTGAATCCGCCGCCCGAGCTGGCGCGTTCGATGCCGCGTTGGGAGCGCCTCGCGGCGCTCGCGACACACCGGTTGTTCTACCTGCTGCTCATCCTCGCGCCGCTCTGCGGCTGGCTTTACGCCTCCGCCTCGGGCCTGTCGGTCAACTGGTTTGGGATGTTTAAGGTGCCCGACCTCGTCTCGAAGGATCGCGAGCTCGCCGCCCTGTTCAAGGCGCTGCACATCGGGCTCGTCGCCTTGCTCGCCTCGCTCGTCGCGCTGCACGTCGCCGCGGCCCTGCGACACGAGCTTGTGCTGCGCGACGGCGTGATGCGCCGCATGCTGCCCTGGAAGCCGCCAAGCGGCGACTGATGCCGAGATTCCTCCTGGTCTTGTTGGTAAGCGCGGCGCTGCCGGCAGCCGCCGACGAGTGCTACTCGGTGGATGCCGCAGGGGGCAGCGTGTCGTTCGAGTTGGGGCAGGCGGGCTCGCCATTCCGCGGCGCCTTCCGCCGGTTCGGAGGCGAGCTGTGCATCGTACAGAGTCAGGTCGCGCGCATCGACGTGTGGCTCGAGCCCGCGTCTGTCGAAACCGGGCTGCCCGAGATCGACGCGGCGCTCAAGGAGAAGGAATTCTTTGACGTTGGCGGCCATCCGCGCATCGCGTTCGCCAGCGAATCCGTGCAGGCGCGGGGCGATCGGCAGCTCGCGCGCGGCGTGCTCGACATCAAGGGAAAGCGCCGCAACGCGGAGGTCCCTTTCCGGATGGGCGAGAGCGGCGGCAAGCCGGTGGTGTCCGGTTCGTTCACGCTCGACAGGCTGGACTACGGCATCGGCAGCGGCGAGTGGGCGGACACCCGCTGGCTCGGCGCCGAAGTAAAGATCGATTTCAGCGCCACCCTTTCGCGCAGGTGAGCGCACTATTGCGCCGCGTTTGCCGCAGGCCAACCGCCGGCCATTTCAAACTGACCAGTCGTTGCGGCCGATCGACACGACGTTTAAGCACAAAAAGACAGAAGCGGCGCCAAGGTAGGCGAGTAGCAATCCCCGAGCAAAGCCGAGGCTGGAAACGAGAAAAAGTAGAGCCGTGAAGTGCGACCAGCACAGCTCAAGCAAATCGGCATGTTGCCGCATCAATGCTGCGGCGCCATCAGCTGGTCCATCTCGGCGTGCGCGCTGGCGACGCCTTGCTGCTTGCTCGCTTCGCTGATCGCGAGGCCCTCGGCATGGATGAACTCGATGTCGTCCATGCCGAGAAACGCGAGGAAGTCGCGAACGTAGGGCGTCTGGGTATCGCGCGGGGTACCGGCGTACAGGCCGCCGCGCGCGGTAAAGACGTACACCTTCTTGTCCGTTAGAAGGCCGACGGCGCCCTTGTCGGTATAGCGGAAAGTGACTCCGGCGCGGGCGACGTGATCGAAATACGCCTTGAGGGTCGAAGGCAGGCCGAAGTTGTACATCGGCAGGCCGAGGACGATGACCTCGGCGCGCCTGAGCTCGTCGATCAGGGCATCGGAATGCTCGATCACCGCCTGCTGCGCAGCGTTGCGCTCGCCTGGCTTGGTGAGGAACGCGCCGAAGCGCGCCGCGTCCAGGTGGGGGACTGGCTCGAGCGCGAGGTCGCGCACGATCACCCGCCCGTGCGGGTTCGACTCGCGCCAGGCGGCGACGAAGCGCTCGGCGAGGCGGCTCGACTGGCCGCCGTCGGAGAAGAGGCTCGACTTGATCTGCAAAAGCGTTTTCATTGCCTACCTCGCGAGTTCGGGAATCTTGCCCAGCCGGCCGTGGTGCAAGTCGGCGAAGGCTTGCTGGATCTCGCGCGGCGTGTTCATGACGAAAGGTCCGTGGCCAGCGACCGGCTCGTCGATCGGCGCGCCGTTCATCACGAAGAGCCTCGCGTCGGACGTTGCTTCGATCAGCACCTCGTCGCCCTCGCGATCGAGCACGACGAGCTCGGTTTCGCTCGCGCTTTCGCTGTTGACCAGGATCCTGCCCTTCAGCACATACAGCGCGGCGCTGAAACCGTCGTGCAAGTTGAGCCGCACGCTGTGCCTGGCGTGCAAGTCCACGTAGAGCAGGTTCACCGGCGTGAAGGTGCGCGCCGGACCCTTTGCGCCGCCGAATTCGCCGGCAATGACGCGCACCGAGCCGCCGTCCTGCGGCAGGCTCACCACCGGCACGTCTTGCGCGAGCAGCGTCTGGTAGCGCGGCGGCGTCATCTTCGATTTCGCCGGCAGGTTCACCCACAGCTGCAGCGCCTGGAAGCGGCCGCCGCGCCGCGTGAACGCCGCGCTGTGCATTTCCTTGTGCAGCAGGCCCGCGCCGGCGGTCATCCACTGCACGTCGCCGGGCCCAATGCGCCCGCCGTTGCCGGCGGTATCCTCGTGGTCGACCTCGCCCTCGAGCACGACAGTGACCGTCTCGAAGCCGCGGTGCGGATGCCAGCCCACGCCGCGCGCCTTCTCGCTCGGCGCGAAGTCGGCCGGGCCGGCATGGTCGAGCAGCAGGAAGGGCGAGAGCTCCGGCCGCTCCTGGTAATGGAACACCGTATGTACCGGGAAGCCGTCGCCGACCCAGTGGCCTTCGCCTTGGCGATGAATGCTGAGGACGTTTTTCATGCCGAACAATATGGCATTGAGCAGCTAGATAAAAAAGCTCAAAATATCGCTTATTCCGATCTAATAACTAGATAGATGCCAGAGCCCCGCATTACCCTCGATCAATGGCGAGCCCTGGTCGCGGTCGTCGCCAAGGGCGGCTATGCCAAGGCCGCGGCCGCACTCCACAAGAGCCAGTCGTCGGTGACCTACGGGGTGCAACAGCTCGAGTCTCAGCTCGGAGTGAAGGCGTTCAAGATTGCCGGCCGCAAAGCCGAGCTTACGCCGACCGGCGAGCTGCTGTACCGGCGAGCGCGCTACCTCCTCGACGAAGCGACTGCGCTCGAGGAGTCGGCGAAAAGGCTGTCGGCGGGCTGGGAAGCGGAAGTGCGCGTCGCGGTCGAAGTGATCTTCCCGACCTGGCTGCTCCTCGCCTGCCTCGATCGCCTGGGCAAGGAAAGCCCGCACACGCGAATCGAGTTGATCGAAGCCGTGCTCGGCCACCGTACCGATGCGCTCGCGCAGGGCCAGGCCGACCTCGCCATCTTCGGCAGCGTTCCGCCGGGCTTCCTCGGCGAGCCGCTGATGCGGCTGCGCTTCGTCCTCGCCGCGCATCCCGAGCATCCTCTGCACCAACTCGGCCGCAAGCTCACGATGCGAGACCTGCGGCCTTATCGGCACCTCGTGGTGCGCGAGTCGAGCCCGGAGCGCGCCAGTGCTCCTTCGATGGAGACGACGCAGCGCTGGACGTTCAGTCATCTCGCCACCTCGATCGAGGCGGCAGGCTCGGGCTATGGATTTGCGTGGCTGCCGGAAGAAAAGATCCGCCAGGAACTGGCGGCTGGCAGGCTGAAACCACTTCCCATGCGCGAGGGCGGCGAGCGCTTCGCCGACCTGTATCTCATCTTCGCGGACCGGGAGCACGCCGGCCCTGCCACGCGGCGGCTGGCGGAGATCATCCGCGAGGCGGTGGCTAGCGAGTGCAAGCGTTCATCCTCGCCGACGAAAACCTCCACTCGGAAACGCATCAATTAGAATGTGACTCCCGCGTCCAGATTTCCGCGCAGCGGCTGATGGATTCCAACCGGCCCGGGTGGTGAAACTGGTAGACACAGGGGACTTAAAATCCCCCGACCTTAACCGGTCATGCCGGTTCGAGTCCGGCCCTGGGCACCAGTTTAGAGGTAGCACGCACTAAAGGAACGCGCAGCTATGCGATTCGTGCTTGCGACAACTGTAGTGTTTTTGCATCGTAGGATTGAGCGCCGCATTGACCGTATCAAGGAGCTATAGCCGTGGAACTAATCGCTGCCAGCGCTATGTTTGGCATCGTGCTTGTCATCGTCGGCGTTGCGTTTGACGCAGCGCGTCGCGCAAAGTAACGCCTTCTAACATGGCGCTGTTGCCGGATGCGGCATCAACCGCCTCGCTTCATCAACGGCCGGGCTCGTGCGCCGCAAACCTCCACGCCAAGCCTCGGCAAATTCGATATGCCCCAGCACACGCCCGATCGCGCTCTGGTTGTTGGCCTCGCGTGGTTTGACCCGAAAGCAGTGGCAGCGCCTGACCGAACAATGCCAACAGAATGCTCTTGACGCTGTGCGGATGATCGGGCGCCAAGGTCAAAAAGTCGAAAGGGTGCACGTCGAGGTCGAGTCGCTCGTGTCCTCGTGCAAGGAGAAGTGGTTGCCCGTGAACGGCAAGTCCCGCGCAGAATACGTTACGCAACTAATGCGAAGGCGCCATGGGACAAGCCAAGGCCTACCCCCGCGGTGGAGAGCTACGCCTTTCGGCCGGCGCGACGCCTACGCTCGCGCGCCTCACCGTGAACGTTTAGGCATCGCGCACGAACCTTGAAACCGGGCATCGCGCAACATAGGTTGGCGAGGGCAGCGCCAGTACTGCTCGGGGTCATGGCGATAGCTCTCTTTGGTGGACCGGCCTTGGCCGAAAAGCGCGCGAATTACTTCAACGATCCCTTTCTTCAGGTTACCAAGGGGATGGCTGACTGTCCTGTGCCGGAGGGTCCAATGATCACAGAGGCTGAGATGAGAACCCAGGCGCACTCACGGATTGAACGCGGTACAAGTTGCTTCCTGTCCGGGCGCTGCCGGCTTCCGAACTCGTATCTCTACGACAGGGAGATCATTGCACGCGTCGAGAAGGCTATCCTCGCCGACGGTCGCTTCGCTGACACCAGCGTCTGGGCCGAGGGCCAACGCCGATGGGTTTGGCTCAAGGGGTGTGTCCGACGCAAAGAGCAAGCTAAAACGTTGGAACAACTGGTGCGCCGATTAGACGACGTCGAGGCGGTGATAAATCAACTTGTGGTTAGGCAACCGTAGTGTTACAGGCTTGACTGATAGCGATGTGCGTGAAGCCAGCCGAAATGCGGACGTAGAGAAAACGTAGGAGTGCATTGGCTGTGCAATGCGACTCCAAAAGGACTACAAGCTGAGTGCCACTTCGGCTAGCAAAGGCGACACGCCTGGTGTTTTTAGCCGTGCTTCTTCTCTTCTGGGGTGACGAAGCCGATGGGCCGGCGCTTGGGCTGGGTCGGGTCATGAGTGCTCGGATCGTATCGAGGACGCCGGCGATCGCCTGGTCGTGCGTGGCGAGCTTCCTCTGGATGCGGGCTTCGAGCTCGTCTAGGCGATGAACGGCCAAGTTCTTTTCGATCAGTCGCTCGTCAAGATGAGATACCCCGGCTGATATTTTCGCGCCGCCCGGAAATTCTTTGCCTTTTGTCCGACGACGAAATGTCGCAATTTACCTATGAGAAATATCGTTGCCTCACGACGCGCGTGACGGAAGTCATCGAATCCCACTCGCCTTGTAGTTTTTTGTAAAAAATAAACGCACTGCGCGTGATGGAAGTCCCCGAATGGTGCGCTGCGGGTGATCGAAATCACCGCATCGCACGCGTTCACTCTGTAGTCTCCGCCCCGACGTCAACGCCAGCAGTCCCACGGGACGAAGGGAGGCATTGTGAACCTGCGACAGATACTCCTTGGGATAGCAATCAGTTCGGGCTTGACTCTGGCTACCGTTAGCTACGCGCAGAAATGGCACTCGCGGCCTACGCGAACGCCGACGCCAACGTCTGCCGACACCCAGGCGCCCTCTGTCCCCAGCGGCCTGGTTGGTACCGCGGTCTCATCAACCCAGATCAATCTCACCTGGAATGCCTCGACTGACAATGTCGGCGTGACCGGCTATTGGGTTTATCTCAATAACGTGGCGCTCGCGACCACGGCAGCCCCGTCATTCACTCACAACGGCGTTACCGCCGGTACCACCTATAACTACCGCGTGAGCGCCTACGATGCGGCGGGTAATCCGTCGCCATGGACCTCGGCAGTCGCGGTGACGACGCCTGCGCCTACGACTACGAGTGGCACCACCACGATTGCGTTTTCCAGCACTCTCGACGATTTTCCGAACCCCGAGCGTGGATTCTCGAAGCTGTGGTCGAATCTGACGGACCTGCCTTCTTGGT
>Ga0209154_1001851_pt1 | contig 12169 bp, 13 predicted proteins | sample GraSoiAngelo_121_FD_185878 | JGI IMG/M metagenome (GOLD analysis project Ga0209154, IMG submission 185878) | Grasslands soil microbial communities from the Angelo Coastal Reserve, California, USA - 14_0919_12_20cm (SPAdes) (version 2) | ecosystem: Environmental > Terrestrial > Soil > Grasslands ... | reverse complement strand
AGATTGCCGTCGTTGTTTAGCAGCGTAAACACCGAAAGCTGCTACTCCGAGAGCGATCACCAGAAAGGCGAAGTCTCCTGTATTACTGCTGCAATTGAAACAACCATAGCGGCCCATTAGAACTCCTCCACTGCCAAAGTTTGCCCCTAGGGCTATCGGCACAAACTTTGCTCCCCGCGCATAAACTGCTCTCATGCTCCATGAACCACTCAGAGATCTGAAGAACGAAGAACTCCCTCCACCATTCGAACCCGAAGATAACGATCCGGAGAGAGATCTGACAAGTGACAGATGTTCGAAGAAGCCCGATGCTGAACCTATTGAGGCACCTAGGTAAATGGCGCGACCTCTGAAGTAGGAAGCGCCTAGACCGATCGAATCCGACAACGATCTGAACAATGAAGTGTGCTCAGAAAATACGGAAGCGCCACCCAGCGAGGCGCTGAGGGGTTCACTGAACCCCTTGCTTTGAGAAGTAGCGACACCAATAGAGTTGCCGAAGGACCTGAAGAGAGATGACTTCTCAGCGAAACTCGAGGCCATCCCCAACGAAGCGCTCAGCGTTATGCTTCGACCCCTTTGCTGAGAGCTTGAAAGACCTAGTGAATCTGAGAGAGATCTGAAAAGCGAGATATGTTCTAGGAAGCCCGATGCTGAACTTAGTGAGGCGCTTAAGGCCCTCGCGAGACCCTTTGCCTGTGAACTGGCTAGCGCCAAGGAGCCTGAAAGAGATCTGAAGAACGAGGTCCGCTCTGTGATACCGGAAGCCGAACCAATCGAAGTGCTCAAGTTGACGGTGCGGCCCCTAAAGAAGGACGCTGCAAGACCCAGAGAATCAGACAAGGATCTAAACAACTTTGTCTTCTCTGCTAAACTCGTGGCTGAACCAAGTGAAGCGCTCAGGCCCACTGAGCGTCCAATGGACGTAGAACTCGCGAGGCTCAGCGAAGCACTCAGGGATCTGAAGAGTGAACTTTTCTCAATAAGACCAGAGGTCGATCCAAACATAGCGTTCAGACTCTTGGAGAGACCTTTGGTCTGAGAAGAACCCAGAGATATTGAACTAGTCAAGGATTTGAAGAACGAAGTCTTCTCAATAAGACTCGAGGCCGAGCCCAGTGAGCCAGTCAAAACCCTGGTAAGACCCTTAGTCTCAGAAGAGACCAGAGACAATAAGCCGGTCAGAGACCTGAAGATTGATGTCTTCTCCGCAAGACTCGTGGATGAGCCGAGCGAAGCACTCAGGTTCACTGTACGTCCTCTAAAGAAAGAATTCACAAAATTCAATGAATCAGATAGAGACCTGAAGAAGGAAGACTTCCCAGCAATGCTTGTGGACGAACCCAGCGAAGCGCTCAAGTTCATGGTGCGTCCTCTAAACAGGGAGCTCGCAAAACCAAGCGAATCAGACAGAGACCTGAAGAACGAACTTCGCTCCGCGAGACTCGAGGATGAACCCATCGAACTCGTCAAAGACCTGACAAAACCCTTAGTCTCCAAAGTTACAACACTTAGCGAACCAGACAGGGATCTGAACCAGGAATTCTTTTCAGTAATACTTGAGGCCAGAGCTATAGACCCACTCAGTGACCTGAAGTATGATGACTTCTCTCCAAGACTAGAAGCTGAAGTGAGTGAGCCACTCAAAGATCTGAAGAACGAAGTCTTCGCTCCAAAGCTCGAAGTCAAAGAGAAAGAACCGCCCAAAGATCTGAAGAACGAACTTTTCTCCGCAATACTTGAGGCCAAGGCCCATGAACCGCTTAGCGACCTAAACAACGAAGTCTTCTCAGCAAGACCTGGGGCAGAGGACAACATAGCGCTCGGGAATCTGAATAACGAGTTTTTTTCCGCAAGACTGGTGAATGAGCCTAGCGAAGCACTCAAGTTTATGGTACGTCCGTTAAAGAAGGAGCTCACAAAATTCATCGAGTCGGTCAATGATCTGAAGAAGGAGGATTTCTCAGTAAGGACTGAGGCTGAGCCGAGTGATGCACTTAGATTGACGGTTCGTCCTCTGAAGAAAGAACTCGCCAGACTTAGAGAATCAGAGAGGGATCTAAACAACGAAGTCTTCTCCGCAAAACTCGTGGCTGAACCAAGTGAAGCGGTCAAGCCCACAGCGCGACCTCTAGACATAGATGTCGCCAGGCCTACAGAGTCAACCAAGGATCTGAAAAGCGAGGATTTCTCGGCAAAGCCTGAGGATGAACCAAGTGAACCGGCCAACGACTTGATGAAACCCTTAGTCTGAGAACCAACAAGATTCAATGAGGCACTCACAGACCTGAAAATGGAAGTCTTCTCAACAAGACTAGACGCCGGACCCAGCGAACCGGTCAAACCCTTAGCAAGACCCTTGGTCTCAGAGGTAACCGGAGACAACGAGCCAGAGAGAGATCTGAACAAAGAATTCTTCTCAGCAAGACTTGAGGCCACCGCTAGTGAACCAGTGAGAGACCTAGAAAAGGAGGTCTTCTCGGCATAGCCCGAAGTTGTGGTCCATGAAGCGCTTAGGGATCTGAAGAGGGAACTCTTTTCGGCAAAACTAGAGGCCGGACCCAAAGAGCCAGTCAGAAATCTAAACAGTGAACTCTTTTCGGCAATACTTGAGGCGAGAGACAGCGAAGCACTAAGAGACCTGAAGAATGAAGATCTTTCGATGAATCCGGAAGTTGAAGTCAGCGAACTACTCAGGGACCTAAACAGTGAACTCTTCTGGGCGATGTTTGAGGCCGGAGTTAGTGAAGCAGAAACCAACCTATACCACGAGGATCTCTCAGCAAGACTCGTGGATGAGCCGAGCGAAGCACTCAAGTTTACGGTACGGCCCCTAAAGAAAGAACCCACAAGACTCAACGAGTCACTCAGCGACCTGAAGAATGAAGACCTCTCAGCAAAACTCGAAGATGAACCTAGTGAAGCACTTAGGCCTACAGTGCGACCTCTAGACATAGAACTCGCAAAATTCAATGAGCCAGAAAAGGACCTGAAGAACGAACTCTTCTCCGCGAGACCGGATGAGGAGCCCAGAGAGCCGCTCAGACTCTTGGCGAGACCCTTCGTTTGAGAAGGAATGAGAGATATTGAACTAGTTAGAGACCTGAAGAACGAAGTCTTCTCAACAAGACTTGAGGCGGACCCCAGTGAACCAGTCAAAACCCTAGCCAGACCTTTAGTCTCAGAAATAGCAAGAGATAGCGAACCTGTCAAAGATCTAAACAGTGAAATCTTCTCGGCAAAGACTGAGGATGAACCAAGTGAAGCAGTCAAGGCTACAGTGCGACCTTTCAATGTAGAACTCGTCAAACCTAGAGAACTAGACAAGGATTTGAACAACGAGGATTTCTCGGCAAAGCTTGAGGCCGACCCTAGCGAATCGGTCAAAGACCTGACAAAACCTTTGGTCTGAGACCCAGCGAAACTCAACGAGGCACTTACAGATCTGAAGAGCGAACTCCTCTCGGCAAGACTCGAGGCGGAAGTCAGCGAACTACTCAGAGATCTGAACAACGAGCTCTGCTCAGCAAAACCAGAAGCGAAACCCAGCGAACCACTCAGGGACCTAGACAATGAACTCTTCGCAGCTAGACCAGCAGTCGAAGACAATGAATCTGTCAGAGACCTAAACAGCGAGGATTTTTCAGCAAAGCCCGAAGTAAAAGCCAGCGAACCTGTTAAAGACCTGAAGAGCGAGCTCTTCTCGGCCAAACCCGAGGTTGAACCCAGTGAAGCACTCAAAGCCTTGCCAAGGCCATTAACTTCAGAACTCGCAACCGAGAGTGAGTCGGTCAGAGACCTGAAGAGCGAGGACTTCTCAGCTAAGCTTGAGGCGGAACCCAGCGAACCAGTCAGTGTTACAGCACGACCAGCGAACAGAGAACCCGTAAGAGACAGCGAACCAGTCAGAGACCTGAAGAGCGAAGACCTCTCGGCAAAGTTTGAAGCCGAAGACAGAGAACCGGTCAGAGATCTGAAGAGCGAAGACTTCTCAACAAAACCTGAAGCCCAAACCAGTGAACCAGTTAAGACCTTAGCAAGACCCTTAGTCTCGGAAGCAGCAAGACCCAGAGAACCGGTCAGAGACCTGAAGAGCGTGCTCCTCTCGGCAAGACCCGAAGCCGAAGACAGCGCACCAGTCACAGACCTAAAGAGCGTGCTCCTCTCGGCAAGACCCGAAGCCGAAGACAGCGCACCAGTCACAGACCTAAAGAGCGAACTTTTCTCAGTAAAACCCGAAGCAATGGACAGCGAAGCAGACAGAGACCTGAAGAGGGAAGTCTTCTCAGCAAAACCCGAAGCCGCAGTCAACGCACCACTTAGAGACCTAAACAGCGAAGACCTCTCAGCAAGACTAGAAAGTAAAGTCAATGTACCGGTAAGAGTCTGACTGTATCTCCAAGCAGGCGTAATCACATCACTGGCGCTTGAAACGGTTGTCATGGTATCAGTCGCAGCACCGTTACCTGTTGACACAGTAGGGCTGATCCAGACTTCAACGACCAGAAAGCGAACGTTCGGAAACGGACCTTCAATTGGACTAACATCAATATTCTTTATTGCGGAAGTAGTTGCTTCAATGTTGGCCGTTCCTGTGAAATCAAAGAGAAGAGTGCATGTGCCGGGCTGCTCATTGACAGTGGTGCAATTCCAGACCAGAAACCGCATGTTTGCAGTACCAGTTCTTGACGCGGTAATCGTAGTATCAAACTCCCAAGACCCACTCTGGATCGTTATACCCCCCAGGTCACTAGGATAGACCCAGGCCTGACCTGTAGGCGTGGTGGTGGAAGGCGTTGCCGTCGTGGTAGACGAGCCGACATCAGGCTGAACCTCAAAGCAACAAGTAGTGCTGGTACCTACTTTGACACTTGTTGTAGTATCAGCCGGAGTAGTAGCAGTAGGAGCTAACTGTTCACACTTTACAGCGCAACCAGTCTGTAAAGCAGAGCCATAATAGAAAGTGTGACCCTTACCCTCATAACCCGCAAGACCCAACGAACCAGACAGAGACCTGAAGAGGGAAGTCCTCTCTGTAAAACCAGAAGCCGAAGATAGTGAACCGGTCAGAGACCTGAACAGCGAACTCTTCTCAGTAACACCCGAACCCAGATTCCAAGTTGCAGTGAGAGGGGTTGAACAAGAACGAGGACTGGAGTTGCAAGTCAACTGTCCAGAATTCACATTGGCGACCATGTTACCCATTGTGAGCGTGATTGAAGCCGCGAGCGCTTTGAAGATCGAAGTCTTCTCAACAAAACTTGAGACTGAACTCAGCGAGCCGCTAAGCGACTTGAACATCGAAGTCATCTTAGTAAGAGCTGAGGCTGAAGTTAGTGATCCACTGAGACTCTGAGCGTGATCCCATCCAGGGGTTATGAAGTCCATTGCTGTGCTGATTGTTGTCTCGGTCATTGTAGTAGTCGTAGTAGTTCCAGAATATTGCCACGCAACCCAGATTTCGAACGCTAAGAAGTTACCACTTGTCCAAGTAATCTGTGACTGACTCGCGGTTGTGTACGTTCTTAGGGTTGCAGTAGTCGAACTTGCCACGTTGGTTGCGGTGTCCCAATTCTTCCACAGGAGAGTTGCAGTCGTGCAACTGTTAGTAGTGCAAGACCATGCGGTAACGAAGTATCGAGCAACAGGAGTTCCAGTCGTAGAACCTACCCTTCCCGTTAAGTCGATTTGCCATGTTCCAGATTGAATGTCAAACAACCCGTTCTGAATACCAGCAACGTTGTAAACCCAACCCGTCCCACTGAAACCGTTCGCGGCAGATGAAGGAGTTCCCGTCAGAGACGCGGCAGTCTCAGGTTCAACTTTGAAATATGTTGGAGCTGCTTGAAGCGCATCGCAAAAAATATTCCACCTCGACTCTGCGGTTCCAAAGGTGGCACACGTCGCAGCACTAACTGTTGCAGAAGAAGCCCGTCTCTCAAGCGAAAGACCACCTGTAGAAGTAGTGGTGTGAATGAAAGTTGCTGCGACCCCACCAAGATTTCCCGCTGTTTGAGCGGTCGTATCAGTTTCTTCTTCAATACCAATCCAAAAGTCGTTAGCGTTCAGAGAAGTCACTTGTCCAGATGTACAACTAGCACTTGGGCTTGTAGCAGTTGATGGTGCAGCGGTGCCCCCACCAGAATTGCGCTGACCAAAACAAACAAACCCCGACGTTCCTGCTGCTTTGTCAAAAGGACTGAATGTTCCAGTAGGGTCTTCTGCCCCATTGATTGCGATGACTTCACAGATACCCCATATCGGAGTAGCAGAAAGGTTACACGTTATCGTGGTAGAAGCTACAGTCGAAGTAGTATGACAAACCCACTCGCTCAGACCCAAAGCGGCTGTCCCTGCATTTTCCTGTCTCGCAGACGCATCGCACGTCATCCCGGAAGGAAGTGTGGAAGGAATACTCTGAATTGGGGTAGTCGTCTTACTCGACGCCACGAGAACCAAGACAGTGTCAGGCGTTTGAGCTGTCGCCCACGTCGTAACCGAGATAGTGGTGCCAGCGGTCCATAACCCTGTCTTATCAGAACTTGCACCAGAATCTAATGCAGGAACAGTGCCTTCCACTATACTAGTTTGAACAGTGTTAAGAGAAGCTGTGCCTGAGGCTGTTGCGAGTCCTTTACAGAGCGTGCCACAACTGCCGACTGTGGTGGCGTTGGCGAAGAAAGTGTGAACGTTGTTAGTTGCATGACCAACAGGCACGCTTACCGCTGCAATGATTGCAAGGATCAGCACTGCAATTAATGAAACCTTTCGCGCTTAGCTTTCCCTCCAAGGAAAACGGGTCGACGGTTTTGTAGCTTGACACTAAGCCACTCAAGGCCCGGGTCCCGTTATCTGAGAACGAAGTGAGCTTCCGAACGAATACGCATGTTGTAACACTTGATGTTTGGTCTTCGGAACCTACAAGACAATGCAACGGCTTAGTCTATGGAGAATCGGTTTTGAGAAACTGGGTAAAAGAAGGGTTCCGCTCGGGTAGAGGTAGGGCCAAAATGCCCTAGATTCGGAGATTACCCGGAGATTGAAACATCCGAGTTTCGGGTTTAGCTTTCTTCAATGGGGTGCATGACACGCCTTAGGTCCATTGCCAGGTTATGGTCCACGTTATCTGAATCGTGTCACTTGGCTGGAGAGTGATGGCTGCGAAAGTTGCGGCGGCGAGATTAACTCTGTTGGCGTCGAGTGCTACTTCGTTGACCAAGCAACTCTGAGCGACACTGGCAGCAGGCGTAGTTTCAGTGAATTGGTTTACGATCGTCGATTGCGCCCCGGTACTACCAGTGATGTCCGTTACAGCGCCAGCGGTTGCCGTAAATCCGTTAGTCGTATACTCAGTACCGCCCTGAGTACCCGCGTTACCACAGGCACCATTAGTTGCGCCTGTAGACGTCATGCCCGCGGTAGGGGCGACAGCATTGGATGTCATGGCAATGAACTTGAAGGCACAAGTTGAGCTTACAACACAGCCGGGGGTGCCGACGCCTTTCTCGACCACCTGCTCGACATACTTCGCACTAGCGTCGAAGATCACGTTGTGACTTGATTGACACTCAGGAGTACCGCCGACAGGGGTATAGCACTCTTGGAAGTTGGCGTTCAGTACTTGGTAGTAGTGTCTGTTGCCCCATGGGTTCCAATTCCCGGTAGCTACGTAACCACCAAGAATGAAACTTGTGACGACTAGACCTGTTGCCAAGAGTGCAATAGTACCCCTCTTTTTTGTCCATTCTATTTTGAGAAACTTCATTCTACTCTCTCACCTCCCCAATCCTTTTTCCTCTAGTAACGACGGACCACGCGAGTAGCCCGACTTCTAGTCTGTGTTACCCTATGAAACCTGAGCCGGTACTATGTCAACCACGTGCGAGAATCAGAGGCATTCTCACGGTGCATATTCTTCCACGATTCATTCCTGATTCATCAAAAACTCAAAAACGGACCAGCACCCTAGTGCTTGCCCTCTTCTTTCTTCGGAGATTCCTCCCAGTCTCTTTTCATAGAAGGCAGTTGTAATGGTGGACCAATTTCCAGAGGCAACGACACCATGGCTGTTGGCGATGACTCTTTGGCCGCAGTTTTGCGGTTGCGCTTACCACGGAACACTTCACGTAGAAACCCGAACACACTGAGACTGATGAGGACCGCAGAGACTGCAAGTATGAGAATTGTCCCAGGTGCTGGGTTCAGTCCCGTTTGGGTTGTCGAGCTCGAGCCTGTGATCACCCCGCCCACACTGAGAGCTCTTTCGTAGACCAACCTGTCATAGAAGAATACACTTCCGCCCACGATCAATAGTGTCGAGAACACTAGAAGCCCCAGCCTGAGAACATTCTTGCCGCCAAGATCGAAGAGCCCCCTCATACCTTTCATCGTCTATACCACCTGATCCTTCTTCTGGGACTCCTCCCACTCTCCGAGAACACCCTTCAGATCCAACGACTCGTATATCTTCGGCGTCTCCACGGGAGCGGATACTGAAGCTGGCGATAACTCCGGTCCAGCAGATTTCTCAATCCGCTTGAATGTCTTGTGCAAGAACCCATATGAGAACAGTCCAACGAGGAGGGACGTGACGATAAGTATCGCAATTGTGAGAGGAGTGAAGCCAACATCAACACCGCTGAGATAAGAAGAAACGAAGAGAGCGGAGACACTTATCGTTGGTGTCGTAATTGTCCCTGAAAAGGCCGAGGCTATCGCCGTTTTTCTACGAACTGCGGCGAGGTAAACGTTCAGGCCCACAACACTGCAAACTGACAGTGTCAGATAGAAGATGCTGATCCAAAAGCGCGACGCATCTATTACGCTACTCGTCCCAAATCCTTCAGTCACAACGAGTTGTCCCAGCCCCAGCGCAGCCGCACCCTGAAAGAGCCATTGTGCGGACGATGGAATATCTCGGTCGAGAAGTACGCTCACGAGACTCATTGCTGCGAATATCTCTATTCCCAGCAACGTGAAGAACTCGGGTAGCAGCCCCATTTGTTCAATAGCTCTTTTTCCAGTTTTAGTTATCCGCGAGGTGGTGGGGTCGTTCGCGAATTGAGTAGACGAGTCTCTGGCCCGTTTCTGATTCTTCGATGGTCAGATCGAGTACACTCTTGTCCTCAATTTCGAGGAGCCGTGCAAGGTCCTTTGGAATCAGAAGGTATTTGCTTCCCTTGATTTTTGTGGGTGTGAGCTGAATCGCCATCTTCTACAACCAGGGTTGACTACAACTTAGCTGTCGCCTAGCGATAATCAGGGCGTAACTGTGAGGTAACCTTCACAGTCACAGATCTCCTGACTTCGAAACTATGGGGAAAATGATGTGGACCTGTGAAACCGACTCTGGTTCGATTTCCTATGATTGTCGAAAAATTATTGGAATCTGTCAAGTATGGATGGTCGTCTCGGGGCTCGGCCGAGAATAGACTCACACGCGAATCCCTGCTAGTTTTGGTGCCCTTAAATATGACGTACGTCATGCCGCTCTTATCAAGCGTCAAAAAAAAGACGAGATCAAGCGTCAATAGAACCCAAGTGAGAAAGCGAGGAGGACAGAGAATTGAGCCAGCTAGAAATCACGGACCTGCACGCGTCCATTGAAGGAAAGGAGATACTGAAAGGCGTCGACTTTCATGTCAAGCAGGGCGAGATACATGCGGTCATGGGACCGAACGGCTCCGGAAAGAGCACTCTTGCCTCGACGATAATGGGGCATCCCAAGTACAAAGTAACGAAAGGCGATATCAGCTTCGACGGACAAACGCTGTTGAACCTGGCACCAGATGCACGGGCTAGGAAAGGGGTCTTTCTCGCATTCCAGTACCCCTACGAAGTCCCAGGAGTGTCGCTCTCCACCTTTCTCCGAACAGCCTACAACTCTGTCCGGCAGGGAGGGAAGAGGGGAGATTTGGGCCAAGAAATGGTCTCGGTTCTCGAGTTTAGAAAACTCTTGAAGGAAAAACTCAAGCTTCTCGACATGGACGACTCCTTCGCGACACGATACCTGAATGAGGGGTTCTCGGGTGGAGAGAAGAAACGGTGCGAAATACTCCAACTAGCCGTTTTACAGCCGAAAATAGCCGTTCTGGACGAAACAGACTCCGGACTGGACATAGATTCCGTGAAAATCGTCGCCGAAGGCGTGAACAAGCTGGTAGGCCCCGAAATGGGCGTCATGATCATCACACACTACCAGAGAATCCTCCGATACATCAAACCCAACCACGTACACATCCTCCTCGACGGCCGAATGGTAAAGTCAGGCGGACCTGAACTCGCAGACGTTCTCGAAGCAAGAGGTTACGATTGGGTTAAAAAGGAAGCTCTGAACTAGGAGTAGGTAGAGAATATGGCAATCAGTATAACCGAAAAGGCAGCGGTCAAGGTCCAGGACTATCTGAAACAAGTCAGCGACCCATCCCTCGCCCTACGCATCTTCGTCAAAGCAGGAGGATGCGCCGGATACCAGTTCGGTCTAAAACTGGACAAAACCGGCGACAGCGACATCGTAGAACACAAGAACGGAGTCAACATCGTAGCCGATCCAAAGAGCGCAGACCTTCTTGGAGACGCAGAGATCGACTATGTCGAGACAGAGATGGGCGGCGGCTTCAAATTCAACTTCCCAGAAAGCTATCTCACCTGCGGGTGCGGACACAGCTTCGTACCGAAAGGCAAGGAACAGGCAACCGGGGCTCGCAGTCCCGAAGAGCACCACGCCCACTACTAAACCTCCCCTAACTTTTCCCGGACAGCTTGCCCAGAGCACTGTCAGGGGATACGCTACGCAAAAACAGGCGACAGCATACATTCACAGGAAGAGACCGTACGATGTCGAAAAGGTCAGACATGATTTTCCAATTCTCAACCGCCTCATCAATGGAAAGCCGCTAACATATCTTGACAGCGCGGCCACGACCCAGAAACCTAGAGAAGTAATCGATGAACTAACCCGTTTCTACAACGAGTATAACGCGAACGTTCACCGTGGAGTCTACAAGATCAGCGAAGAGGCAACCGCCGCCTATGAAGAGGCGCGAGCCAAGATTGCTCGGCTAATAAACGCGAACAGCCCAAATGAGATCATTTTTGTTCGCGGGACGACGGAGGCAATCAACCTAGTCGCGCAGTCTTGGGGCCGGACAAACGTCGGCCTTGGAGACGGAATCGTTCTAACCGAGATGGAGCACCACAGTAACATTGTCCCATGGCAACTCCTCGCCAAGCAGAAGGGTGCACATCTGAAGTACGTGGGGCTAAGCGATGATGGCCATCTGGTCCACGAGGATCTTCGTCAACATCTAGAATCAGGCGGAATCAAACTCGTCACCATGACCCACGTGTCAAACGTTTTGGGGACCATTAACCCAGTTCGTGAGTTCATCCGCGAAGCCCACAAACAGGACTGTCGCGTCCTTCTCGACGCCGCCCAATCCGTCCCCCACATGCCCGTGGATGTTCAGGACTTAGATTGTGACTTTCTCGCTTTCTCAGGCCACAAGATGTGCGGGCCAACAGGCATCGGAGTCTTATACGCGAAGAAGGCGATTCTCGAGGAGATGCCCCCATACCATGGAGGAGGCGAAATGATCCGAGAGGTCCACCTTTACGAATCAACATGGAAGGACCCTCCGTACAAGTTTGAAGCGGGAACCACCAACATAGCGGGAGCAATTGGTTTAGGGAAAGCTGTAGACTATGTGTCAGAGCTGGGACTACGCAACATGCAAGTGCACGAACAAGAATTGACCGAATACGCTCATGACAGACTTGGTAAGGTCAAGGGCATCACGATCTATGGTCCCCAGAATCCTAGGACGAAAGCAGGAGTGATAAGTTTCAATTTGGGAGACGTTCACGCTCACGACATGGCGACGCTCCTAGATGAAGATGGAATTGCAGTTCGGTCAGGCCACCACTGCGCACAACCATTGATGGAGCGACTTGGTGTCTCCTCTACCACCAGAGCGAGTGTCTACGTTTACAATAATGAAGACGAGATTGATCGATTCGTAGAATCAGTAGAGAGAGCGGGGAGAGTATTCAAGGTATGAGCTCCATCTATTCCGAAATAATTCTCGACTACTACCGGTATCCCAGAAACAAGGGAAGCTTGCCACATGCTCAGATCCACGCCCGAGACTCGAACCCGCTCTGCGGAGAC
>Ga0209154_1001850_pt1 | contig 12172 bp, 9 predicted proteins | sample GraSoiAngelo_121_FD_185878 | JGI IMG/M metagenome (GOLD analysis project Ga0209154, IMG submission 185878) | Grasslands soil microbial communities from the Angelo Coastal Reserve, California, USA - 14_0919_12_20cm (SPAdes) (version 2) | ecosystem: Environmental > Terrestrial > Soil > Grasslands ... | reverse complement strand
AAATCCTTACAGCAGAGTCATGGCCACGGGGCCCTGACAGTATCTGAGTATTCGTTGCAACAAAGCGCATCCCGCGGCTGAAAATCTGAAGGTAAACATCGAGTGTTAGGCATGGATATTCATGACCGCAGGACGCCTGCTGCCCGCCAGTGTAGCCGGTCAGCAAACTCAAATTTTTCACATTTCCACAGGCACGCGCCGCAACAACAACTGTGGATATCTCTCCTTTGCTAATACTTTCCCCAGAATCACTGTAAGGCATGGGGATATAAGGCTTCCAGAAAACTGTTGACGAAAGAAAAGCGAAGGGCGATAACACCCTTATGTGTACCGTCGTAAAGTGCTTGTGGATAAGGGTGCCGAGCGTCTCTTCAATTTGATACCTAAGGCGGCTTTGAGCAAGCTGGTGGAATCAAATTGCACGTTCGAGCCGCCCAATCTGCCCGCCGTTAGTCATGTAGCTGTAGGTCAAAGGATCGTTGTCCGGTCGCTGTCATGGCAGGTGATTCCCGTGCGCCCGCCGGGGAGAATCGCGCTGCGCTCGACCGAGAGGTTGGCGGTCGGCGGATGGTTGGGCTTTTCTCTTCGACCTTGATGTCCGCGCTGCAGGAGGCCCTGCCGCCCTTTCCGTCGTCCACTTTCACGTTGACCGTGTAAGAGCCGGCACCGACCCCAGTGGAGTTCCAGCGCGCATCCGGGCCAGTGCCTTCGACCGTGCCACTAGTGGCCGAATGACTGTAAGTGAGAGGATCATTGTCCGGGTCGCTGGCGTTGACGTGAACGACTACCGTGTCACCAGAACCCGCGTAGATCGAGGTGGGATTCACGGAACAGGCCGCCACCGGCGGATGGTTCGGCGGGGGAGGAGGACTGGGAATTTCCCAGCGGTACACAATACCCGTACCCGCGCGGAAATTGTCCTGCCGGGCATTTCCGCCCACGGTGGGTCCGGAGAAGTTGGTCATCAAGTAATCAAGCTGAGCGACGTGCCAGGCCCAATTCTTGTTGAGGACCATGTCCACCCCGCCGCCGGTGACCACGGTAAAGCTGTTCTCGGAGCCCACGCCGATGACCGCGGTCCCTCCCCGCGATCCTCCCAGCAGGAACTCGGCGAAGGGAACAAAGTAGTCAAATTTGCGCAAGTTCAGGCGCGGCCCAAACAAATAACTCACGATTGAACCGTTAACGGGAGTCCCGTTGACGATCCGATTCTTGAAGCGATACGCCCCCAGTTCCGCGGTCAGGCCCAGCCAGCGCGACGCGTTGTAGGTGAACGAACCGGCGGCGCCGTGGTTGCTAAAATCGGCAAAAGGGCTGCCGGGTCGGAAATTGATGTAATCGTACGTGACGCCGAATTCATAGCCAGGCACAAGCTGGCCCGGTGCTCGCGTGTCCTTGGCCTCTGGGCTGGGCAATGGCTTTGGTCGTGGAGCCGCGGGAACCGCGAAGAGGTGTCTCGGGAAAGCAAGTTGATCGATCGCGACCGCATTGCTTGCCGCCCCGGAAGGTTTAGCTCGGCCAGTCTCCGTAGCGCTCGAGCTATCGTCCGCAGTTTTATGTTGCGCGCAGAGAGGCGACGCCAAGAGAACACTCAAGGCTGCCGCCAGGCACCCATTGCGCATGGATTTCCTCCTGAGAACCGTTTTGGGGTTCCCTGCGATTCGCGCGTCCACCTTCCAATGCCCCGCATGGGCGAACACGGCCGGACAAGTTGCAGGTCTTCCCGCCGTCAACCCTATCCCGCAGGGCGCTCTTGCACACCTAGCTATCCCGTTGTTATTCAAGAAATTCAAGAATTGACAAGGCACATCGCGCAACAGGGTATTCCAGAAGAGCCATTTCTTGCAAACGATTTCATTTGCGGCGTCCTGCGATACACTACTTTTGCGAAACGCGATGAACCGCGGGATGCGATGAACGCCATTACGACACTCGACGATAATTGGATGGGGCAGCCGAAATCGATCGGCGCCGCCTTGCTGGAATCGGACGGTCACCGCGCGATTGTGGATCCGGGTCCCGGCTCGACCCTGGAAACCCTGCGGAAAGAGCTTCGCGCGCACGGCGCTTCGGTGAACGAACTGGACGCGATTCTCTTGACGCACATTCATCTCGACCATGCCGGCGCCACCGGAGCGCTAGTGCACGAAAATCCCAGACTCGCGGTGTACGTCCACAAACTCGGTGCGCCGCACATGATCGATCCCTCGAAACTGCTGGCAAGCGCGGCGCGGCTCTGGCCGGACAATTTGCACGAACTGTTCGGCGAAATGGTGCCGGTGCCGGCGCAAAATCTCCGCATTCTGGAAGGCGGAGAAACGATTACGCTCGGCGCGCGCAAAATTGCAGTGGCGTACACGCCGGGGCATGCTTCGCATCACGTCAGCTATTTCGAGAACCTCGAGGGAACGGCCTTCGTGGGTGACACCACGGGCATCCGCATCGAGGGACATTCTTTTGTTATGCCGGCGACTCCGCCGCCCGACATCGACCTGGAACTCTGGGCTGGGTCGTTCGCTTCGATTCTGGAACGCCAGCCCAGGCGGCTTTTCCTGACCCACTTCGGTTTCTCGGAAAACCCGGCGGCTCACCTCGCGCAATTCCGCGACCGCCTGCATCGCTGGATGGCGATGACGGAAAAGATTCTGGCGTCGGCTTCGAGCGATGAGGCCGCGATGGCATCGTTCATGAACACTGCCCGCGCCGAAGTCGCCGAGCATCTTCCCGCGGACGACGTGGAACAGTACATCCGCACCGCTGGCTTGAACCTTTCCTTCCTGGGCCTCGCCCGCCACGCCCGCAAGCGCACGCAGGCGGCGTCATGAATAGGCCTGAGGCCTGACTCACATATACCACCTTATGACGGACGGCCAAGGGCGACCGTGTGTTACGCGGTTGATCCCGAGGAAGAGACTTCGGTGGGCCCGGCGGGACCGGTGGCGCCGGGGGCGGGTTCCGCCGGAGGAGTTTCCAAGGCTTGCAGGCGCGCGGCCAGGGCTTCGGCAAGAAGATCGACCAGTTTTTTTGCGCCGCTGCCATCCGGGTCTTTATCGGGGTTGTACTGGGCGACGTCGAGCCCGAGCAGGTTCCTGTGTTTGAGGAATTCCACGAGCGCGAGGCGGACATCTTCGAAGCGCAAGCCGCCGCTGGCGGGCACGTTGACAGCGGGAAAATCTTCCTGCGCGATGACGTCGGTATCCAGATGCAGCACAAAATCGTGAGCGTCGGCGTGCATGTGGGCGAGCGCTTCCTGCGCCGCGCGCGCGCCGCCCTTGAATTGAATGTCGGCCGCGTGGTCGTGCCGCATGGGAGATTTCGCCAGGTATTCCTGCTCGGGAGGATCCAATCTTTCGAGCCCGAACAGAGTCACGTCGGGTTCGCGCACCAGCGGCGGCTCGCCCCAGAAACGGACCAGTTCCGGCGCGCCTTTGCCCAGAATGTGCGCAACCACCATGCCGTCAATGCGGCCGGAGGGCGTGGAGGCGGGAGTGTTCAGGTCGGCATCGCGATCGAACCAGAGCAGGCTCAAGTGGTGGTGGTAGCGCCGCGCGGCGGCAAGCAGGCCAATCGCTTGGGCACAATCGCCGCCGAGCACGAGCACGAGGGCGCCGCTCTTCACCGCCAATTCCGCGCGCAGTTTCAGGTCGTTCAAGCCGGCGACGATTTCGGAGAGATTGCGGGCGCGGCGGTGCTCTTCGTCGTCGGCGAAGAGCCGCGGAGCGCAGTCGCCGTGGTCAATGACTTCGTAACCGGCAGACTGGAGGCGCTCGACAAGTCCGGCGGAACGCAACCCGGCGGGCGCTTTTTCACTTCCGAGGGAGAAGGCGGCGGCGCTCGAAGGCGCGCCAATCAAGGCAATGTTCTTCGGCTGACGGACGATCTTGACCCCCAAGGTTTGCCTCCTTGTCCCTGAGTTCCAGCCGCCGCGCGGACTTTTTCAGGACCGGAGCGGAAAAATTCCACAGGGTGAGGCCTTCCGCTCCTGCGCGGCGTTCCCTGCCGGGAACTGCCGACAACAAAACTCTTAGCGGCGCGGCGCTGGCGCGATGGTGGCCAATTCCGGCGGCAAAGTGAAGCGCACGTCCTCGCGGATCAAATCCAAATCGCGCTGGTCGGTAAAGCCAAAATCGGCCAGGCGCTGGCTGACCTGTTCGACGAGGACTTCCGGCGCGGAAGCGCCCGCGGTCAGGCCCACGCGCGAAACTCCCTCGAGCCAGCGCACGTCGATGTCGGCCGCAGAATCAATCAGCTTGGCCTTGACGCCGCTGCGCTGCGCTACTTCGACGAGGCGGTTGGAGTTCGAGCTATTCGGGGAGCCGACAACCAGGATGAGGTCCACGTCCTTGGCTACTTGCTCCACCGCTTCCTGGCGGTTCTGCGTGGCGTAGCAGATGTCATCGCTGGCCGGGCCCTGGATCGCGGGAAACCTCTGGCGAAGCCGCGCGACGATTTCCTGCGTGTCGTAAAGGCTCAAGGTCGTCTGCGTGAGGAAGGAAAGCTTGCGCGGATCTTCGACTTCGAGGGCATCCACGGCGGCGACGGAGTCCACCACCAGAGTGCGGTCGGGAGCTTCGCCGGAAGTGCCAATGATTTCCTGGTGGTCTTTGTGGCCGATCAGGATAATGGTGCGCCTTTCGCGCGCGAATTTTAGGGCTTCGAGATGAACCTTGGTGACCAGCGGGCAAGTGGCGTCAATGACTTTCAGCTCGCGGGCTTTGGCTTCGTCGCGCACCGTTGGGGGCACGCCATGAGCGCTGAAAACCAGCACTGCGCCGTGCGGAACCTCTTCAATGGCTTCGACAAAGATCGCGCCGCGGCGGCGCAATTGCTCGACGACGTAAGTGTTATGCACGATTTCATGGTGAACATACACCGGGGAACCATAGGCTTCGAGGGCCAGCTCGACGATATCCACCGCGCGCACAACGCCGGCGCAAAAGCCGCGCGGTCTTACACGGAGCAATACTTTTCCATTGTGACGGTTCTGCATTTTCACCCTGAGCATGAACTAAACCCCAAGGACTCTATCATACCTTACCAGTTCGACCGAGAGTATCCTGACTCCGGGTGTCTTGATTTTGCCAAAGGAGTCCGTTTGTTTATTAATTCTCGCGAATCTTCCTTAAGGATAATTATGTAGTTAACGATTCCGGCGGCAAGGAGCGAACAGGGGTCGAAAAGCAGCGAAAACCTCCCTCATTTCAAGTAAACTTTACCAACTCCGTGAAAATTACTCTCCAGCTACAAGCGGCTCATTTCCAGCATCTTCTCCCAACACACGAGTTCCCGGGCACTTACAGGCTCTTGGGTTTTGGCCTCTCAGAAGCACAAATGCACCGCGCCGAGCCACCTCATTTCTCCTATAATAGTTCCCCATTTCGGAGGTAAACAAAGCCCCGTGAAAGGGGTTCGGAGTTCGTTGCCAAGCCCCCACCTTCAGCAAGATAAAAAACAATGAGTAAGAGGGAAGAGCTCATGAACCCAATCATCTTGCTTGTGGACGTCGCTTCGGTGGAACGCGAGAATTGGAAAGCGTTCCTGGAGAATCAAGGGTACGACGTTTTTACGGCGGAGAATCCAGAATCTGCACGCCAGCTCTGCCTGCAACTGCAACCTGATTTGGTCCTGCTGCACGACCATCTTCCACAAGTCCGTGGTTATGAACTATGCCGACGGCTGAAACAAGATCCGCTCAATCAGCTGACGCCGATCGTTCTGGTTTCCGGCACGCCAACGGCGACAGAACTGCAGCAGGGACGCGAAGCTGGCGCAGCTGACTTCTGGGGCCTGCCTTCGTCCTTAGGGGAAGGGCTGGGCCGCATCCAAACCCTCTTGCGGCTCAAGAGCTATATCGACGAACAGGCCAAGTCCGTGATTCTTTCTCTGGCGCGCAGCATCGAAGCGAAGCATTCCTTAGCCGACGGACATTCCGACCGCCTTGCCGACTATGCCGCACGGCTCGGAGAGAGTCTCGGGCTGAGCGAGGAAGATTTGGAGGAGCTGCGGCTGGCCTGCCTGCTTCATGACATCGGAAAAGTGGCTGTGCCGGACAGCATTCTTCTGAAGCCCGGACGCTTGAACACGCGGGAATTGGAAATCATACGGCAACATCCCGTTACCGGAGAGCACATCTGCACGCCGCTTAAGTCGCTGCGGCCCATCCTTCCCGTCATCCGACACCATCACGAGCGAGTGGATGGCACGGGCTATCCGGACGGCCTCTACGGCGAGGAAATCCCCTTGAAAGCGCGCATTCTGCAAGTTGCCGATGTGTACGACGCGCTGATAAATGACCGCCCCTACCGGGAAGCTCTGACCTCCGACGAAGCGCTCGAAATTCTCCGCCAGGAAGCCCTGTATGGATGGATCGATGCTTCGCTGGTGTGGAAGTTTTTGCGGATCTGCCCATCGGGCGATACCTTCCCGGTACGAGGCAGATCCATGCTGGCTTCCTACTACGTTTGACGACTCCCCACGCCTAAAGACGGGGGATTCCTCGGAGTTACTATGCGACATGGCCACCTACCTCCGACGATGTTTCCTGCTTCCCGGGCCCACGCCTAAACTCGCGTTTAGGTCCTACTGTGCCTCCACAGGCTAATACCGAGCGTCCCTCGGCTAAGATTCTCAAACCTTGGACGAAAATGTTTACGACGGCATTCTCGTCCCGCTGATGTTCGGTATGGCAACTCGAACACGTCCAACGGTCTTGGAGTTTGAGGTCTACATTCTTTTGGTGACAAATGCAGCACAACTTTGATGACGGGAAGAACCTATCTACTTTGACGAGCGTTCTTCCAAGCAAATGAACGTGGTCAGGCATGATTTCCAGAGCCATGACCTCGGCTCGATATCTCAAAGCCGCCTTAGGTATCAACTTGAAGAGACGCTCGGCAACCTTATCCACAAGCACTTTACGACGGTACACCTAAGGGCGTTATAGTCCTTCGCTTTTCTTTCGTCAACAGTTTTCCAGAAGCTTTATATCCCCATGCCTGAAGGCAAGGGCCCCCTCGGTAACATAACGGGTGAGTGAAATTACGGCTCTATCTCTTTACGCAACGCTCGTCCATTCGGCAGGCTTTTCGAAACCCTTCCCAAGGTAGAATGGCCTACAACTGATTCGTCATGGCGAGTTCCTCCAACCCGATCAACCGCCGCCGCAGCGAGCGCGTCATGCTGCGCATGCGCGTCACGGTTTTTGCGGAAGACACGCAACGAAAACGCCAGCAGATCGAGGCCCTGACACACGTCGTCAACGCGCACGGCGGACTCATGAAATTGCAGATGGAACTGCATGTGGGGCAACCCATGCTGCTGGTCAACCCTCAGAACAAAGTGGAGCAGGGCTGCCGCGTCGTGCGCATCGAAGACACGGCAGAAGGGGACTTTGCCGTGGCCTTCGAATTTGACAAGCCCAATCCCAAGTTTTGGCCAGTGGTTTTTCCACCCCAGGATTGGCATGCGCCCACGCCTGACCCCTCGCAGAAAACAGCCCGCTAGCCGCAACTCTTCCCGCTCGTCCGTGTTTTATCAAATGGGAATTGTGTGAGCTTGGAGGAAGTCATGTCAGCTTGGACGAAGGGTTGCAAAAGATCATCGCTCGTTGCCGCGGGAGCCTTGTGTTGCGGCCTGCTGCTTGCGGGTTGCGACGATTACGTGCAAATCACCCGCGATCCCGACGTGCGCATCCCGAAGCTCGCGACATGGGCGTGGCGTCCCGCCCCCGAACAAGCGAAAACGCGAGACTCGCGCGATTCGCGTCCCGTGGTGTCGCGGGATGTGATTTCCCGCAATGAAACCGTGGAGCGCGACACCAATGCCAATAGCGAAATGGTGCGCCAGCGCGTGAAAACGGCCATTGAGCAAGCCCTGGTCTCCAAGGGCGTGAACCAGATCAGCGATCCCCAAGCCGCCGATTTTCTTGTGGACTATCACTTCGCCGTAGAGCGGCGCAAAGCCACGGTTCCGGTAGCCTACGGAGGCTATCCGGGCGTCGTTTGCGGACCGTACGGCTGCTGGAACAGCTGGGGCTGGGGACCCACGCTTGTCGGTTATGAACACATCCGCTTCCGCGAGGGCACCATCGTCATTGATATGGTCCAACAATCCACCAAGCACATGGTCTATCGCGCCGTTGGCGAAAAGCGCGTGAACCGCAACACGTTCACGCTCACTCAGGATGAAATCAACGGCTTGGTCCATCACCTTTTAAAGGACTTGAGGACCAGGTAGGGTCGGCGTTCCCCTGCGTATAAACCACCGGCGCCCCTAAAGAGCGAACCTGTTTACGTTCTGACTGTTTCTCTTTATCTTCTTACTCCATGTTCTATCGAGCGTTTTTATGAAAACCCGCCAAACACTGAGGAAACACTGTAGTTTCAACGGCTTGCAGGGAGATGCCGTGAGGAAGATCGAGGAATATTGAACCCTATTGAGGAACAAAAACTGTGCCATTTTGTGCCAGTCAGAATTGGAACCCCTGGTTATAAACCGATCCGCAAAGTCGATCTGCCGCCCGGTCGGCCGTGACGCGCACGAGGGTTTTGTCAGTGAATCCAAGTTTGATGTTGCGTAATTTTAGCTCCGATACGCGCAGCCAGATTTTCTGCAACTCTCTCGTCCGCAGGCTGAATTTTTCCGCAATGTAAGCATTCGGAAAATTCTTTGCCGTCCCAGTTCTTATCTGTTGCGGCTAATCCTCGGATTCCATCGACAACGAGAATAGGCAGGCCGAGTTCAGCAGCGGCTTCTTTCGCTTCGCCAGTCAGGTCGTCAAAACTGATCGCAAGCGATTCATTGAAGCCTGCAAATATAACGCACAATTGGGAGGTCCTCCAGACAATCACGCAGGACTGATTGCGAACGGCATCGATTATGTCCTGCCGTGTGTTAGGAAGCTGGCCCAGGTGAGTGGTGTTAAGGTGTTCTCTCACCAATCGTCATGCCATGCCGTGAGGCTGGTTCTTGTTTGTCAACCCGATTACTATCGGTAGCATGGATTTGGCGGACACCTTACGGCTCATTGTCCTGCTCGCCTCAACAGGCGTTAGCCTCAGCCTGGAATTCGCATCCGGCGCGTTCAATCCCTGGCTTCAAGTTAACTCCACAAATGTGAATCAGTTCCCAGCTTCGTCAGTGAAGAAGAGAACCTTCTCAAATCAGTTTCTGACGATAGCAATTTTACCTGATTGGACAGCGCGTCCCGTAAATCAGACCCTCGATATCATCCACGGAAAATACATCCTATCCATTAATCCAATATTTACACACGCAAGCGGCATCACCGGCGGAAGATTTCCCGAAATCGTTGCGGGAATGCCAAGCGTCAACGCCGTCATGCGCAATGTCGATGAACCCGCCGGCGGCTGGGAATGCTCTCAGACAGACGGAGCGATTGTAAGTAGTACCATATCGGGGAGCAATTATTATACCGACAATTCGAAGACCGGAAATGGGTGCACGTTCCCACTGGATCCTCAGCCAGCATGGTTCGGCTCTTTATTCACCGATCGTAGCATCGAGAGGGAGCACAATATTACCCTCTCCTATGACACCGCTGACGTAAACAACCTTCCTAAGAGAGATAGTCAAGAGCTCAGAGATATCTTTCGCGATGTGGTCACGATGTTGAAGACGTTGAGCTTAAAACCTCCGGTCGTCATTACGAAGGTTGATCCAGAAGCAGCTCCTCCCGGCGCAACGGTTACGGTTTATGGCAGCGGGTTTGGGATACCCAATTACTACGCAAGTCTGATCTTCACGGAGTTCCCGAACAATCCCATGCCGGAGCCTACAGTAGCTCCAGATGGAAACTCTCTGACGTTTCTGGTCCCCATCTCGATCAACACGATTAGCTGTCAGCCCGGATATATTGATGTTAGCGGAAACTGCGTTCCGACCCCCGCAGGCCACGTTGACGCCAACGATTGTCCGCAGTCCGTTGATTTCTGCGGTGTGCCGATACCGCCACGGAAGTATCACATTATGGTTAACCTAGAGGGAACCGGAGTCAGCAGCAATTCCGTAGTTTTTACTGTAGCCCCATCGACTGCAACACGGGTTTCAATTTTGCTACTCTATCCAAATCAGCTTGTATCACCGGGGGACGTGATCACGGTACGTGGCAGCTTCGCTCCAACCGGCAACACTGTGGAGATAGGGTCCTCTGTAATACGCAATCTTTCCTCACTTGATGGGAAAACTATAACGTTCCAAGCACCGGCTCCCGCAGGGGAGAGCTTTATTAGGGGTATTCGGATTTATAGGGCCTCCGTCTCCAACGCAAACGGAAAGAGCAATTCAATCCTCTTCGATTATCGATAACAATACCAAGGGACCTCTCCTGCGAAGCGTTTGAACGGGAATTATGTGGCGTTGGGCGATCGTTCGTGTCTGTCCCTAGCCAAGACCGCATTCCCAGCGCCACATAACCGCAGACGCCACATAAGAAGTCAAACTCGACGGCTACCGCGCTGTCGCGTTCAAGTCTGATCGAGGTGTTGACCTGTTTTCTCGGCGACATAAATTGTTCAGCCATCAATATTCGTATCTTGTCGAGGCTCTGAACGATCTTCCAGGAGGGACGGTGGTCGATCTACTATATCTCCAATGTATTGCAGGCAGCGATCCACCTTAAGAAGGCTAAATGTCGGTCCGAAGGATGGGGAGCACCTCAGAACACATGACCGGCTTCAGATCATTGGGCTTAGTCGCAAGGTCCTCTAGTTTGATTCCACTGTCCAACCTGATTTGTTCCGTCGTGATCTCCGCCAACTTCTTGCCGAAGTGAAAATTGGAACGACGGTACGGGAATTTTAGGCCGTGAACGGATTCCCATTGCTCAAAGACCATCATTTGGCTGGACACGGGATGGTTGGGGTCAGCAAGCGACAGCAATGTTCGCTTCACCGGTAAAAAGGTGGTGGGATCGAGCATGATTTCCGTTTTGTGAGACGTGTCGTTCTTCGTTGTAATCTCGATGATATTCGGCGCGGGGGACGCGAACACGTTCTGAGCATCACGGTCGGCGAGCCAATCCGAATTTAGGCCTCTCAAGTAGTCCTGGGCAAATTGCAACTCGCCACCGGGGAGACCAGCGACGATCTTGTCGGGAAGAATTTCCCAACCTGAAGTCCCATCAAAGTAGAGGACATAGGTGTCACCAGGGCCGACTTGGTCGAGGCGAAGATAGTTGGGGCGAATGAATCTCACTCGCTTGCGCACTAAGCCATGTGCCTTTCCTTCATTATCCCAAGTCTCCGCAACCACACATTCTTCGAAGTCGCGAATTGAGGCCATCTTTTCCGCGCCGCCCAAGGCGGTCTGCATTTTGTGGAAAAGTTGTAGTGCATCCTGGGCCTGGACTCTGACAGTAAGTGGAGGGAGGCAAAAGAAGGCCAGGAACGCGGACGCGATTAGACTTGAGCGTAACGGCATATGCAATACCGTGCAGCCTCTCCGTTGTATTTCCTGCTCATCTTTCTTGGTCACTTGCAGCCCGCTTTCCAGGAAGCTCTAGCGTTTCGCCTTCTCTGCTCTCATCTTTGCCCACCGCGCTTTCGTCGCTTTTGAAATCTTCGCTTTCGTAGCTGCAGACATCACCCGTTTTTTCCTGCCAATCCTCTGGCCAGCGAATTACTGGTACTGCTCACTGGTGGATGCATTCTGGTTGCATACGCTGGTCTTCGCGGTCCCGGCAAGTACTGTGGCGTGGTTGTGTTTGACCGTATCTGCTCATCAGACTTGAGTTTGGGTTTTTGTCGGCAGCAGAAAAACTGGGAGCCTCAGGTCTCGCGCTTTTTTCGAAACGGGTCCTGTGGGCCGTTGTTGACATCGTCAAATCACTTAGCGGTAGGCGGCGTAAGATTTAGGAATGCCGAGAAAACGTTCGGTTTTAATTTTGCACCCGGGGAACAGGCGTTGCAGTTCGCGTCGGCTCAACAGTCGTAAGCCTGCTTTGAGGCGTTCGTGCTTTTCCCGCGATGGTTTTGTGATCAGCCCGTGAACTGTAAAGTAGCGATGCATAAAAAAAGTGAAGTATTTCTGGGTAACCAGTGGACCAGCAATGCCAGATAATGCGGTTCTACGGGAAACCATCTGTTAGGTGTCTGACAGTAAACGCGCTTTCCTAAACGCAACATTTCGGACGCGAAAGTTTCCTGTTGTTTCG
>Ga0209154_1001849_pt1 | contig 12173 bp, 10 predicted proteins | sample GraSoiAngelo_121_FD_185878 | JGI IMG/M metagenome (GOLD analysis project Ga0209154, IMG submission 185878) | Grasslands soil microbial communities from the Angelo Coastal Reserve, California, USA - 14_0919_12_20cm (SPAdes) (version 2) | ecosystem: Environmental > Terrestrial > Soil > Grasslands ... | reverse complement strand
ACCGATCACAGCGAGCGGATCTCCTCTAGGACTTGCAGGAGGACTCTTTCACGTGCTCAACTATTCGATAGTCAAGACGGGAGCGTTCGTCGCTGCGGCGGCTGTTGCTACGAGATTGCCCTTGAACGCTCTAGATTCTTTCAACGGGCTCGCTAAACGAATGCCACAGACAGCGTTCAACATCGCCATATTCTTCCTAGCATTAGCTGGCGTGCCTCCGCTCAACGGATTCTTCAGCAAGGTCATTCTCTTCACGGGAGCAGTGTTCTCTCCCTACTCTTGGGGAGGCTACTTGGCAATCGCTGCTTTGTTGAACAGCGGTTTCAGTATGAGCTATTATGGTTGGCTGATTAAGAGGATGTACTTTGATGATCCGGCAGACTCGTCAAGAATCAAGGAGCCTCGAGCTTACACGAGCGTCATGTGGATGGCGACAGCCTTAGTGTTCATTATCGGGCTCTATCCAGATCCCTGGATACGCCTAGTCCAGGGCACTGCTGCTTCGCTCGTCCCCACTCACTGAGAATCCCAGCTTCGCGTTAATCAGGCCAACAATATCAGCGACACTGTTGACTATCTGATCCTTCCGGAAACTTCGTTCCTCAGGGCCCAGTTCGATCTGAATGATTTGGACTGACTGAGCAGACGAGTTGTCTGCTCCCCTATCGTTGCCTTGGAGGCCCAATACTTTGTTTCCAGGTAGGTCCACCTCAGGGTTGAGTCTAAAGTGGGGTTCAAGTCCACTCCTAATTATGTCAAGGAACTCTTCAGATTCTGAACCGTCTCCTTGACCCTTGACCGTTATTCCCGGCTCAGCCACTCCACTAATGGCAATGACGCACTTGATTCCATACTCTTCAACGAAATCTTGCACACTTTTCTCTAAAGTCGCGTCGGCCGACTGAGTTTCGTCTCCGCTTTGGGGCTGCTTCCTCTCCCTTGCGACGATTGCCCAGCTCTTTGACAGAAGCGCTGCCTCCTCAACAATTTGTCCAGTGTAAAGGTCGCGTTTCGAAGTCGTAATGTGAGGACTGAACAGCAGAACCAAACCCTCACCCACAACTTCTGTGTGATCGGGATGAATGATCTTTACTGGCATTTCGAGATCCGGAAGAATTACTTCTGCGAATCGATAATCAATTCATATCAATAAACCATTCTTGGTTTCTCGTACCGATCAGGTTTCAAGTCCAACCTGTTTCGATATCTCTCTAGCCATCTTCGCCGCTTGGGTCTCGTTTTCTACTCCTCCTATGAGAAATCGTCCGTTCCGGAAGAGTGAGACCGTGAACTCTCCATGTCGATATACGAGGACTGAGACTGAGCTGAGAAGAATCTTGTCCGAACGGATATTTTTTCCTATTTTCGAGAGCTCTATTGTCAGGTCACTCACAGGAAGAACGTTTGCCGTGTGTTCTCCACACAAGAAGGTCACCAGTCTATCGGATCCAGATCTATCAACATTACTAATTCCGCATCCTTCACAATCATGTCGTCTCACTAGTTTGGTAAGCAGGAATTCGGGACCGGCCATATCGACTGTGACAAGTTTATCGCTCCACCGATCTGGATTGCCTAAGAGGAATCGAAGGGCTACTCCAGTTCCTAGGGCTCCAGTCAGACCTGTTATCGACGGGCTAACTCCGAGAGTTTCGCAGCTGTCAGCAAATCTGTCGGCGACCCGAGGCATGATGCATTCCAGACATGCCGTTTTTGGAGGGTTGAGCAGTGCAATGTGAGCTTGATCCGCTATCGCGCTCGCAAATAGATACGGAGTTTCGCTCACAACCGCAAACTGGTTGAGGACATATCTGGTTCGAAAGTTGTCAAGACCATCGAATACTAGGTCCACGTCCCTCAGAAGATCGCTCGCATTTCTATCCGTAACCGTCTCAATCACAGGCTCGATATTGCACCATTCGGCTTCCTCCGACAATCCATCGGCTATGACCTCTGCCTTGGGATGATAGAGGTCCTTCGTCGTTGCCGCGTGGAGTCTTTGGAGGTTTGTGCTCTCGACGATATCCTGGTCGATGAGCTTGAGGTGTCCAACTCCTGATCGCGTCAAGTAAAACGCAGCAGCGCTCCCTACCCCTCCGACTCCTACGATTGCTACTGAGGATTCCTGCAGTTTCTTGAGTCCCGCAGGCCCAATGCCCGGAATCGAGATTTCCCTCGAGAAGTAGTCGAGTGATTGCATGCTCAATGCCAAGATGTGGCTAGTAAGGACCCTTGAAGTGTCTTATCGAGCCGTCATACTACGGGAACTTGGGAGACAACGCTCCCGCAGGACAGGCATCTATGCATGCCATGCACAGGATGCACTCTGAGTCGTTGAATTTCTTCCAGTCGAGATCAAGGATTGGTATTTGCATTGGGCAGGCGGTCTCGCATTCTTTGCATTCTGAGCATTTGATCGGATCCCGGTGCATTCCTAGAAGGCTGTTCTTTTGAGTCACAGCCATTATAGCACCGACTGGGCACACGTAGCGACACCAGAATCGAGGAATCCTCCAGGCCGCGTAGACGAACCCGACCAGGACGACAATATTGAGCCACGTTAGGGCAGAAATGTGCCCGAACCATGACGAGAGATTTCCGAAAGTCAAATCGGAACTCTGAGCGGTCCCCAGAAATCTCCATGAGCCACCGAGAATCGCGGGAAGAGTTCCGAACAGGGTCCCGTCAGGGGTTATTGCAACGAAGAGTCCGTCAGCAAGGGGCCCGAGGCTCGTCCTGTAATCATTTCCGACTCCGTAGTAGACGGCGAGTCCCAACGAACCGCTGATCAGGAAGGTCAGGACCACTAGCACATATTTCAGACGAATCCAGTAAAGATGAGCCCTCTTCTCGACGGAATCGACTCGTCCCTTTACGCTGGTGATGACGTCTTGGAGAAAGCCGACGGGGCAGATCCAGCCGCACATGAAGCGTCCTAGAATTGCGCCCACAACGAGCATTATTCCAAGAGGGAGCCATGGGAAGAGGCCGTTCTCGAGGAAGATCGTGATGGCGTCCATTGAACTTGTTACTTGAGCCTGGGATTTTACGCTCGATACGATTGGGAGCACAACCCAAGATCGCGTTCCGTTGAATGCTGGGACGAGGCTCATGATGCCGATTCCGCTGAAAAGCACGAAAAAGCTGAGCTGAACGACTGTCCTTACCGGCCAGTAGTAGCCTCGAACCTTGATTCGCCCGAGTCGAGCACGGAGGCCGCTTGTCTGACCAGTCTTCGCCTCGGGAATTCGCGTCTTCTCCAATTGATTTGACCTATCCGAAGAAAGGGACGAACTGTCTGACGAGTTGCTGCAGGATGGCCCATTGTTGTTGGTAGACTCCGATCATCATTGCCGCAAGCCCCACTAGCAGAGTAAGTGAAGCTATTACTCGATTCACTGATTCTCACTTGGCCGTCCTGATAATCGATTGGGACTCCTCGATTCCTTGGTAGTTATATCGTTTCCGAAATCGCGAAGCGACTGAACAGGTCGTAACGTATAGACATGTCATGAAGGAAGTTTAACAACTCAAGACATGATTAAAATACTCGGACGCCAGCGGTCTTTCTGGTGCTAACAGTGGAGAAGGCAACAAATGGTTATGCTTTGTACCGCAAAATAAGTGAAACCACTCGCTCCCTCAGCCATCCAGCAGATGATTCACGACCTACGACATGGAGGCCAGAATTATCTCAATCTCGCTGATGAACACCTTATGAAAAGGGAAGGGACATGATTGTTCGAAACGCGCCTACCCAGAGTAGTTCCAACTGAGCACGCGTTCAGCGTTCACAGTTTTGCATGGTTCTTCAGTACTCACCGTGTCAGTCTGTTAGTTGAAAAGGAGTAGCGAGGTGGGAATTCTCTCGGCATCTTACGACTTCTGGGGTTTGCAAAACAGGCGTGTTGTAGCTATGCCCCGTACGACAGTGCGATGATGCCGCTTTCCTCATGTCCTTGAACCCCGGAGTAGCGGTTGCGCTCAGTGTACTATTCCACCCACTTGGAACTCGATTGATCAAGCCATTGGAACTTCCGCTTGTTTTTTTCGTGCCGCTCCGACTTGGTTTAGCGGACAGAATTCGACGATTGGCCCTAGTTTTTCGTAATGTGCGAGGTGATCAGTAGCTGTCAACGGACCAGTTCCAAGTTGTTGACGAAACGGCTTCTTGCTGCTTGCAAATTCTCCGGAGGTTCAGTCAAAGCCTAGTCTTGAAATCAGTTTCTAGTCGACTGGCGTCTGAGGGTAAGCAGGCATGCAAGGGTGACCGCCGAAGCAAATGCAAGACTTGCGCCGAACAACAAGATCAGCCCGAGGGCCTCCTGCGTGCCCGCGCACACTATTAATGAGACAAGGGATTGTCCAAGCTGGTCCTGGCAAATCGACAGGTTTCGATAATAATCGTAAAGCGACAGCTGAATCAGTTGAATCGACCAGAAACCGAATGCCCAGATGGGAAAATTTCCAACCAATAATCCGTCAGCAGTGATCGAATTCAATGAACCTTTTTTCATGAAGCCTCCAACTGTAAACCATCCGCTCACAATCATTGAAGCGTAGGGAAACAGAATGATAATGTCATAGGTTGAGCTGAAGAGGATGCAGACAATTCCGAAAAGGTTCGCAAGTAATCCCAAAAAGAGATACCGTCCGTCCATCTATTCTCCGCCCAGAAAGCGAAATAACGTATCAAGAACGGTCGGTGAAAAAGGAATCGATCATGATTCTCGTTAGAGGCGTGACACCAATCGTCATGAATACAACCCCCCTTAGCCCTGGGGAACACCTTGCGTGCTCGCAGCGGCCTATGGTGCTCGTAATGCAAATCCGCAAAGTTCGCACTCGGAGAGACTTTCTTGGTAAATTACATTACCTCGCTTACAAGTAAAAATGAAGGACTCATAAAAGGAGTGCTTTCGAATGCAGTGATCTCGTCCCATTCCCTGATCTACTCCGTTATCGAGATGCCCTTCTGAGTCGTTCTATACCCTCGGAATACTGAGGATAGGCTCGGGGTGATCCTCGCCTTTCTCCCGGAAAACAGACTTGGGCACTCGACTTCCAATTCAACAAGCAAATGTAACAGATACTCTCCACGAGAAGTCAGCGTGTAAATTTTGCTACATCTTTTACCGTAATCCATTATCAACTGTCCTTGAGCCGTGAGCCACTCAAGATAGAAGTTAGCAAGTTTCTGATTTAGATTCGCCCTTTGGATAAGCTTCGTCTTGGTTTCTCGATCTCGGGCAACAAGTAGTATTTCGCAGACCATGGCGGAACGCGAACGCCGATCATAGGTTTGCAATAAGAACAAATCACAAGAAATGAAGAAAAAGCTTTTGGTAGAGAGTTTTTGTTGATTGATAGAGCCGTTCAGACCCGAACTTTGTTTCATCATGCTTGAAATAGTTCTAACTCAATTCCCTGGGAGCAGGAATCGCAGCAGCGGTACAATGTGCCGGGTCGAGCGACTGTGGTTGCGGTGCATGCATTATTAATGGTCAACCAGTCGTTGAGACTTCAGAGGACTACATCTTTTACGGATTCGTAGACTTGTCTAATAGCGGACGGGTACGGTTCATATCGTCTGGATGGCACGACTGTGAGTTTGACAATTGTGCCCCCGTGGTTTCAAACTTGCCCAAAGACTGCTTGACCGGAGAAAACGGATGGAACACCTGTCCCGATAGTTATCACTGGCAACTCTTCCATGACTCATGGACGTGCACCGACTGTAGCGTTGCAGGTAGCACTTTCCTTGTGGAAATGATGTGGGTAGGCGGAACCGCCGTTTGGAATTATTACCGTTCAACCTCCACCTGCAATCTCTGCCTTGCTCACAGTTTTTCCTACACCCCCTCTTCTTCGTTCCACATGGAAGCAAATTACAAGACCGGCAGTGGACAGACCACAGGATTTCCAACATGGTATCACTACCAGTTCGGAGTAACCGCGCTCAATAACATCGGGGCGGGATGGAATATTGAAATGGATGACCCAGAGTACTATAGTACAGATTGCAATAGCACAATATCCTGGTGCCTTGTTCGCAACGCGGCAGTATACGACGGATACAACTCGTACTACGATGACAATTATCTTCTTGGAGGCCGGGTTTTCACCGGAGGAACTCCAGTCAATGAACCTAATTTCAACGGCGTAACAGTCTCAAGCCTCCAAGTCGATTCTCATTGCTATACTGCCGTAGGATTCACTTACACTGGAAACACTCCTGCCCAACCCAACGGCCAGAGCCTTTGGACAAACGCCGGACCAGGCTGTTCGTTTCCAGGGAATCCGACACTTACTAGTTCCGCTACCACGGTGCCTGCAGACGGGACATCATCAGCAACATTAACAACCCAACTCGCCAATAATGCCCCGAATGTTCAGATATCATTCTCCACCACCCTCGGAACTCTTTCTTCCTCTACTTGCACCACAGGTAGCAGTGGCTCCTGTTCTGTGACGATCAAGTCTTCTAGCCTTGGAACAGCTACGATATACGCAACTTGCGCAGGTTGTCCATCAGCGCAAACAACAGTTTCCTTCTCTTCCACAGGTGACTTCTCAATAGTCGCTAACCCATCGTCTCTGATATTGCAAGCGGGAACTAGCAGCACGTCCACGATTACCCTCACCAGCGTCAACGGGTTCTCAGGCTCAGTCTCACTTTCAGCCACAATTTCAGCGGGTGGTCCAACTCCACTACTGAATCCAACAACGGTAACACTGACCGCAGGATCGGGAGCAACATCTACAATGACGGTATCGCCGGCCATAACCGTAACTCCGGGGACTTACACGGCAACGGTCGCCGGAACCAGTGGTTCTCTATCTCACTCGATCACCATCTCCGTCACCGTCACCCTGCCGGTCAGCTACATGTTTCCAGCAACTTTTGCACAGGACGGTGGAGTGTCGGGGAGTCAAGTAATAGCCTTAGTAAACAATCCCGTCTCTATCTCAGTGAAAGTCTCGTCCGTCGGCACGACAAGCGGAACGCTCTCAGCCGATGTCCGCCAGGACATAGTGCTATATCCAGACACGACTCTCACAACGCTATCGGTACCCGTAACCGTGAACACCGGGACCAACGTGGTTCAACTGGGGTCATTTACCCCGTCAATAGTCACCAGTGGTTGCATAGGATGCGTAAGAGAATACTTCATCCGAGTATATTGGAACGGGTTCCTAATCTACAACCCCCAAGATCCGAACACCAGAGAAAACGTGCAAACTGTGAGTTCTGACTTTGCCGAATCTTCAAGCCCGAGCACCCTAACATTGCAGTCCGGCACTTCAGGCTCGTTTACAATCACTCTCAACAGCAGAGGAGGATTTGCTGGGAGTGTCACGCTTTCAGGGACTGTATCCCCCAATGTCCCCAACGGGGCTGGCATTTCCATTAATCCAACCACAATCTCCTTAGGATCCGGGGGAACCGGGTCCTCCGCAGTTACAGCGAACGCGGGAACTGTGGCCGGTACCTATACCATCCAAGTTACAGGAGTAAGCGGTTCCCTCAACCGACTAGTTGTTATGACACTTAACGTCGTAGACTTCGGCGTCTCTGCCAGTCCAACAGCGATATCCCTTTCCCAAGACCACTCGGCAACGTCCACGATAACAGTTAGCAGCCTTAACGGCTTCTCCGGCAACGTGGCGCTATCTGCAAACGCTCCAGCAGGTTTCACCGTAGCCCTGAATCCCACAACGGTCTCCTTGACCCCTGGAGGAACTGCAACTTCAACCCTAACCATCACCGCCACAGGGTCACAGATCAGTGGGACGTATACTGTTACTGTGACAGGCTCATCTGGGACATTGTCTCACCAGACTGCCGTCTCAGTTTCGTATACTGTTGGCGGCAACCTTCTCTCGAACCCCGGCTTTGAAACTGGGAGTTTCGCCAGCTGGTCCCAGACTGGGATGATCATTCGAGGCGACGCGGGGAGCATGCATTCAGGACTGTATGGAGCGGCCCCTGCCTACAACCCGTCGACACAGATCTACTCTGCTTTCACTCTACAGCAGAACCTGCCATCCGCGGTGGCTGGAAGCTCGATAACCAAGATTCAGCTCTGGTACCGGTGGGGAACCTCGGCTGACAGCGTTCAAGTCCTCTACACGGACGGAACCTACACGCAGACAAACCTGCCTTTCGTGGGAAGCTGGACTCTCGTGAACGCTGCCTTCGACAGCAGCAAGACTATCAGCGGGGTCAAAGTCGTCAGAACATCTGGCCAGTATACCAATCTAAACCTAGACGACTTCATTCTCGGATGAAGCAACTAATTCATCGCAGAGCATCTGATTGCTCGCTGTAGCTTCCATCAACGAGACAATACGGCGATTCGGCCATCACGGTCACAAAGAATGTCGACGCAAGCAAGATGACGGTAACGAAGAGAGACTCGAACACAGTTAAGGGTTGACGCCAGCCCGACAGAGATGCTCTGGACGAAGTTAAGTAACGGTACGGCTCCATGGCTTCCCGTTTCAGAGCTAGCGCCAGGAGGATCTCTATTCACTCAGAACATACGGATCAGAGTAACCAGCATCCAGCTTGCCCCTGCTGGACACCAATCATGTACGACATAACAGCTAAGGTTCCTTAAGTTGCTGATGGATAATTGGACCCTCCCCATCCGTATTAGGCCTATTTCTAGAAACTCCGTACTGAACGTTTGAACCTATGCGTGCAAAGCCATGAGGCCTCCAAACTCGGACCTTAGCGATCGGACCCTAGAATACCAGGTACAATCTTTAGAAGTTCTTATTTGACACAGGGAGTACCGGGTAATTCGGAATTGAAGCTTACTGCGCCTTTGCTGATTGTTCTCGGGATATTGGGTGTCATCACGGTTTTCGATCGAGCGGGCGCGGCTTCCCCTGTTGTGCCGTCAGAGACTGACGACAGACAAGATCCGATCAATTTAATCTGGACAGGCTATGCTCCTGCATGGTGGGTTGCCGCAAATTTCAGGTCATGGATTGACACATCCTACTGTTCTGATCCAAAGACTGTGAACGGCGCCGAGTACAATGCTACATTACAGAATGTAGATCCGACAGGCTTGACTTGCATCGGTCCAAGAGATCATGTCCGGATATGGGATATGGGATACAATCCAACGTTCGGGTACTGGACCATCGGAGCCGTGCACCACGAGCACTTGGTATGCGATCCGGGTTGCCATCACGTCGTTAACAGTTGGGAGAATGCTGAAGCCCATGTCAGATATACCTTTTCTACAGATAGCTACACCTCTTCGATCTCCAACTACTCCATAGAAAACGCCGGCTTCTATCAAAACGTGTACAACAACGGAAACGCCACCTTGATAGCCCTCAAACCGCCGAACGAGTACTCAGTAACTTTTAGCGAAAATGGCCTTCCAAATGGAACCCAGTGGTCGGTAATCCTCGACGGCTCAAGAGTGTCCTCCACTTCAAACACGATAAGATTCATAGAACCAAATGGAACATACTCATACTCAATTCCCTCAGTGCCAGGGTTTACCTCCCTACCCACCGGCACATTGTCCGTTTCTGGTTCAGCGGTCAGTGAGACGATCACTTTCGTCCCGAGTACGAACCCCGACTTCATCCTGAGCGCTAATCCTGATCATTTGGTCGCCACACCTTTGTCAGCAGCCAAATCAACGATAAGCATTGCATCACTGAATGGATTCTCGGGCAACGTTAGCCTCGGCGAATCAGTCACACCCGCTTCAGATATGAACTGTGATCTGAGTCCGGTTAGACTCTCGATTTCACCCTCCGGATCATCGGAGCTGTCATGCGTCGCTCGCGCCGAGAGTTCGCACAACGTAACAGTTACTGTAGCCTACACAGGAAATCCTGAAAACATCACTCATTCTATTATCATCCCGATTACCGTCGTTCCGCAGGCGGGGGATTTCGAGATCTCAGTCATCTCGCCTCCCCCGGTTGAGTCGGGGAACTCTGCCGCATCGACAATAAGTGTGAGAGCAATGAATGGCTTTAGCGGTTCTGTAACACTTTCAGCTGAGATACCGCATGATCTCTTCTGTACGGCAATTAAGCCCCAGGCGATAGAAACCTTCGGGAATGCCACCTTTTCGTGCAGTTCCATCTCCCCAGGAACATACAACGTCAGAATAACGGGGAGTAGCGGGGGGACAGTTCACACGCAGACCCTAACGATAATTGTTAACAAGCTACATGCCTCCGATAATGGTTTGTTCGACAAGATAATCTTCGGACTTCCGTCAATGATATTCTTCGGCATGATAACAGGAGCAGTAGTTCTTGTCCTCCTCTGGGCTGTGCTGACGAGAAAACGATAATGATGGTTCCCGGTCTACTCTGATGCTTTGCGTAATTCTTCGAGTTTACAACTCTTCAGTGGTAACCAATGTTGAAACACACGTTCTGGAAGCAGCTACGTAGGCAAATACATCCAGTCCAAGACGCGTATTCCCGAATGATTTATGAGGAAGGTCTTCGGGATGAGCAGCGCACAACCTCTGCTTTGAGTTGCCAAGAAGACCATGCTAAGTTTTCACGCTTCTTTCGTCCGTTCAAGCGGGGTTAACACCCACGAACTATGCGCTGTTTAGGAATCTGAGCAAGATATAGACAAGTCTTTAATACGATTTGGACAGCTCGACGAAAAATATTGCTTTAGAGCGACAGAGGACATGTCGGACGACGAGAAGAAGCCAACCCTTCAACCCGGCAGCACTCCCTCATCCTCCGCAAAGGCGCCGACCGTTCCTCAGCAACCCGCAAAACAACAATCGACCCTAAAGACAGCAGCAATCTCCAGACGGGCATTCGTCGTGGGTGCTCTAGGCGTATCAACCTTGCTGGCAATTGGCGCCTTCGCGCCACCTTCCTCACCCTCATGGGATATTCTCAACCCTCTGCTTCCACCTAAGGAAGGGCCCACTCAGGTTACTACATGGAACGCGTTGAATTCGAAATATCAAAACGCCGTGTCAGCCGGTAATCTTCACTCGCCTTCTGATTATTCGGAGTTCTTCTATTTTCCCTACCCGGTCACCGCGAGCCCGTATTACAAGAACGTGATCACGCGTCTGCCCGAACCTCCCGCGGTACCAACTAAACTTGTGAATCCGTTCTATCCTAACGATCCAGTACTTTCGAAGGTCGCTGCGTTCAACCTAACTTGTGTTCACCTTCGTTGCATCGTGAACCCTGGTTTCGCAGGTACCCCCGGATCTGGAGAGTTCAGGCTCCAGTGTCCCTGTCATGGAAGCCAGTATAGATTGACTGACGCCGTGCCCGTGGCTGGACCGGCCCATGACTTGGGACTTCTTCCCTTGCCGCGCGTCAAACTCTCCTATGATTCGGCGACCGGGAACATTACGGCTACGGATTTGGACGGGATAGCCGGAGTTGGCCGGACAGCCTAGCTCGAAGAAAGGGGTCTTAGACCCGATCATCGCGCTCCTCAGATGGATATGGGACAGACTCGAGAGAACCCTTCTCCTCGCTCTAAAGATCGTCTTCCCGTCACGCTTCATCAGCCCGCTCGGATTCCTGGGAATGCTCACTGTGATTGTGTTCTTGATCTTAGGTGTCACGGGAGCGCTTCTGCTATTTCATTTCCAGCCAATCTTCGGAGACTGCCCTCCTGCAGCAGCAAATACGACGTATGTCCCGGCTCCGACGTGCAATTCCGCTTTCAACAGTGTAACGTCGATAAACAATCAAGTCAATTGGGGATTCCTCATCAGAAACATTCACTACCAAGCCTCCAACGCTATGGTTCTTCTTGCCGTCATGCACATGTTCTATCAGTACTTCGCGGGCCGATACAAACTCCGGTACGAGATTCTCTGGGTCACCGGAATTATTCTCGGCGTCGTGACGATAATTGAGGCGTATACTGGCTACGACCTGATCTTCAACATTCGAGGACAGTTGGCCATCAACATCGGGCAGACGCTAACATATTACACTCCCGTTCTGGGTGCGAACCTTGCACAGATAATCTTCGGCTTCAGCTTCAACGATCTGACCATTCGGTTCTACGCGTTCCACGTTTTCATAATCCCAATAATAATGCTGGCGATAATGTCCATTCATCTTCCCAAGAACCTCGTCTTGGACATTCCAGTAGCCTCAGCGATAACAGGGATGATTCTGATTCT
>Ga0209154_1001848_pt1 | contig 12173 bp, 10 predicted proteins | sample GraSoiAngelo_121_FD_185878 | JGI IMG/M metagenome (GOLD analysis project Ga0209154, IMG submission 185878) | Grasslands soil microbial communities from the Angelo Coastal Reserve, California, USA - 14_0919_12_20cm (SPAdes) (version 2) | ecosystem: Environmental > Terrestrial > Soil > Grasslands ... | reverse complement strand
GTCGCCGACATCGATGAAACGCTGGGCACGCAACTCGCGGCACGCCTTCCGAGCGCGGTGTTTGCCGGCTGCGACGTTACCGATGACTCGCAGCTGCAAGCAGCGGTCAATCTAGCGCGAACCCGTTTCGGGCGGTTGGACATCCTGGTCAACAACGCCGGTGGGGCACCAGATCCGCAGTATCCTGAAGCTCCTCTCGAGCACTGGTCGTGGGTGGTCGATTTCAACCTGCGCTCGGTGATCCGGGCAGTGCAGCTGGCCCTTCCGCTCTTGTCTGCGCGGGGCGGCGCGGTGGTCAATATCGCATCGATCGCCGGCATCGGCCAGGAGCCTCATTCTGCTCCTGCCTATGCGGTGGCGAAGGCCGGCGTGGTGCGCTTCACGTCGAGCGTGGCATTTCTTGCAGAACGGAATAGGGTGCGGGTCAATGCCATCTGTCCCGACTGGGTGGACACGCCGTCCAGCCGGCGGAACCGCGAGGCAATGACCAAAGCGGAGCTCGCCCGTCTCCCACCGATCCTGAGTCCGGGCGAAGTCGCGGCGGTGGCCCTGACGCTCATCCAGGATGAGAGCGCAGTCGCCCGCACCATCGTCATGCGAGGCGGTAAGCAACCATGGAACCTGGCCTGACGTTGTAAACCTGATGGCCACTAGGATCCGGCGCTGGCTCGCCCAACTGCTCGACTACGTGCTGATGCACGGTATCTGGAATTAAGCGGCCGTAACCGCTACCGTCTAGGGATGGCGGTCGAAACCGGCGTGCTGTCCCTCGCGCAGATCCAGGCGGCGGCCATGCGGATTCAGCCGCATATCCTGGCCACACCGATCATCTCGGGCGACGCGCTCGCTGGCAACGGGGCCTGGCTGAAACCCGAGAACCTGCAACGCACCGGCTCGTTCAAGATTCGCGGCGCGACCAACGCCGTTCTCCAGCTCGATCCGGAACAGCGCCGGCGGGGCGTGATCACGCTCTCGGCGGGCAATCACGGGCAGGCGCTGGCTTCCGCCGCCCGGGCCGCCGGGATCCCTTGCGTGGTCGTCGTTCGGGACGACGCCCAGCTCAACAAGCTTCAGGCGATTCGCCGGTATGGAGCCGAGGTTGTGCTGGTGCCGATCGCGCAATGGCAGCAACGTCTCGAAGAGGAGCAACAGCGCCGCAACCTTCATCTCGTGCATCCGTTCGATGACCCGGCCGTAGCAGCCGGCCAGGGAACGGTGGGGCTCGAGATTCTCGACGCGGTCCCGAATTTGCGGACCGTCCTCGTTCCGGTCGGCGGCGGTGGCTTGATCTCCGGCATCGCCGTCGCCGTGAAACAGCAGCGGCCCGACATCCGCGTGATCGGCGTCGAGCCCGAGAAGGCGCCCGCCGTAACCGAAAGCCTGGCCGCGGGCCACCCGGTGCCACCGTCGAGGCTCGATACCGTCGCCGACGGCCTGGCGGCTCCCTACACCCGGCCATTCACCCTGGCCGTCATTCAGCGCTATGTCGACGAGATGCGAACCGTGGCCGATGAAGCCATCATCGACGCGCTCAGGATCATCGCGCTCCGCGCCAAGCTGGTGGTGGAACCGGCGGGCGCCGCGGCGGTGGCGTCGTTGCTGTCCGACCTCAACATCGAGCGTCCGGTGGTCGCGATTCTGTCCGGCGGCAACATCGACGGCCAGCGGCTCTCGACCTGGCTCGCCGGCTAAAAGAAAATCCCCGGGTGGCGTCCCGGGGATTGAGCGAAGGGCGATTCCACTGACTTAACGCAAGCCGTGCGTTTCACTTACGGCTATGGTGCATGCCATAATTTCGCTCGACCATGGCTAGTGTCCCCGACGGCCACGCCACCGACGCCGCGGTGCTGATCTTCGAGAACGACCCGCGCCAGGCGATCACCTATCGCGAGCTGTTCACCGACGCCGGCTACGCCGCCCAAACGGCCCTCCCGAGCGAGGACGTCCAGCAGCTCGGTCAGACCCTGCGCCCCGCGTACGTTTACGGGATCCTCAACAGTGCGCTCGGCTTCGAACGCCCCGTAATCCTCGCCCTCTGTACGCTGCCCCATCAGGTCCGGCGGGCGAAGCGCTTCGGCGCCGACAGCATCTGGATCCGTGGCGTCGATGACGCGGCAGCGCTTCCACAGCTGATCGCGGACCTGCTCGAGCAGCGCCGCGAGGGAAAGCTGAAACCCAAGACGCCGGCGACGCCGCTCTAGCTCGCTGCTCCCTCGCTAGGACGTCCATCATCTTTACAACGCCTCATCGATCATTGACATCAACTGACCGTGGCTCATCCGCCAGCCCATCGTTTTCCCCAGCCGCCGCGGTCATCGGTGCATTGGTGTGGATAATCACACCCGATGCTTGACACCCTAGGCGCGGCGAGCATAATTCAATAACGCGTCAGGGGAGACGGTCTCGGCAGGGACCGCAAGAAAGGCAAGAGGGAACTCGGAGGAAACGTTTGGAGATCGCTCACGGTTTGAAGCAAGCCGCCCCGCTCAAGGTCTGCGCTCGTCCCGGATGTGACGCCTCCGTCAAGAAGACAACCGCCAGGTACTGCAGCATCCGCTGCTGTGCCATCGACCCCAACCGGCAGGAACGGCTTCGACGCCAGGCCCGCCGGGCGCCGATCGTTCCCCTGGCGCACCAACTCTCGATCATCTTCCAGGTCCATCCCGACATCGAGGCGTCGCTCGACGACCGAACCTTCGGCCGGGACGACATCCCGGCCGGTCTGCAGCGTCTTCGCGCCGTTTAGGCGCTCTCGATACCCTCCGTATAATCGGCTGACCCTTTTTGGGGTGCAGCCATGAGCGAAGTTCTAGAAGTCCTCCGTCACTCGACCGCGCACGTGATGGCGGCGGCAGTCCTCGACCTCTTTCCGGGCACGGTGATCGGTATCGGACCCGCGACGGATGAGGGCTTCTACTACGACTTCGGCTTCAAAGAGCGGCTCCAGCCCGAGGACCTGCCGAAGATCGAGACGCGCATGCGCGAGATCGTCAAGGCCGCGCCGGCCTTCGTGAAGGAGGAGGTCCCCCGGGCGGAGGCGGTGGCCCTCTTCGAGCGGCTGCACCAGCCGCTCAAGGTGGAATTGATCAGTGACAAGGTCACGGACGCGACCGCCCGCCTCTATCGAACCGGCGACTTCGTCGACCTCTGTCTGGGCCCTCATGTCGCGACTGCCGGTCAGCTGGGTGCCTTCCGCCTGCTCTCGATTGCCGGCGCCTACTGGAAGGGCAGCGAGAAGAACCAGCAGCTGACCCGCATCTACGGGACGGCGTTCCCGACGGAGCAAGAGCTCGAGGCGCACCTCAAGATGCTGGAGGAGGCGGCCAAACGTGATCATCGCAAGCTCGGCAGAGAGCTGGATCTTTTCCTGATCGACGAAATGGTTGGCCGGGGGCTGCCCCTCCTGACGCCGAAAGGGGCGACCGTTCGCCGCCAGATGGAGGAGTTCATCCTCCGACTCGAGCGCGGCCAGGGGTACGAGCACGTGAAGACTCCGGACATCGCCCGTCTGGAGCTGTACAAGGTCAGTGGCCACTGGGAGCGGTACCGGGACTCGATGTATGCGCCATCCGAGATGGAGGACGAGGAGTGGCAGCTGCGGCCGATGAACTGCCCGCACCACATCCGGGTCTTCCAGCGCAAGGCCTACAGTTTCCGCGAGCTGCCGGTTCGCATCGCCGAGCTCGGCACCGTGTATCGCTACGAGAAGTCGGGCGAGGTCTCGGGGTTGATCCGGGTGCGGGCCTTCACCATCAACGACGCCCACATCTTCTGCCGGCCTGATCAACTGAACGTGGAGTTCGAGCGCGTCATCCAGCTCATCCTGCAGGTGTACCGCGCCTTCGGTATCACGGACTTTCACTTCCGCCTGTCGCTGCGCGATGACGTCAGCAACAAGTGGATGGGTGACCCGGCGATCTGGCAGCGTGCCCAGGATGCCGCCCGCGAAGCGCTCCGCGCCTCCGGGCATCCGTTTGTTGAGGCGCCGGGCGAGGCCGCCTTCTATGGGCCGAAGCTTGATGTGCAGATCAAGGATGCCATCGGTCGCGAGTTCAGCCTCTCGACCAACCAGATCGACTTCCTGTTGCCCGAGCGCTTCGGCCTCGAGTACGTGACCTCGGACCAGCGGATGGAGCGGCCAGTGATGCTGCACCGCGCCCCGATCGGCTCCATGGAGCGGTTCATGGCCTACCTGATCGAGCATTACGGCGGTGCCTTCCCGGTCTGGCTGGCTCCGGTTCAGCTGGTCTTCATTCCGATCGCCGACCGCCACCTGGAGGCCGTCTCCGCCCTTGCCGAGCGGTTCCGACAGCGCGACCTCCGGGTCGAGGTCGACGCGCGGAGCGAGCGGATGCAGGCGAAGATCCGCGGGGCCCAGCTCCAGAAGGTCCCCTACATGGCGGTGGTCGGCGACAAGGAGCTCGAGGCGGGCACGCTCAATATCCGGCGGCGCGAGGGAGGGGATCAGGTCGCGGTGGGCGTCGACGAGTTTCTGCGCCAGCTCGAGGAAGAGTCGCGGTTACCGCTGTAGGGCCGGTCTGTGTCCGTCGGTAGCGTGGTATACTCCCGCGTGCCAAGAGAGGCTGTCCCAGACTCTCACCTCCAGGCCGGCGCCGAAGAGGTCACCGGGACGAAGATAGCCTCGAGGCTATCTTTTTTGTTTTCGAAGGAGGCTTGATCCACGGCATTTAGGGAACTTCGGATCAACGACCAAATCCGCGCCGCCGAAGTCCGCGTTATCGACGATCGCAACGAGCAGTTAGGGGTCATGGCCACCGACCGCGCGAAGGCGCTCGCCGTCGAGCGGGAGATGGACCTGGTCGAGGTCGCGCCCCAGGCGCAACCTCCGGTGGCCCGGATCATGGATTACGGCAAATTCAAATTCGAGAGCATCAAGAAAGAGAAAGATGGGCGCCGTAAGCACAACGTCATCAAGGTCAAAGAAATGAAACTCCGTCCGAAAATCGGCGAGCATGACTTCCAGACGAAGTTCAACGCCGTCAAGTCGTTCCTGGCGGAGGGCGACAAGGTCAAGCTGACGATCATGTTCCGCGGCCGCGAGATGGTGCATCAGGACATCGGCAAGAAATTGCTGGACCGGATGGCGCTGGAATTGAAGACGATCAGCACGGTCGAACGGATGCCGCTGCTGGAGGGCCGGAACATGATCATGATCCTGGCGCCGGCCGCGGCCGCGGCGCCACAGCCGCAGCCGCAGTCCCAGACGCAGCCGCAGTCCCAGACGCAGGCGCGGAAGAGTTAAAGGAGCGATCGATGCCCAAACTACGCACTCATCGGGCGACGGCAAAGCGATTCCGGGTGACGAAGACCGGGAAAATCGTGCGTCCGCACGCCCAGAAGAGCCACCTGCTCGGGCACAAGAGCCCCCGGCGCAAGCGGCAGTACAGCAAGTTGCTGGTCCTCAGCGGTAAGGACGCCCGCCGGATCCGCCGGGTGGCCCCGTACCTGAAGGAGAAGGACTGAGATGCCACGGGTAAAGCGGAGCGTCCCATCGCGCCGCCGGCACAAGAAGATCCTGAATCTGGCGAAGGGCTTCCGGATGACCCACCGGACGCTGTTCCGCCCCGCGAACGAGGCGCTGCTGCACGCGCTCGAGTACGCCTACCGCGACCGGCGGGCCCGCAAGCGTGACATGCGCAAGCTCTGGATCGCCCGGATCAACGCGGCGTCTCGCAGCCAGGGGATGCCCTACAACCAGTTCATGCACGGTCTGAAAGTGGCCGGCGTCAGCATCAACCGCAAGATGCTGGCTGACCTGGCGGTTCGCGATGCCCAATCCTTCAGTGAGCTGATCGCGGTCGCCAAGGGCGGCCCCAAGCCGTAGCCTAGCCGGACAGTTGACGCCTCTAGCGCTCGGATGACCGGGGCGCGCTTGGAGGTTCCATGAGCGTGAACGTCGGCGACCTGGAGGCGATCGGTGGCGAAGCGCGCCAGCGCATCGCTGTCACGCCGGATGAAACCGCCCTGGAACAGCTCCGCGTCGAGCTGCTGGGCAAGAAGGGCCGGCTGACGGCGGCCCTGAGAGGCCTCGGCAGCCTACCGGCCGACCAGCGGGCGGTAGCCGGCGCTCGAGCGAACTCATTGAAGTCCGAGATCGAGGGTCTGCTGGCGGCGCGCGCCCGCGAGCTCCAGGCGATGCGGCTCGAAGCGTTGGGCGATCGCGAGTGGGTTGACATGACCTTCGTTCCCAACCCGGTTCGCCGCGGCCACCTGCATCCGCTGACGCTGATCCTCCGCGAGGTGAAAGCGATTTTTTCCCGCATCGGCTATGAGGTGGCGCTCGGTCCACAGGTTGAGGATGAGTTCCACAACTTCGAAGCGCTCAACATCCCGCAGGAGCACCCCGCGCGCGACACCATGGACAGCTTTTACCTCGAGGACCACAAGGTCCTGCTCCGGACCCACACGTCACCGGTGCAGATCCGGTACATGCAGAGTCACAAGCCGCCGATCCGGATCATCGCCCCCGGCCCGGTCTACCGGCGCGACGCCACCGACCCCGCGCACGGGTCGCAGTTCCACCAATTCGAGGGACTGGTCGTCGATCACGACATCCGCCTGTCGGATCTCAAGGGGACGATCGAGTACTTCGCTCGCTCACTCTTCGGCCCCGACCGGCGCATCCGGATTGTTGGCGATCACTTCCCGTTCACCGAGCCCAGCATCGGCGCCGCGGTGTCATGCGGGCTCTGCGGTGGCGCCGGATGCCGAAGCTGCAAAGCCGGCTGGCTAGAGATTCTCGGGGCGGGCATGGTGCATCCGCAGGTGCTGCGCAACGGCGGCATCGACCCCACGCACTTTTCCGGGTTTGCCTTCGGCGCCGGCCTCGATCGGCTGGCCATGCTGAAGTACAACGTCGCCGACCTGCGCTTGTTCCTGGAAGACGACGTCCGGTTCTTGAGGCAGTTCTAGGATGCTGATCTCGCTCAACTGGCTCAAGGAGTTCGTCGACGTCTCGGTGGACGTGACCACCTTGGCCGACCGGCTGACACTGGCCGGCAGTGAGCTCGAGCGGATTCACGAGCAGGACGTCGACTTCGAGGGGGTGGTCGTTGCCGAGGTCAAGAGCCTGCGGCCCCTGCCAGGCTCGACGAAGAATCAGATCGCGGCGGTGACGACGGGCGGGGCACACACCGAGGTGGTGACCGGCGCCTGGAACCTCGCGGTTGGGGACCGGGTCCCGTACGCCGTCCCTGGTGCTCGATTGAGGGACCGCCGCATCGAGACCAAGATCTTCCTGGGCGTCTCATCGGCGGGGATGCTCTGTTCTGCCATCGAGCTCGGCCTCGGTGAGGATGCGACCGGGATCTTCATCCTCGGGCCGGGAGCTACGCCGGGCCAGGACCTACACGAGTTGTATCCACGTGACACAGTCCTCGAGCTGGAGATCAAATCGAATCGTCCCGATCTGCTGTGCCATCTCGGTATCGCCCGCGAGGTGAGCGCGATCTTCGCCATTCCGCTCAAAGAGCCCAGGGTTCCCTCAAACCGCGGAACTTCCGCCGACGAGCTGGTGCGGATCGAAGCACCCGATGGGTGCCGGCGGTTTGTCGGTCGGCTCATGACCGGCGTTGAGGTCGGGCCGTCGCCGGCGTGGATGCAGGCGCGGCTGCGGGCGGCGGGCGTGCGACCGATCCTCAACATCGTCGACATCACGAACTACGTCATGCTCGAGATCGGCCAACCGATGCACGCCTTCGACTATCGGCGTCTCAAGGACGGGCGGATCGTCGTTCGACGGGCGCACCAGGGTGAGGAGGTCTTGTGCCTTGATGGGAAAACCCGGCGTCTCACCACTGCCGACATGGTCGTCGCCGATACCGAGCGGGCGCAAGCTGTTGCCGGCATCATCGGGGGCCAAGAGAGCGCCGTTCAGCCAGGAACCACGGAGATCTTCCTGGAAGCGGCGACCTGGGAACCACGATCGGTCCGTCGCACTGCCCGGATGCTCGGTCTGCGAACTGAGGCCTCGTCCCGATTTGAGAAGGGCCTGAGCCCGGCGCTCAGTTTGCCGGCGGTCGACCGTGCCGCCGGGCTGATTGCAGAGCTCGCCGCTGCGAAGCCGTCTCGATCGGCGGACGTCTACCCGGTGCCGTTGAAACAGGCGGCTATCGAGCTGGGCGCGGATCGCATCGAACGAGTGCTCGGCGTCAGGATCGAGGCGTCGGCGGCGGCGACTATTCTCGAACGCCTCAAGTTTTCGGTCGAGCGATCGAATGGGAAACTCCGCGCCAGGCCACCCGACGTTCGTCTTGACTGCTCGATCCCCGAAGACCTGGTCGAGGAAGTCGGCCGCATTTATGGCTATGACCGGGTACCCAGCACGTTGCCGGGCGAGCGAACGCCGGTCCGCGACCTCTATGAGCGTCAGGACGCCGACGAAATTGCCCGGGAGGTGCTGGCGGGTCGCGAGCTCGACGAGGCCGTGACCAACAGCCTGGTCAGCGCGACCGGGATAGCTCCGATCGCGCTGCCGGGCGCGCCGGTCTCGCTGGTGCGGATCGAAAACCCGATGGTCGAGAACCGGGGCGCCCTTCGTCGCAGTCTCCTCCCCGGCCTGCTCGAGCTACTCGCCGCGAACGCCCGCCAGGATCAGGTGGGCGCGCACCTCTTCGAGCTTGGTTCGGCATTCTGGAAAGCGAACAACAATGTGGATGAGCCGCGGCTGCTTGCCATCGCCGTCCACATCCCCACCGATAGCCCGGATGCCGCCGTCACTGAGTTACGTGCCCTCCAGGCCACCGTGGCGACGGTACGCGACCGGCTGGCGATCAGATCGACCGACTTTCGGCAGACGGGGGCCCCCGGCTTCCACCCGGGGCGCACCGCGCTCATCCTCGACGGCGAGGAGGCCATCGGCCTCATCGGTGAGGTGCATCCGGCCGTGATGGCGGGGCTGGATCTGCCGGGCCGTGCGGTCGCCGCCGAGGTGCTGTTCGACCGTCTGACCGCGGACGGTCGCTTGACCCCGCAGGCCCGTCCGCTGCCCCGTTTTCCGGGCGTCCGGCGCGACCTTACGGTCGTAATTCGAGGCAAGATCGCGGGTAACGATCTCGTGCAAGTAATCCGCCAGCTGGGCGGTTACACGTTGCGGGACATCTCTATGTTGAGCGAATACCAGGGGCCCCAGCTTGGGGCGGGCGCCCGCAGCTTGTCTTTCCGCCTGCTCTATCAGGCCGACGACCGCACCCTGACCAACGAGGAAGTCTCTGCCATCCAGCAGCGCATCGTCGAGGGTCTGAAGCAGCGCTTTGGCGCCGAGGTGCGGTCCTGATGGACTTCCTGGACCTGATCATCGTGGTCGTCCTGGGTGTGAACCTCCTGCTTGGCTGGGCGTTTGGCCTGGTGCGCCGGGTCGTCGCCTTCGCCGGGTTGTTCGCCGGCGTGGGCGCCGCCACCCTGACCAGCGCCAACACCTCGACCTATATCGCCAATTCCTTCGGCATCACCTCCGCCCTGTGGGCCCACGTCGTGACCTATGCCGTCATCGTCACCGTCGCCGTGGTGCTCTTCGAAGTGCTCGGCGCCGTCTACCAGCGCTACCTCGACATGCTGATCGCGCCGGCGTTCGATCGCTTGACCGGAACCCTCGCGGGCGCCGTGGTGGGCGCGATGCAGGTGACGGTGATGCTGATCGTCGGCGTCGGGGTCCTCAAGGCCCAGCTACCGGCTGGCTACGCCTACCCGCCGGCCTTCCTGACGGCCCAGGATTGGTACAACGGCTCGCTGCTGGCTCCACATTTTTACGGGCTGGAGCCGCTCACCCGCACGATCTTTTCGATCGTCCTGCCCGGTAGCATTAGCTCGTACTTCACCCAGCTTCTGACTCACTAGTCTCACCGAGACTGCCCAGAAGTTTCTTTGCCCGCGACCCGGTGGTACTGGCGCGCGACTTACTCGGACGGATCCTGTTCTACACTGGCGAAGCGGATGCGGCGTCTCACGCCTATCGCGGGCGTACGGCTCGCAATGCCGTGATGTTCGGCGCCGCCGGGTTTGCCTACGTCTACTTCAGCTACGGCATGCATTACTGCCTGAACGTGGTGGCCGACCGGCCGGGGACCGCCGGCGCCGTGCTGCTCCGAGCCCTCGAGCCTCGCGCCGGCGTCGACGTGATGCGGTCGCACGGTGACCACGGGCCCGAAGCCAGGCTGCTGAGCGGCCCCGGCAAGATCGGGCGTGCTTTCGGCCTGACGCTGCAGGACAACGGCCGCGATTTCACCCGTGGACCACTCGGCATCGCCGCCGGAATGCCGGTTACGGATCGCGACGTGACCGTGTCGCGACGCATCGGGATCTCGCGCGCCGTGGAACTCCCCTACCGGTACGCCGTTATCGGTAGCCGCTCAGTGTCGGCTAGGGGAACGTGATCGTAATCGTCTGCACCGCGGGGGCATTCGCCGGGTTGTAGTCGTAGGCCTGCACGATCAGCTTGTGGGTGCTTCCGGGGTCGCCCTTGACCGTGAAGGTGTAGGGGCCCTGCGTCAGCCGCATCGGTTTGCTGGCTCCGTCGAGGAAGAAGTCGACCTCTTTAACGGCTTCGTCATCGGTCGCCGTGGCCGTGACCAGCACGTTGCCGTTGGCCAGCGTTGCCTGGGTCAGGGTGAGCGTTGGCGGGATCGTCTCGGTCATCAGCTGGCAGTTCTGGGTGGGAGCCTGTGCGTTGTTCTTGTCCTTCATGTCGTCCGGATAGCCGGCCGGGTAGACAACGAAGTTCTTGACCACGGTCAGGCTGGCTGGAATGTCCGGGGTGGCCAGCAGAGCGTCGGTCGTGCAGACGCGAATCGGCTGGTACCAGTCGTCCGGCCGCGTCGGCGCAGTGCCGGCGATAAACCAGTCGGTGATCGTCTGGCCGGCGCAGTTCGGTGTCGCCAGCAGTCCGCTCGCCTTGCAAACCGTGACCTTCTTGAGGCCATCCGGGACAGCGAAGTCGTGCACCGGCTTGCCGTTCTCGTAGGCATTGAAGATGTCGCGGAAGATCAGCCCGGCGCCCTGCACCCCCCAAACCACGTTGAGGTTGGAGTTGACGTTCGCAGGACAGCCTCCGGCGCAGGTATGGCCCATCCAGGCCCCGATCACGATATCCGGGTTGTACCCGATCAACCAGGAGTCGTGCCAGTTCTCGGTCGTCCCGGTCTTGGAGGCAAACGGCCGCTTGATGTTGAGGGCGGCCCCAACCGGGCGCAGGATATCGCTGATCATGTAGGTGACCTGTGCCGGCAGCACCCGGACGCCCGGGTTTGGTTTCCACTCCTGCAGCACCCGGCCTTCGCTGTCGACCACCTTGAGAATCACGGTCGGGTTGTGGTAGATGCCACCGGAGGCCAACACACCGTAGGCGTTGAAGTGCTCCAGGGGCCGCACCTCGGTGGCGCCGATGGCCTGGGCCAGACCGCGTTCCGGGGTCAGGTTGGCACTGGTCAGCCCCATCATCCGGGCCGTCTGGAAGACCCGGTCGTACCCGAGGTTCTTCAGCAACAAGAGGGCCGGGATGTTGCGCGACTCTTCGAGCGCCCGCCGGATGGTGATGATGCCTTCGCTACGGTGGTCCCAGTCGACAAACGGATGGCCGTCGATCTTGCCCTGGGTGTCGTTGATCAGGTTGGAGGGCGCGTAGCCGTTGGCCAACGCGGTGGCGTACTCATAGATCTTGAATGAGGAGCCGGGTTGCCTTCCCTGGCCGTCGGTGATGACGTTGTATTGCCCGCCGATCGCCTGGTCGTAGTAGTTCGCGCTGCCCACCATCGCCAGCACCTGGCCGGTGGCGGGATCGATGACCTCAGCGGCACCGTTGTTCACGTTGCGCGCGCGCAGGTCGGCGCGGTTCACGTTGTTGGTGACCGCCTGCTCCGCCACCTTCTGCAGGTTGTAGTCAATCGTCGTGGTCACCCGGAGGCCGCCACCCGCCACCACCGCGTCGCCGTACTGCTTGCTCAGCTGGCGGAGGACGTAGTCGACGAACCAGGGGGCTTTGAGGTCTTTCTGGATGGCGCCGTCCAAGTACTTGAGCGGCTCTTTGATGGCCTTGTCGTACTCGGTCTGGCTGATGTAGTGATCCCGCAGCATGTCGGCGAGCACCAGGGCCTGGCGGCTCCTGGCGCTGGCGGCGCTGGCCGGACTCAGCGGATCGAACTGGGAGGGCGCATTCGGAA
>Ga0209154_1001844_pt1 | contig 12177 bp, 8 predicted proteins | sample GraSoiAngelo_121_FD_185878 | JGI IMG/M metagenome (GOLD analysis project Ga0209154, IMG submission 185878) | Grasslands soil microbial communities from the Angelo Coastal Reserve, California, USA - 14_0919_12_20cm (SPAdes) (version 2) | ecosystem: Environmental > Terrestrial > Soil > Grasslands ... | reverse complement strand
TCGACATGTCGATCTCAGCAACCTTGCGCCGCTCGTTCGGCGCAACATCGAGATAAAATCGCGCATCGTTGCCAAAGATGGGTTGGATCAGACGGGAGAACGCGCGCTGCTCAACTTTGGTCATACTGTCGGCCACGCGATTGAACGCGCGGGTGATTATCGGGAATTTCTCCACGGCGAAGCTGTCAGCCTCGGAATTGTTGCGGCGTGCGTCATCTCGATCAAGAAAGCCGGGCTGCCCAAAGACCAGCGAGATGCGATTACCGATCTTTTGAGGGCATTTGAATTGCCCGCTCGGTTGCCGGCAAATTTTCCGCGCGAGAAAATTCTCGACGCGCTGCAGTTCGACAAAAAATTCCAGGGCGGAAAAGTTCGTTTCGTCGTGACGCCGGAAATTGGATCGGCGCGTTTGTCCAGCGACGCGACGATGGAGGATATTCGCGAGGCGATTGATCAACTGTAGCGGCGCTCTATCAGCGTCGCATTATTCGAGCGACGGTCACAGGCCGCCGCTATAGAGGAGGATCATTTTCGCGCGGTGCGATAGTACTCGATCAATCCGTTCACTAACCCATCGGCGTATTCACGAAAAATGCTTTTGCGCTCGACACCGCCGATGTTGCGCGTCCCTTCGTAATCGCCAGCCTGAATTCGCGCGAACGCATCGCGACTGTTCATGACGTACGGCTCGCAATAAACTACCGGGCAACGATACAGCCGCGTGGCGAGCAGATTGCGGGCGTAAACGTAGCCGGTCGATCCAATTTTGGTGACGTTGTTCGCGGTCGGATATTCGTAGGCCGGCAATTGCGTCTCTTTGGCCATCGCGGCAGCAATTGCGTTCGCGATCGGCAATTCTTCCTCGTAAGCGCGACTCAAAAGTTTCCTCAGCATCTCAAAACGTTCGTCATCGAGCTCCAACTCCGATTCGAGATAGGAACCGTTCACGAGGAGATGGAGGTGATTTTTGTCCACGAGTGTCGGATTTTTCGGATCGCCCCACGGCTCGGCATTAAAATGCAAACAAAGCACAAGATCGGGATGCAATTTTGTGTTTACCAGCAGGGCGCGACGACGAATCTCGCTGTGGCGATAGAATAAAATTTCACTCTGCCAGCGAACGGTTTGCTCTTTTGCCGGCTCATCGGGGTCCGCAAAATCCTCGCGCGGTTGGGGCACACCGTTTTGGATCAGAATTTTCTTGCCGAGCTCCTTGAAATCATCCGGGCGTTTCGACGTGATTGGTTGACTGCGGTTACGAACAAAAAGAACTTTTGCGCCTAATTCTTTCAATCGCGGCGCCAGGATGCGCGCCACCTTCAAAGCGAGATTGCCTTCCTTAACCGGTTGGCTCTCCCCGACTTGAAACCAGCGCTCCTCCATTTTGGCCCATTTGCCGCCGAGATGACCCGGATCGAGCGCGATGCGCAAACCGGAAAGCGGCTTCTCTTGTCTTGCCGGTGGCAAAGATTTTGCGGCGCGCCAAAGTCGCGGCACCCGCTCGCGTGAAGCGTCATCTTTGGCAAAACGCAGCGTGACGAAGCTTTGTGCGTCTCGATTGGTCAAGAGGCGCGCGGAGTCGTCGTCGATGGCGATCAGGTCGGGGGCGATACCGTGCGTGCAATAAACATTTTGGATGAGCTGCGCGAACTCGTCGTGCGTGATTGTTTGTTCGTATTTTTCCAGCACCTTCCACCGCGGATGCCTGCCGAGAATTCCGAGATTCTCGGCCGCGCGGACGGCGGGCGGAAAGATCGACAAGCAGAGTGCCAGTAATGCGAGCCGCATCCTTACTTGCCTGCCACGAAACATCGACAATTGGATTTCGCTCTCTTTAATACGAAGCTCGTCGAATGCTAACGATACTTTTCCTGGGCGACGTCGTTGGCGAGCCGGGACGCAACGCCGTGATCGCGCGGCTGCCCCAATTAAAGGAACAGCACGGGATGGATTTCACGATCGTCAATGGTGAGAACGCGGCCGGCGGACGCGGCATCACCGGAAAAATTACGATCGAGCTTTTGCGCGCGGGCGTGTCCGTGATCACCACCGGCGATCATGTTTGGGATCAAAAAGACGTCGTTGCTTTTCTTAATCTCGAACCGCGTCTCCTCCGGCCGGTCAATTATCCGGCCGGTGCGCCCGGCGGTGGATCAATCGTGCTAGAGACGGCCAAGGGAAAAGTGGGCGTGATCAATGTGCAGTGTCGAACGTTTATGCAGCCGATTCTCGAGAACCCGTTTCACGCCGTGGAAGCAGCGGTCACGAAAATGCGTGAAGAAACTAAAAATATCGTTGTCGATGTGCACGGCGAGACGACGAGCGAAAAAATTGCGCTCGGCCGATTTCTGGATGGAAAAGTTTCCGCTGTCATCGGCACCCACACGCATGTGCAGACGGCGGACGAACAAATTTTCCCGGGCGGCACGGCCTTCATGTGCGACGCCGGAATGTGCGGCCCGGTCAATTCCATTCTGGGGCGCGCGATCGAGCCCATCATGAACCGTTTTATTTCAAACTTGCCCGCGTCATTTCCGGTCGCGGCCGGCGAAGTCCGGTTACGCGGCGCCCTCATTAAGATAGACGAATCGACCGGTCGCGCCTGGCGCATCTTGCGAGTTGACGCCGCGGGGCCGGCGCAGACACTTGCACCTGGGCCGGAGCCAAAGATCGACATTGAACAACCATCTTCTCCGGAACAGACGTGAAGAGTTGCGCTTGCGGCCAACTATTCTTGGCCTGAGTTTCGAATTCTCCAAAAAAGTCAACGTCCAACAGGAAATCATGAAAAAATATTCTACTCTTACTCTGGTCGTGGCTCTGGCGTTTTGCCTCTCGCAATCCGTCCAGGCACAAGCCAACAAGGAAGCAGCCAAGTTCGCTCGAGAAGGGGCGGAGGCTTCCAAGAATCAAGACTGGGAGAAAGCCATTGACCTATTTCGCAAAGCGACCGATCGCGACCGCAAATTCGCACCGAATCTCGCCGTCGCCTATCAACAGCGCGGATTCGCCGCGGCGAATGACCAGAAATTTCAGGATGCCATCCGCGACTTTGGCGAAGCGATTAAAATCAATTCACGAGACGCGCGCATTTACGAACAACGCGCAGCGGTGGAGATGAAAATGAATGATTCTGACAAAGCGCTCGCCGATTATTCCGAGGCGATCAAGCTCAGTCCAGATGAGGTTCGATATTACCTTTATCGCGGTTATATCTACGAAATTAAGGGCAACGTAAAGAACTCGATGGCCGACACGGAAAAAGCCCTGAAACTCGACAAGCACAACGCTGAAGCGTTAAGCCGCAAGGAGCGGCTGCAAAAGGTCCAATCAATGAATGCGCCGGCGGCGGCGCCCGCGGCTTCAAAATCGCCGTAACTGAAGCACGACACCGGTCGCGCCTGACTCTCTTACGATTGCGTCCCGTTCGGTGAAACAGCGGTGCCGGCTGTTTTCGGCAGCGGCGCGAATCGCCGTTTCCGGCGGCTCGCGGGCAGGGGCGACAGCGTCATGGTAACATTGCGGCCGGTGATCTTCGGCTCCATCTCCACTTGCGACATGCCGGAGAGGTCCTCGCGCACTTTCTCCATGAGCTGCATCCCGAATTCCTGGTGCGCCATTTCCCGGCCGCGAAATTGGAGCTGGACGCGGACTTTGTTGCCCCGCTCGAGGAATTCCTCGCCGTGCCGGATTTTCGTCAGGTAATCGTGATCATCGATGTTCACCCGGAACTTGATCTCCTTCAGTTTCGCCCCGGACGGTTTCTTGTCCTTTGCCTGCTTGGAGATGTCGTAACGGAATTTTCCGAGCGCGACGATTTTGCAAACCGGCGGATTCGCAGTCGGTGCGACTTCGACGAGATCGAGGCCGAGGCTTGTCGCTTTGCGCAAGGCGTCCGGCAACTTCATGACGCCGAGCTGTTCGCCGCTGGACCCTAGAATGACCCGGACTTCGCGGGCGCGAATCCGACCGTTGACACGAAATTGCGGTTGCAGATTAAATCAAGCTCCTAGCCGGCGAAACGGGAGTGCGCCGCATCGCCGTGATTTCATTTCATCGCAAATTCTCAGCGTTCGCTTTCGCAAAACGCTGATGCACTCGGCCTCGCCGCGGCTGCGATGACCGCGACGACGTGCCCGCATTAATAATCGCGAGCCGAGGGGAAGTTGTAGACAACATTTCTGCGCTGGCAAGATGAATCTGATTCTCGACCTCGTTTTCAAGAAGCAGGTAGCGCGCCGGATCAGCCACCCCTTCTCCGGCAAAAGAGCATCATCCTCGTCAAGAACGCGAGCTCCGGATGCTTCACATCGAGATGCTTGCCATCGCCCGGATGCGCGCGGAACAGAACAAATGGCGTGGCTTTGAGTAATCGCTTAATCTCCGGATTCACCGCCTCACAAAATTAACTGATCGAGAACCATTTCTCAATTGCAATCAAGTTTTTGGTGGCGCGCCGAAATGCGCGGCAAACGCGGTGTACGCTTCCGCATCATCAAGCATGGCATCGACCGCGGCGACGAGCGGAGCAACTCGGGCAAAACCGGAAAACACCGCGCGATCGCCGATTTCGGTGTCAATCACGAATGTCGGTCGTTGCGTCACTTGCATCGAATGGAAATCGGCTGTGTCAGCGCGAACTCGAGTTTCGACAACAGGCGAACGCGCGCGCTCGAGCAATTCCTTCTTGTCGATCTTCGCCGCGTCCGCGCCGATTTGCGCGGCGATTTCCCACTCGCCAAATTTTTTTCCCTCGCGCAAGCCGGCGTAGGCGAGCGCGAGGCGCACGTGATCATCGGTGATTCCAAAATCCTTGGCCGCTTCCGCTACGCAATTTGGCGCGAGATATTCGGGCCGGCCCGGTTCGAACCACGCGCTGCTCAGCATGAAGGGCGAGCGCATGAGCGTACCGCTGCGGCGGTAAAACCATTCTTCCTGCTCACGCGAAGTTGGCAGCCCGGTCTTGTCGAGCAGCGCGATCTTCCACTGAAACTCCACTTTGCCTTCGTAGCGTTTTTTCAGTTCGGCCCAGGCCGGCTCGGTAAAGAAACACCATGAAGAAATAACATCGAGATAATAAGTGACGGTGAGACGCATGCTCTGAATTCGACGTTGGACGTTGGACGTTGGACGTTTGCTGCTTCCCGAAAACTAACGCTCAAAGCTGAACGTTCAACGCCCAATAACTTATCCGCGTTTCTTACCAAGATCGAAATGGTGGACCTGAATCACATTTTTCTTTTCATCGCGGTGGTTTCGCCGCTGGTTATTTTGGCAAGGGCGTGGCGACCGGGCGGACCTTATCGCGGGTGGCGAATCGCCGCACTGATTGTCCTCGCGATTACTGGTGTCTCGTGGATTTTTCTTCGCGAGCACGCTGGATACATCGGTGGCGGCGCCTGGTTCGCGTTCTTGTTTCTTCCGGCAATTGCGCTGCGAAAAGTGATGGAGCTCGCTGCGCGCCAGCGTTACAAACCCGCGAGAAGATTGGCCACGGCTGTCCAGATTTTGCATCCGAGCGCGGGATTGCGTGAGCAGATTGCGTTATTTCGCGCTCTTGAATCCCGTCGAAACGATGGCGCGCTGCACCCGTGGATTCAATCAGCCAGCGCGCAGGAAGATCGACTCGCTTCTGCTGAGGGAGCTGCCCGGCTCGGCCGGGTTCGGCGACATCGGCGTGTCTGGAGCGCGCCGGCAGTTCTGGTTTTCATTCTCCTGAACATTGCCGCGTTTCTGTTCGAAATTTCATTCGGTGATTGGACCGCTCCCGAAACGCTGCACCGGCTCGGCGCGCTCGAACCATACGCAGTTGTGATGCAGGGCGAGTACTGGCGTCTTTTCACCGCCCTTTTTTTACACGGCGGCTCCGCCCACCTCCTGTTCAATCTTTTTGCGCTCTACGTTCTTGGCCCGCCCCTGGAGAGATCAATCGGCGCAGTGCGATTCACCGCCTGTTATTTAATTTCAGGATTTGGATCCAGCGCGGGCGTTGTGCTGCTGACCGTGTTTGGCCTTGTTCATGTGGCTCAGCTGGTCGGCGCGTCCGGATGCGTGATGGGTATCGTGGGCGCGTGGGCGGGACTCTTGCTTCGACATCGTCACGCGCCGCACGTGAAGCAGCGTTTGGCCAACATCACGATGATCATCGTGATTCAGGTCATGTTCGATCTCTCGACGCCGCAGGTGAGCATGGCGGCTCACCTTTGCGGATTGATTACGGGATTTGTTGTCGGGCTCGTGCTCGCGCCACGGAAAATGTCGATGTAGCCATGCAACGCGTCGGTGGATCGGCCGCTCCGTCGGGCGATGCTAATTTAAATAACGGCAAGATTGGCCCATGTTATGCACAGCGATGAGATCGCGATGATCGCCAAAGCGTGTGGAAAGCGTCACCGGTCCTCTGGTCGCGTACGGCTACGACTTGCCGCGAGACATTTTCTTGATTAACTCCCGCTCGATTTTCCATTTGCCGTTTCTCCCATGCCGACCTTTCAAACTTATCATGTAACCCCGACCTTGCCGGGGGCGCTGGAGCCGTTGCGCGAGATGAGCTTCAATCTTTGGTGGACGTGGGAGCCCTCAGCGCGCCGCCTGTTTCGTCATCTCGACCCTGAGCTTTGGAACCGGACCAATCACAACCCGGTGCGCATGCTCCAGCTCTCGCGCCAATTGCGCCTGGAGGAAGTTTCGCAGGACAAAGCTTTCCTGCGCGAGCTGAAGGAAGTCCATGACGCATTCCGCAATTATCTTGCGCGCAAGGACACGTACGGAAAAACGGGAGCAGGCAGCGCGATCAAAAATCCGGTCGCGTATTTCTCCGCCGAATTCGGTTTTCACGAATCGATCCCGAATTATTCCGGCGGTCTGGGCATTCTGGCGGGCGACCATTGCAAATCGGCGAGCGATCTCGATCTCAACTTCGTCGCCATCGGTCTGCTTTACCGGCATGGTTATTTCAAGCAGCAAATCGACAAGGAAGGCGTGCAGGAAGCAGTCAACCTCAATCAAAATTTCCACGATCTGCCGATCCGCGAAGTGCGCCGCGGCGACGCGAACTTGCTCATCTCAGTGCGAATTTTGGATCGCGAAGTTTTCGCCAAGATTTGGCAACTGCAAGTGGGCCGGGTCAGCCTGTATCTTCTCGACACGGAGACTCCGGAAAACAACGCCGAGGATCGATTGATCACCGCTGAGCTTTATGGCGGCGATCTGGAAATGCGGATGCGCCAGGAGATCATGCTCGGGATCGGCGGCGTCAAAGCGCTGAGTGCGCTCGGCATCGAAGCGGAAGTGTTTCACATGAACGAAGGGCACTCGGCTTTCCTTGCGCTGGAACGGATTCGTCTCAATGTCGTCGCGAGGAAGCTCGATTTTTATTCCGCTCTGCAAGTGGTGGCCGCGGCGAACGTTTTCACCACCCACACGCCCGTCCCGGCCGGCAACGATTCCTTCCCGCGCGAGATGATGCGGAAATATTTCGCCCAATTCGCGAAGGAGCTGAATATTCCATTCGACGAATTGTTTTCGTTCGGCCAAACGCGAGTCAATCCCAGCGACCCGTTTAGCATGACCATCCTGGCGCTGCGGCTCAGCCGGCACGCTAACGGAGTGAGCAAACTGCACGGCGAAGTCACGCGATCGCTTTGGAAAGACGTTTGGACCGGCGTGCCGGTGCACGAAGTACCGATCACCAGCATCACCAACGGCGTGCACACAAAAACGTGGATGGCGCCGGAGTTTTCCGCGCTCTACCGCAAGTATCTCCGCGATTGGGAGGAACATCTCACGGAGCCGGATTTTTGGCGCGGTGTCATCGATATTCCTGATACGCAACTTTGGGAGACGCATCAAAAACTTAAACTCCGTCTCGTCGAGTTCGTACGCGAGCGCATACGCATGCGCCGGGAGCGCGTGGGGGAATCGCCGGAGGCGCTCCGCAGCGCCAACCAGATACTCGATCCGGAAATTCTAACGATCGGGTTCGCGCGCCGCTTTGCCACCTACAAACGCGGCGCGCTGTTGTTCAGCAACCAGGAGCGACTGCATCGATTGCTCAACGACACGACGCGCCCGGTGCAATTTATTTTCGCCGGTAAGGCGCATCCACGCGACGAAGCCGGCAAAGCGCTTATCCAGGAGGTTTACAAATTCAGCCGCCAAGCCGGCCTCGAGAACCGTCTCGTCTTCGTCGAAGATTACGATAGTTACATTGCCCGCCGTCTCGTGCAAGGGGTCGATCTCTGGCTGAACCATCCGCTCCGTCCACTCGAAGCGAGCGGCACCAGCGGAATGAAATTGGCGCCGAATGGTGGACTCAACTTGAGCGTGCTCGATGGTTGGTGGCGCGAAGGATACAACGGCAACAACGGCTGGGCGATCGGCCCGGAGATCGAGAACGGCACAATCGAATTTCAAAACGAAGTCGATGCGGGCAGTCTCTATCAACTGCTCGAGAACCAAATCATCCCACTTTATTACGCGAAACCGGACGGCAAGCTTCCCCTCGCCTGGCTGCAATTGATGCGCGAATCAATTCGCAGTGTCACACCCGTCTTCAACACCCACCGGATGGTGAAGGAATACACCGAGCGGCTTTACATTCCGGCCGCAAAATCGCACAAAGATTTTTCGCGCGACAATTGCGCCGCCGCCACGCACTTGAGCCAGTGGAAATCGAAGATTCGCAAGGATTGGCCGCAAGTGCGCATTCAAGACGTGCAAATCGGCAACACCGATCGGCAAAACATTCCGGTGGGCGAGTCGCTCCAGTTGAGCACACGCGTTCATCTTGGCGCAGTGGATCCGAAACATGTGCGCGTCGAAGCCTATCACGGCGAATCAGAGAACGGCGGCATCAAAAACCCCGCGGTCACAATTCTCGCTGAAAGCAGCCAGAACGGCGACGGCAGTTATGTTTACCAAGGATCGGTGCCTGCGGCCGAGAGTGGCGCTTATGGATTCAGCGTCCGCGTTGTCCCCACGCATCCGCACCTCATGCAAGCGCACGAGCTGCGCTTGATCACTTGGTCTTGAGCGCGCAGGTAGGGGCGGTTCACTGAACCGCCTCTGCGCGCGTGACCGTCAGCGTTAACGCGATTGAGGTCAATCGCCTTACCTAATTAATCTCGTCGTTCAGCCTAACGAGGAGGCGCGCTACTCGAGCCGGTAAACTTCGACCAGTGCCACTCCCGTCGTGCCGTTGTTACCACGCACGATCGCTGTGTAGTTGCCTGCGACCAGGGACGCCACGATAACCGATTCGCGAGTGTCGGCCGGCGCGAGCAGAGTCGCTTTAATCGACGTCGGTTGCGCATCTCTCCAATTGTCATTCGACCCGATGAGCGCCCCGTTTTGGTCGTGGAGTTCAATGTTCGGATCTTGCAGCGGCTGGGCGACGCCGTGAGAGCTGAGCGAGGGTCCAATCGCGCGCAGGACGATCAACGGCGGCTCGCCACTTGCGATAATGAATCCACCAATCAAAACGTCGTCGCCCGTTCCCACAAAACCTCGCGTGCTTACGTTAGCAAAAACGGATTGGGCGGTTGTGTTTAAATCATAAACTTCAGCCAGGGCGTTGCCGGTGCCGCCATTTTTTCCGCTTACGATCCCCGTGTACGCGCCTGGCCCCAATGTCACTATGATTGCCGATTCGAGATTGTTTTGCGGGGCGAGGCCGGTCGCCTCAATCTCGGCCTGTTGCGTGTCCCTCCAATTATCGTTGCGCGCCACGACAGCATTGTTGCTATCGTAAATTGTCAGCGTCGGATCCGCGAGCGGACCGGGGACCCCGAAATTCGAGAGGGATGGACCAAGCGCACGTACGATCACTCTTTTTGCGTCCGTCCCAGTGATAATGAAACCGGCGATCAGCACATCTTCACCCGTGCCAACCTTTCCGCGGGTGGAAATATTCACAGCCTTGCCCAGCGGCGGCACTGCCCCCCTGAGCACCCGGTCCGCTTCCATTGCGATCTCGTGATGCGCGGCGGTAGTTGGATGAAGGTCGTCCCAAAACAGGTAATGGTCCGGGTTAACCGACTCGCCCTGCGAAGGGTCGGTCACATTGGTGAAGCCGTATTTCGTCGGCTCGGCCAGCACACGAATCACATTCAGCCAAATATCGAGTCCATAAAGTTGAATGTTGATGCCTTGCGCAGCCAATGCGCTTTGCTCGGAAGCAAGCGCCGCGTTCAATTCGCCCCGATAATTCGCCGACGCCAAATCGAGCGCTGCCACCGTCGAAGGGTGCCCGAGCGAATTCGGCACTGCGCCAAGCGGCGGGACATTCGGCACGAAAAATTTTCGCGCGCCCGCTAGCGCGAGCCGATCGACCAACGTGCGAACGCGATTTGCCGTCGCAGTCACGTTCGTCGCACTTGAATCATCGAAAAGGTCATTTCCTCCTCCCCAGAGGAGGTAAAGCACATTAGGGTCGGGCGTATTCGAGCCGAGATAATCGGCCACCTGTTTGCCTATGTTATCGATAGTGATCGTAAAATTGCCGCCGCTGAACGGGAAGGGATTATTAATAATGGTGCGCTCGGTCTGGCCGTCCCGTGTCGTCGCGCCGCCGAAAGCGTAGTCCATTCCGCCATCGAGACTGTTTCTCGCCACGGCCAAATTGAGAAAAGACGTCGCCAGCTGCTCGTGCCAGACGCCGCTGTACAAACTCGAGCCGGGCGAAGTGTAAAGATCGTCCGTGAAGCGGTAATCGCTGTAATCGAAATTGCTGCTCGGATAACTAAAGAAAAATGTGTCGCGCATCTGATGCGCGATGTTTCCGTCGTCGGACAGGCTATCCCCGAACACGATCATCTGAGAAAACACCGGCGCCGACTGGGCGAAAACGGCGGGTGCAGGCGAAACCAGAACGCCGAAAACGCCTAATGAGACCGCGGCATTGAGCGCGAAAAGACGGTGGGAGCGGGTGAGTAGTGAGTTGATCATATTCTTAAAAAAGGAAGTAAGCGTTAAACAACGACGCTGCTCTCTATTTCTTGGAATCGCATGAAAACTAACTCCCGGCCGTGAAGCGTCGCGAGATCAAATGATAATTAACTAGCAGCCGGCGCCGGCGGCAAAAGCAAGAACCGTCGATCAGCTGGGCGAGCCATGGCTTGCAAATGAGGTAAAATTTCTGATCATTTTGGTATGACGACGGTCGCTTCGCAGGGCTGGAGCTGTCGAACGGATCATCCGCGAAAGCTTTCGGAGTCAATCGCCCTGCCTAATCGATCTCGCTCAGTGCGCGGATAAACTCCACGAAATCTTTGCCGTTGCGCGCGGCGAGATTGAGCGCGTCGAGGCGCGCATCTAATGAGGCTTCCGGCAAGGCGACGCGACGCGACTGCGATCCATTTGCGAAAACAATCTCGTCCCACTGAATCGAGGTGATTTCGTCGTTAAAGCGCGCGACGGAGCGGCCGCGGAAAAATGCCCGGGTAGTTTCCGGCGGCGTAAAGATCGAGATCTTGATTTCGTCTTCATTGACGAGTCGCCGCATCGAACCTTGCCGCACGAGTTCGTAATACAAACCGCGCTCAAGATCGACATTGTGATATTCGAGATCGATCGATTGCAGCCACGGATCGCTCCAGGCGAGTTTTTCTTCTTCCTCCAACGCGTTGAGCAGGAATTTCTTCGCCGCCCAATCGACGCGATCCCGCGCCACCATCACATCTCGATCGAGATCGTTGAGAACATTTTCCCATTCTCGCAAAATCCATTGTCGATCTTCACCCCCGCTGTTGTCGATGTCAGCCGCAGATTTCAAATAAATTCGTTGCACATCGATCGCGGAAATCTTGCGGCCGTCTTTCAGCTCGATGATCCAATCGTAGGTTTGATCGCGACTGATTGATTTGTTCGCGTCGATCGGCTGCGCAATTTCGAGCTGCGGCGCTTTGCCGCGCTCAATCAAATCGAGCACCAGCGAGGTAGTCCCAATTTTCATCGCGGTCGCCCATTCACTCATATTGGAATCGCCCAGGATGACATGAAAGCGCCGGTAGCGATTGACGTCGGCGTGCGGCTCGTCACGCGTGTTGACCAGCGGACGGCGGTTCATCGTGTCGATGCTTACCAGGACGCTGAAAAAATCCGCGCGTTGCGAGATTTGATAAACGCCCGGCTGACTCGCCGCGCCCTCCGCTTCGATGCCTATCTTTCCCGCTCCAG
>Ga0209154_1001840_pt1 | contig 12194 bp, 13 predicted proteins | sample GraSoiAngelo_121_FD_185878 | JGI IMG/M metagenome (GOLD analysis project Ga0209154, IMG submission 185878) | Grasslands soil microbial communities from the Angelo Coastal Reserve, California, USA - 14_0919_12_20cm (SPAdes) (version 2) | ecosystem: Environmental > Terrestrial > Soil > Grasslands ... | reverse complement strand
ATCATGTCTGGATCTGAGTCTGAACTGCAGAAGCGGTTGAAAGGTATACAGTGGCAGAATGGAAACTGTCTATCCTGCATCTGGTTTGCGACAAGGGATCCGCTCAACGCGGATCTGTTTGACAGGGCAAAGTGCATTCATCCGAAGCTCAAGATCTACCAGCTCGTCGTCTCCGGCCGCGACTGGTGCAACCTCTACGAGGAGATAAAACAGAAACAGATCGAACACAAACAAGAACTCGCTCTGAAGGCGGACGAAAAATCCGGATGAACCCCTTCTTCGTAATCACGGCATTCCAACGCGGACCTAAGGTCTTCTAAGGTTCCCAACCCGGCGATACTGACTGCAATCCTTCGCCCCTTTTCCTTAAGAGTCTGTCCCGCACTTTCTGTATCGGTCTTGGAGATCAGAATCGTCTGGCCGGCTTTCTTCTCAATAGTCGGAACGATAATACTCATAGGTTATGCAGTTGCAGTTCTCGGGTTCTTCTCTCTCGCCCGACCCGTGTACGACCAGCCGTTGAGCTTCAGCGAAGCTTTTCCCTACCTGTCGATCGGATTATCGGGACTGGTCGGATTGGGACTCTCTCTTGCTCTTCTGTTCGATGAACCCCGTCATCAGCTTTGGGGAATACTGATCCTCGTGCCGTACGGAGCCGCATCCTACTACTACCTCACCTTGCTCTACCTCCCCGTTCTTATCCACCTCGCCACCATCCCACTGCCTGGATGGTTTTGGCCTCTGGCTTACGCGCTTCTCGTGGGTCTTGCGGGTTCCATAGGTAGCATCTTCTGGAAGCCGAGAAACGCTCATAGATTGTCGCGATCTTCTTCTATTCAGAATCTAAAGGATTGACGCTGGTCTTTTAGCCGGCGATTTCTCTCTCCCCCCGTCTTGGGCCCGCCACCAGACTGGCCTCCCGCGGATCGGGTCTTTGGGTAGACTCGCCCACAATAGCCCCCCAGTCAAACGATCTAGGAGCTCCGAACACCACGCTGAACCCATTGGTTTATCGGACGCGAACTAGAAACCCCGTGCTGAAGATCGCTTGGCGAACCAAGAAGCCAGTCCAATCCCGCCAACGGCCACGATGCTCATTCTATCGTTCGTTCCTATCTTCCTCGGACTTGGCTTCCTCTACATCGTCCTCGGAGCTTGGCTCGTCACTGTCGGGTTCACAGCCGTACAAGCAGGATTGCTAATCTCAGTCCAAGGCATCGCCGTCGTTCTCACGTCCATTCCTCTCGGAATCATCTCCGACATCTACGGTCGAAAGAAGTTATTGATCCTTGGAAATTTAGCAGGCGCCGCTGCGCTACTGGTCTTCGCGCTCACAACGAATTTCTCGTATCTCATCTCCGCGAGCGTCGTTTTGGGATTCGCTGAAGGAGCTAGCGTTACCACTTGGAATGCTCTTCTGGCTGATCTTACTGATAATTCCAACCGGAACAGGGTCTTTTCGCGTTCCTTCATCATGATCAATGTCACGACCGGAATCGGCCTCGTCCTCCCTGGAGCGTTTCCGGCCCTGCAGTCTCTAACTGGCCTCACAAACTATGCGATGCACAGGGAGACACTGCTGATTCTCGGCTTGGCGAGTTTCATCAGTCCGCTGATTTTCTATATTCTGCTCCGGAACCATCGTGAGACCCATAATCCCGAACGGAGATGGTCGGGACTGACCAACAAAGCTACCTTAGCGAAGCTCGGTTTTGTCGCGAGCACAATAGGATTCGGAGCAGGATTCATAATCCCGCTCGTAGGCGCCTGGTTCTACTACCGATTCAATGTCTCGGACAGCTATAGCGGGCCGATCCTCGCCTTCTCCAACATTCTCATCGGATTCTCCGCATACGCTAGTCCTAGACTCGCTACTAAATTCGGGCAGATGCGCGCCATCATCCTCGTCACAGGCTCGTCTATGCTGTTCATGCTGAGCATGGCCTTCATCCCCATCTTCGCGCTTGCAGCTGGAGTCTACATCGTAAGGGCGGCGCTGATGAACATGGCTGGCCCGCTCATGGACTCGTTCTCCATGAGCATATTCCCCGCAGAACAGAGAGGCCTAGTCAGCGCGCTGAGCAATATTACATTCCGACTGCCCAACAGTCTCAGCACCTACTTCGGCGGACTAATACTCGGACTGGGACTACTACAGCTGCCCTTCTTCATCGCCAGCGCATTCTACATAACCGGACTAACAGCCTTCTACATCTTCTTCGTAGCAACCAAACGATACGCCGCCCAAATAGCCACACTAAGCTAGGAATAGTTTGCACGAGACGTCTCCACGATTGAGACCGTTCTAGAGAAAGCAGCATAACGACCACGTCTCTGAAACCCACCATTCGTAATAACGGGATCCTAGAATACTAGGCAATTCTACGTCGCGAGACTCGCTAGCATACCTAATTTTTCTGGAGGGTCCCGAGCTTACCAGATTATAACGCGAACCCATCAACATCCCCCCGTCACGGATAACCGACTCAACCGGACCTTAACATTGTCATGGACCCCTAGCCGACTTTCTAGGCAATTCCTAGGGACAATCAGGTCGCTGACCGTACTATCTGCATTCAAGGGACATAGAATGAAACCTGCGACCCTTCTTCCGGAGGACTTCCCCCAAACGCGTGGTTTGCCTCGCGAGATTCAACTGCAATTGACAGTCTCGGCTGGTAACGGATCTGGTAACCGTAAATGGTAACAGAGAACCGCAACGCCCACGTTTGATGATTACTGGGTCATTCTTGCAAAGTTACCGGCCATGATTTCTTCGCCTCTCCGATACATCTAGTTCGAAACGACCTTCCGAGCCTATGCAAACTCTAGATTTCCGGGTCTTCCATCAACTCTGCCGGAAACCGAAAATCAGGTCATATTTCGATCCGACTCATCGGTTGATCTTCTCTCTTAGTCTCGGGGCAGACTCAATTATGTCAAACACACATCCGAGAGTTCCATAGCCGGTGTAGTCATGAAACATAACGGATTTTCGAAGCATAGCTTTTCTACGGCCTCACCGATAACACTCGGGGAAACTTGCCAGATTGAAGAAGCGGGCGTTCATTCGCAGGGCGTTGGCCAGTGCCATCATCTTCGCAATTTTGGCCATAGCTGTGTCCCTTGTAACTTCGACAACGCTTGGTCTATTGATCGCGAGCGTGAATCTCTTGGCCAGCTCTCTTGTTGATAGGACAATGGAATTTCTTCTCGGGAAAAAAGATGAGCCCGAATTGCACTTGAAACCCCTAGAGCTTGGTCCCACGACAACCTTCAATCCAACACAATTCGTCCATGCCGTTTGGAGTTCCGCGGAGGGCTTGACAGGCCCAGCTACGATCTTAACATATCCGAACGGCCCTGGGAAGAGCGAGCAAGTCCAAGGCAAAATCCGACAAAAGGAACTCAATGCACGATTCGGGATAATCCGGTTCAGCAATACGGGAAGCGATGCCATCAATTGCCGTGCAGAAGCCCGTTGTGAAGTTGAGATCCATGGCTCAGACAAGAAAGCATGGCTAGACTGCGGATACCTGAGCTGGTTCTCGAAGGCCAAAAGGTCGAGTTTGATAGAAATGGACAAGGTCGATATTTTAGAGATGAACAAGCTACTGGCGAATCCAGGCGAAGACATCTATCAGAAGCAAGAAAAAGACTTGCAAGTGTGCTTCACGCTCCTAGGTGGAAATTCCTTGATCATGTGCTCCGATGGTAGGTTCTACGCCGTCCCATATGATGAGACAAAGCCTGCTAGGCTCAAGATCGAACTGACCGTGACGGCCCAGAAGTATCCTGTCACGCAGAAGCTCTTTGAGGTTACTGCAGACAATAGGTCCATCATCATTCGTGAGTTAAACTCCTAAGGGTCCTAGGCAACGGTTATTTCCTTCGTAAGTCTTCGAGAATTTGTTCGTACAGCTGCTCTCTTCTCCTGTCCGAGTAGCTGTCGTAAATGAGTTCCAGGATTCGATATCGTCTCTTACGTAAGAGTGATCGTAGCTCCTCGTCCTTCGCTGTTTGACCCGTTCCAAGATGGACCCGGCCGTCGACAGACACAATCATTGGTCTAGCCTCCAATGAGAGGTAGAAGTCCGCCGTGGTGACTGGTATCTCGACCTGTGTCTGGTAGTGTATACAGTCGCCTTGTAGTTTGATTGCCAATTCCTGTTCCATACGTGAGGGGTTGGCGCGTAGTCGTTCGCGCCAGTCGCTCCGCTGTCCCGACATCTGCAGAGTTGAGCTATCTTTCGGCTATTGCTCAGACACGAGAACGAATGTGATTGGCATACCTGAGAACACACACACTCCTGGTGTTTGCGGGCGCCGGCAGGATTATAGCAAAACAATTCCCGAAAACTAATCTTCGAGTTTGAAACTCTTTCCTCTTTCCTTCAAGAGTCTGGACCATATCTCACGGCTTACGGCGTGCTTGTTTGTCACTAGAATCTTGGTCAAATCAGGTATGGCTCGATAAGACCCGTAAATCTGATCATTTGACAGAGCCGCAAGGGCGATCTTGTTTATCTGGGTCTGTGTAAGTTCAGTGTTGAAGAGAAGTACGATCTCGGAGAACCGGCCGGCGGAATCCCAGCTCGTCGCATCCACCAGATTCGATACGAAAATATCGAGATCGCCATTTTTCAACGCATCCTTGTGAATGTTTTGCTCTATCAGGAGCGATTTCAACTCGTCAGTAAGTGCCTCAAGGTAGTGCCTGCTTGGTGACTTCATTATGTTGACAATGATCTCATACAGACTCTTTTTTTCGGTGTCCGAGGGGGCATCATTGACGATTTGCTTGAAGAAACGTATACGATTCTGGGACGCAGCGTATTCCGGGTAATCCTTGACAGTTGCAAGTCGTTCGCCAATCAGCTTAGCTGCCTCAAGCGCCTTTGCTCGACTGTTAGTCATTAGCTCGCTTGCTACTGAGTCGACCTCTTCGGGTCTGATGCCATCAATCTTTTGTATCAAGGACTCTGGCTGAAGAGTGGAGACGCTTTCTGTGATTGTCTGTTTCGTTTGAAAAATTACTTCTGGTAGCCTTGGATCAGTAATCACAGATTCGTCGACGGACCTTAGGAAGTCGTCGAGGAGCCTGTCTGTCGTTATCTCCTTTAGTTTTTCATTTTCTTCCGGAGTGGTTTTGCCTTTTGCTCTCTCGAATGCCAACCTAAGAACCGAGGTGTCCTTTTCGACAAGTTTCGCGAATTCTGGGAAGAATGATTTGATGAAGACCCAGGCCGGGACTGTTTCGGGCCTGTGGAAGGACCCTGGAGCAGTACCCTGTCGGAATAGCTCTTGAATGAAGATCAGACGGTTGAGCCATCTCAGTATCTTTCGTGGATTGGGCTGAATGAACTCCGAGATTATCTTGAGAACTGCCTCGTTATCCTTCAATTCCGCCGGTGCCACGGCCTTGAAGAATTCTTCTACCTGCGGACTGGTTTTCGGAGGCAATTCGAACTCTAGTTGGACAAATTTCTCAATGTAACGGATCCCTAGGTCCTCCCCTTTCTCGGGAAACTTGCTTTCGAAAGCCCTCTTGACTTGCTCCTTGTCAAAACCAAGGAGGAATACGCATCGTTCACAGTCTAGGAACAGCTTAATCGATTCGAAAACGTCGACCACAGCGTCAGGAAGGCACCTATCGAGATCGTCAACGAAGATCACTACTCTTTGTCGGCGCCTCTTATCTGTCGAAAGTGAGTCGCTAATCGCTTGAGACATTTGATCACGAAGAGTCTTGATCTCTTTGAGGTTGTCTTGAAGAGTCGAGGTGAGTTGTCTAATGTCGCTCGGCGCAAGTCCTGAAACTCGGCTTAGAAGCACTTCTGCGCTTATCGTAGCAACCTTCTGACCGATTCTCTTGAATCGCTCCCTATTCCTGGTTCCCCCTATGGTTACGACCTCTGACAACACGACGTTTAGAAACGACGACCAAAGGGGTTGTTCGCTCTTTTCGTATTGCCACGCATTGAACCAAATCACGAGACACTTTGCTGATGAACTGGAATTGATCTTGCGTGCGACCGTCTTCATGAGACTGGTTTTTCCGCTACCCCAATCTCCGTTTATGGCGATGGTGAAAGGTGTCTTTAGAGAAGGATCTGATAATGTTGCGAAAAGGGCGTCGGAGTAGGAATCGAAGGCAAAGAAGGAGGCATTGTCCTTCTCTTGGTCTTGCAGAAACTTAGGCAAGCTCTTGTCCACCGCCACTGTTAGATAGCCTTAGTGGTCTGCTGGCCGGTGCCGAGTTGGTCTTTCCGTCTTGAAAATTGATGTTGAGCCTCCGAGCCTCTCTTGGAGATATCGGGTTCCACTCACTTAGCATTTTATGCACATGGTAATCATGATTACGATAAGAAGAGGCCGTTCAATCGACTCGTGGTTCAGCGAAAACTCTCGTGAGCAACATCGACCTCCGACAACGGTCATTATGAAAGGTCGTCTGAAAACGCCTGCGAAGACCCTCCTAACGCTGCAACGGCTCTTGCCGACAGCTTGCGAGAAAACGCGAGATGATCTAGGATCATAGTCATCGGCTCGGAGTATCCGACTGTTCTTGCATGGTCTCTCTCAAGTTGCCGTAGCACGCTGACGGTTTTGTTACGCGTAACGTGGTGTAGTAGTTTCCATCTGAAGCGCTGGTATGAGGCGAAGCTCTCTGGGTCTGGGCGGAGTTTGTAGGTGTTTCTGACTATTGCTTGGTCCCAGAGCATGACTGTTTCGGGGAGGAAGAAGTGGAGTGCTTTACCGTATGTGGTTGGTGGTGCTCCGCAGTCTCGGAAGCTCGCACTGATGCCAAGAATACGTTGAAAGTCCTCAGGGGCAAGGACGTAGAGGACCCTGCCTTGAAGACGTTGCAAATCGGTCAGATTCTTTCTCAGCCAGCTGGTGCAGATCCTTCTGAAGGCTCTGCCTCCACCTTTGAAACGAAGCGCTTTCCATTTACCCAAGAATTCTACTGCGTCATCTAGTCTAGTTGCGGGAGACTGATTTCTTCGTTCCCACACGAGCTTCGGCCAGACCCCGTGTGTGCCAGCGTCATTGTAGGTGTACGTCTCGGCTACCTCTCGCAGCCGCGCTAACTCGAAACTCATTAGTCTGGGCTTGTGTACGTCAATAGTATATGCATGAACCTCAAGGCTAAAAAATCTGAGATGAAAATGTTCCGACAGAAAAGACGGCCAGGGAACGTGACGGCCACGGCGGCCTCCCCCTTTTCCGAAGAGGACCTTGTCAAGGCTCACTCTCATTCTTCACACAACGTGGAGGAGGTGCAGAGAAGCCCCTCGGCCGGGTGCTTTCACTGTCTGAAGATATTCGCCTCTTCCGAAGTCACAGATTCGCTAGAGGACGGGACCGTATTGTGTCCTTACTGCGATATTGATTCAGTACTCGGGTCCCTGTCGGGATACCCTTTGACCATGGATTTCCTACTTGCAATGAAGAAACATTGGTTCAGAAAGATAAGAAAGCCTCGAACAAGGTGAGCAATTTGCAATTCCAAAGTGCCGACCAGATGAAGGAACTGTTCGTTACGAACGTAGGGTCGCATATGTGGAAGATGAACCATCCAGGTTCAGATGTGGACCTTTTCGTCGCAGTTCTCGCTCCGACCAAGTCGATTCTGCGAGGCGAGTTCAACGATCAATCAAAGGTGGAGTACTCGGGTCCGACGGACAAACAGTACCACGAGCTCGGACGGATCGTCGATCAAGTCTTGAGGAACAACTGGAACTATCTTAGTGGTGTCATGAGCCCGATAGTGGTCAAAGACTGGACACGTCTCCCGGAATTACGTCGACTCGTAGAGATGAACTACAGTAAGAGAGCGTACCACAGCATCAAGGGCCTGGCTGAACACAATTATCAGAAGTACATCATCAACGAACGGGATGACAGTGTAAAGCGATGTAACACGATCGGCCGAACTATAATCATGGGTTCCAAACTATTGCGCGAGGGAGTTATGGAATATAGGCCGATATCCGGGACCTCTCCCAAGGACATTCCGAAATTCATAGATGAACTGGACTCGGCGCTGAAAGAATCTAAGCTACCTGATGATCCTCAACATGAAAACGAGCTTCGCGAATTCTTGTTTGATGTGCGACTCTCCTCACTCCAGGAGGAGCAAAACAAACACGTCCACTCGTAGACCCCTGCAAACTCCTTTTGTGCACGTCGCATCATCGATTGCGAACCCAGTTTCGCCTGACCCGATTGCTTGAACCGAGATAGCCGAACTTGGGGTGTACGTCTCGGCTGCCTCCCTTTGTTGATCTAGTTCGAAGCGATTAGGCATCTGGAAGCTCGGACGATCCAGTCCACATCATTGATCTCTGTTCCATGCATTTTCTTCAGAAACGTTAACAAGACTCCGTCAGACAGGCCTGAAGCACCCGTCTAATAAGCGGTTTCGGTGTCGAACATGCCTCGTAGACCTCGCGACTCATACGCTCACAGGCAGGGAACAGAGCCCAAGACGCCCAAGAGACCTGCCCCCAACGAGGTTCGTATCCCACCGCCCCAACTTTTTCGTTGTCCACGTTGCTCCGCAATGAGTTTTCAAGTGTTATTCCATGAAAGGGATGTGGCGGGATTCTGCGCCGGGTGCAACTTGCGGCTACGCGCTGATAAGACGATTGGCAGGAGGACTCCGGAATACTACGCTGAATTTACTCGACAAGTCGAAACTAGTTACCCTGATCGAATTCAGAGGATTTTCTTGAAGGCGAATTCCGTGTCAGAAGCAAAAAGGGTCTACCCGGTGGTTCGTCGACTCGGATACAGAACGAAACAGAGCAGTCCGATGCTTCACGCCCGTCTAGTAATGGTTGAGACAACACGCGACCAGGCGGTGGCCTTGATTGAGAAGTTAAGAGAGCAGGGCATGCAAGTTGCACTGCAAGACAACCTTCATTCTCGCCCACCCTAGACATGCTCTTGTCCGCCAAGCTAATTGAGAAATCGTCATGCGGGCACAGGAACTCGAGGTGGTTTGGGAGACCACTCTTTATACCGAGCGAGGTTCTCGCTGTGCCCATGTTCGCCCCTGGCATCATTTCGCTCGCATTCTACAAACGAAGGCCGAGCCGGGTCCAAGTCATTCTGGGTCTGGTCGCCACAATTGTGCTATCGGCGTTGCTCGGATATATCTCACCAGGCGGTCCGCTCGGCCAAGTAGGCTCGGTCATACTGGCGGTGATCGGCGGCGTGATCCTTTATGTTGTCATCTTGGCGGTCCTCCTTTATTGGTACCAACCGAGGCACGCGAAGCGGCCGATTACGAAACCGACGGCGCCGGCCCCTTGAGTCGAGATGGTCGATTTCCTACTACGCCGATAGTAACATTTTTAACGGTCTAGCGGTTGGGCATCTTCTACCGCGAGGCGATAAACAGAGATGACTTTCAGTAAGAAACTCTTCTTGGCGGTCGCGCTTCTAGCTCTCGCAGTAGTCCCACTACTGGCAATCCCCGTCAAAGCTGACACCAACACCGGCACAACAGGCCAACCCAGCCAGAGCTGCCAGAACTTCTTCCCCGTAAACGGGCTACAACCGAGAGGCTTCAACACAAACGGCTTCAACAACACAGCAACAAGCGTCTACGCTGGCTCGGGCCAGAACACAAACACTCCAGCAAACGGAGCAGCTGTCTCCCAGTACGACGTCGCATGCTTCCAAGTCTCGTCACACTAGACCGCCAAACCCCCCTTTTTCCGGCATTTCTTCTAGCTAACAATTCAGTAATTTGACATGTTCCATATTCCGATTGCGGAGAACTTGAATGAAGAATGCGGCAGCTATTCAACAACCTCTGCCACTATTACGCGTGCGTTCGGCGCGGTGACTTGTTGAAGACCCGCGGGGGACAGGCGTTTGCACTTGTAACCCTGACCTGAAGCTCCTGTCGGTCAAGAGTCTCAAGCATGGTGAACTGAGGTTGAACTACGAGACGATCCGATCGCGAAATCGGCCTTAGCAGACCACTTACAGACGGTTCTCTGGATTACTCTGCAGTTTCGGTCGATAGGATCGTCAGGATATTGTGAGAGTGTAGGCTGGGTGGATCTCGGCCCAGTTAGAGTGGTCCGTATCCAGAACGTAGGGTCCAGTGACCGTGATGTGGTCATTGACGCTGGGGATTGTTATGTTGTTTGTGTAGTTCTGGCAGGCCGAGACCGCGTCTGACTGAGTTATGGGTAGAGCGCAGATTATCTCAACGATCAGATCACCATACTGGTACTGATCGTTCGCGCTGTTCGTGAGATTGCTGTACTGGGAGTCAAGGGCTAATCGCACATGGTAGTCTCCGTCGGCCTCGTCGAAAACATTCTCGACAACTCCTGAGGCTGTTACGCAGGACTTGATGACATTCAGACGATATGGATTGTAAACGTGACTCGAAATCGAATCCGGGTCTCTGCAACTAGAGTTGCCCGACGGCGGAGATCCAGAACGAATAGCGTAGTAGCCAGTTACACCTGCCGCAACAGCAATCACCACTGCGACGAGCACGACCGCCAACATAGTCTTCCTCAAGAATGGTTCCTCAGGCAGATTGTCTATCGCTGCATTAGTCGAATAGCTTTTTGCATCTGCGGGGACGACGTCATCGACTGCGAACGACTTTTCGCATCACCATCACCCGGTTACTTGTGCCAAAAGAACCGAGTGGACGGAATCCTAGGTCTCGGTACATTGACTCGGTTCCGCCCCAGATGAATGAGCTCGAGTATTTTTTCCCTCGGGGAATCGCGATTGGATATCCGTCGACCGTCCCACCTCCTTTGGCCTTGATGAAGCGGAGTGCGCCTTCCAGCGCGGCCCTCGCCACTCCCTCGCGTCTATGGTCGCGGTCGACGAAGAAGCATGTAGTCCTCCAGTCCGGCGGAGAGACGTCCATATCGCCATAACCACGCATCCGACCGGGGAGTTCGAGAAGGGGCCCGAACTGACACCACCCAACGACGTCCGGCCCGTCGTAGACTAGGGCTGCGTGGGACCGGTTCGCTCGAACAAGCTTCTCCTTGTACTCCCGGTGCTTTCCAGACCACTGCTTATGCTCGCTAGGGGCGAGGTGGAAGAAGGTGCACCAGCAGCCACCCCAGATTCCGTTGTGTTTCTCGACCATTCGCTCAAAGTCGGGCCATGTCGAGGACCCAAGCTCCCGGACTGAGAATCGCGCCACGGACTGTCTTGGGTGCTTCGTGCGAGATTCCGAGTCGCCTTCCGAGTCTACACTCAGGGTGGTGGTCAATTTCTTCAAAACTCGGACATCCACGCCCTCTAGAATTTGTGAGTATGACTCAGCTAAGAGACTTGTTCTAGGCCTACGGGTCGCGAGCTGTGTATACGACTTCTTTCGCCCCGAGTCTACGAGAACGTTGGCATCCTCTGGTCCAACAATCCCAGCCTCCGTAACGCCAGGAATGGCTCCTGGAATCCATCCCCGATTGGAGAGCGAGGCTTCCCCCATGCAATCTTAAAGACCTCTGGGTTTGAAGCGTTGATGAACATGAAAATCGTCCTCGACGACCAGGTTACGGAACGGTCGGTGCGCGCAGACCTAGCGTGGGAATTGTTCTTCAAGTCGAAGACGGAGATGCCGAAGGGACACGGTGAACCTCTGCTCCCTTTCGCCAACTGGTTCTGGGACGAGATGGGCCAGAGGGCAGGACGGCTATTGAAGTATTCGAAGGGGGAGGCAACGGTCACAATCCCTCCCCTGGCTGCTGAAGCCTTGGACTTCGTTGTGCGCCTGGCATCGTTCTGGGCCGATGAGGTCTATCTGAGGAGGAGAGGGTCCCTGTCTGGGAACATGTGGAGGAGGCCGGTGGTGAACGTTCTCGATGATGAAAGTCTCGAAGGAGCCGAGCGCCCGCTGACTTCGAAGAAAGAAACGGGCTCGATCGACAGGTTCCTGATGCCACTTCTCGGGCCTGGGCGCGCCTTCTTCAGAGTCAGACTGGTCGAGAAGGATGAGAGCGCTGCTCGATTCCACAGTCATTCCCACGTGGACGAATATTACTTGATCCTCACTGGGAAGGGGACGCTGAGATACAATGGTTCGGAGACAGAGGTGAAAGCGGGGGACCTTATCGGCAAACCGGCCGGGCCGGAGATCGCTACGCAACTCATTGCTGACCGAGGGGAGAGGCTCCGAATACTCGACATGGAGA
>Ga0209154_1001834_pt1 | contig 12203 bp, 9 predicted proteins | sample GraSoiAngelo_121_FD_185878 | JGI IMG/M metagenome (GOLD analysis project Ga0209154, IMG submission 185878) | Grasslands soil microbial communities from the Angelo Coastal Reserve, California, USA - 14_0919_12_20cm (SPAdes) (version 2) | ecosystem: Environmental > Terrestrial > Soil > Grasslands ... | reverse complement strand
CAAGGTCTAAAATTTCCTTTCAAAATTGATCAGGGCAGCCCGGGCACGGACTACCAACAATCCCTCACGATCGAAAAAGTCGAAATTAATCCGAAGCTCGATGCGTCTCATTTTTCCAAGCCTGCAGCACCGCACGCACCTGCGACCGCTGCGCCGGCCGCAACGAACAAGCCGTAGATCCTCGTTCGGCGAAGTGCCGTTTTCGTTGCCTTTCTTAATCAGCTCTCTGCTGCTTCAGCCGTTCGGGATGCATACTATAATTCGAAGATTATGGAACTGCCAGATTTACTTTTTCACGCTCCAAAGCACGAATCCGAATTACGACGTGATGGAGCTGAAATCCATTGAAGACTGGGTCATCGAGAAGAATTTCAAAGCGGTTCCTGACGTGGTGGACGTCGCAAGTTTTGGCGGGCCGACGCGCGAATATCAAGTTCGCGTGGCGCAAGTGGAGCAGCAGCTGGCCAACAACAACACCAATGCGGGCGGAAGCTTCATCGAAGCAGGTTTGCAGCAGATTAACGTCCGCGAAGTTGGGCTGGTCGGAAATGTCCGCGATATCGAAAACACCGTAATGATGACCAAGAACGGGACGCCGCTGCGGATCAAAGACATTGCCGTGGTCGCGCAGGGCCCAAAAATTCGGCTCGGTCAGTTTGCGCGCGCGATTCACCGCGAAGACGGCAGGCTTCGCAGGGCTGGCGCTGGGTGTCGCGTTGTTTCTCACGTTTGGCGGGGCCATTGGTTCGGAGTTCCTTCCGCACTTGGATGAAGGCGCGCTCTGGGTGCGCGGAACTCTTGCTCCCAGCACCGGACCGACGGAGGGAATCCGCGTTGCAAATCAGGCGCGCGTGCTGCTTTGCTCCTTTCCGGAAAGTCACGCAATGTACGAGCCAAGTGGGACGCCCTGATGACGGGACCGATACTACGGGCTTTTTCAATACCGAATACTTTGCGGACCTGAAGCCGAAGGAACAATGGCGACCCGTCTTTCACGAAAACAAAGAAAGACTCGTTGCAGCCATGGATCGCGAGCTCGAGAAAATTCCCGGAGTCATCTGGGGCTTTTCTCAACCGATCGCGGACAACATGGAAGAGGCGGTCAGCGGCGCAAAAGGCGAGCTCGCTGTAAAAATCTACGGCGACGACTTGAAGCTTCTGGAAGAAAAGGCGGACCGGATTGTTACGGTCATGCGAGGAATCCAGGGGATCGAAGATCTTGGCGTATTCCATGTCTTGGGCCAGCCCAACATCGAGGTGCAAGTGGACCGGCAACAAGCCGCGCGGCACCAAATCAACGTCGCCGATGTTCAGGAAGCAATCCAAACAGCCGTCGGGGGCGCGGCTCTCACCCAGGTGCTGCAAGGAGAGCAGCGCTACGATCTGGTCCTGCGGTATCTGCCACAGTACCGCAACACGAAGGAAGCCATCGAGAACATTCGCCTGCTATCTCCTGCCGGCGAGCGCGTGGCTCTTGCGCAGCTCTGCGCCATCACGCAGCGGGACGGCGGATCAGAAATTTATCGCGAAGGGAACCAACGCTACGTGGCCATTAAGTACAGTGTCCGCGGCCGCGACCTTGGCGGCGCCGTCGAAGAGGCCATTCGAAGGGTAAGCGCGCAGGTTCAGCTGCCGCGGGGTTATCACATCGATTGGGCAGGCGAATACGAAAGCGAAAGGCGAGCCGAAGCCCGCCTCATGCTGATTGTTCCGCTGACCCTATTGCTCATTTTCGGCATTCTCTACACGATGTTTCGTTCTTATAAATGGACGCTGCTTATTCTGGCCAACGTTGCGATGGCGCCGGTTGGTGGTTTGCTTGCGCTACTGCTCACAGGAACGCATTTCAGCGTTTCCTCCGGCGTCGGTTTTCTGGCGCTGTTTGGCGTGTGCGTCCAGACCGGCGTGATCATGCTCGAGTACATCAATCAACTGCGTGCGCGCGGTCACACCGTGGAGGATGCGGCTATCGAAGGAGCGGTTCTGCGGCTTCGTCCGATATTAATGACTTCCTTGGTGGCCACTCTCGGTTTGTTGCCTGCGGCCGTTTCGCGCGGCATCGGTTCGGACTCGCAGCGGCCCTTTGCCATTGTGATCGTGGGCGGCCTTCTTGCCGCCCTGCTGATGAGCATTTTTTTGCTTCCCACACTCTATGTTTGGGTCGCCAAGGACGGCGACAAGTTACCTGAGCCGGAAACGGAATTTGAGGCATAGGTGTCCCGAGCTCTTCCTGGTAGAAATGAGCTTGACGTGAGAGAGTCTCGTGCCGCAGCCAAGGAGCAGGCACTGTGAATAAGGAAGAGGTTCGCGCGCGCATCGAGGAGATCGCTATCATTCCCGCCGTGCGCGTGAAATCTGCGGAACACGCAAGATACGCCGCCGAATCGTTGCATCGCTCCGGAATTCCGATCGCCGAAATCACTATGACCGTGCCCGGGGCGCTCGAAGTCATTTTCGATTTGGTGAGTAGCCTTCCCGAAATGATCGTGGGGGCAGGAACGGTCCTGGACGCTCAAACGGCCGAGCGCTGCCTGGATGCTGGCGCGAAATTCCTCACGAGCCCAGGTCTCGTCCCTGAAGTCGTGGAGTTCGCACGGACAAAAGGCGTGTTGGTTATTCCTGGCGCTCTGACCCCCAGCGAAGTAATTCACGCGTGGAAGGCCGGAGCCGAATTCGTCAAGATTTTTCCCTGCGCGCCCCTTGGCGGCGAGGCCTATATCCGTGCGCTGAAAGCGCCGTTTCCGCAAATTCCTTTTGTGGCCGCGGGCGGCGTCAATCAGCAGACCGCTGCGAGTTACATCCTGGCCGGGGCAGCCGCGCTGGGTGTGGGCGGAGAGTTGATTCCAAAGGAAGCGCTCGAACACAAGCAGGAAGAGCGTGTCCACGAATTGGCGCGGCGATTCCTCGCAAGAGTCAGAGAAGCACGCGGCAGAATGGCGGCCGCACACTAGGAATTTATTGGTCCGATTTGCTGACGGCACGCGTTTTCCCCTGTTGCGCTGCGGCTGCTATGCTTTCTAGGTGTCCAAGAACTCAGCGCGGGGCGATAAGGTTGGGAACGCAGGCCTTTGCGCTGATTGTATCCACGCCCGTTGGATTCAATCCGATCGCGGCTCGACTTTTCTTCTCTGCGAACTCTCTGCCCGTAATCACAACTTTCCCAAATATCCGCGTCTGCCCGTTCTTTCCTGCACCGGCTACAAGAAGAAGAATTCGCGTGACTGACTCGGAATCCGAATTTGCGAAGCCTGATTTTATCCCGATCCGACAACCTCCCACGGTTATCCCGACCCTCGGGCCGCGGTCCTCCGCGGCCAGGGGATCCGCTTTTTAAGTTGGAAGGACCTCGGTCCGGTACCGTTCCGGCAACGGTCCTGGCACATGGATTCAGACCGATGCCGTCATCAATCCGGGCAACGGCGGCCCGCTGGTTGACTCGGGGGGTGAAATCATGGGCATCCATACGCTAAAGGTTGTCAGCAAGGGTTTCCGTGGCATAGCTGTTGCGCTCAGCTCTTCCGACCTTCTTGAAGTCTTGCATCGCTTCTATCCGGATCTCACCGCAACCAGCGTGCAAAACGCCACGCCTTAAGAAAAAAGCAGGTTGATGAGGAATACGCGGCCGAACCGTCGAGCGTTTCTTCGCCGGTGGTTCCTGACGGCGTGGGCGCGGTCATGATTAACTCGGTTTCCGACGGCATGGAAATCTTCGTGGGCGAGAAATTTCATGGCACCACTCCCGCAACTTTGAGGATTGCGGCGGGCAGCCACGCGATTGTGCTGAAGCGCGGACTCCCAAGCGCACGCTCGAAGTCCTTGAAATCGAGCCAAGTCACTCTGCGAGCCACTCTCGACCCCGCCCACTAATTTTCAGGTGAATAACTCCAGCTCCCCTCGAGCCGCAAAAATAAACGGCAGCAGGTTAAGAAACGCCCGGCCGGAAAAATCCAGGAAAAGGCAAAACTATCGCGGCCCCAGCAAACTCATTGCGGCGGCTGCGTTTGCGGCGGCGTCTGCGGCGGCTGTGGTTCGGGCTGCGAATTCGGCCGATTCGGGTCCGCCGCGGTCTTGTCGGAAACCGGAGTCAAAGCCGCACCGCTCGCGCCTGCAGCCAGCTCAGATTCCTTGTACTTTGGCGCGCTGATGTAGCCGTGCACTTCATTCTTGCCGATCTTGTTCACCACGATTTGCACCGGCTGCCCGCCGGTTTCCGAATGGATCCAAATGGGCTCAAATAGATTCACTCGCTTTTTGTCGAGCCGGTTATCATCCACGACCATGCTCAAGTCATAGTTCCTGTGCTTGGCATCGGTCCTGCGCAACGATAGCGTCAGCGGCCCAAATCGCTGGAACTGCTTGGACTTGGTCAGGTCAAATTCGAAATAGTTGCGCTCGCCACGCCTTTGCAGCACAACCAGCTCATCGTGCGTTTTGGCAATCGAGCCGTTGAGCTCGTCTTTCGTGGAATTCAGGCCGGTCTCGAGGTCTGTTCGGTTCTTGGCCACCAGGTCCTGGGTTTCCTTTAACTGCTTCTCCTGGTCTTCCAATTGCGTCTGTAACAGCTTATAGCGCTTGTCCACGGTCGAGCCCTGTTTTGGGGTACCCGCCGCCGCTGAATGCGGCTTCTTTTGCGCCGCTGCTTGCTCAGCAGCCTGCTGTGCGGTGACCATGTCGTTCAGCCTTGTATTTACGCTGTTGAGCTGGCTTTGCAGTTGGTCGATCGTGGTTTGCGCCACGGTCTGTTGCGCGGTCAGATGCCCCGCTGCAATTTGCTGCCGATAACCATAACCAAACGCGATCCCAGCCACGATGAGCAGCGCTACAGCGCCAAGCAGCAGCCCCCGGTTGATGTCCGTCCGCGGGGAGTCCCAGCCGCCTCCGCTTAGGATTTCTCGGTGCTGTTGGTTCTCTTGTTTCTCATCCAGGTTCTCTTCCATTCTCGTTCCTCCCCAAATTTCTCGGCTTCCTCAGGCAGAGAGATCCCCCCCGCTTCACACTCCTACGTTGGATGACAGCCTCTGTGGGATTGCGCTCCACTCCAAGCCCTGAAACCTATTGCAAAAAAGCGGCCCAACCGCGTAATTCCTGCCTGTGCTTAACTCTTGCGCAGCCAACGACTAACAAGCCGATGCGAGGAGATTGCCAGTCTTTCCCAGGTACTAGTCCTTGCAAATTTGACCTCGCCTAGCACGTCTTTCCACAGTCCTCCAAACGAAGAAATTTCTCGCTGCGAGCAGATTTTCTCGTTTTTTCCTGTGTTTCGTTGCCGCAGCTTTACCCGTGTGTTAGCATCCGCGTGAAAGAAGAGCGTTCCGGGGAATCTTTCGATTTCTCCTTCGCCTCCGCCGCTCGGAGACCCAGGGACCCTCGCACACACGAGGGAAAGAACGGCAAGGAGCGTCAACGAAAGACGGTGCGCTCTTCCTCCTAGCTTGACAATTCGCTCAGGCGCAAGCCCGCGCTTGAAACCTGGTGGCGGACTTTCGCCGCGATTGCCTCACGATCGCAAAAGGCGATCCCCGGATCGCCAAGGAGAGTTCGCATGAAACCCTATCTCACCAAGGACATCCGAAACGTTGGCATTGTAGGTCACGGCGGCACCGGCAAGACGCAACTGGTGTCGTCGTTGTTGTACACCGCGGGCATGACGCCGCGGTGGGGAAAAGTTGCGGATGGCAGCGCCACCACCGACTGGGACGACGAGGAGGTGGGGAGAAAAATATCCATTCAAACGGGTCTGGCTTACGCCGAGTGGCCCGCGACGCCGACTGGCCCCTCCGGCTCGTCCGACAAAGTGAAAATCAATTTTATCGACCTTCCCGGCTATTCCACCTTCATCAACGAAACCAAAGCTTCGCTGATTGCGGCCGATGCCGCGCTGATCACTGTGGACGCGCACGTGGGGGTACAGGTCACCACGGAAAAAGTTTGGGATTACTGCACGGAATACGACATTCCGCGTGCGTTTGTGCTCACCTGGATGGATCGCGAGCTTTCCAGTTTCGAACGTTCGATCGAATCGCTGACGGAAGTCTTTGGCCGCAATGTCGTCTCTTTGCAATTGCCGATTGGCTCGGAAAAAGGATTTCGCGGCGTCATCGACCTGGTAGCCATGAAAGCGCACGTCTACAAGCCCGGTGGCGATGGCAAACCAACCATTGAAGAGATTCCCGCCGCGCTCGCCGACGAAGCCAAAGAAGCGCACGAACAATTAGTGGAAATGATCGCCGAAGGCGACGACGCCATGATGGAGGAGTTTTTCCGCGAAGGCACGATTCCCATTCACGATTTGATTCCCGCCGTCCGCAGAGCCATCGTCGCGGAAAAAATCTTTCCTGTGCTGATGACCTCCGGACTGCAAAACATTGGACCCGCCAGCCTGCTCACTTTTCTTGCCGATGCATTGCCCCATCCTGACGAGCACGCGCAGGTCGGCTACAAGGAGCCTGGCGGAAAAGGCGATCGCGTTGAGCGCAAATACGACGACGCCCAACCGGTTTCGCTTTTCGTGTTCAAGACGCTCGCCGATCCTTTCGCCGGACGCGTCAACTATTTCAAAGTGAAAAGCGGCGTGCTCAAGAACGACGCCACACTTCAGAACTACAATCGCAACACGCCGGAGCGCCTCCAGCACATTCAAGTCGTGCAGGGCAAGCAGCTCACCGAAGTTGGCGAATTGCACGCCGGCGACATCGGGGCCATCGCCAAGCTGAAAGAAACCACAACGGGGGAAACGCTGGGCGACAAAGCCGCGCCAATTTATTACACGCCCGCGCGCATACCGGAGCCATCCATCACCTTCGCAATTGAGCCGAAGAGCCGGGCCGATGAAGACAAGATTGGCGTGGCCATTCACAAAATTCTCGAAGAAGACGGCGCCCTGCGTTTTTCACGCGATCCGCAAACAAAGGAATTCATTCTCGCGGGCTCCGGCCAGCAGCACATCGAAGTCGTCGTCGCCAAACTTCAGAAACGCTACAACGTCAACCTCACGCTCAAACCTCCCAAGGTTCCCTACCGTGAAACTATTCGCGGCAAAGCCGACGCCGAAGGCAAGCACAAGAAACAGTCCGGCGGGCACGGCCAGTTTGGCGTGTGCCGCATCAAGATGGAGCCCGTCGAGCGCGGCAAAGGCATCGAGTTCGTGGACGATATTTTCGGCGGCGCAATCCCGAAAAACTGGATTCCGTCGGTCGAGAAAGGCATTCGTGATGCCGCCGCGCGCGGCTACCTTGCTGGATTCCCGGTCACCGATTTCCGCGCTATCCTCTACGACGGCAAATACCACGACGTGGATTCGTCCGATATCGCGTTCAAGATTGCCGGTACGCTGGCGTTCAAGGAAGCCATGAAGCAGGCGCGTCCAGCGCTTCTCGAGCCCATCATGAACGTGGAAGTTTACGCGCCCGATCAATATTCGGGCGACCTGATGGGCGACCTCAGCTCGCGTCGCGGGCGCATCTCCGGCAGCGAAACACGCGGCCATAACGTTATCGTCAAAGCCCAAGTGCCGCTAGCGGAAATGCTGAGCTACGCAACCGATCTAACCTCCATGACGCAGGGCCGCGCCAGCTACTCGATGGAATTTTCCCATTACGACTACGTGCCTAGCGAACTGGCGGAAAAAGTGATCGCGGCTCACAAAGCCGCCCACGGCGAAGCCCTCGTCGAAGAAGAAGCCTGACGTCGTTCGCCGCCAACCGCGCAATTTGTCGTTCCGAAGCAACCAGGCTGGTCTCTTTTCTGCGTGCGCAGGAGCGAACGCGTCAGCCTGCGCAGGTGAGGTATTCTGCGCCATCGAGCTGTTTTGGCTCGATGAATCTCTCTTGCCCGCTAGATCGTGCTCTTGGGCTCGCTAATTTCCGAAATACTTCTCTTCCCCACCTGTCCCTTCCCGAAACCACGCGATCCTTCGGTCAGTGAAGCTGCCCATCCGGCTTACCCAGCAAGCTGCCAGCAGCCGTCATTTCCCGGCCATGAAGCAGGCGCTCGACATGCTCCCAAGCATCGAGGCTCAGCGGCCAGGCATGGCCACCAGTTTGCGCACCAAGATGGGGATTGCGGAGCGAATACCGGAATTCGTGGACGAAGCCTTGCGCGCGCGGCGTGGCGGCTGGGCTCACCACAGTGCTGAAAATGCTCCCGCAGATCACCATGGAGCAGCTGGCAATCCGCTTCAACCGTTGCAGCTTGCACGTGGCGAATCTCGCGTCCGATCTTGGCGAGGAAGCTGTGCAATATCTGCGGTGCGCCGTCCGCGAGGGACCAATCCGGGAAGCTGCCGAAATGGTCGGTCTGCTCAGCCGGCTGGACCCGCAATGCCTGATGGTCTTTCTGCCCGATGGAGACCTGCCAAGCGAAGGCGCGGAGTTCCTGCGCGTCAAGGCCATCGAAGCCTTGGGGCGAATCCAGGAACCAGAAACAGTGAGCACCCTGCAGCGCTTCGTCGAGACGAAGAAACTGTTTACCTGGGCCTATCCACAGGAGCTGCGCATCGCCGCAATGCAGGCCCTCGAGAAGCTGGACCGGCAATGGTGAACGAATTCTGGGCCAAGAGCAGCATCAACGAGGAAGACATGACGCTCGCCCCGCTGGATGTTTCCCTGCAGTCGCGCTTTGTCCGCAACCGGCGGCAGCAGCGCGTGCGCCTGCAGAAGCCCCTGCGGGCGATCAGCTTGAATCTCAAAGAGAATTGCCGGTTGGAAATCAGGACGGCCAGCCTGAGCGGCGGGCTCGCCCCGATCAGCCGCCACCTCGCGCCTGGAACCTCGGTTCAACTCCGGTTGCAAGTCGGTATGCGCCACATGCAGGCCACGGCGCTGATGCGGGATTATCGCGCTCAGGACATGGCCTTCGAAATCGTGGACACGAACCTCGAAGAACGAAGCAAATACCGGCGCCTCCTGGCCGGTAGTCTTACCCAGGCCATTCCCGAGAGCGAGGACCCCGCTCCGAGGTTGGACCTGGCCGCCGCCGGATAACCCTCTCGGCTCCCTCAAGAAGCTTCTTTGCCGGGAAAAGGCGGTCCTGCCTGGCTGTTGTGAACAACGTCTACTACAAATTGCCTGACCGCGTCCGGGTCGCCTAGTAGGTGGATGGTCGCGGCAGCCGCGTGGTTTGAAATCGCTTGCATGAGGAGCGGACGGCTTCGGCGGCGATACCGCAAAAGCCAGAGCCAGAAATCGACAGGCTCCCGCGATCGCCGGATCGCTCGCCACGCGCATCGGAAGAGCGAAAAATCCAAAAAGATAACCGTGTCCGCCGCTCGAAGTCGGACCTCGATGGCGTCATAGGGCCCCAGATCTCCATCCATAATCCACCCGCTCTCGCCGACAAGTTTCAGCTGGAGCTCCAGCCACTTGTCCCGCGGAGTGCGCACAAGGCCTGGCTGCCAAAAAATCTTATCCAGCTCTATCACGCGTAATCCTGTGATCTCGCCGAGCCGCTTGGCGAGGGTCGACTTGCCCGAGGCTCCAGGACCGAGAATCACCACGCGTTTCATACCCGTCAACCTAGTCAGGAGTGCCGAGACCGAATTCCCGCTACTCGCCACTCGTCACTCGCACTTCCTTGGCGCTTCCGCATCCAACCAGTTAGAATAGCTTGTTTGCACTTGAGGTAAGAAAGCGGCCCTCGCGGACGTACCTCTGAAAGACCGTCAGGAGACGGCAAAACCCATTCCATGGACGCAGCAAAAGTTCTCGACCAGGTCATCGCTCGGTTTATCGGCACCAAACACGAACGCGACCTCAAAAAGTTGCAGCCGGTCATCGCGGCTATCAACGCCCGCGAGCCGGAGGTGCAGGCGCTTAGCAGCGAAGCCCTCAAATCGCGTTATGCCGAGCTGCGCAAGCAGGTCCAGGAGCAATTGAAGGGCGCGGACCCTGCCGAGCCGGATTACAAGCAAAAACTCCAGGCCGCGCTGGACCCCGCCATCGTGCCGGCATTCACCCTGGCGCGCGAGGCCGGCCGCCGCTTCTTGAACATGCGCCATTTCGACGTGCAGCTCATCGGCGGCATCGTTCTGCACGAAGGCAAGATTGCCGAAATGAAAACGGGCGAGGGCAAAACGCTCGTCGCCACGCTGCCTGGGGTCTTGAACGCGCTCGCCGGCAGCGGCGTCCACATCGTGACGGTGAATGATTACCTCGCTCGCCGCGACGCGGAATGGATGAGCCCGCTTTACAAGGCGCTCGGTTTGAGTGTCGGCGTCATCGTCCATGATCTCGATGACGACCAGCGCCGCGCTGCCTACGGCGCCGACATCACTTACGGCACCAACAACGAGTTTGGCTTCGACTACCTCCGCGACAATATGAAGTACGACCTGGCTCACTGCGTCCAGCGCGGTCATCACTTCGCCATCGTCGACGAAGTCGACTCCATCTTGATTGACGAGGCGCGCACGCCGCTGATTATTTCCGGACCGTCGGAAGAGTCCACGGACAAGTACTTCAAAATCGACAAGATCATTCCCAAACTCATTCAAGAGATTGACTACACCATTGACGAAAAGCATCGTCAGGCCACGCTTACCGAAGAAGGCTTCGCCAAGTGCGAGCGCCTCCTCGGACTCGCCAACATGTCCGACCCCGCGAACATTGACGTGATGCATCACGTCTACCAGGCTCTGCGCGCGCACACGCTCTACAAAAAAGATGTGGATTACGTGGTGAAAGACGGCGAAGTCATTATCGTCGATGAATTCACCGGACGCCAGATGCCCGGCCGCCGCTGGTCCGACGGCCTGCATCAGGCCGTGGAAGCCAAGGAAGGCGTTAGAATCGAGCGCGAGAACCAGACGCTCGCCACCATCACCTTCCAGAATTATTTCCGCATGTACAAAAAGCTCTCCGGCATGACCGGAACGGCGGAGACCGAAGCGGCGGAGTTCGGCAAGATATACAAGCTCGATGTCACGGTCATCCCCACAAATCGTCCGCTGATTCGAATCGAAGCCCCCGACGTCATTTACCGCACGGAAAAAGAAAAGCTGGAAGCCGTTGTTAAGGGGATCCTCCAGGAAGACAATTCGCTGGCCAACGGCATCCGGCATTATCACGAACGCGGTCAGCCGGTTCTGGTGGGCACGATCTCCATCGAAAAATCGGAAAAAGTTGCGGAATTGCTGAAGAAAGCCGGCATTCCGCACCAGGTTTTGAACGCCAAGCAGCACGAGCGCGAATCGCGCGTTGTGGCGCAGGCAGGGCGCAAAGCCGCGGTCACCGTGGCCACCAACATGGCCGGCCGCGGCACCGACATTCTTCTTGGCGGCAACCCGGAATTTCTCACCCGCGAACACTTCTTGAAAAACAAATTGGCGATGCCCTACGCGGCGGCGCCAGCGGTCATTGCGGCCGATCCCGCCGATGGAAACGGTTCGAATCCCGGCGTGCAAATGGTTTTGTTCCAGCACGAAGGAAAAATCTTTCAAGTTCCATTTGAACAGTGGAAGCCGGTCTACGATCAGTTCGCCGAGCAGTGCAAAGCCGAACACGACGAAGTTGTGGCGCTGGGCGGATTGCACATTCTCGGCACCGAGCGACACGAGGCGCGCCGCATTGACAATCAGTTGCGCGGGCGCGCCGGCCGCCAGGGCGATCCGGGCTCTTCGCGCTTTTTTATTTCGCTCGAAGACGATCTGGCGCGCATCTTTGGCGGCGAACGCGTGAAAGCGCTGATGTACCGCCTCGGCATGACCGAAGGCGTTCCCATCGAATCGCGAATGGTTTCGAAACGCATCGAAGAAGCGCAAAAGAGTGTGGAAGCGCAAAATTTCGAAGCCCGCAAACATTTGCTTGAGTACGACGATGTCATGAATAAGCAGCGCGAGACGATTTACGCGATTCGCCGCTCCGCACTGGAAGGAAAAGATCAGCGCGATTACGTGCTGGGAATCGCGGAAGACGTTGTGCGCGAGATGGTCGAGACGTATTGCCCGCGCGAGCAGCACGCCGATCAGTGGAATACCGCGCAATTCTTAGCCGAGACGAATGCGCAGTTTGGCATTGACATGAAGGCGGCGGGCGCCGATCCCAGCTCGAACGGTTATGATCAGCTTTTGGACGCGGCGGTCGCGGCGGTCACCAAGCGTTACGAAGAAAAAGAAAAACAATTTGGCGGGGACCTGATGCGCTGGCTCGAGCGCCGCATCATCCTCGATGTGGTCGATTCGCAGTGGAAGGACCATTTGCTCTCGCTCG
>Ga0209154_1001831_pt1 | contig 12216 bp, 12 predicted proteins | sample GraSoiAngelo_121_FD_185878 | JGI IMG/M metagenome (GOLD analysis project Ga0209154, IMG submission 185878) | Grasslands soil microbial communities from the Angelo Coastal Reserve, California, USA - 14_0919_12_20cm (SPAdes) (version 2) | ecosystem: Environmental > Terrestrial > Soil > Grasslands ... | reverse complement strand
TCCAGCTTCGAGAGGCAAGGCGGGCTTCAGTAGAATCGCATTGTCTCTCTCTTCCACTTCGAGCACCGACCCCTCGTGAAGATGGAACTTCTCTCTCAGATCAACTGGAATGGTCACTTGGCCCTTGCGTTTGACCTTGACGTTGGACAACTCTTGTCTGGTTCTACCAGGACTTGGTCTAACTTAAGGCTTGTGCGACACGCTACGTCCTATGATGTCCAGCATGGAGACAAGATCCGCGTCTGGCTGTGCGGCACCGACCATACAACGATCTCAGACCTCGACGGAAGCTCGACTAGTCCAGAAATCACGTGTGAAGCAGGCGGTAGCTAGAATAGTAGCTGCCGCCCCCTCTCTATTTTTCCTGTTAGGTTTTCCAAATCCCCAAGAAAGAACCATTGTCCCGTTTAACCTCCTATGTTTCGCTTGAACTTCCGGATAGGATGCGACTTTTCGACCGCGAACCATTCTCCGCTACACTTGTTCGGGCAGGAAGACCCTTCGAGACGAACCATCTCGCCCTCCGAGTCGTCCGGATCGCCACGCCTCTTCTCGAAGCTTCTCTCAAACTTGACACCACAGCTTATGCATCTCAACTCTAGAACAGTTCTCGCCATCCTCGTGCCTCCGGTGTCGGCTGTGGGACAAGGTTTGAGGGTAATAAACCAGAAAGGGAACCAACAGTACGAAAGGGGTTGAAACTCCGCTTGCGCCGACAACACGAACCTTCGCCCGGTTGACTTGCTCGACTACTAAGGTCGGGAATCGGGTTTTGGTTTGCTAAGATCCGACCACGGTCGGCCCGTCAAGACGCGTGCCACGACTACTACGACTATTACAATTACTGTGAGTACAACGATCAAGACTACTGTTGAAGAAGTGACCAACCCACAGCCAACGCAAAGGCGTATCACACGAATAGATATGCTTGCTTTCGGTCAAGAATGCTAGAGTCACAACCAAGTCGAAGACACTCTTATCATCGACGCTTGAGCCAATCAATGTCTGTCCGGTTTCTCTCTTCGAAAAGCCGGTTTTCCCTTGTCAATCCCTGCGATGGCTTCAAGGGCCCGTGAATAGCGGTGTTCTCTCCAGTATCTAATGACCTCCGTTCCCTTCCAGTTCCCCGGATATCGCCGCTACAATGTCTCGGCTATTCTATCCTGAGTCTTTGACGCTGCTCGAATCTTCTCTCGGTCCTTCGCCTTCCGTCGCTCAGAGGCAATCTTGTTCTCTATCGCCTCGCGGACTACTTCCGACCAGTTCAACTCGGGAAGACTGCCCATACGAATCTTCAGATCATCAGATATCCTGACGTTGAATATGGCCATGAACCGTCGTCTCTACATCTAGGCGCAAGCATAAAGCCATTCGAGTCTAGATCGACTACAGAGAGCGGAAAAGGGCGACTCGCGGATGAACGACTGCGGATCTTGCCACCGAGTCCCTTCACCATGTGGACTCTCAAACTAGTTAGTTAATTGGGTTGAGACTATTGGTCAGCGAGAACTGATCGTTGTACTTGTCGTTGGGAGAAAGAACAAATCCAACGTCCGCGAGCCATCGATATTCCGTGCTAGGCGAGACCACGAACACTTCAAGCGCGGTGCTTAAAGTTCAGACCCTTCTGAGGCTCGATGAGTCTCTACGCCAGTCCCTCGCATCGGTCTACGACGGCCGACTCGATAGTGTAATTGAATCTCTTGGCGGGATGGGTCCAAGATACTATTTCCGCTTGAACGATCTCGCCGGCAGCCAGCTCGATACTCTGGAGAGTATGCGTAACGGTGGACTCGAGGCCGGATCTCATGAGAGAGTGATAGACGCGGGGTATCTTCCGGTCAGAGAATCAACAATCCCCCTGAATGAGATGCGAGTCGAAGCAGACCGATTCGCAGCAGAAGCGGTGATGCAGGGCGCACATCTCTACGCTAGGGGGGTTAGGAACTGCAAGAAACTGAAGGCCGGAATGTCAGTAACCGTTGTCGACCCAAGCGGGACCCCAGTTGGGTCAGGCATTGCACGTCAGAGCGAGACCAGTATCCTTAGGTACCGTCAGGGCATCGCCGTCGAAATTCTCCACAGCCGATTCCTTCTCCCTCACATGCGAGAAACATCCTGGTACGAGGCGGGCCTGATCCATCTTCAATCGCTTCCCGCAATGGTCACCTGCCAGGTCCTAGATCCGAAGCCCGACGAGGTCATTGTCGACCTCAACTGCGCGCCCGCGGGCAAGATGTCCTACCTCTGCCAGTTGACAAGGAATAAGGCCAGGATCATTGGTTTCGACAGAAACGAGGAGAAGATAGAGAAGGCACGTGAACACTTGGAAAGACTCCGATGCGAGAACTACCAGCTCATCGCCCACGATTCTAGATACGCGCATCTGGACTACAAATTCAACGCAGACAAAGTCTTGGTTGATCCTCCTTGCACTGGATTGGGAGTGATGCCTAAGCTATCCATCGAAACGACCAAGAGGGATATCGAGAATCTCTCATCCTACCAGAAACAGTTCATGACAACAGCCGCGGCTCTAGTCAAAGAGGGTGGAACAGTAGTCTACAGCGTCTGCACGGTTACAGGAGAGGAGTGCGAAGAGGTCGCCAGGTTCGCGGAAGAAAAGCTTGGACTCGTCAAGGTTGCCGCAAACCCGATCGTGGGACGAGCAGGTCTCGATTCAGGGAAGCTGACTCAGAGATTCGATCCCGAGCTAGACGGGGCCGGTTATTTTATCGCCAAATTCGTAAAACAGTAGACAGCGCGCAAGTTATCGTGTAGGAAGCGGATTCCCGATGGACCGCCGAAAAGAATTGTCTAGCTGCCCAAGCTTCTCGCTCTTGCCCACTGAAAGGTGAGCAAAACAAGCGTCGCAATCTAGCAACGCTTCAGCAATCCTTTTTTGTCGGGAAAATGATAACGAAACAGCGGTGGTAATTGGAAAGAGCCAAAGCTCTCGGAGTCCCAGTGCTGGGCTTCGCAGTTTTCAGTCTCTATCTAATCTTGGCAAACTGGCTCTATACGCTCAACTTCGCAAATCTACCCTTGGGAGCCGCCGTCAACAATTTCATCATGCCATTACTTGCTGTTGACATCGCATTTGTGAATCTGTACGTGGTGTATAGACGCCGTCGTCCCCCCAGCCCGTAACGCCCAAAGTTTCACAGCAATTCTTTTGTTCGAGTCTTCCGCTTTTCAATTGGGCAAGAAAGGCTTGAAGCGTCGAGCTGGGAGTTGGCGTGTCATGTTAATGCTCAATGTGGCTGTGTTGGTGCCTTTGACAGCGGGGTCCGTCGTAATCTGGTTGGGTCTCGCCCAGCCGCGTGACTACTGGTGGGCGGTTACGATTGCGCTCCCTTTCGTGTTTATTGGAATCGCCTATCTGAGTCTCTACCGTCTGCCCGAGAGGAAGCATCCGGAATGAGATGCGCGATTTGTGGTGCTGCGGTCGAGAGAATGCTTTTGAGAAGACATAGAGAAACCGTTAGCGACCTACTGAGGGTTCGAAGGATCACTTTCCCAAGTTTTTCGCTCTTGCCCATTGAAACGTGAGCAGACCGAGAGTCACAATCCCTCCTATGATTGCGGCCAGAGAGGCGTAGAGGAGTGCGAGGTCGATGGCGGGAGTCACATATCCAGAGCACTGAACGCCAAGAGGCTCTGGAGGACAAGACTGCTGAAAAGGGATTAGCATAACCCCAGGGGTCCCGCGACTATGGAGAACAAAGCAGGTCCGAGCCATTGTGACTTTTCCATTGAGTCTAGGTTGTTTTTCCGTCAACAAAAAAATAGGAGAACGAAAAAGCCCCAGCCCAGGTTACAATAACTCGGCACAACTCGAGTCTTTCCTCAACAAGCTAGCCCAAGCCAAAGAAACGATAGTACAGTCGGGCCTGAAGGAAGCTGTCGTCCTTCATCATGATGAAGCCGACGGGCTCTGCTCCGCAGCCCTGACAAAACTCGCGATCGAAAAGCTGGGCATAGAGACCCGACTCATCTGTCTAGACAAGCTCTACCCGGAGGTTGTAAGAGATGTCGAAGGAGGCTCACGCCGTCTAGTTGTCTTCTCGGATTTAGGCTCCGGGCATGTTCAACTGCTGGAAAGTCAGAACCGGTCAAAGAACATCCTTGTCATCTTGGACCATCATGACACATCCGAAAGTAGAGATCCCTTGGTTCACAATTTGAACCCTGAACTAAACGGATTCTCGGGGGAAAAGGACGCGTCTTCGTCAACAGTCGCATACTTGTTCGCCAAGACCGTAGACCCTTCACTCGTTACCTTCGCGCCTCTTGCCATCATAGGTTCTACAGAGATTCCTGGCGAGGCTCAGGGTCTCAACAAGATTCCTATTGGAGACTCTGAGAAGACGGGAGCAGTCAAACGGACCCCGAGGGGAGGCATCAAGTTCGACGGAGCGGTGTCTTGGCTCTCTCCATCACGAGCCTCTTCGATATTGAACGTTCTCGGGTCAGTGGGCTACTATCGTGGCGGCCCACAACTCGGTCTGTCTGCATGCATCAAAGGATTCGAGAAACAGATCTTGGAAACAGCAAAAGGACTCGAGGAAGAGAGGAAAAATGCGAACCAGCGAATGATGGAAGAGATCCGCAAGGAGAGTCTCTCCCAGATGAAGAATATCCAGTGGTTCCGTGCCAGGGACAATTACAGGGGAATGAGCGGTAAAGTTGTGGGAAGCTTCTGTTCGTATCTCAGCTACCAGAGATTCGTCAATCCCATCAAGTATTTGATAGGAATGATGAACGTGCCACCAGAAGTACCGGGATGGGGCCGACTCCCATCACCATTGGTCAAGGTCTCAGGACGGGCCCCCCGACCGCTGGCGAAGATGATAGAGACCGGCAAGCGGCCCCCACTATCCAGGATACTGCCTGACTCGTGTGCGAAGCTGGGTGGATTCGGTGACGGCCACACCGTCGCCGCCTCAGGGGTCTTTCCGATAGGCCGGGAGGAAGCTTTCCTGGACGCCTTGGACGCTCTTGCTACAACGGACCCTAGCTAGCTCCGGAACAGATTCTCATACGCTGAACAGTAACAGTCAGACCAATCAGGATTATCCACAAACGCAACATTTTCGAAGAGCAACAGAAAGCCGTCTCTCAGAGACGGCGCCAATTCTTTGACCACGGGTCCGCTCATCCAGGGGCGAGACGTAGTGCTCTTCCAGGTATTCGTTCGTTTGGCCGCTTTAGGGTATGTAGGTGTGAGTCCGCCCGGACTCACGGCAAATTTACGGTGGAACCCACTTTGTAGGGACGACTTTTCACTAAAACGGGCGGGGCGGCTCAGAGAGCGGCCCGGGCATGTACATTAGGCGGTTCCGACATTATCAACGACTAGGGTCATCGTACCGGTTGCTGATATACCCGCACCGTTTCCGACTAGGAGATTGTCACAGAACGCATTGTGATGGGCACTTCCTCGTTCAACAGCTGCATACCCAATATTGTTTGCAAGGGTGTTCCGAGAGCAGGAACAGTAATCGGAAGGAGGCGTCACTCCCGTATCGTCAACTTGGACGCCATTCTGTCCTGAAGACTCGAAATGGTTCCCGAAGGCCTTCACATAGATCGAAGAGTAGATAAAAAGTCCATTATGACGGGGCTTGAACGTCCGGCACCCCACTATTCGCGCATCCGCCATCTGGCCAATGTAGATCCCGTGGCTATCTTCTACGCTTCCACTGCCATCGATGTCTGCACCTTCTATCAACCATCTTCTGTTGAAGGAGCTGGTGTTGGGTTCGTTGTTCTCGGTGTGAATCGCGTTGAAAGCTCCATTAAAAAGGCCGCTCCGGGCTCTATCGCTAAAGTTCGTGATTATCGGCCTAATGATTCGGACATTGACATTGTCTCCCGGGACCGACGTATCCGATGCGATTGCAGCCCCATCGGTATGGTCAAAAGAGAGATCCTGAAGCAACACGTCAGACGTGTTGCCAGCTAGGTAAACGCCGTAACCGCGGAAGATGTTGATGAATTTTGTTCCAATGACCTTTATTCGGCTAGTGCCAGAGTCCAAGAATACTCCGTGACGTCCGGGGGCGGTTGAGGTAGGGGGAGGTCTATTTCCGTCTATCAATCCTCCCCAAATCTCAACATCGCTTGTGTTGGGCCTTGGTATGGTAATAATGCCTTGGCCCTGGTTGCCTGCGACAGCCTGTAGGGATGCGCCCGTAATGTCGAGAATTGTATATGAAGACACAAAAATAATGACCGATAATCCGAAAGGCCCGCCAACCACCACGACCTTTTCTTTCCATGTTCGTCCCGGTGTTAGGCTGTTTAGAGCCGCTTGCAATGCATCAGAATCACGTGTGCTACTCGTATAGGTTGTAACCATCCCAGTGATCCCGTCCCGTACGTACGTCGTCGTGCTGTCCCGCCATACCAATTGCCTCATAGGCGAAACGAGAACATTACTTGAAACCGCAATCCGGAGCTGTTCGTATCCACCAGGGCTAAGAACGGTCTTTGTTATTCCGGCTCCTGCGGAGACTTTTGGGTTGAGAAAATCCGAGGTTGTATCAGAAGTGTCAACTTTCACGAGCTGATCCGTTGTGACGGCATTTACTCGTTGAACACGAAGAATCGACTCGGTTGCGGTCAGACCGATACCCGCCCCCGCCCCTATTGCGGCTGCTTTCCGGAGAAATTTGCGTCTCGACACAGACTCTGATTCATCGCTTGGTCTTTCAGAAATCCCCATATTGGGTTGAGGATTAGCCAACGAGTTTAAAACATTTTTTTTGGTGGCGATCTGCGAACCCTTCTTGGACTGTTCGGCACATTCTTTCTTGCCATTGTTCCTCTGATTATTGCGGGATTGTTCGGGTTGAAGTGAGGTGTCTCTTTGGAAGTCTGGTCATGTTCCAGCTCTTAAAATTGAGGTCATTCGGGGGGTCGAGATACGCCTGCGTTGAAATTAGCGGACATTAGGCCTTGAATTCGTGATCTATTGCATCTAGGATTTCCTGGCCTAGCTTCTTCACTCTTTCGAGTTTGCGGAGTAGGTCTTGTGCCGATTCTTGACTCTTGAGAAGGCCAATTATTTTTTCGATTGCGGCGTAGGTTTCGTCATTTTCAGCGACAATTTTTCCAGTTCCGCTACGTCTTGAAAAAATCGTGGTGCGAAGAGCTAGTTTCATGCTAGGGTTTGGTATCCTTGCTACTATCGTCTCGATGTATTCTTTGAGAGGCTTACCTGATTCCCATAACCATGATAGGTATATGACCGCAACGGGGTTCTCGTCCACCAGAACCCTGAAGTCAACGTTTCCGAGTCCTTCTTCTTTTGGAAATTCAGCCTTTGCGAGCCAGGAGTCGGCAAAAAGCTGATTGAGATTAGTCGATATGAAGGTTTGAATGGTGACTCGGAGTTGTGATATTGCTTCAAAGAGGATCTGAGCCTCTTCGAATCGTAGACTGATTTGCGAGGGGACCCTGTTGATCCAGTATCTCTCCTCTACGTTGAGCCTTTTCCATTCGGAGAAAAAAGCTCTTGTAGGATCGTCCCGCCAAGTTGTAACTTCTTTTATCATGGGATTGTACACCCGGTCGACGAGTTCAATGGGAAGTTGTTTTTGCTTGACCGGGGAATTTCGATGGGTTGCCAGTGGGAGCTTGAGGGACCATTTGGTTTTCGGGTCTAGAACCTTGCCCTGATCTAGTTTTCTGAGGAGCAAACTGGCAAGTCCTAGGTATTCCAGTGCTATGTCAGGGTCTTTTAGGTCTCCAATCTCGTGAGCTTGAGGATTTCTGATTCCTTCCATCGCTCCCATGAAGAGATGCATGAATCCTTCCTGCTCGTCCGGTCGGTCTCTGTTTGAAGGTCGGTGAGCATGATCGCCGGGTTGGTAAGATTGAACGCCTCTGACATCAACGACTTTCCGTCTCCGGTCAGACCACTTTTGTCTCTGACAGCCTTCCCAAGGAGTTTGTATGCCTCGAAAATTGCTTCCGAGTAGTGTTTCGAGAGGAAGAGAGATTCGCATTCCCTTCTAACTTGGGGATGAAGTTTGGAGAGTTCATCGTCCGGCTTTGAACCTGAGTCCCTCGGGATTCTTGGATCGAGGTACGCAACTAGACTTTGTATGGCCGATTTCGCCTTCATCATGTTTTTTGCTGGGAGGTCTGAATCGAAGAATGTCACATCCGGCAGGTAGTCTGAAGCTTCTTTGTCAAGCCGCATGAGCTTCCTGCATAGAGTGTGATATTGGTCGAGAATGGGTTCAGCGTCGAACTCGTCGTTCGTGTCAATGAGCTTCTTGAGCGCAATAGCCATAGAAAGCAGACGCAATTCTGCGGCTTGCGTATCCATCTGGTCTGTCATTCTTGGAGAGACTCAGCTTGCCATCATCTGTTATCGATGACTAATAATATTCTCATCTCATTGTCGGCCGTGTAAAGCCGGGAGCTGGTCAGCTCAATGTTTCAGCCACAGCCTCTGTGTTTCTGTTGGTGTTCGGAAAGTACCTTCACGGAAACCCGTGGTGGAGTGAGGAGGGGTAGGGAGCGAGCGAGCGTTAGCACGCGAGCGACGGTTGTGAGGTTCTAGACTGTGCTCGTTGTGAGTCTCTCCGGAGTGGGTTGCTTCCTTTCGTCTCTTGTCGCGCCGTTGTTCATCTGCCCAGACCTCGCGGTATCAATTCGTTACTTGTGTCCAGTAGCCAAGGTTCAGGTGTTTGCTAGGGTTCTCTATGAAGTGAGAAGGAAGTAGCGTTATCGTGAGCTTCTCGTTTCTTCTAAGTCGCCATTCGAGGTATTGTTTGAGGTAGTCGCATCCCTCGTCGCAGAGGAAAGTGAGAAACTGTTTGCCTGTCCTGGAGAGCGCGGCTGGACGAATCAGGCGAATACACGATTAATATCGATCAAGGCAGATGAAGGGACAGGGTACCCTTGGATCCAATCATCGTCCTTCTCGCTCCCTACACCATAGGCGGGTTGCTCGCAACTGCAATTGCCATTTTCGGAGTTCAGACCCTACTGATTGCGACGGGAGCGTTTCTAGGGCTTGCCGGGTACTTCTCAGCGGTACCGTTCATAGGTATCCTTGGGAATACAAATCCTCGAGTAATTGTCTTCGAATTCATCCAGCAACTTGTGTACTTAGTATCGGGGCTGTTGATCTTGATATTGTTGCTGTCATCCCTCGCTTCCCTTGGAGTGCTAATATTGTTCTACTTGCCTCTCGTGTTTGCGACTTACCTCAACACGAGGCTTCTTCCTAAGTTGCAATCCTACGAGTCGATGATGAATCTTAGAACCGGGACCTTCGTGCTGTCAATTCTGAAGGCCCCTTTTCAAACTCCCGTCCTCGGAATTGCGATGATTTGGGGTGTGTTGATTTTGGAATGGACTGCATTAGTTGAGCTTAATCTGACACTGCCTCTGGTTGTATGGTTGCTACTAGCCTACACTTACTTGTTGGCGCTTCTCATGGCAGCTCATTCGCATGGCGTCATCTTCCAGGCTACAAAGACCCCTTTCGTAAAAGTAGTTACTCGCGACAAAGAAGAACTTGACGCGTTTGTCATCGGCAAAGGAGCAGATCACTACGTGCTGACGACCAACTCTGGGGACATGATCATTCAGTCTGACAGTGTTGAGCGCATGGTCGAGCAACAAATCATCTCGAAGAAGCCCTTGGTGGAGCCTAAGGCTTAGATTTGAAATCCCGAAACAAAGTGTATCCCATTCCGGTGAATAAGATTCCGCAAAGCCTTACTGAGTGCTTTAGAAGCGCCTTGAATTTCTGGCAATCGGGCAGCTATGTTGCAGAAAAAGGTGGACTTCATCATGCTGTAGGACTGTGGATTTTGGGAATTGAAGAATTCGGAAAGTACGCGTTGCTAAGGGAGACTGGCGATGGCTTGAACAATTCGCAAGGACTCATGGAGGTCCGTGAACGTGATTTCAAAAACCATGCACTCAAATCGGAAAAAGGACAGGCTCTGCTCAAGAAATGGGGCATTGATCTTTCTTTGGTCGACATTCCTCTCACGGAGAAGACAAGAGAGGCCCTATGGTATGTCGAGTGGGACGAAAGTAGGCAGGAGTTTCGACGGGACTTTTCCGCACTGGAGCAGGGAGCCTTGTTGAAAGTAGACAGTCTCAAAGAGTTGATGAGACGTGCAATTGTCAAGATGCAACAACTTGAACAAGCTTCTCGCATTTCAGTTCAGTAAGCAATTAGTTTCGTTGAGCGTTTAGTTCACAGCTGTTCTCAGATCCGTTACCATTAAGGAATCGTCAATTGCCCTTGAGTCTCGCGACGCAAACTACGTGTTTGGGAAGTTTTCGGCAAAAGGGCCTCAGGCCGCAATCTGTGTCCCTTGATTGCAGGTGGTACGGGGTCATCGACCTGATTCTGCCTACGAATCGCCTTGGAAACGGCTGAGGGTCCATGACGATGTTAAGGACAGCCGAGACTTGCGCTCGGTGATACAGACGGGTTGATCGGTCTGTCTTGAAATCCGGTTATCTAACGAAGCCCTCGAAAATTAGGATATGCTACCTGGTCTCATGACGCAGAACTCTGATACTGCAGTCTGTTTTCTCAGCACGACGTGTGCCGCCCTTCCTGAGGAGGCGCATTTTCCATAACCCGAAAACTATTTTTCGAACAGGCGTGGTCCTGTTATCAGGTCTTGCGAGTCTATCAGTGGAATCTTATATTCGGCATAGTTTGGTCGTTCACTGCGACAATCCAAGTTGGGCTTCACCCGTCTAACGTGGGCGTCGCGTTAGTTGCTGGCATTGGAGGGTTTTTAGCGGGAGTAGTCTCTGCTCGTGGTACAGCAGGACGGATAGAGAAGAATGGCGGCGAATATCGTGCAAGTCGGAAGCGGACCCTGATTGTTGTGGGTCTCGGGTTAGCTTTTGGAGCATTGCTCTTCTATCTGATATTGTCCGAGGCCCTGTCATTGAATGCTCTACTACAATTCTACTCGTTGTATGTCGGCATTCCGGCACTCTACTTTGGAATTGCAGTAGGGTTCCGGACATGGGAGGCTCGAAACGGCAAAGAGATTATGTGGGAAGGACGAACGTTCTATTCTGTGCCCAAGGGACTCTCATGGCAGGAAAAATATCAGTACCGTGCCGAACAGTGGTATCGATTGCGGATCAAGAATTCAGGGGAGCAAGAGACTAGTAGCAAAGTGTGATCTATCTGAATTGAACTAACCATTTCCTCCTTCGTCGAGCATGATAAACTGTTTACGGGTCTGCGAGTGATAATCTGTTTCGAGGAACCTCTCTTGTTTCGAAGGTTCCGGCGGGGTCTACCGCAGTCTGCTTCTTGTTGTACTCGAAGGTCCATTAGCCACATGTCTTGGATTCTTGTCAACAGTCTTGGCAGCACGTTCCTGGACCCAAGGGTTCGAGTTTTCTTTGTCCACAGTTTTCGCACATTAAGACTCTGCCTATGAAGTCGGGGTCTGATCGGTATCGGATCTGGTGTTGGGTGGGTTTCTGGCATGGCTGGCAGAAGGAGGGCCGTTCTATGTTCTGCATGATCCTTCGATGATTCTGTCCAGGTACAAACGTGGGAGAGGGAGGGGAATCGTCGCAGAAACTAATGCCGGCTGGACCCCAGTTTCGACCCTGGACTCGAACCAACTCGATAAGCCGGATTGCGGCGAAGGGTTGCTTTGGAAGCTGACTGCAGAGCTGTTCTGGGATTCGGACAGCCCGTTCTAAACTGCATTCGTAAATATCAGATCGGAACAGGATCATACTGTAGCTAGGCCAAGATAGCTCATGGCGAGGCGGAGGATTCGGTTTGATGAAGAAGCCTAGTGCAGCCTCTATAGCTGCCGTTATGATCCTCATTACGATAGGTTCTGTATCCGCTCTCAATCTGATCGACCCCAGCTATCGCCCACTAGATAGCGATCAACAAGCTGCAGACCATGTGAACGTTCCAGTCCACTGCGACCAAGGCCACTATCTGGCGGATCATCACTGTGTTTCGGCATGTCCTCCGGGCTTTGTTCTCGGGAACTGGTTCACCGTAAGTCCTCCAGCCAGCTTCAGCGGAGGCCCATGAATGACTAGTGACGGTAGTCCTGTGTCAATATACGATCTCGCAGGATCGTAGGTGTGAGGTGACGGCGGCACCACTCTTTACACGATAGTTTCAGACGTGCCCCTCGTCAAAGTGTTATTGTCGAATACAGCATACCAAGGATA
>Ga0209154_1001830_pt1 | contig 12217 bp, 9 predicted proteins | sample GraSoiAngelo_121_FD_185878 | JGI IMG/M metagenome (GOLD analysis project Ga0209154, IMG submission 185878) | Grasslands soil microbial communities from the Angelo Coastal Reserve, California, USA - 14_0919_12_20cm (SPAdes) (version 2) | ecosystem: Environmental > Terrestrial > Soil > Grasslands ... | reverse complement strand
TACCTGAACGAGGCCCGGGGCATTACTTGGAAGCTTTACGATTTGCACGTCAATGGATAGAGAGGAGCCTCAACCTTGAACTCGAATTGGAGGACTTGGACTCCCTACAGATGACCGTCTCGGACTTTGATCGCCTTGAGGGGCAATGGAGTGAGTTGCTAGAGTTCTGCGACAAGCTACCCCAAAGTCTGGTTCATGGAGACTTTAAGAAAAGCAACATCAGGATCCGAGCCGCGGCACATGATAGAGGGGTACCTATCCTCGTCGCATTTGACTGGGCGGAGGCTGGCAGGGGCGTACCGCCTGTTGACATACTGGGAAGATTCGACCACGGAGTATCCCCTTCCAGCGAGCCGGATATCTACGCCTACTGGTCGGTCGCGCGGAAACTTTGGACGCTTCCAAACATGGAAACAATGAAGAGGTTTGAGACTGTCGGCAAAACATTCAGGGCAATATCAGCTTTCGCATGGGAATTCTCTTTCGGGAAATCACCGATTCCTCATGAATCCAGCCCAGCAAAGGCCAAATCGAAGGTGGCGTTTGCGACTCATATGTGGCGTTTGCGACTCTACGGGCAGTGGCTTGGTGAATGTTTGGAGGAGGTTAGAAGATTTTGATTTCGGGGTCACTCTCATATCCAGCTTTGCGAGGCCGTCATCGCAACCATTCAATCTTCTTTCCAATGGTACTGCGTCGAGGCCGCACCGGATCGACCTCGATCCTCGACTCGACCCGCTTAACACAGTGGAAAATCAATTTTGACAACAGATTTTCGGCTGTGTCCATGATCTCTGTCCTTACCTTTCGTAATCCCAACCTGCGAAGAGATTGTCGGTCGATATCCCTGCACCCGCCGTCTACGTCTCTGAAGCTGTAGAGCTCAGTCGCCATAGATGGACTGCCAGCCATGATCGTGGACGGTGTGGCTATCTGCTCGTGACTTCGTAGTTGATGTTGCTTCGGTTGATGTGCGTAATGCCACCATCCTCGTCAGTGAAAGCATCCCGAGTCCCTTCTGCTCCCGCTCGAAGGGGGCCTTTCTTCGACGGCGCGCTCCGCCGCGTCGTAAAAGTAGCGCGCCAGGAGAAGGGGCGCATCCGGAACGCCCTTGTACCCGGGGATACTGTCCATGTCCACGACGTACGCCTTCCCGTCGCTCTCGATCACGTCCACGCCATAAAGGTCGATCTCGAACGCCCGGCCGCAGCGCCTGGCGATATCGCTCAGCTCCGGCGTGAGTGTGAAGGGCTCGCCCAGCTTCTCTTCCTCGGTCCGGCGTGGAAACACCTTCTTGACCCCGAAGAGCTGCCCGCCGATCACGTAGATCTTACAATCGCGGCCTTGGGGGGGATGGTAACGCTGGGCGAAGACGGGGTCGCGACCCAGCTCCACCTGGGCGAGTTCGGCGGGAGTCCGGACGATTTTGATTTGGCCTCCTTCCTGGTAGGGCTTGATCACGAGCGGGCCTTCCTCGAGCAGAGGAGCGAGTTGGCTGGGGGTCGAGGCCACGTAGGTGGTGGGCGTCGGCACGCCTGCGAGCTGGAGAATTCGGGACTTGATGACTCTGTCACGCAGCGCCGCGGTTACCGGGTAGGGATTCACGATGACCGCGCCCTGCTGATGCAGCGCGCCCGCCAGGCTAAGGGAAAGACGGCTCATCTGCCTCAGAACGTACATATCATGCTGGACGCGGACCTGTGACAGGTCAACCGCGCGCTCAAGAGGGTGGATGACATCGACCTCCGCCCCGGCGTCCTCGAGCGCGCGCACTACACTCGGCATGTAGCTCCTACTATGGCTCCCGTAGTGCGGTAGCAAGAATCCGATGCGCGGTCTTCTCATGACAGCGTCACGCTCAGAATCTTGCCAAAACCCGCTTTGATAAACACAACTAGGACGTTTGTTCGGCGCTCGAATCCAAGAAGTCTTCTGAAATTTGAGATGATTCTTCGAGGGGCGAATCGAGAAATCAGGATTCGTGAGGAAGCCTGAACCCGGGAAGATTGCGAAGTTCCACCCGAATTCGCTAGACCAGTCCTGTTCTTCTTCCTGCTGAATAGAGTCCCTCGATCATTCTCTTGAATTTATCTGAAGGGATGAATTCCCCGTGTGGACTGAACAGGCGAGACATCAAACTCGGGTCACCCAGCCAGCGAAGGTTCATGTAGACCCGGGCAGCTTCAAGTATCTCCTCGAAGTCGTCGGGGGCTCCCTTAGGCCATCGCGACTCGCAGTACTCCCTTTCACACTTCTGCACCATCTGCCTCGGCCGCGAATGGGTCAGTGAGGCTAGATCAACTTCTCCTGCAGCGATGGCGGCGGACTGCCAGTCCACCGGTGAACAAATCCCATCCTGGTAGAGTGTATTGGGCGAGTAGTATTCGCCATGGATCACGGTCAGCGTCGCCCTCTCTAGTAGGATTGGGAGTAGTGTCCCAAACTCTTCGCAGACAGTAGGGAGCCAGGGAAACCGGGGCTGTAAATTGCTGAATAGTCGATTGGTACGTCGTGCCCATCCCATGTAGTACTTCCTGTCATATCTGTGGAGAAATTTCAACCCTGGGCTTGAGAGGCGTTTCTCGTTGACGGCATGAAACTTTCCAATCCATATCGCTGCGCTGATCATCGCCTCAGGGTTACGAGACCAGTGTCCCCGGCTTCCTTCAAGGTACTCGGTCACAAGCCATGGAACCCCTGTTATCTCGTCTCTATACACGCCGTAGAAGGTGGGTGTCGAGATCCGCAAAGGTTGGAGGATGTTACGATAGACTTTGGCCTCGTAGGAAATATCCCCCCTGTGACGGTAGAGGCTGTCAAACTCTTTAGTCCCGTACTTGACAAAGAGGCGTAGCCTGCTGCCACTACCATCAAGACTGCACGTCACGATTTCTGTTGGAAACGTGCTCCCTTCCGGGTTGGGCTTCCTATCTAATACCCTAACGTTTCTATTGGCAGACACTTCGTGATGAAATACAGCTGAGAGCCCGACAGTGAGTCTCTCTAGATCAGGGAATTCTTGGGTCGGCAAGTTTCGTCCTTCTATGAGCTCCTTCTCTTATTAGTGGATGAATGGCGCCAGCTCCAGTGTCGGTTTTGATGCGTATGGAACGTCGGCTCGTCCGGCATAAGCATAGGGTGTCCTGAAAAGGGGGGACAAGCGAGATGGGTTGTCGCTTTACACTTGACGATTCCGTTACCCCAGTCGCCTAGTAGCCCCGTCATCTACCTGGTGGCCGCGTATTCACCATAGTTTGGCGAAATCGTGATAACTGATGAGCCTGATCGCTTGTTCCACCAGCACGCGGCGGATACGTGGATCGCACAGGGTGTGCAACTCTGCTTCGCGCTCGATGCTATAGCTAGTGGGGTGGTTCGCATCTACATAACCTGGATGACAGCTCAATTCCGCGACACCGTCACCGATCTCCATCTTAATCATCATGGTGAGTTTCTCAGCGCTAATTTGTTCAAAGTGGGTCTGGCCAGCCCATTGACCGTAAAACTTCGAGAAGTATCGGACCGGTGAGTGTTCGCGCAATGGCAGCCCATGTTTCCTCGCCAGTTCGAGAAGATGCGGCAAGGCCCGTGGGTCACGATGATCATTGTGGTGTGAGTCCAGGTGCGTGGGCGGACGGCCCATCAGTTCCTCAAACCGGCTGAATTGCCGCTGTAACGACTCTCGCAGCCGCTGTGAGTCGGGAGCAGGTTCCCTCAACTCACTGTGCACATCCACGTGCAAGCCCACGCTCAAATCCGGTGCAGCGCTGCTTAGCGCCGCTGCATCCTCAGCCCATTCCGTCTTTACGAGCAAGCTCGTGCTCGTCAGAATCCCGTGCAGATGGGCCTCCATGATGCCCCGATTGATGCCAGGACTGGCACCGAAGTCGTCTCCGTTGACGATAAGGTATTTCATGACGACGTCAGCTGGCGGGAAAGAATGGTTCAACGCTGTCTCTCCCTGGCGCTTCGCCATTCAATGCGAAGCTTAGGACCTTCGCCATGACACGTTTGGCGTCGAATTGAGTTTCCGCTAGCATTCGTGCTGCGCGACAATGGCGTTCGTAATCGGCATTTATGACGTCGAACGCTTTGGCCGCTTGCTCCAGCGTCGTGAAGCGGAACATGCCCTCGCCATTGGGCAGGAACACGCTTGTTCCGGTGTCTTGCACCACGATGGGTTTGCCGCTGGCCAAGTAGCATAAGGAGCGGTCACTCACCCATGCATTCTGAAACTTCATACACGAAGGTTTGGCGCAACTGAATTCGCCGCGCGAGTGCTGGATGTGCGCCTGATATTGTTCGGGGGTGGCCGAGACCTCGCGAGAGTGACGGATTCGCCAGCCGCGCTCTTCCAACTCCTTCCATTCCTTCATGTCTCGTGGATTTTTCATAAACAGCGCCAGTTCAAGGGGTTGGCGCGTCAGCCGAGGCAGATCGGCAAACTCGAGGAACGCGACCCTCTTCGTGTTCTCATATCTTTCTTCGCCGTCCACAATCCAATCGGGAGAATCCCAGCTTGAAACAGTGGTAAATGCTTCGCAACTGGGATCGAAGCGATAAGGCCAATGTTCCAAGCTGACAGGCGGCCGGATATTTATCCAGCTCAAACCGCAATCGGGAATCTTGCTGCCCGGTCTGCCCACATTCTCGCCAGTGGTGAAGTACAAGTCATGTGGGGAGACTTGCAGTTGCCCTCGGCTGATCCAGAACTGGAAAAGCCCTGGATCGATATCCACCAGCGCGGTGCGCCGGAAGCGCCTCAGCAGCGCAGGGCTGAGTGAGTAGTGGAAGTTCAGGAGGAGATCAGCCTTCTCAAAGATGGCTTCGGCCTCATCACGGTTAATGTCGAGGTACTCAGTCGGCGCTTTTGGCGAGAGCCTATTGCTGTGCGTAACATAAATGATGCACTTACGGGCCAGCCCGTATCGTTGCATCCGTGCGCGGAATGTGGCAAGCGCGGTGGCGTCCGGTTCGGCGTGACCCTTGGTGCGGAAGGCCTCCAGCCAGTACACGTCGCAACCGAGTTGGCGCAGCCCGAGGGCGTATTGAAGGTAAACCCAGAAATGCCCTCCAATTTGAGGGAAGGAGGCGACTTTGTAGCCTCCAATAACTACTGTCGGCGTTGTCATCACTTCCCTCCGATGGAGGGCGCGATCTGCAGTTGCTTCGCTCCTAGCGACGGTGCACTACATGGGGAGCACATGTTCAAAGTTCTCAAACCATCTGTCGATCTCCGCGAACATTTTGAATCCCCATTCAGCGTGGTCCATCACCAACGCGATCGCCGGCCAAATAACGGAGTTCGCGAGCCGCGCATACTCAGCCGTTTCGAAAAGGGCATTCAGCTTAGCCTGCGTAGGCAGGTGCCAGCCGCCGCGTGCCACTTCTTCGGTGTATAGCTTCAGGATCGATAGCCGACGTTCGCGTGGGAAGCGCAGGAGAAATGTCGAAAGGTCGTAGCTGAAGGGGCCTACAGCAGCATGGTCCCAGTCTATGAGCCGAGCACGCAGCCCGTTTGTAGATTGCATAACGAACACGTTTATGGTCCACAGGTCGCCGTGAAGCAACGTTTCGGGTCCTCCCCACTTCTTGAGTACCTGTTCCCTCTGAGGCAACTCACTCCGAATTGTGTAGAGCCGCCGCAGGAGGCGGTCGCGCAGCTCTTGGCGTGGCGGACTCTCTTGGCAGGCTTCTAGTGCGTAAATAGCGTCTCGCACGTTCGATTCGACGAAGTGCACACCCAGGTCACCCCCGTGGAGGCGGACTTCACCCAAGAGAGCATGGCTCGCAAACCGTGTATGCATTCGCGCAATTTGCTCTATGGCAGTCCTAACTGCGTCAACGCTTGCATCTTGCGGATCCAGCTCGTGTGGGCCGAGGTCGTGGTACACATGCCAGACCCAGGCACCGCTTCGCTCGGCCACACTGCCGGCCAAGGGGGGGCCGAGGTCGTTCAGGCCCACCGCGGGCAGCCAGCGTTTAGCGACGAGCTCGTTTCGTTGGGCTATCTCCGGCGCTAAGCGCTTCACGATCCAAGTGCGAATGCTACCGTTAATGGAGAAGCGCAGGCGGAACACCCGCATCGAGCGTCGCTGCAGATTCTGATGCCCGATGAAGGATCCGTCCACCGATGGGCCGTCAAGCAGCTCACCCAAAAGGTCGCGAAGTTCGTTTAGGCCAGGTTGCCCGCTACCGTCAAGCACCTTGTCCAGACCTTCAATCATGGATTCTTTTCCTTCTCTTGAATAGAGGAGATTAGGGCATTCGCTGGGTCAGGATACTCATCCGAAAGACGATTCCACCTAAGACTCTGCTTTATTGCGCCGTTGCCGATTTCTGTCTGGCTGCTCGCTACCTGCGCGTCCCCCGCCCTCTGACCGTCCGGTTCAAACATCCTCCGGCCGATTGCGCGTACCTCCCTCATGCGCATGTCTAGACTTGGAATTCCCTGGATTCCCAACCCATTTGCACGCGTTTTCTGACTCTCAGGCATTGGCTACTTTCATGCCCTCCAAGGGTTCGGGAACATTAGCGTCATTCCGCCAATCCTTCCATTCTCCAGAGTGACAATTGTGTCACAGTTTCTGAGCGTGCTTGGACGATGGGTAATCATGAGGGTTGTCCTTCCCCTCATCAGATCCTGCATTGAATCTAGAATGGCAGTCTCAGTGTTAATGTCGAGGGCGCTCGTAGGCTCGTCAAGTATCAAGATTGGCGCATCCTTGAGGAAGGCCCTGGCAATGGAGACGCGTTGTCGCTCTCCCCCTGAGAGTTTCATTCCACGTTCGCCCACCAGTGTATCGTACCCATCAGGGAGGCTAGTGATGAACTCGTGCACATGGGCTGCTTTTGCAGCTGTAACAATATCATTCATACTCGCCTTAGGTTTCGCGAATCGAATGTTCTCTGCTATGGTTGTGGAGAAAAGAACCGTGTCTTGCAAGACCACTGCGAATTGGTTCCTCAGATCTGCAATCTTGTACTGTCTGAGATCTACTCTGTCTAGGGTGATTTTTCCCTGAGTAGGGTCAAAGAATCGAAGAATGAGGCTGGACAATGTTGTCTTGCCCGAGCCGGTGGGCCCGACGACTCCAAGGCATGACCCAGGTTCTAAGATGAAAGAAACATTCTGCAGTACAGAGCGTCCTTGCTGATAGCTGAAGGAAACGTCTTCGAAAACGACTCGTCCATTTGCTCTTGCCAACTTTAACGCATTCGGGGCTTCCTTCACATCAGGTTCTTCGTCGAGAATCTCGAGGAATCGGTCCATCCCAGCAAACGCCTTTTGGACGTCAATTATGCGCTTTCCCACGTCTCTAAGTGGGCCGTAGATCTGTGTGAGGTAATAGTTCACGATCAACAATCCTCCAAGAGTCAGAGTGCCCAATTGAACATGGCCGATTCCGACGTAGAGAACCGCGGCCAATCCGACGGCTGTTACAAGGCCCATTAGGAGATTGTAGACTCCCCCCTCAACGAAGACCTTGAGGGCAGCTCTCGCACTTTCGCTATAACGGGAGAAGAACTGTTCATTTTCCCGTTCTTCCTGGCCGAAGGCTTTCACCACTCTGGACGCGCTTAGTGACTCCTGCGCGCCAGACATTGCCGCACTCTCAGAAGTCTTCACCTTCTTCCACCCAGCTCGAAGCCGCTGCCGGTACACGAAGGTGAACAACAGCATGAACGGTGCAACTGCCATGGCTATCAACGCCAATTCCAAGTCAAGAACCAGCATAACCAGAATCATCCCGACAACAGTGAAGACGGAAGTGACCAGCGGCGGCAGAGTATCAACGCTCAGAAGCTGGAGCCAGAGCGCGTCGTACTGGACCCGGTACGTCGAGTCAGTAACACCCTTCGTGTCATGATAAAGTATGGAGAGGCGTTGCATCTGTCGGAAGAGACGGGCACGAGTCTCAAGCGTAATGCGGTTTCCAACCTTGTTCGTTGCCCAGACGTTCAACAATTGTTGACCGTTAGTGAGGACCGTGCCGACCACGAGTATCCCTATGGCGATCACAACTAGGGTTTGCGCTGAGACCTGCGACGGGTTTGTTGTGATGATTCTGAGATAGCCGGGGAGAGGCCGAGTTCCAAGGACATTGTCCACTATTATCTTGATTGGCAGCGGGCTTACTAGGGCAAGAGGGATTGCGGTCAGCGAGATGGCAAAGACGAATAAGATCGATAGCATGTAGGGCCGTAGTTCGGAGAGCACCCTCCGCAACGTTCCCTGTTTTTGGGTCTCAGGCTCAGTTGGCTGGACTGAGACTTGCTGGGGAATCAAGCTGCTCACCACCAATCTTTTCCGGTCCTGTCGGTGGTTAACAATCAACCAGCCGATACTCAGCGTCAGTCCTACAGAACCGATAGCAATGAGCACAATTGGGGAGAAGTAGTAGGAGAACGTGCCTTTAAAATCGGTTTTGAAATTCGGATCGTTTTCGTACGCGAGGAATACAAAGAAGAGAAGGAAGAGGATGAACAGAGTTTGTATATATGTGAATCTCATGGAACTCTTAGTTCTGGCCTTTTTCCCGGTGGGTGGCCTCGATTGGCTTGCGCGCGTTTCTTGATTCTTCGGTCGGGCCAAAGATTGCGCTCACACCTTTCTGCTCACGGCGCTTCTTTGCTCTACTGCTTTTCCCCAAAAGAGCACTTCTCGACTTGTAGGGCACGTCGACGGTGACGCGGTTGCGGATGGGACAATTGTCGCTTACGCATTTGTTATCCTGCTCCGGAACGCTTTAGGGTTTCCTGCAGCTGATCGGTTGCGGATGTTGCATCTCCGAGGGCACGTATTGCCACGAGGCACGCTATTGCCGCCCATATGAGGCTGGGAATCCAAGCTCTGGAGAGGCCTGCCGCTATCGACATCATCGCGGAAACGGCGCTGAGAAGAAGTGTGAATGCGTAGTATTTCGGAGTGATCCTGAAATGCAGGAATTGTTTTCCTGGAGCGTGTTCCTCGACGGCGGCTAGCAATCGCCCGCCTCCGAACAGCCCTCCTCGAACTTCGAGGTCCCAGCGGTCATAGTCTCCACCCGCTCTCACCACGGCGTTGGCATCTCTGAGTTTTCTCTGTAGATTGTCAAGAGTAATCTCTAGGCTCTCTCGTTCGTCCCGCCACATCGTCAGTGTCGAGGCGCGAAACTGGGCCCTAGTCTTGGTCCCACGTCTCCGCCATGGAGTGAGACCACCCATCAACCTCCCTTCAAGGCGCGCCAGTGGCTGCAAGAGATGAAGGGCAAAGATTGCCAATCTCAATCTCAAAAGATGCCAAAGGTCCTTGGAACTTTTATCTGGGAACCTCGCTCGACGAGCATTCATCAATGCTTGAGCAACTGGTAGTGCCATCGACGCGAGGAGCGGCAGTCCGAAAATGAGGGAAGGGCCCCAGCCTATACTTAGAATGAATCCAGATGCTAGTGCACCGATTATCAGGTACCATTCAGGGCTAAGGGTGAGGGACAAGAGAGAAGGTGGAGACTGGTAGAGGGCCTGGAAGGGCGCCGTACCCCAGACACCTTGATAGACGCGCCCTCTGAATGAGGTAATGTCTAGTGGGAGACCCCTCCCGTAGATGAGTCCTTGCCAACGCACCTGGCCTGCGGAGTTGTATTTCTGAGGCCATTTACGCTCCAGTAACGATTCAGCCCGGCCGTAGCCTACCTGCTGCTTCCAAGACTTACGGATCGAGTTGCGCCGATGGTGCCAGACCACGGCAGCTGGTGAGTATCCGATTGTCGCGCCTGCCTTTCGCAGCCGCCAACATAGATCGACATCATCCCCAGCAACTCTGAAAACTGGATCGAACCCGCCAATCGTATTCAGTGCGTCTTTTCTGAACATCATGTTGCAACCAGGAATATGCTCTGCAAGCTTGTCCGTAAGCAAAACCACATTCGGGTTACCGGGCGAGTTTGCTATAGCGTCGGCCTTCCATCCATCGTTAGGAGGCGAAAGGTTCGGTCCCCCAACTCCGGCATATTTCCCTTCGATGATGGAACTGGCGAGAAATCTCAACCAGTGAGTATCGGGGTACGCGTCATCGTCGATGAATGCAACCATTTCTCCGGTAGCTGCTTGTATGCCGGCATTACGCGCCTGACTGAGACCCATGTTCTCCGTGCTGATTAGCCTGACAGGATATTCTGAAACGATTTGAGGGGTTGAGTCTGTGGACCCGTCATCTACGACGATTATTTCGAAATCAGGGTAGTCAAGCTTACCCAAGCCGTTGAGAGTGTCGCGGATAGTGGATGCGCCGTTGAAGCTGCAGACCACCACCGAAATTCTCGGCCATTTTATGCTGGGTGGAAAAGGGGATTCTTCGAAGGCTCGGCTAACGAGACGAAGAGCTCGCTTGGGCGTTCGATCACGGGTTGTCAACCCGAATTTCCAATCTTCTACCAGGTAACTCCCATGGTACCATTCGTCTGTCCAGGCAAAAACTATGACCCCGCAGCAGCCCAACTTGAAGGCCGCTCGGACCTGCCATTCCAAGGTGCTGGCTTGTTTCTCCTCGCTGTTGCGAAGGCTGTCGAGGCCAATTTCGCTCAGTAACACTGGACGGTCATCGCTAAGGTTGTGTAGCCGTGCAAGGTATCCCTCAAAGGATTGTTGGGATTCAAGGTACACATTGAAGGATAGAAAATCTAGGAACGGGAACCGCAGGTATTCCGTCGAGGGGTAGTTCACATAGGTAACAAGAGCACTGGGGTCTTCTCGCTTGGCTACCTGGTAGAGATGCTGGATGAATTTCTCCACTCGTCGCCTGCCGTGCCAGCGGACGATGGAGGATGTGATCTCGTTTCCTACACTGTAACAGAACACCGCGGGGTGGCCGGCGCACGCATGGACCCATCTCCTAACCCGGTTCTCGATTTCCTCGGTCCTACCAGGCTTGTCCAAGAAGGCCATTTGCTCGCCCCAGTTGAGCCCAACCATGACCCGGAGCCCGTTCTTCTGGGCAATATCTAGAAGCCAGCGAGGAGGGCCGGTGTGGACCCTTACGACGTTGAAGCCGTTCTCCGCCATCTGGGCAAAATCTCTCTCCACGATCTCACGAGCCAACCGCTCCTCCCCGTTCTCGTCTATCTGGAAAGTGCCATAGCTGATGCCTCTAACCCAGAACTTTTCTTCCCCGACGTAGAGAAATTTCCCGCTCACTCTGGGGCGTTCCGTGACAAAGCTCCGTTTAGGTCTATCTTCCTGCAACGTCTGCATTGTCTTCACACCCTAGGCTCCCTGTCAATCCCCGGGACCAGTCTTGGTTGCCCAGAGCTCATCTGGCCCGGATGCTCGGGGCTAGTCTCTCACTGAGAATTCTCAGCCCATCTTCAAGCCTGACCCGTGGTTCGTAGCCGAGCCACTTTTGAGATTTTCGGGGGTCGCCGATGAACTTGCGGACTTCGAAATCGTTCGCGTCGGTCCTTATCATCTTCGAAGAAGACCCGGTTATGTTGATGATCATCTTGGCAAGGTCGGCGACGGACACTCCTCTGCCGGTGACGAAATGAAAATCCTCTCCGAGCAGCTCGCGCTTACCATCAAGGCTTGCCGTGTAGGCTTTCATTATACCCGAGACAGTGTCATCAATGAACGTAAAGTCTAGAACTTGGTCGCCGCCATACATGGTGATGTCCTGTCCCCGGAGGGCTCTCATCATGAATTTCGGTATGACTCTGGATGGCAGGTCCCTGGGGCTCCCGTACACGTTGGAGAAGCGGAACGTTATCTGGTTGACCGATCGGTTGAGCCCGAACATTCTCGAATAAGAAAGACACGCTCTCTCTGCGCAGAGCTTGGTCATGCCATATACCGAGATAGGTTTTTTCGGGTGATTCTCGTTCACAGGAAGATAGAGTGGCTCGCCGTAGACCTCCCGGCTGGAGGCGTAGAACAACACTGGGCCGATCTGAGTCTTCCTACAAGCTTCCAGAACATTCAAGGTGCCCATCTGATTAGTCTGCCAACATTTGAACGGGTCCTCCTGTCCCCACGCGACCCGAGAAACTGCTGCAAAATGGAATACCGCATCCTTCCCGTCAACAATCTCCCGCACCGAACCGTAGTCCAGTACGTTGCCACGGACCTTAGCACAATTCAGAGACCGCGTGTTGGAGTTGAAATCCAGATCGAAAAGTGTGACATTTTCGCCCATGCCCTCTAACTTTTCAGCCAAGTGGCTGCCAACGAACCCGTTTCCCCC